>Ga0136633_1001382_pt1 | contig 17942 bp, 19 predicted proteins | sample AntDrymeUQ832206_2_FD_105494 | JGI IMG/M metagenome (GOLD analysis project Ga0136633, IMG submission 105494) | Polar desert sand microbial communities from Dry Valleys, Antarctica - metaG UQ83 (22.06) | ecosystem: Environmental > Terrestrial > Soil > Desert | place: Antarctica: Dry Valley...
CCCCGGCCCCGGGTCCCAGCCCCGGCCCCGGGCCCCAGCCCCGGCCCCGGGCCCCAGCCCGCCCCCGGGCCCCAGCCCGCCCCTGAGCTGGCTCTAAGCCAGATTAGGGGCGGATTCCGCACGCTTCCTGGCACAAAACCGAATTGGGGGCGGCCCGGGGGCCCCAGTGCGGTGCTGGAGTGTTTGCTGTTAACTCGTGTGATTTTTGTTATGTTTGACCCCGTCGATCTCCCGGGGCTTGGAGGCGCATCGTGCTTACCGTCGCAAGAAGGATCGCAGTCCTACTCTCGCTCGCGCTGTTGCTGGCCGCCTGCGGCCGCTCTGACGCCGTCGACAGTGCCACCCGCACCTCGTCGGCGGCGCGCGACACGGCCGCGGAGGCGCTCGCTCGTGTGGCGGAGCTCGAGGCCGAGGTGTCGCAGCTCCAGATTCTCTCGGACCGGGCCGAGTCGGCCGCCGAGAAGCTGTCAAAGCAGCTCTCCTCCGACGCGGCTGAGGACCGACAGGCCGACAAGGCTCGCTTCTCCGCGCTCAAAGTGGCTCTGGCCAACGTCAAGTCGTCGCTGCGAGAGACGTCTGATGCAGCCGAGTCCGCCGGGCGGCGTGCGCAGAACGCGGCCCTCGCCACGGACGCCCTGGGGCGATCGGTAGCAGTGCTCGAAGAGAGGCTCGACTACCACCTCAAGCATTCGAGGCGCTGATGTCTCGCCTCATGCAGGACCTCGTCGGACAGACACTGTCCGGCCGCTACCGGCTTATCTCACGTCTGTCCACCGGGGGCATGGGCGAGGTCTATCGAAGCCACGATGTGCTCCTGGACAGGTCGGTGGCGGTGAAAGTGCTGCATCCCTCGTTGGCACACGATCCCCAGCTCGTGGAGAGATTCAAGGACGAGGCCCGAGCGGCGGCCCGCCTCACCCACCCCAACATCGTTGCCGTCTACGACTGGGGCGCGACCGAGGATCAGACCTACTACATGGTCATGGAGTACGTGGCCGGCAACGACCTGCGCGATGTGCTGGTGGCGCGCAGCTCTCTGGAGCCGGCGCAAGCGGCCGCCATCATGGCCGCGGTGTGTGACGCGCTCGCCGCCGCTCACGCCGGCGGCCTAGTGCACCGGGACGTCAAGCCCGAGAACATCCTCATCGCCCGCGACGGGACGGTGAAGGTTGCGGACTTCGGCATCGCGGTCGTCCTAGACGCCGACCGAACGGGGCCGAGCGGGGGCATCCAGGGGACCCTCCGCTACCTGTCGCCGGAGCAGGCACAAGGCTTCGAGGCGTCATGGGCATCCGACATCTGGGCCTCCGGAGCCGTCCTCTCGGAGCTGCTCACCGGGCTCCCGCCTTCTCACGGTGCGGGAGCGGACCTGCTGGCCCGGCGCGCCGACGAGCAGCCCGTTGCACCCTCTCGACTGGCTCCTCAGGTGCCCTCCCAGCTCGACGAGATCGTGCTGAAGGCGTGCGCGCTCGACCCCTCCCGGCGCTTCGAGGACGCCTCCTACATGGCCCATGCGCTGAAGCGAATCTCCGTGCGCTCCTTGCCCGACGCGGCCCCGCTGGACTCGCTCGTCGCGGAGCTGACCGGCGAGATCAACATCACCGCCGCCCGCGGCCCCCGTTCACACCGCCGACGCAAGGGGCGAATCAGGAGGTTCACGTGGGGCTTGGTGAGGCTCATGCTTCTGTTGGTGGTGGTCGCCGTCGTCGCACTGGGTGGCGCGAGGGCGGCGCCGTTCCTTTTCGGCCCCGCCACCGTGGAGGTGCCGGAGGTGACGGGACTTCGCCTCGCGGTGGCGGCCCAGAGGGCCGACGTCCTGGGGCTCGAGGCGCGCATCGCCGAGCGCCGCCGCGTTCCCTCGACACCTCGTAACCGAGTCATCGAGCAGTCCCCGAGTGGAGGCAGCGTCAAGGAGGGCACCGTGCTGTCGCTGATCGTGTCCGCGGGCCCGCCTCTGAAGCAAGTTCCCGCGTTGGTGGGAAAGAGCCAAGCCGCCGCCGAGCGTCTGCTTGAGAAGGCAGGCCTGGACCTCGCGAGGACGAGCGAGCGCTATTCCTCGGAGAAGGCGGGAGCCGTCGCCGTACAGATCCCGGCCGGAGGCCTTCTCGAGCTGGGCGACGAGGTTGCGCTCGTGATCAGCAAGGGGCCCCGCCCCCAGGAGATCCCCCCGATCGTCGGTCTCGACATAAACAAGGCCGCCAAGCGCCTCAAGGCGGCGGGTTTCGTGGTCACCCTGTCCAAGGACTACTCGGAGGAGGTGGCCAAGGGCAAGGCGGCGAAGACTCGCCCTGCCGGCCCCCTGCCTGAGGGCAGCGAGGTCGAGCTGGTGTTGTCTCTCGGCCCTCGCTTCGAGACGCTCGACATGCCTGATGTGCGCGGCCTGAGCGCGGCTGAAGCGGTGGAGAGCCTCGAAGGCGCCGGGCTCAGGGCTCGCACGGTGGACTCGTGCGGGGGTGGGGGAGTGGTGGCCGACAGCGACCCGATCGCGGGAACGCCCGTGCGCGAGAACGACGTCGTCGCGCTATTCCTCTGCTGAGGTCCCTGGGCAGTTCGAAGAACTGCGTCCCATCATTTTGGCAGCACCTTCCATGCCGTGAGCGTCTCTGAGAGGCGCGGCGTGCAGTCGAGCGTGGAGATCTCCTCCAGCGGGACCCAGCGGGCCTCGGCGGCGTCTTCCCCAGCCGTGGGCTCGGCCGCCCCGCCCACCGCCTCGCCGATGTAGTCGAGCACCACATAGTGCGTGTCCCCGAGGGCCTCGTAGACGCCGAGGAGGTCCGAGACCTTCACTTTCAGCCCGGTCTCCTCGAGCACCTCCCTCGCTGCCGCGTCGGCCAGGCTCTCGCCGTGCTCGAGCTGGCCCCCGGGCAGCGACCACAGCCCCTTGGCGGGCTCCTTGCCCCGGCGCACCATCAGCAGCGCCCTGTCCCTCACGACCACGCAGCCCACCCCCACGAACGGCCCCCGCTTCACGGCGGCATGCTACCCGTCGGTTCTGAGCGCCACCCGACCCTCCGCGTTTTGAGCGCCTCCGGAGGCCCTTTTGGGCACTCTGACGCCCCTAAAACCGAAAACCCCTCGCAGCCGGGCCCGACTACCCTGAGCGCGCATGGAATCAGTGCCCGTCCCCTCCTCCTCTTGGGCCCTTCTAGCGGTGGGAGTCGGCGCCGCCTCCACCGCCGCCATCCTCGTGCGCTATGCCACCGATGCCGAGCCGCTGGCCCTGTCCTTCTGGCGCTGCGCCGGAGCGGCGGCGGCGCTGGCGCCGTTCGCCCGGGGCAGGTTGGGCGGCTTGGGTGGCCCCGCGGCGCGCCTTCCCGCCTTCTCCGGGGTGTTTCTCGCGCTGCACTTTGCGGCCTGGATCACCTCGCTGCGGCTCACGACCGTCGCAGCCTCGAGCCTGCTGGTCTCGACCACGCCGATCTTCGTGGCGTTGGCCGCGTGGCTGTTGTGGAGCGAGCGGCTGCCCTCAAGGGCGTGGGCGGGCATCGGGGCCACGGTCGTGGGAGTCGCGCTGGTGGGCGGCGGGGGGCTCGGGGGTTCCTCCCTGGTGGGGAACTCGCTCGCGCTCGCCGGAGGCGCCACCGCCGCCGGCTACGCCATGACGGGCCGCCGGGCGCGTGTCGTGATGGGGACCCTCGAGTACGCGGTCGTCGCCTATTCCGTCGCGGCGGCCGCCCTGCTGGTCGCCTGCCTCGCCACCGGTGCGGCCCTGTGGGGCTACGACGCGGTGACCTGGTCGAGTGTGGCCGGCCTCGTGGCCGGCCCGCAGATCCTGGGCCACACCCTCATCAACTTCGCTCTCAGAGACATCGATGTGGTCTCGGTCTCGATCTCGATCATGGCCGAGCCGGTCATCGCCACCGTCCTTGCGCTTCTGCTACTTCACGAAGCCCCTCCGCCTCTGGTGGTGCCGGGGGGGCTGCTGCTTCTGGCCGGGATCTATGTCGTCACCACTTCGCAGGCGGCCGCACGAGCGTGAAGCTCGCCCACGCCACTCTTGAGCACGCGAAGGGCGGTCTGAGCCTCGATCGCGGTGCGGTCATGGGCATCGTCAACCGCACCACCGACTCGTTCTACGACGCCGGGCGCATGGGGCTCGAGGAGTCGATCGCCCACGGCCTCGACCTGTGGCGGCAGGGTGCGGTGGTCCTCGACGCCGGCGGGGTCAAGGCCGGTCCCGGCCCGGAGATCGACGAGGCGGAGGAGCTTCGGCGAGTGATCCCACTGGTAGAAGGGTTGGCAGCCCGTAGCGATGCGCTCATCTCGGTCGAGACCGGCAGGGTGCGAGTCGCCGAGGCTGCGCTTCGAGCCGGGGCCGCGATCGTCAATGACGTCACCGCCTTGGCCGACGAGCGCATTGCGGGCGTCTGTGCCGAGCAAGGCGCCGCCCTGGTGCTGATGCATAACGGGGGCCAGCTTCGAGGCAGGCCCCGCAATCCCCGCTACGACGACGTGGTCACAGAGGTCCGGAGCTGGTGGGCCGGTGCCGTCGAGCGCGCCTGCGCTGCAGGGCTGCGGCGGAATCAGCTCCTGCTCGACCCGGGCCTCGACTTCGGCAAGACCACCTATCACTCGCTCGAGCTGGTGCGAAGGATGGACGAGCTGACGGCACAGGGCCTCCCGGTCCTCGTTGCACCGTCACGCAAGGACCTTGTGGGCGAGAGCCTCGCCCTTCCTCCCCCTGAGCGCCTCGAAGGGTCGCTGGCGGTGGCCGCCCTCTGCGTCGAGCGCGGAGCGGCCATGGTCAGGGCTCACGATGTCCTCGCCACTGGGCGAGTGGTAGCCATGGTCGAGACCGTGCTCGGCCGTCGCCAGCCGCGCAGGGCCATCCGAGGACTGTGGGAGTGAGGCTAAACGAGGAGGCCTGGAGGCCCGATGATCTACTCATGAGCACTTCTGCGCCTGCGATCGTCACCGACCGCCTGCGCCTGCTTCCCTACTGTGGAGGCCGCATCTCGGAAGTGAAACTCGACCCGCAGCTAGAAGAAGAGCTGGCGTCCGTGCTGCGAGTGGTCTCCATAGCCGACGCTGCGGCCGGGTGGGGGCCCTGGCTCGTCCTGGAGGAGTCGTCCGGGGAGGCCGCAGGCTCGGCGGGCTTCAAGGGTGCGCCGAGCGCCGGCACGGCCGAGATCGGCTACGGGATCTCCACGAGAGCACGTCGCAAAGGCTACGGCGCGGAGGCGACGAAGGCGTTGGTCGACTGGGCCTTTGGTCACGACCTGGTGGAGCGGGTCGTTGCCGAGTGCGAGCCTACGAACGAGGCTTCGGTGAAGATTCTGACCCGGCTCGGGATGAACCTGCGAGCGCGAGAGGAGGGGATGTTGAGATGGGAGCTGACGGCCTCTTCCTGGCGGGCGTAGCCGCACTTTTCGGGCTCTTGCTCGGAAGCTTCGCCACGGTCGCGGCCCACCGGATTCCTCGCCATGAGGGCTTCGCCACCGGGCGCAGCAAGTGTCCGTCGTGCGGTCATGTGATCACCGCAATCGAGAACATCCCGTTGCTGAGCTTCATCGTGCAGCGCGGTCGCTGCCGTCACTGTTCGGAAAGGATCTCGTGGCGCTATCCCGCGACGGAGCTCGTCACCGCGGCCCTGTTCGTGTTCGCGGTCCTGCGCTTCGGAGCCTCGATCGAAGCGCTGGTCTACGCAGGACTGTTCTGGGTCCTGGTGGTTCTGGCCGTCATCGACCTGGAGCACAGGCTGTTGCCCAACAGGGTTGTGTACCCGACTTTCATCGGGGGCTGGGTCGCTCTGAGCGTGGCGGCGTGGATCGAGGGCTCGCCCGAGCGCCTCGCCGATGCCGCCGTGGGCGCGGCCATCTTCGGCGGCCTGCTGTTTCTGGTCGCATTCATCTATCCGGCCGGGATGGGAGGCGGAGACGTCAAGCTCGCCTTCGTGCTGGGCAGCTTCCTCGGCTATGCCGGAGGAATCGGTGTCACCCTAGTGGGAATGTTCCTGTCGTTTCTGCTGGGAGGCCTGATCGGCGTCGTCGTGCTGATCGCCACAGGCGGGGACCGCAAGTACGCGCTTCCGTTCGGGCCCTTTCTCGCGGGAGGCTCGGTGATTGCGATAGTGGCCGGCCTCCCCCTGCTGCGGGCTTATCTCGGCGCCTTTTGAGCGCCGCGCCGTGGCCTTACCATGAGGCCATGGACGAGTACGAGGACGAACCCCTCGACGAGGAAGAACGGGAGGCTCTGCGCCAGGATCTCGTCGACGTCGAGGTCTTGAAGCAGGTGCTGGGTGACCAGGGAATCAAGGGCACCGTGTTCTTCTGCCCCGACTGCGACGAGGATCACTACCTCAACTGGGATCTCCTGCAGGGCAACCTTCAGGAGCTGCTCGAACAGGGCGAGTCCCCGGTGCACGAACCGGCCTTCGACCCCAACCCCGACGACTACGTATCCTGGGACTACGCGCGCGGCTTCTTGGACGGCTACGAGTCATTTCAGCGAGAGGACGTGGACGAGCTGGGCCGGCGTCTCACCTCAGAGCTCGAGCTCTTCGGGCTGTCTGGCGAGCAGATAACCGTGCTTCTCAGTCGCATGGGGCTGGCGCCGCCGAGCGAGGCATTGTAGTGCGAGAGTCGTGCGAAAAGGTGCTAATTGGGAACGGTCCCCATACGGCCACCGTATGGGGTGGCTGATTGGGAACAGTTTCCATGGGACCGCCTCGGCAGGACTAGGAGGGAGCAGAACCGGATGAGTCGCGTGATCGCGTTCGCCAATCAGAAGGGCGGCGTGGCGAAGACGACAACGACGCTCTCGATCGGAGCGGCTCTGCACGAGCGCGGCCGCGACGTCTTGCTCGTCGACCTCGACCCGCAGGGCGCGCTCACCTACTCGCTCGGCTACGACCCCGACGGCATCGAGGAGACCGTGAACGACGTGCTCGTGCGACACCTTCCAATCGAGAAGGCGGTGGTTGCGGGCACCCCCGATCTCGTGCCCGCGAATATCGACCTGGCCGGGGCCGATACCGTGCTACTGACCAAGACGGGCCGCGAATACGCTCTCGAACGAGCACTCAGGGACGTCGCGAATTCTTACGATTACATCCTGATCGACTGCCCTCCCTCTCTGGGCATCCTCACAATCAACGGCCTCACCGCCGCCTCGGAGGTGTTGATCCCGTTGCAGGCAGAGGCCCCTCTCCCACCGCGGCGTGGGCCAGCTGCTCGAGACCATCGCCGACATCAAGCGCTTTACGAATCCCCGTCTCAGGGTTTCAGGCGTCATAGTGACGATGTTCGACCCCCGCACCCGCCACGCCAGAGAAGTGCTGTCGGACGTTTCATCTCGCTACGGAGTCGAGGTTTTGCAGCCGCCGGTGCGCAAGTCGATCCGCTTCGCCGAAGCAAGCCGCTCGGGAAAACCGATAACCGAGTTCGCGCCTTCGCATCCGGGGGCTGAGGCATACCGTCAGCTCGCCGCGTTGCTCGACGGGGGCCTGAAATGAGCTCTAGACGAGGAAAGTACGCGCTCTACACCGCGTCCGAACGACGTCCGTTCACGTGCACCGTCGAGTGCTCCTCCTGTCTCGAGGAGACGCGTGTCACCTACGTCGAGCTGGGCCTGTTGATGTGGCCGGTGCACTTTCACCTTCCGCTGGTCCGCTATTACCACTCGTGGTTTCGGTGCCCGGCCTGCTCGCGTCGGACGTGGCTGCGAGTGCACCTCGACCGCTGAGGCGTTAGGTTCAGAGAAACCGAACGAAGGAGGCCTTAAGTGGCGAGGACCAAGAGACAGGTGAAGAAGGCGAACAAGCAGGTGAAGGTGGCGCACAAGCAGGTGAAGGTGGCCGCCCGAAGCATCTCGGGTGTGGGCAAGAAGGCGACCGACACCGCCGCCAAGACGGCAAAGCAGGTCGCCAAGTCGCGCGATGCGAAAAAAGCGTCCAAGTCGGTCACGCGAGCGCAGGTCGCGGTCAAGTCCGCGGGCACCGCGGTCGCAGCTCTCGCCAAAACCGCGGTCAAGCAGTCCCAGAAGGGCGTCGCCGAGGTCACCGGCTCCAAAGAGGTGAAGCGCGCTCGCAAGAACACTCAGAAGGCCGCCGACTCGACCCGGAAAGCGGCGCGCACGACCGGAGAGTCGGCGAGAAAGCAGGGGGCCGCGGCGGTCCAGGAGGCCCGGGCGCGCCGCTCGGAGGCGGTTGCGACCGCCCGTGCGCGCAGCGCATCCACGACCAAGACGGCCCGCGCCAATTCGGCGAAGTCCAAAGCAAAGGCCCAGGCCGGAGCTGCTCTCGCTCGCCGGAAGGTGAAGAGCTAGCGCCAGAGAAGAATCATGACGGTCGAGAAGTTCGTCGACCTCACGGCCACGGGGCCGAGCATTGACGACGCCGTGGCCGAGGCGGTTCAGCGCGCCGGGCTGACGCTGAGAGGCATCACCGGCTTCGAGGTCTCACGCATCGAAGGCACGGTTGCGAACGGCTCCGAGCTCGTCTACCGAGTGCACGTGCGCATCTCTTTTGTGATCAGGGAACAGCTCCACGAGTGAGTTGAACGGCAAGCGGCTACAACCGGCTCCCGGCATCGACCGTTTGGTGACGCCGCTTCCATTCGAGGGGCTCGACCGGGTCAATGCCTACGCGCTCTCAGGCGACGACGGCATCACCCTGGTCGACTGCGGCATCCTCCAGGAGGGCCTCGGCGCGGCCCCGCTGGAGAACGCACTTAGAGCCTCGGGGGCCGCGCTCACAGACATCCGCAGGTTGGTGATCACCCATCCCCACCCCGACCACTACGGGCTTGCGAGCCTGCTGGTCGAGAAAACGGCCTGCGATCTGTGGATGCATTCAGAGGCGCGCGCCGACCTCGAGATCTACCTTGAGCCGGGGGCCGCGGCGGACAGACTGGCGGCCGCACTCGCCCGCCATGGGGTCCCGGCCTCGGAGCTCGGATCGTTGCGCGCCTACGAGGACTGGAGGGCGTTCATCTCCGGAGTGGTGGAGGCCTCGCACTGGGTCGAGGGTGACGAGACGTTCACGGCCGGGGCTCGGAGCTGGGAGGTCGTCCACACTCCCGGGCACGACGCCGCACACATCTGCTTGTGGTCTCAATCGGACGGGCTTCTGATCTCCGGAGACACCCTGCTGTCGAGCATCACGCCTCACGTGGATCATCGAGGCGAGCTCGGCGACGATCCCCTGGGCGACTTCCTTGGGAGCCTGGGCCGTCTGGAGGAGCTCGACCCGTCACTCGTGCTGCCCGGCCACGGGCGGCCGTTCGATAGGGGTGCGGAGCGCGCTCGAGCAATCTCACGTCACCACCAGCGGCGGCTGGGCTCGATCCTGCAGGTGATTCGGCGCCGAGCGCGCACCGCCGCGGATGTCGCGCAGGAGGTGTTCGGGCCCGAGCTCTTGGACTTTCAGCGCCGCCTCGCACTGGGCGAGACAATCGCCCATCTCGAGTACCTGCGCTTGCGCTCGGAGGCGGAGCTGAGCGAGGAGGACGGCATCTACCTCTATACGAAGGCGAAGCGATGACCTCGTTGTGCCTTAAAGAGGCCGCCTGGATCGTGCCCATGACCGGCGAGCCGGTGCGGGGCGAGGGTTTCTCCTCTCTGGAGGTGCTCGAGCAGTGCTCTGTGAACCTCGAAGGCGACCGGGTGGCCTCCGTAGGGAGAGGCGACGACGCCGAGGTCGTCTTCGACGCGAGTGGGTGCACCGTGGTACCGGGCTTTGTCGACTGCCACACTCACCTTCCTTTCTTCGGGTGGCGGGCGGATGAGGACGCGGCCCGGCTCTCGGGAGTCCGCTACCAGGACCTCCACCGGGGGGAGGGAGGCATCTTTCGCTCCGCCCGCATGCTCTCGGAGGGCTCGGACGACGACGTGCTCGAGTTCTGCGCCGGGCTGGCGGCGGCCATGCTGAGGAAGGGAACGACCACCTTCGAGATGAAGTCGGGCTACGGGCTCTCAGTCGAAGCGGAGCTTCACCAGCTGCGTCTGGCGGCCCGGCTGTCTGAGCGGGTGCCGCAACGGACCACCGCGACCTGTCTCGCCGCCCACGCCGTCCCACCGGGCAAGTCCCAGGGCGAGTGGGTGGGAGAAGCGGCCGCCGAGCTCCTGCCCACCGTCGCCCGGGAGAAGCTCGCCTCGGCGTGCGACCTCTATGTCGAATCGATCGCGTTCGCGCTCGAGCACGCCGCCCGCCTCGCCGAGACGGCGTCCGAGCTGGGGCTGAGGATGCGCGTCCACGCCGACCAGCTCGAGGACTCGCAGGCGGGGTCGTTCGCGGCCCGCTGGGGCTTCGCCAGCGCCGATCACCTGAACCACACCTCTCTCGATGCGGTGTCCGACCTCGCCCCCTCGGAGACCGTGGCGGTGCTGTTGCCGGGGGCGACGTTCACGCTGCGCCAGTCGGCCAAACCCCCGGCTCGAAGCCTGATCGAGGCGGGGGCCGTGGTCGCCCTGGGATCGGACCTCAATCCCGGAACCTCGCCGATCCTCTCGATGCCCTTCGTGATCACACTTGCCTGCCGAACCTATGGGCTGAGGCCGCTCGAGGCAGTGGCCGCAGCCACCCTCAACGCCGCCTTCGCCTTGGGCCTGCACGAGGAGGTCGGGAGTCTCGTGCCCGGCCACCGCGCCGACGCCGTGGTCCTGGCCGGGCCCCTCGATGAGATCTGCTACCGCCCGGACCGCGACCCGGTGGTGGCGGTCGTGTGCGGAGGCAAGCTGGTCCATGTGGTGGCGGGGGCCGAGGGCCGAGTCTCCCAGGCCTAGCGGCACGCTCTAGGCCGGTACTCAAACGCGCCCAAAGCGCGCCTGGGTATGGAATCCGTACTTCAGAGCGCGCAGCGCGCGATCGACTACCTCGGCTCCCGGTCGGCTCGCCCCCGACATCAGCTGCGTGCCAGTTAGAGTCACGGCATCATGCCTCGAACCATCGTGGATATCGACGCCTCGGTGCTGCGTGAGCTCAGACGGCGTAGCTGCGAGCAGGGCAAGAGTATGGGTCGGCTCATCTCCGAGCTCCTCGCCAAGTTGTTGGAAGACGAAGCGCGAGCCGAGGACAGGCCATTTCATTGGTACTCACAAGCCTGGTGCCGCGTGTGGACTTTGAAGACAAAGGGCCGCTCAACGAGATACTGGACGGCTAGGAGCTAGGTCTTCTGGTCAGACAGAGCCTCGCTCAGCGGGGGCTGACTGTGTTGAGAAGCGCCCGCCGGTCAGGTAGCGGCGAGGGCGGCTTCGAGGCGCTCGAGGAACGGCTTCGCCCCCAACCTGGCGAAAATGGCGCGGGCCTCCTCTGCGGCCGCCGGCGAGTCCGGGTGGTCCGCACCGAGCACGGTGATGCGGTCGAGCTGTGTCAGAGCGAGATCGAAGGGAACGTCCAGGTCGCGCAGCGCCTTGGCCGCCCCTGCAAAGTGGGCGGCGCCCTCGTCAGTTCGTCCCTCGAGCGCGGCCAGTCCCGCCTCGAGACCCAGCCGCACCGCATCGAGCCACGCGCCGTGGGCCTGCGTCTCGGCTAGACGTTCGACCGCCGCCGCGAGGCTCTGCGGCTCCCGCAACCACAGGGCTGCGCGCCCCGCCGTCGCGACGCTCGTGAGGGCAGAAGTTCCCGACGGATCCTCCGTCGCCGCGAGCATCCCCTTGGCGAATGCGGTGTCCAGCTCGCCCGCTGCCAAAGAGACGACTGCCTCCGTTTCGGTCACCAAGGCCTTGTCCTGGATAGAAGTCAGGTCTTCTGCGATCGACCGCAGCCGCCGCAGTCTCTCGTCGGCCCGTTCTTGCTGACCTCGGAGGCCGGCGAGCGTTGCATCGGAGGACCCGATCTCGATCTCGAACGCCTCCGGCAAGTCTGCGTCCGACAGGCTCGCAATGGTTTCCTGTGCCCAGGCCCAGTCACCGCATGGGATCGCACAATCGCACGCGCTGCCGACGAGAACAATCTCCTGCTCGCGAAGCCCCACTTGACGCGCGAGCTCGAGGCCGCGCTTGGCTGCTCCCAGCGCCTGCTGCGGATTGATGGTGGAGAGCACGTAGCTCAAGTTGTTGAGGGCGCGCGCCTGCTGCCGAGGAAGCTCGGGGCCTTCGAAGAGGGTGAGGACGCCCGCCAGCAGGGCTTCGGCCTCCCTCCAGCGACCCGCATCGTGAGCCGCAACGCCCTTGGTGGTCAGGGCATCGGTGATGATCGGCAATAGGTCCAGCCGCTCCGCCGCCGCGAGCGTCCTGTCCGCCCATTCTGTGGCGGGCCCGTGTTGTCCCATGATCATGTGTGCGTTGGCGAGGCGCTCCGCCAGCACGACGAGCGCCGGATTGGTGTCGAGATCGCCACGGCCGCCGAGCGCCTCCTCCAGCAGGGCGATTGCGGCGTCGGGCCGGCCTCTGCCGAGGAGAACGGTCCCCTGGCGAGCCTTGGCGCGGGCGATCATGTTCCCGTCGCCTTGTTCCTCTGCCCATGCCAAGCACTTGGTCAGGTAACGCTCGGCTGCATCGTGGTCGGCGGCCGTGAGGGCGTCCTCGGCGGCGCGCTCCCACAGCGCGACCCGCTCGGCGGGATCGCCGGTCATGTGTGTGGCTTGCTCGAGATAGGCGACGGCCTGACGGTGCCCGCCGAGCGAGGCGGCCCTGTCCGCAGCCCGTGTCAGGAACGCGCACGCCTTTGCAGCCAGGGTCTGGGCATCGTCGCCGCTGGCCGCGTTGTGAGCTTCGATGTAGTGCATGGCGACGACGCCGGCGAGTTCGTCGTCCTCGAGGGATTCGAAATAGGACGCGACGCGGGCATGGCGCGCGGCTCGATCCCGGCGCGACAGCGTCTGGTAGGCGACCTCGCGAATCATGCCCTGCACGAACCCGTACTGACCGCGCTCGGGCGAGGGGGGGTCCACCTCCAGAGTCAAGAGGTCTCTGCGCACGAGGTCTCGCAGGCGCTCGGTGAGACCATCGTCGGGCTGCTCGGTGTAGGCGGTCAAAGCCTCCGGGGTGAAGGTCTTTCCGAGGACCGAGGCATCCTGTAGGAGGTGCCTGTCATCAGGACTCAACGCATCGAGTCGCGCCGCGATCAGGGAATGGAGGGTCTCGGGAACTTCGAGGCGCTCGGGTAGCTCTTCGAGGCGGTAGGCGCCGCCGTCCGCCACGAGGTGGCCGCGATCGATGAGCATGCGTATCATCTCGATGCCGTAGAGGGGAATGCCCTCGGCCCGCTCGACTATCTGGTCGGTGAGGTGGTCGGGCAGTCCCTGAGCCACACCGGAGAGCAGCTTGCGCATGTCCTCGTCGCCGAGGGGCTCGAGCTGGACCGAGGTGAAGTTGCGTTGTCCCGCTCCCCAAGTGGGACGCCCATCGAGCAACTCCGGACGCGCCAAGGTCACGATCAGAATGGGCCGGCCGCGAGCCCACTCGAGGACGTGCTCGATGAAGTCGATCAGTCCGGGGTCGGCCCACTGCAGATCCTCGAACAGCATGACCGTGGGCCCGTGGTCTGAGACTCGCTCGAAGAAGGTCCGCCACGCCGAGAAGAGCTCCTCCCGCTCGCCCGCGGCGTCGTCGAGGCCGAGCAGATGGGCCAAGCGGGGCCCTATCCGCTGCCGCTCGGCGGCGTCGGTTACATAGTGATCCAAGGCCGCGGCGAGCTTGGAGCGGCTCATCGCAGCCTCCTCGTTCTCGAGGATGCGCGCGCGCATCCGCACCATCTCTCCGAGCGCCCAGAACGTCACTCCTTCGCCGTAGGCGGGGCAGCGCCCGCGGTGCCAGAAAACGTCCTCGACCACGCCGTCGATGTACTTCTCGAGCTCCCACGACAGGCGCGACTTGCCCACCCCGGCGACGCCCACCACCGAAACCAGCCGCGGCCTCCGGTCTCGGGCCGTCGAGTGGAGGGCGTCCTTCAGCAGTCGCAGCTCCTCGTCGCGACCCACGAAAGGCGCCTCTAGCTCGGCGCTGCGCTTGAAGCCACCTCGTCCGGCGACCACTCCGACCGCCCGCCATGCCTGCACCGGCAGCTCTTTGCCCTTGACGGTGTGCAGCCCCGCCCCCTGGAAGGAGATCGCGGCCGACGCCGCGAGATGGGTGCGTTCTCCGACCAGCACCGTCCCAGGCGCCGCGGCGGATTGAAGGCGCGCCGCGGTGTTGACGAGGTCGCCCGCCACCATGCCCTGACCTTGCGCACCGACCGTGACCGCTGCCTCCCCGGTGAGCACGCCGGCCCGCAGCCTCAGATCGGCGGCCCCGACCTCGGCCCCCAACCCGGCTACCTGATCGACGAGCTCGAGTGCGGCCCGGACCGCTCGCTCGGCGTCGTCCTCGTGGGCCACCGGCGCGCCCCACACGGCCATAACCGCATCTCCGATGAACTTCTCGACCACGCCGCCGTAGCGGACGATCACGTCCCTGGCAATCTCGAAGTAGCGGGTGAGGAGCTCCCGCACCTCTTCGGGGTCGCGGTGCTCGGACAAGGCGGTGAAGCCAACGAGGTCGGCGAACAGCACCGACACCAGTCGCCGTTCGGCCGCCGGCTGCGATGGCTCCAGTGGCCTCGCCGATGTTGCTACCGGGCTGGCCGAGATCGGCGCGCCGCACTCGCCGCAGAATGCCTCGCCCCCATCGAGCGGCAGGCCGCACGCCGGACAGGCCTGGGCCAGCGCTGCTCCACAGCGGGTGCAGAACTTGCGACCGGGGCGATTGTCCGCCCCACAGCTCGAACAGACCATGGCGCCTGATTATCCCCCGGTGCGCTCTACCGGCAGCTTTGTCCCAAAACCGACCGCATAGGTCTTTCTTGGGCCAAAGTTGACCGCGGGCCCGGCCCCCGATCTCACGTGAGGGCTCGGACCACCACGGCAACGGCTGTGGCCGCTGCGAACGCGAGCACCGCCGGCCTCATCCAGGCCCGGTCGAGGCGCCGGGCGAGGCGCGGCGACAGCAGGAGCCCGGCGGCGAGGCCCGGCAGCAGCTGCAGGGCGAGCACGAAGTCCGCTCTCGTCACCTGGCCCGCCAGCGCCAGGCCCGTGAGCGACAGGACGCTGCCGATCACAAAGGAAGCCGACAAGGTCGCGCGCAACTGGGGGCCGGGCCGGTGTTGATAGGCGAGGGCAGCCGGAGGGCCTCCCACCGCGGCGGTCGTGCCCATGACCCCAGAGACCATGCCGAGCGCAAGCTGAGTGCGCCCGCCCGCCTCGAAGCCGGGAGCGAAGGCGCTCACCGCGACGCCCGCGAGCAGCGCTGCGCCGGTGAGTACGGCGAGCTCGTCGGTCGGCCACGACCCGACGAGCCACACCCCCACCACCGTTCCCACCACTCTTCCGGCGGTCAATCTTACGAGGCCCCCCGCTTCTATGTCGCCCCTCTCCCGGAGCGCAAGAGTGATCGTCATCGGCATCGACATGATCAGGACCGTGGCAGGAAGAGCTTCCGGGCGGAGCAATCCCAGGAGCGGGACGACCACGAATGAGAAGCCGAAGCCAAGCGAGCCCTGGATGACCGCTCCCACTCCCACGCCCAACAGGAACAGGATCAGAACGCCACTGCTCACCCGCCCTTCACCGTTTGGCATGGTAGTCGAGGGCCCGATGTCTGCCCCCTGGAATACGCCCGGCCCGCCGGGGTAGAAACAGAGTTTGGTCATAGTTCAAAAACTGCATCGATAGGGAGGAAAGAGTCATGGGTCTTATGAACATGCCCACTGTCACCGCCAAACCGGCTCTAGATCTGCCGGAGCTGTTTGCCGACGCGGTGGTCAAATCGAATGGCGCTCCCCCCACGCTGCGACTCAGCGTGGGCGGAGAATGGCGGGAGGCTCGCAGCGGTGAGACGTTCGATGTCAACTCTCCGATCGACGGCAGCGTCATCGCACGCGCGCAGAAGGCGGACGGCGACGATGTTGAAGCTGCCATCGAAGCGGCGGCCAAAGCGCGAGCGGACTTCCGAAAGATCCCGGCGTCGGATCGTCTCGAGATCTGCAAGGCGGGGGCCGAGCTCATGCATGAGCACCTTGACGACTTCATCGAGGCCGTGGTCTTGGACCTCGGCAAGACCCGCACTCAGGCGAAGTCGGAGGTCTCATCCACCGCGGAGCGACTCGAGCTCGTGCGCGAGGAAGTGCGCAAGATCTTCGGCGAGTACCTTCCCGGTGACTGGATCGGCGACACACAGGGCAAGGCGGGAATAGTCCTGCGGGAGCCGGTGGGCACCGTCGCCGCAATCGGTCCGTTCAATTATCCGTTGTTTCTTTCGGCCTCGAAGATCATTCCGGCAATAGCGGCCGGCAACACGGTCGTGGCCAAGGCTCCTTCCGACGACCCCATCGCGCTGATCATGTTCGCGCGTGTGATGGAGGAGGCGGGCCTCCCGGCCGGAGTGCTCAACGTTGTAACCGGGCGCGGATCTGAAGTGGGCGACATCTTCGCCACTCATGACGAGATCTCGATGATCTCGTTCACGGGCTCGACCGGAGTTGGTCGCAGCATCGCCTCGCTGGCGGGACCCAAACCCCTCCACCTGGAGCTGGGAGGAAACGCAGCCGGGATCGTGCTCGCAGATTCAGACCTCGAGAATGCGGTTTCAAAGACGGTTCTGGGTGCGTTCAAGAACGCGGGGCAGCGCTGTGATGCATTGAGCCGCATCCTCGTAGAGGAATCGGTCTACGACGAATACGTCGAGCGTGCGAGCGAAGAGGCGGAGGGATACAAGGTGGGCGATCCGCGCGCCGATGGCGTCGACGTCGGCCCCCTCGTGAACCAGAAAGCAGCCGAACGCGTCAACTCGCTGGTAGCGGATGCCAGCGACAAAGGTGCCAAGCTGCTGCTAGGCGGTGAGGCCAAGGACTGCTATCACGAACCCACCGTTCTTGCCGACGTGCCTTTGGAGGCCGAGATCGCGTGGGAGGAGACCTTCGGCCCGGTGCTTCCGATCATTCGCGTGCGGGACCTCGACCATGCCCTGGAGATCGCCAACCGCTCTCGCTACGGGCTCGACTCATCCGTGTTCACTTCAAACTTGGACAAGGCGTGGAAGGCGGCGCGCGCCCTGGAGGTCGGCATGGTCCACATCAACGACGCACCTGCACACGGCGTGGGCCACTTTCCCTTCGGAGGCTTCAAGCCGGACTCGGGCATCGGCCGCGAGGGCCTCGGCTACTCGATCGACGAGGTGACGATCCTAAAGACGGTCGTAATGCCGGGCTAATTCTCGGCGAGTGTTGGATAAATGTTGCTATGCAACACTCACCACCACTCGGCGGGGGGTTGGCCGGTTTAGGCGCTCTTCTCGTAGCAGAAGCAGCCCAGAAGCGAGCAGATACAGCCCTCTTCCTCCCGATGCGGACTCTCCGGCTTGCACACTCCACACTCGCACCCGCAGAACCCGGCCTCGACGGCCTCGGAGTGGTCGTGGAAGCGAACCTCCATTCCTCCGGGGATTCCGTTGGCGTCGTAACGCCAAGCGTGACCGGCCGTGTAGCCCCACGGGTTCACCATGGGGGAACACTTCACGACGGTTCGATACTCCATCATATCTAGTTGTCGGCGTTTTCCTGCTCCGGCTGAAGCGCGCCACCTCCGGAGCACGAGTAGCATCTCGCCGCAATGACCTTCTCGATCGTCGCTTTCGACCCGAACGCCTCCCCCTCGCCCGAGTGGGGGGTCGCGGTGGCCTCCAAATTTCTGGCAGTGGGAGCAGTGGTCCCCGCAGCCCGAGCGGGAGTTGGAGCCATTGCCACTCAGGCCTTTGCCAATGCCACTTACCGGCCCCGCGGTCTCGACGCCCTTGCCTCCGGGGCCGACGCCGCTGCGGTGCTCACAGAGCTGACCGAGAGTGACGACGAAAAGGAGCAACGCCAGGCCGGGATCGTCGATGCCCGCGGCGGGGTGGCCACCTTCACCGGAAAAGAGTGCATGAACTGGGCGGGGGGGCGCACCGGCGAGGGCTACTGCTGCCAGGGCAATATCCTTACCGGCGCTGCGGTCGTCGACGACATGGTGAGTGCCTTCGAGACAGGAGGGGGC
>Ga0136633_1001384_pt1 | contig 17934 bp, 10 predicted proteins | sample AntDrymeUQ832206_2_FD_105494 | JGI IMG/M metagenome (GOLD analysis project Ga0136633, IMG submission 105494) | Polar desert sand microbial communities from Dry Valleys, Antarctica - metaG UQ83 (22.06) | ecosystem: Environmental > Terrestrial > Soil > Desert | place: Antarctica: Dry Valley...
CTTGCTGACCACATAGGAGGTCACGTTAGTCAGTGACATCTCGCCTGACGCTCGATTGGCCGTCTCGGTCCAGAAATCGCGGACGCCGCGATCCTCGCAGCGGGCGATCAACGTGTCGCGAAAGCTGTCGTCCGTGAACAGACGGGGCAGCTCGGCAAGCTTGCGGAAGGTCGGCGGAGCCGCAAGCAACAGCAGCAGCGCGCTCCTGAAATACTGCTCGAAGACCGGCCCGAACGCATCCGGGACACCCGCATAGAGCACCTCACGGAACAGGCCGATGAGCATGTCAGCGGCGCCTTCGATTCGCTCTGGATCGCCGGGCGGCGGCAACAAGTCGATCGCAAACCTGCCTTCGGGGTCCGCTGCGTCCGCGTCGATCAGGTCGCCACGCCGAAATGAGGGAACCTGCGCCTCAACTTCGGCAGCGAGATCGCCGTGAGGATCGATCAGGATCACGCCTTCGCCGCGCGCAATATCCTCGCCGATCATGGTCCGCATCAGCGTCGACTTGCCGGCGCCCGTTGCGCCGATGAGATAGAGATGGCGCATCCGGTCGCGATCGCTGAGCCGAATAGAGACGCCGCCGACCGTGCCGACAGTGACGCCGTGCAGAGCTCCTGCGGATTGCCTGCACCGCTGCGCCGCGATAGCCGCGACCTCGGCGGCGGTCGGCAGCAGGCGCGGTGGCGCCTGCCGGCTGCCGAACAGAAGCCGCCAATCGGGCGCGTCGCCTTCCAACGGGCTATTCGCCGCAGTCCCGAACAGTGCCAGCGCCACCGCGTCGATCGTCCGCGGATCGTCGCAGCCGACCCGGACGTCGATCTCGATCAGGGCCGGATCGCGTCGCATCGCCTGTGCGGCCGCCAACGCGCGCGCCGCGGGCTCGTCGTCGGGGCTACCGTAGGTCAGGGCGGTCAAACCCTCCACGCGCTTCTCGACCGTCAGGATCGTGCGCGCAGTGCGCCGTACCGCGCGGATCGTGATCGCCAGGCTTCCTTCGCCGGCCGCAGCCAGTGCTTCCAGCGCCCGCGGCAGACGCCACGGCCAGTTGCCGGAAGGCGGCGCCACGGCACGGTCACGACCTTTGTCGTCCTCGACATCGATCGGCCGCAGCCCGTGCAGGCCACCATTCCACGCCGGGGCGATCCGCACGCCACGCGGCGGCACGCGCCGCGGCTCGGCGTCAATCAGTCGGGCGCCGGGGAAGAGGAGAGGAGCCAGCCGGTCAAGCGCTCGCGGGTCCGTGCTCTCGCAGGACACGCGCGACACGAATGGCGAACCCTCTCCAATCCCAAGCCGGACCTCGACCACCTCTCCGGCGCGCAGCAGCGCGAACCCGTCAGTTGGGCCGACCGCGTGCGACTCGGGCCAGCCGATCACGACCCGCTCGATTGCGGGCGCGCGTTCAAGCCCGCCTTCAGCCTCGTCCGTCTCGCCCAAGCGTTCCGCCATGGTCTGCTCCTTCCGAGCGGCCAATGGCGCCTAGCCGTCCTCAGCGGCGCGGCGGCAATGTTGCGAAAAGGCCAGGCGACTGGATCAGGGCAGCTGTTTCACTTGCTGGATCAAGCGGCTGACGGCGTTGGGTCCCGCAAGCACCGTAATGCCTCCCGCGGTCCCGCGCTCACGGGCGTCCGACACCTCGTTCTCGGCCACGAACGGAGCAACGATCCATGCGTTGCTGGGGCCGGTGGCGAGCTTCGCCTTGAATCGCTCAAGATCTCCGATGGACTTTATCAGCCCCTTTTTCGACGTGTAGCATTTGACCTCGACCAGATGCAGCTGGTCGGATTTCCAGATCGCAATATCCGCCTCGTGAAGCGCCTGATCGCTTTCCGCCGCAGCGATTGTCTCTCCGGCGAACATCAGGACCGCCCCCTCGACGAGTTTGTCCCGCAGCGCTTCCTGCAGCAGTCCATGGATGAAATCTTCAAGCCAGCGTCCGCCCGCATAGAGCGCTTCGCATAGTCCTCGAAAGGCCGCGCCGTTAAAGACTTGGCATTCGCCTTCGGCATCAAACAGTTCCGCTCCACCTTCAGGAGCACGTCCCAGACCAATGGGTTGTTTGAGACGACTTCGATCATTCCTGTTGTCGATTTCCCAAATCCGATCGCTGCAGACACCCTCAACCTTGCTATAGGCGGCCATGGTGGCGCCCAGCGCCTTGCGGGCCGCGGGCCGCCAGTCCCAGCCGGGACCCCGCCTCACGAGTAGACTGTTTCCTATCCGGTTCGCCTTGCCCGCATTTTGTTTCGCGAATTCGGCCATCAACAAGTCGGTTCGCTTCGGTTTGCGGCGATAGCCTGCAAGGAGAAAATGGTCTTCGATCGACAGTCCCGCTGTGCGCGGCAGCTTGTGCGTATGGACCGACCCCTCCTCGGCGCACACCACCAGAGTCTCGACCGGGTTCTGTGTGGTCAGGACTTCTCGAAAATCGGCGCCGGCGCCGCGAAGATAGCTGCTGACCGCAAGCGATACGGTCCGCCTCCCGCCCGCTACGTTGAGCACGATGGGGTCCGAGCGCTTTGCCAATCGCTCCGCGACTGGCTTCCATGCCTCGAACCTTTCGGGATTCTGGTTGTCGATGATGACGGGGATGCCGGGAAGCTTGTTTGCGAAGAACTGCCGCAGTCGATGGGCAGGAGCGATCGCGTCGGTGAATGCTGGCCCTTTCGAAAGCTCCATGCTTGCCGACCCGCAGAGTATGACAATCTCCGCCGCCCGCTCCACGCCGAGGTGCAGCAACGGCACGACGTTCACATCTCCGAACTTCGTGGCAATGCACACATAAACGAAGCGGTCCGGGACGAGACGATGTTCTTCATGTGCCATTCGTGCCTCTTATCTCCCCGGCGCCGCTTCCGAAGGTTCCCACGGCGCGCCAAGGCCGACCAGGGGCTCCGGCAGCATTATCGTGATGCGGTCGGCTGGAATTGGTGTCGAGCCACGCTTGGCCATGAGCCGAACGGCGAGACCGGGGACGGCCTCCTGAAGCCTGGCCTTGGCCTTGCTCTCGTAGCTGCGAAAATCGGGGCTTTCGAGCTTCTGCGCCCTTGGCCGCGCAGTGGCCAGGAACTGTTCGCCCGAAATGACCATGTCCGGCTCTTCAAACCAGGAATTGAGCATCACAGCGCCATAGGCCCAGGGCCACAAGTCGGCGGCGCGGTGAGCATCGCCGTCAAGGTTTGGAACCTCATTCCTGTGCTGGAGCGAGGCACCCATCTTTCGCGCTGCTGCGTGCATCATGATCGCGGCGAAATGGATCGGATCAAGGGCCACCCGCTCCGCGCCTGCAATCACCGTGCAGGTCGTGCAATCGAGCGTTACCTGGTCCGCCGCCAGGCCGGCATTGGTACGGTGGACGGCTTCGGCATAATCGGCCGGCCGGGCCGGCAACTTGCGATGAAAATCAAGCCAGGCACGGGCGCGGATGAATGGGACCTTGTGGAGAAGTGCCTTCGCTTCCGACGCGTCCAATGCTCCCGATTGACCCTTTACTGGCGCCTCCTGTCCGGGCCACCAAAGGTCACTCTTTTCGAACTTGGTCGGCCGGACGATGACATGGCTCATCTCGTCCTGCGATCGCCCGTACATATTCATCACTTGCCCGGCGAGGAAGCTCATCGTTTTTCGGCCGCCGGCCAGCGACAGATGAAGGCGCGTTGCCGGGTCATCGGTGATCGCGATCACGACGTTGAGCAGCAGCGTTGCGAAGCCGTTGACGTCCGCCTCGCTCTGCAGATCGTCGACAAAGCGGCCATCGGCATCGCCTAGGACCAGCAATTCAGGCTCGACATAATCGGCATCCCGCTTGAGCTCCGCATAAAGGGCGCGGAGCTTACCGTCCGGCCCGGTGAGCGGCGCGCGTCTCGATCCGCGATCATCGACCCAGGTTCTGAACCGCCGTTCCGCAAATCCAGTTGTCGCAAGGATGATGCGGGCCGGGACCCAGGGCGGTTCGGCAGTCAGCAGCGCATGCACCGTCTCGGTCACCACCTGCGGCGTGTCGCCGACCGTGATGAGGAGAACGTTGCTCATCACGCCCTCCTGATTTCGTGGGGGTAGCAATTCTGGTTCTGCCCCGACCCTTTGTCCTTGATGCGCACGGACTTGTCCTTGGCCGGGTCAATTGCGATCACCGTCGCCGGCCGACTGCTGACGATCACAACTACCTTGTCGCCCGGGGCGAACGGCTCCAGCGGACCGGCCTCGGCTGGCGGTTCGGCGGGCTGCGAGCGCCGCAGTTCGTTGTTCCAGGCCGGTTGGCCGATCATTGGCTTCAGAAAGCAAAACTCCCTCCGCCCATCCATATATTCCGGAAGCGCCATATGCGGGGTCAGCGGCTGGGTGCGCTCGACCCGCGGCGTCGCTGCCTCGACCAGCGCGCGCACCTGGACGCATTGCTCCCATTCATGCGCGCTCTGCTGCTCCCCCAGCGTTGGATAGACCTGCGCCATCCTGGCGCGGAAGCTGGCCAGCAAGGCCGACGCGGTGATTGGATCGGACGCCTTGCCGGGCGCGTTCGGCACCAGCGCGCTGATCCCGCTCGTCACCCGCAGCTTGACCGATCCCAGGTTCAGGGCCTTGCCCATCCCAATCCGGTGCCGCAGCGTGCCCCACTGGCCGTCGAGCGCTGCCTCATCACCCAAGGTCAGCGCCCATAAGAGTGCGCCCAGCTCACACGTGCGCAGATTGTGGACGGTGAGTTTGACCACAAAGCACGAGCCAGCCGGCAAGGCGTTGAGCCGGTTCGCGACTTTTGAAGACGGAGGTTCGGGCAATCGGTTGAGGTAGCTGGAGCCATCGGGGCCGACCGGCCAGACCTTCGCACCGCTCAACTCCGGTCGCGCATGCGAGTCCAGCGGGGGAGTGGTCGCTGCGGTTCGGGCTTCGACCGAGGTGTAGGTCGCATAAGGATAAACCGGCATCTGGCCATTTGCCGGCAGCTGCGCGTCGCCACGAGGCGTCTGGCGCACATAGATCGGGAAATAGCTTGGCTTTGGGCCCAGGAGAACCGCCGACGCACCCGCCTCGGTCGAGACGAGATCATTGTCGGTCTTGCCGCTGGTCTCATAGGCCCAGCCAAAGGCCGCGCGGCGCTTTAGGCTGCGCCGGAAGAAGTCGCCCTTCTCGCCTCCGGCCGCGCCAAAGATCAGCGAGGCAAGATCAAGGCGTCCGGTATCGGACGCCTCATCGCCATCATATCTGGACACATGCTCCTTGGTGGAATGAAAGAGCATCCGGTGGGTGTCATGCTCGTGCGCGAGCTTGAACATGAAGGCGAGCCCGAAGCTTGTGATGCTCGGTTGCCCGTCATTATCCAGATCCCCGAGCCAGAAGATCGGCATCCAGCCGCCCTCGCTGAAGGCATCGCCCGCATAACCTTCGTCCCGGTAAAATTTCCAGCTCCCATTGGGCGGCCGGCCGTCGTCCGGAGCGTGGATGCTCTCAAATTCGTCGAAGCGATCCGCAAAGTCGTTCGCCAGCGTCACCGGAGCGCCGTCGTCGTAGAAGACAAACTCCATATGCTTGCCCGGCGCGCCAATGCCGCTGACCACGATCGAGCCTGACTTGCGGTGCACCGCCGGCTCCCTTGGCGCTTGCCCGACCGGATAAGCCTCGTGATAGTGGATCTGAAGATGGCCGTGCTGGTGTGTATGCGGCGGGGCAGGGTCGGCGGCTTCGATGTCCCATTCACCCTCAAAGGACGTCAGCCAGGAATAGCGCTCCGCAAGCGGGGGGCCCCTTCGGTCCCAAGGCGCCCCGCGGCGAGCCGGCAGGTTCTCGAACTGGATGCGCGCCAGTTTGCATGGCCGCAGCTCATAGTCTCGACCGATTCGCCGCAGCCACCCGGCGCGCACGCGCGGATAAATGTCCGGGAAGCGCGTCGCATCGAGCATCTTGTCCTGAAAATAGGGCTTTGCCGCCGGCGTCAGATCTCTGATTCCGAACCGTTTCTTGTCCACGAACGGCCCGAGCTTGCCGAAGCAGGCGATCTCCAGTCGGCTGCGGATCAGACCCTGCAAGGTCGATGGCGGGATCGCATAGCGGCCGTCGTCAACCCGCACCGGCCAAACCTCACCCGGGCTGTGGGCCGCCGACTGGCGCCGTTCTCCGCCGACCAGAAGTTGCGTCGCGGCCTTGATCTCGATCTCGATCGTGCCGCTGTGGCCATCCGCCAACGGCACATCCTGGGTCACGAGATGGCCCCATTGCGGATACCAGACCGCGCGCGGAATACGCGCGAAGTTGAAGGGCGCGCGCACTGTCATCCGACTTGCTCCCCATCAACAAAGCCGATGAAACGCTCGGCGACACAGGCCAGCCGGCCCTCACCAAAGTCCTCGGCGGACCGAAAACCGTAATAGACCGCGACGGCGAGCGTGCTGCCGGGACGGTCCGGAAGCTTGCGCACAAGATGGGTGGCGTCACGGCAGATGACCGGCAGCGCATCCTCAACATTGGCCGCAACCTCCGCAATCGTTCGGCCGATCAGCCCGTCTTCGCATAGCGAGACTCTCGTTGTCGCCTCGCCGTCGATCCACTCGCCGCTCATGAGTACGCGATTGCCGGGCTTGGGCAGTTTGAGCGCGGCGACAATATTGTAAGTCTCAGGCGCTTCCGCGCCGTCCGAACCCATGAAACGGAGCCACCCCTCCTTGCCAACGAATGGTTCGGTGTCAGCGGCGATCCGCGCCTTCGTCGCCTTGATCCAGCGCAGCGGTTTGCCGCCGGCGATCTCACTCAGCAACTCGACTTGCCTGCTCGCATCCCGGATCACGCCGCCTCTCCCACAGTCTCTATCGATCCAGTGAAATAGCCGCTGCTCTTTGCTCCCAGAGCCAGCCGCTCGTGACACAGATCGTCGATCGCGGCCCTGAGCGCCGCAATTGCCTTATCGGCCTCGCTCGCATCGACCCGGTCAGAAACCAGCCGCTTGCGATCGATGGTGATGCGGATCGGCGGCAACGGCCCCTTGCAGTGGACCAATTCCTCATCGAACAGCACGCTTCGCCGCGATCCGCCGCTGAAACGGTCGATGCTGACATGATCGATCGCCTCGGTCGCGCTCGGCTGGAAGACGATATCGTCGACGATCAACGCTGATTTCCAGCCGCTCGTCTCGCGCTTCACGTCGCCGAACAAAGCGAGCAGCGGCGCCGGCATTTGCAGCGCATCTTCAAGTCGGCGCTCGGCGTCGGGTTCATCTGCATCAATCAGCCGCTGGTGCGCCAAATTCCAATGAAACAGCGAGCGATGCCACAATGCGCCGCGCACCGCCGATCCCGGCAACACGAAATCCCCAGCCAGGTCAGCGCCCGGAATCCGCCATTCACCCTCGCCATTCGACCAACGAATTGACACCTCGCGCATCGGCGCGACATCGCTCGGATCGATCCGATTGGTCGCGCCACCGCGACCAAAATGCTGCTCGCCGGTCCGCGTCCGCGCGCCGTTCGCCCCCACCCGCCAAAGGGCGTCACTGCGCAGATTGATCTCGAGTTGGTCGACTTGCGTGACACGAGGCGCGGGGAAGGGATAGCCTCCCCGCCGCTCAGAATAAGGAGCGTTTCGCACCGCCCAGATCTTGTCCGCGTCGCCAGCGGGATTGTCGAACCGCCACCAGGCGCCGTCGACCTTCACCCGGCCATAACCCCTGACCGTGGCGCCGCCCGGGCGGAACAGCGGATGGCGGAACAAGGCGAGCAGTTCGACGAACGCCGCCTCATCGCCGTCCGTGCCGGCACCCCACATGGTGAGCTCGCATGAAAGCCGCGTGCCGCGCGGCAAAGCGGTGCGGTCGAACTTGCCGAGCGCTTTGGCATCGGCAGCGCCGCTTCCGTCGATCTTGACATGATCGCGCTTGATCGGATCGTCGCTGAGCAACGCCTTCAAGACAGGATCGACGATGACATTGAGCTGCAGGCCGCTGACAGATTCATTCTTGCTGTCGTGGATCCGCGCATCGCTGAACGCGACCCGGGATGCTTCGTTCTCGTCACCAAGCAGCCTCTTCGCCGCCGGACCGTCACGCTTAGCAAGCGCCTTGATGAGGCCCTCCAGACTCGCGCCGGCGATCATCGGCAAGCCGCTGGCGTCGCGCAGCAAGGCGACATCGCTCGCACCAAGCTCGCCCGAGGCGACCGAGAGAGGAGATTCCGCCTCGATCGTCAGCCGGGCGAGATAAAGAACCGCTTTCGGGGCCTCTCTCATTGGTCGCGCCCCTTCGCTTGCGGCGCGCCGCGCCGGGCATGGTCGATCACCCGTTTGAACGCACCATCCTTCGCGCTCTCGCCGGCCGTGCCGCCGTTCAGCACCAGCAGGCGCTCGCCGAGCCATTGCTTGAGGGTCTGCCAGGCGCCGGTTGAACCGCCAAAGGCGCTCCAACCATGTTCATCGCGGAGTGTGGCGTAATCCGTATCGCGGGTGAGCGCGCTCCATTGCGTCTTCGCCGGGCCTTCGCGAACCGCATCAAAGAAGTCGCCGCCCGCGCTCATCGCTGCAATCATCGAGCGCGCCCAGCGGTCGGCGTCGCTTGTGTCGCGTGCTTCCGCCCGCAGTGCTGCCCATTTGGTCAATTTGCTCTCTGCAACGACCCTCGATGCCTTGCCCGAGCGGCGCCCGGTCGCTGTCGCGGGCATCTCGCCCGGCAGCAATGCGATCCAGCCGCAGCCCCGCTCGCCGAGCGAGCCGACGCGCGCGGCGAGCACCTTGTCCTCCTGAACGGGATCGCCTCCGAACGCGAATACCGACCCCGCCTCGATCACCATGATCTCGCTCTCATGTCCCCGCAACGCGCTGTCCCAGGGTGCGAAGCGGCGCGTCGTCACGGCGCTCTCTGCTCGGTCCAATTTCCAACCAGCCGGTAGCCCGAAATCCTGCGCTTCGGGCGCGCTCTTCAAGCCGCCCCAATCATCGGAAAGCGCCAAGTCGGTCAGGCACCAGATCCGCGCCTCGGTCACGCCCTTTGTCAGAACGGGCGACGCCGGCCAGTCGCCGCTCGCCTGGGCGACCCGGTACCCCCCGCCATAACCATTGTTGCGCGCCTTGCCGAGAAATAGGCGCCGCGCAAAAACGCCGACCACCTGCTTCCAGATTGCCGGATCGAGCGTCTCGCTGGCTTCGATCCGCGCGCGATAGCCTTGCGGCACCCGCTCAAGATGCTGATAACCGAACAGCTTGCCGTCCGCGGCCTTGCCGTCCTGATGGGCACTGCGCAAGCGATGGCCGCGGTCGACGTCGGCAACTGCGTCGAGCGCGAGCGTCATCGGCCCCGGCCCGAGCGCCTCGGCCTGTTTGTTCTCGCCATGCCGCTCGATGAAGGCCTGCATGCCGATACTGAGCGCGGCCGGAACATATTGTCCGTCGACGAAAGGCGTATCGGCGTCCCCCTCAGGCTGCTTCGGCGCATAGAGTAGGTTCGGACGCGTGAACGCAGGCTCCCCCCCTTCGCTCAGCGGCACCGCGTCGGAAAAGCGGATCTGGCCCGCCAGCAGCGCCTGGAGCGCCTCGACGTCTCCCAGTAGCTGGCCGATCGCCCAGCCCCACAATGCGGCTCCTGTCGGGCCGATATGGGTCGTCTGCCGTCCCTCATTGGCGTTGAGCCGCGAAAAGACCGCCTGATCGTCCGGAAAGAGATCAATCGTCAGCGTACGCGCGTCGGCGCGGATCGTCTCCGAAACGTCAGGTTCGCCTGCCTTGGCCGAGGCGACGGCGCGGCCAAGCCCGTCCATCTTGCCATGCCCGAAGGCGAAGGTGAGCTTGCACAACTGATCGAGCTCGCCAACCCAGTGGTCGTCGAGCGCTGCGCCGTCGACCGAATTCCAGTCAACCCGGCCGTTGATCTCCAGCGGCACCGCTACCTCGGCGGTGCGCAGCATATTGTCGTCAGCGACGCCCTGGTCGTTGATCCGGGTCGAGCGCAGCCGGCCGAACAAGGCAGCCCGCGCAGCAAGGTTTGCGGCGAAATATGCGCGCTCGCCCGCGCTGAGCCGCGCTTCGCCCGCAAACCGCAGCGCCCCGGCCAGTGGCGTCCGATCGTCCGCGTCGCGCTCGCCGAACAGATTATCGACCTCCGCCGCCGGCCAGAGGCGCTCGGCCGTCTCGCGCAACATCCCCTTCACCTGCGTCATCGGAAGCGCCGGGCAGCCATCTGTGTCGCGATGACAGATGGTGTCGAGATCGCCCTGACCCGAACCGCCAGTGCTGCTGAGCCAATAATCGGAGAAGCGGATCGTCACCGTCGCCGTCTGAGGGGCGGAGTTGCTGTTCATGCGACTCGCTCCAGTTGCTGCGTCGGGCCGTCCGCCGTTGCTTTTTTGCGCGCCGTAATCGCGTCGAGATCGATCAGCTGCAGCGCGTCATAGAGCCCGCTTGCTCCGCGCGGCGCCCCATCGCCCTGCTCCAGCGCGGTCTCGAACGCCTTCCAGGCCACTCCTTGCCTCGCTTGTGCAACCTCGCGCCAGCGTGCCCAGGCGGCGTCCGCGAGACTCGCATTGTCGCAAAGCAGGGTGCGTAGCTCGCGCGCCCGGCCGGCGCCGCCCTTGAGCTCCGCCAGCGCAGTCGCCAGCGCAAACAGCTGCGCGATCGTGCAATGCCCGCCAGCCCGCGCGCCGGTATAATAAGGGTTGGCCGTGAAGGGCCCGCCGTCGCAATCGATCGCGTTCCTGGCGATGACGCGCTCATAATCGTCATGTGCGCTGTGCTGGTAGAGGTGAAAGGCGAGCGCGGATGGAAAGCCCTCGCGCCCATGAGAATCCGCTATCAGTTTTCGTTTCGCGGCGCGTTTGGCGAATCGGCAAAGGCTGTCGGCAAGCTCGTAGGCGGTGAGATAGGGCGTGCCCTTGCCAACGATCGCCACCCCGGCGCAGGCGGATAGCGCGGGCCTGCCGTCGGCCTCGCCGATCGACGCACACTGCTTCTCAATCGCAACCAGCAATGCCTCGGTGAACGGCAACGCAAGATCGGCACGGATGATCGCAGTTATGTCGTCGCCGCCGAGCAGCACGGGGCGGAGCGGCAGGACCTCGCCATGAGCGAACGGCGTCACCCAGTCCGAGGAGGCCGCCTTGGCGGCCGCTTCGATCTCCGCCTCGATCTTGCTTGCGAGCCCGCAATTCTGGTCAGGCCTGGTGTAACTGCCGCCCAGATCACGGAACATCTGGCCAAGCCCGGACAAATCGGCATGGACGACCGCGATCCGCCTGTCGTCGCCGCGGAACGGGAACAGCGGATTGTCCGCCCGCCGTTCGCCGGCAGTCGTCTCGTCACTGTCCTCGTCATAGTCGCGCGGGAATTTCCACTTCGCCGCGTCGGCCACGAAGCGCTCGGCGACCAGGCCCAGTTTGCCGGCGTCAGCTCGGCGGCGCTGCGGCAGGCCAACCGCGTCAATCAGCACCGAATCCTTGCCATATTTCTTGCTGACCACTGCCGGACGTCCGGTCAGTGGCGCGATCCGCGTGATCGGCCTGCCGCGGCCGGGCACGTCGGCGGCGCTGTTGGCCCGGATGCCGCCCAGTCGCCTGAAACAATCTCGCATCGCGTCCAGCGGATTGCCGTCGGTCTCACCGATCGCATCGACGAACTCCAGTCCTGGCGATTTGGTGAGCACGGAGAAACGCCAGCGCGCGCGCAGCGCCGTCAACGCGTCCCGGTCGTCCGAATGAAGACAGAAGGCACCGCCTGCGCGGCGCGAGAAATCAGGCGCGAGGCCGCCGAGCAACTTGCCGATCTCATCGCCTCCGTCGCTGGCGGCGAGACCAGCGACAAGATCGCTGGCGCCGACAATGTCGCGCAACTTGCCCGAATGGAAGACGAAAGGCTGGATGCCTTTCGCTTCAAACATATAGGCGAAATGCCGAGCCATCTTCCGTTCCCCTCAAGCGGACGAGTCGAGTCGGTAACAAGCGCCAAACACCACAGCTTGGCCGGAAGGTCAGGCGAAGGCAATGTTGTTACTATCGTGAAAGTGGGGCGAGTGACCAAAAGCCCCACCCCAGGTCTTGCGACGATCGGCCTTGATTTGAAATACTGATTGGTGGAGGTGCGTGGAGATTGCTCTTTGTTACTGATAACAAGTGCTTTTGTGGGCCTTTTGATGGCGAAAGATGGCTAAAGAGGCGTACGTGGCGTGGCGTTGCCTCGGGTTCGTGGAAAACGCCCCTTAAAAGGCTTGCTTGACAAGGCCCTGCGAAGGGGGGAGTTTGGCCACCCGCGCGGCCCCGCTGCGCTCTGAAACGCGGTCGCGGACGGCAGGATGATCGACTGGGTTTGGCCACCCGCGCGGCCCCGCTGCGCTCTGAAACTCGGATCGTAGATTCCTGCCCAGCCCTTCGCCGGTTTGGCCACCCGCGCGGCCCCGCTGCGCTCTGAAACTGATGAAGATGCTCAACGGCTCTGGCCGACAGTTTGGCCACCCGCGCGGCCCCGCTGCGCTCTGAAACTAATTGTGTTTTCAGACCCGACCGGGATGTCAGTTTGGCCACCCGCGCGGCCCCGCTGCGCTCTGAAACATGCTTGATAACCTTTAGCGTCTGGTAGGTGGGTTTGGCCACCCGCGCGGCCCCGCTGCGCTCTGAAACTCCCACGGGCAGCGGATGAAGCTTCCGATGAGTTTGGCCACCCGCGCGGCCCCGCTGCGCTCTGAAACATGGTGGGCCTCCAGTTTGGCGAGGGCGGATTGGTTTGGCCACCCGCGCGGCCCCGCTGCGCTCTGAAACTCGTAAACCCAAGGCCCTTCCGTCGCCTCCGCCAGCAGGTTTGGCCACCCGCGCGGCCCCGCTGCGCTCTGAAACCCTCCTCGTTGTCCATCCAGAAAGTAGATTGGTTTGGCCACCCGCGCGGCCCCGCTGCGCTCTGAAACTCCGCGCCGCATGTTCCAACGCCGTCAGTAGGTTTGGCCACCCGCGCGGCCCCGCTGCGCTCTGAAACTCTTTCACCCCCGGGTGCTTTGTTCCGTCTTGTTTGGCCACCCGCGCGGCCCCGCTGCGCTCTGAAACTTCCCAACGATCTTTGCAGCACCAGCTGTATCTGGACTGCTTGAGTTTGGCCACCCGCGCGGCCCCGCTGCGCTCTGAAACCTACGGGCTCGGTGCCGCAGTGTTTGACTAAGTTTGGCCACCCGCGCGGCCCCGCTGCGCTCTGAAACCAATTAACGGACCTGCATAATATCGTGCGATTGGTTTGGCCACCCGCGCGGCCCCGCTGCGCTCTGAAACGCACCCAAAGGCGTGGCGACGTTTTCTGGAATGAGTTTGGCCACCCGCGCGGCCCCGCTGCGCTCTGAAACAGGTACCACTTGCCTTCGACGCAGCTCAGGTTGGTTTGGCCACCTGCGCGGCCCCGCTGCGCTCTGAAACCGATATCGTTACCGTCCGCACCTTCGATGATCTGTTTGGCCACCCGCGCGGCCCCGCTGCGCTCTGAAACTGGGCGTGAAGGTGTTGAACCACAAGACGAGGTTTGGCCACCCGCGCGGCCCCGCTGCGCTCTGAGACAGGTACTGCCTCACGCCGGCATTGTAGTAAGCGTTAGCGCCGCTAGCGGTCCGCCTGGAGCACAATATTGCAGTTCCGCCGAAATCGAGCCGGGCCACTAGTGCGGCGGCATGGCCGCCTTTCCCTTTCAGCCGTTCGAGACATTTGCCCGCGCTGGCCGCGTTGGCGCCTTCGCGCTGGGCGACGTCGCCGAATTCCAAGCGCGGCTCATTCGCCGCTACCCATTCCTTGCCAATCTAACGGTAAGGCCGGCGGTAGCCGTCACTCTCCTCAGCATCTTCGCGCTATATCTGCTGCCGCCGTTGTTCGTGCTCCGTGGCGACGGCTTGGTCGTGGAAATCGTTGAGTCAGACGCCCGCAAGCATGGCACTGCGCTCAGCGACGCACGCGGCCGGTTTGTCGGCGCATTCCCTGGCGAGCTCGATTCCGATCCGCGCTACAATCGCACCGGGCGCGTTCTGATCGACCAGGACATCGCCGGCCACGCCTTTCCCGTTCATCCCGACCACAAGACGCTGTTCGTGGAATCCCCGCCGCCCTACTATCTCGCCTGCCTGCGCCGGCTTGAGGATTCCAATCTCGGCAATCGGCTGGCCAACCCACACGGCGTCGATGTGCCCGGCATCGTTCGTGCCGCAGCGAGCGGCTTTTCGGCAGGCGGCTCGGGTCTTTCGGCCCAGCTCCTCCAGCAACTCGTCCGGCCCCGGCTTTCGAACGAAAGTTCGTGGGCTAGGCTATCGCGCAAGGTGGGCGAAATCCTCTGGGGCGTGCCGATCATGCACGCCCATCATGGCGAAGGCCGGCGCTTCGACCAGTATCTGGCGCGCCACCTTCCGCATGTGCAGCGCATGCAGAGCGAGGCGGGCATGCTTTGGGGCATCGAGGCCTCCGCGCAGGTCCTCTTCTCCCGTTCTGCCGAAAATCTCGAGCCAGCGCAGCAACTCGTCTTGGCCGGCGCCATTCGCCGGCCGGTCGTCTTTGCCATCGAGCTAGATCCTCAGCGCCGCCTCCGCCAATCGCACAGCGCGCGCGTGCATTGGAATATCGCCATCAATCGCGCCCGTGTCTGCGCAAGCGATAGCACCGTCCTTCCCGATCCGCTCGCGCGGGCCGCGGCGCTCAACGCGCTCGACAGCATGGTGCGAGACCTTCCCCGGCCGCAGGCCGATCCCGTCATCGAACGGCTCGGTCGCGAGCGCTATGGCAAGCGCTGGCCGGAACGCGCGCGCGATCCCTTCCGGCGCGCCAATATCTTCGCCTTCAACGCGATGCGCGGCATTCGCGCGGAGCTGATTGACGCTTATGGCCGGAGCTGGACCCGCTCGGTCGCCAGCGTCGGCATGACCATCGATGTGGAGGATGAACGGCGTCTCACGCCGGCCTTTCGCCAGGCCATGCGTTCCTGGCTGGCTAGGCGCCCGGACCTGAACCCAGTCTATCGGCCCTGGGCGACCTACCGACCCGACGCGCCCGAGCCGCGCGAAATGCCGGAAATCATCATGGCCGTCGCCGATGGCGAGGGCCGGTTGGTGCGATATTATTCCTCGCTGGAAAGCCAGCCCTATTTCGGCGATGCGCGCAATCCGGCGGGCGTCTACGATCCGCAACAGGAAACGCGTCAACAAGCATCGCTCGCCAAGGTTGCCGGCGCTTTGGTTCTCTTGCGCGCGGGCACGATCGATCCCACCATCGTCGCAGAATATGCCCGGTCAAATACCGAGGCGATGGAAGCACGTCTCTCCGCAGCGGATCCCGGCGGCAGGATCGGGCGCGAGATCACCACCATCCTGCGCTGGAGCGATCGTTCGGCGCGCGACGCCGGGGGCCGCCCGTTGCCGCTCGCGCGCTCGATCAGCACCGGCATGCTCGCCGCAAGCCCGCGAACAATTCATTATGGTGCTGCCGCAATCACCGCCGCCTTGGCCGGCGATCCGCGGCCGGTCCAGCCGCCGAGCCTGATTGGCCAGATCAGGTTCGTCGACCTGAACGAAGGCCGCCTGTCGCTCCCGGCAGCCCAGATCCCTGACGCTTATGGCAATGGCGGCCAGCCCGTCCCGACCTGGCGCGCTGGCGCTGCGCTAAGTCTCGCCGGTACCGGATCGCTTCGCCCCGGCGCTCTGATCGCAGCGGCCGACCGCGCTTCGGCAATATTGCTGCTTTCGGCGCCGATCTGCCGCGGTGGCACATTGGCGCTGCTGCGGAGCTGGTGCGCCCCTGAACGCACCCGCTTCATCTGGGGAAAGACGGGAACGATGGACATTAGCCGCGCCTATTCACAAGCAACCGGTCGACAGGTCGACGGCGTGGTGCTGCGCGCCGGTATCGTCGGCGGCGTCGAATTCCCCGACGGGCGGCGCTTCAGCTTCCTGCTGAGCGTCGGCGGCACCGGCCCAGCCGCGCCACTCACCATCGGCCGGAACGGAGCGCGCGGGTTAGAGGCGGCCGATTTGGCGCCGCTCATCAACATCGTGATCGCGGACCTTGCGCGCCGTGCGGAAGGGAGTCGGTGATGGATTTCGATCCCGCCCGTCAGCCCGAGGTGCCGCGGCAAGGCCGTCTCGCCGGCTGGATCAGCGGCCTGACCGGCATCGACTATGGCTATGGTCTGCTGCTGCTCCTCAGCTTTTCCAGCACCATGTTCGGTCTCTATGAGTTCGCGGCTCAGGGCGGCACCCAGATCAACGGCGCCATCCTGTTCTTTTGCGTCACCGTCGTCGCCTTGATCACCTTTGCGATGGGCTTTTGCGGTTCGGTCGCCTTCGGCGCGTCACGCATCCGCATGCCGCGTGCATTGCGCGTCGCGTGCGTCGGTTTCTACACTTTGAGCGCCTACCTGTCGCTGCTCTTCGCCTTCGCCTTCTGGTGGGGCGCGTTAGCAGCGCGCGGGGCGACGGACGCGCAAACCAATCGTGAAATCGCGCGCATCGAAACGGGGCTCGCCGAGGTCAGTCAGGACCTGGGCCAAGTCTCTGCTCAGATGGCCAGGCTCGCCGCAGCGGCGCGGGTTGCGGCACAGACCGAATCACAATCGGGCAATACCTGCGGTACCGCGAGTGACGGCTGGCCTGGCCCTCGTTCGCTGCTGCGCGGCCGCCATGCCGATCTGTTCGACGGCGCCGCCGTGGAAATCGGCAGCCGCGTCACCGGCCTCAACGCCGATCTGGCCCGAGGCACGGCACGAGTTCGTCGACTGCGCGACGCTGCCGCCTCCGAAACCGGGTCGCGCGTCGAGAATTTGATCGAGCTGCGCGCCGAGCTCACCAGGCTCGCCGGCAGCGGGGCCCGACTCGCCGCCGATCCCGCGATCGCGGCGCTTGCCGTGGAGATGACCCGCATCGCGCAAGCCTATCGCGCTCCCGGCGGTCATACGGACGCCAGCGGTGCGCGTCTGACCTGTGTCGATATTGCCATTGCCACAAATCTCGACGGCGCGCTCAACAGCCTGCGCGCGATCCGCACGGTCACACCGCCTCAGTTCGAGATCTACGAGGGCAGCCGCGCCACCACCGAAGCCATGGGGCGGCTGACCACGACCGTCCTGTTGCGTCCTATCGGCATGGCACCAGCTGAACATGGGCTGCAAGGCTGGAACGACTATATCCCGTTCGGCTTCGCGCTGATCGTCGATGGTCTGATCCTGTTGATCGCCATCTACCGCGGTCGCCAAAGGCGCGGCGCTGATCCCGTCGCCGAGGCCGAGGCCGATATTGCCGAACGCCGCCGCGAGCGCGCCGCGCGGCGCCTGCGGGTCGATGACGAAGCGGATTTCCAGATCGCAACGCTTGATGCGCTCAAGGCAGGCGAGAGCGGATTTTCTGATCTGTTGGTCGAGCGCGGCGGGCGCCACTATCTCGTCGTGCCGATGCGCTCGCCGGATCAATCCTTGGCCGCCCTCGCGACCTCGCATCTTCGGGTGCTCATGGCACTCGACGCGCTCCGCGCGGGAGTCCGCGAGCAAACCCGCTACCAAAAGATGTTGGCTCGTTGGCGTCACGAGCGGTGCGCGAGGCGCCTTTTGCAGGCGCTGGGTCCGCAGTCGACAAAGTGGGCGCAGTGCGGCGGTTTTCGTTGGTTTCATGTCACCCCTGAGGGTCTCGCCAATGTCGCGGCCTGGGCGGCAGCGGCTGAGCGGATGGAAGGAAAGGCGCCTTTGAAGGGCCCGGAGCCGGCCTCGGGTCCAACCGTTCGTTCAGCCGAGCGCGCCCCCGGGCAGGCCGAGACGATGCTCTTCTTCGGCTAGGTGCGCGCTGCGCGATCGCCCGAGTCGAGGAGTCCGAAACATAATCATCTCATTATCACACAACCTGGGCTGCGGGGGTGTTACCCCTGGTTAGAAAAGACACTTTCTTTCACCGTTAGAGATGACACTGGCTGAGGGCCAGAGCCCCCGCGCAGCCAACCCAAACGAGCGGAGTGGGGGCTCTGGTCCTCAGCCCACCGC
>Ga0136633_1001385_pt1 | contig 17927 bp, 16 predicted proteins | sample AntDrymeUQ832206_2_FD_105494 | JGI IMG/M metagenome (GOLD analysis project Ga0136633, IMG submission 105494) | Polar desert sand microbial communities from Dry Valleys, Antarctica - metaG UQ83 (22.06) | ecosystem: Environmental > Terrestrial > Soil > Desert | place: Antarctica: Dry Valley...
CAGCGACAGGTCGCCGACGGTCAGGACCACGGGTCGCGCGACGACACCGCGGCGGGCGATCGCCCGCAGGCGCGCCAGCAGCTCGCCGAACGCGAAGGGCTTGGTGAGGTAGTCGTCGGCCCCGCCGTCGAGCGTCCTCGCCCTTGATCACCACGTCGGCGGCGAGCCCCTCGTCGGTCAGCCCACGTCGAATCAGGCTGGCCATCTTGAGCTCGTCCTCGACGATCAGCACCCGCATGTCGCGAGTCTGCCAGAGCTGAGATGAGGACAGGATGAACGGCGAGACTCGACTCTGAGAGGCTGCCCGGATGCCCGACGGCTTCCACATGACGCCCGACGAGTTCCGCCGCCACGGCCAGGAGGTGGTCGAATGGGTGGCGGAGTACATGGAGCGCGTGGGGGAGCTGCCGATCGCCTCGACGGTGCTGCCGGGGGACATCCGCGCCCGACTGCCGGAGGCGGCGCCGGAGGAGCCCGAGCCGTTCGCCGCGCTGCTGCGCGACCTCGACGACGTCGTCCTGCCCGGCATCACGCACTGGCAGGCACCGGGCTGGTTCGCCTACTTCCCGGCCAACGCGTCGGGCCCGTCGATTCTGGCCGAGCTCGTCGCCGCGGGCCTGGGCGCCCAGGGGATGCTGTGGGCGACGAGCCCGGCGCTCACGGAGATCGAGGCGCACGTGCTCGACTGGCTCGTCGACCTGCTCGGGCTGCCGCCGCACTTCAAGACGGCGCTCGGGCCCGGCGGCGGCGTCATCCAGATGAGCGCGTCGGACTCCACCCACCTCGTGCACGTCGTCGCGCGCGACCGGGCGGTGCGCGGCGGCGCGTCGATCGCAGACCTGGTGGCCTACGGCTCCGTCCAGGCGCACTCGTCGGTCGAGCGCGGGGCGCGCGTCGCGGGGTTTTCGCACGTGCGGTCGGTCGACGTGGACGGGGTCTATGCCCTGCGCGCGGACGCGCTGAGCGAGGCGATCGAGCGCGATCGCGCCGCCGGCCTCGTGCCGACCATCGTCACGAGCGCCGTCGGCACCACCGGCACCGGAGCGGTCGATCCGGTCGCCGAAGTCGCCGACGTCGCGCTCGAGCACGGCCTGTGGCACCACGTGGATGCCGCCTGGGCGGGCTCGGCGATGCTCTGCGAGGAGCAGCGTCACCACCAGGCGGGGGCCGAGCGCGCCGACAGCTACACGTTCAATCCGCACAAGTGGCTGTTTACGAACTTCGACTGCAACGTCCTCTGGGTGGCCGATCGCGCGCCGCTGATCGCGACGTTGTCGAGCCTGCCGCCCTACCTGCGCAACGCCGCCAGCGAGTCGAGCGAGGTGATCGACTACCGCGACTGGCACGTGCCGCTGGGCCGCCGCTTCCGCGCGCTGAAGCTGTGGTGGGTGCTGCGCAGCTACGGCGCCACGGGCCTGCGCCACCATCTGCGCGAGCACATCGCGCTGGCCGCCGAGCTCGGGCGGCGGGTAGACGAGCACCCGCGCCTGGAGCGCGTCGCGCCGGTCTCGTTCGCGCTCGTCTGCCTGCGCCACGTCGACGGCGACGACGCGACCGACGCGCTCGCCGCGGCGATCAACGCCCGTCCCGATCTGTGCGTCACGCCCTCGGCGATCGGCGACATGCGCTTCGTCCGGGTCGCTGTCGGCCAGACCCACACGACCGCCGTGGACGTGAAGCGCCTGTGGGAGGCGATCACGGGCGCCGCCTGACGCGCCGACGTGGGCCTTCATACGCCCGGCAGGATTCGAACCTGCGACCTCCGCCTCCGGAGGGCGGCGCTCTATCCAGCTGAGCTACGGGCGCGTGCGTGAGTCAGGCTACAGGGCGCCGAGCAGTCCGTGGCGGCGCACCGGCCGGTGGTGGCGGCGCAGGGCGAGGGTGACGCGGATGCCCTCCAGCGAGATGCGCAGGGTCATCTTCGACGCGCCCGCGACGCGCTCGGAGAAGACGAACGGGATCTCTTCGATGCGCGTGCCGGCGAGGTGGGCGAGCTGCGTCGTCTCGACCTGGAAGGCGTAGCCCGCGCTGAGCAGCTCGTCGAGGTCGATCGCCGCCAGGCAGCTCGCGCGCCAGAGCTTGAAGCCGCCGCTGAGGTCAGAGAACGGCAGCCCGAGCGCCAGCCGCGACGCGCTGCAGCCGACGCGACTCATCGCCAGGCGCGTCGCGCTCCAGCCGTCGGTGCCGCCGCCGGGCTCATAGCGCGAGCCGAGCACGAGGCCGGCGTCACGCTCGAGCAGCACCGCGCGCATCTCGGCGAGCTTCTCCGGGGGGTGGGAGAGGTCGCAGTCCATCTGGCCGATCACGTCGTAGCCGCGCGCCAGGCACCACGCGAAGCCCGCTCGGTAGGCCATCCCCAGACCGTCCTTCTCGGCGCGGTGCAGGACGTGCATCCACGGCCGTGTCGCGGCGAGCTCGTCGGCCAGCTCGCCGGTGCCGTCGGGTGAGCTGTCGTCGACGACCAGCAGGTCCATGCCGGTTGGGGCGAAGCGCTCGAGGAACAGCGGCAGCGACTCGCGCTCGTCGTAGGTCGGGACGACGACGATCGTGCGGGTGGTCCTGGCTGGCTCGAGTGGCGCGTTTGGCGGTGTGAGCCCGAGGAAGGCGCCACTCGAGGTGGCGGTGGCCGGATTGCGCACCGCGGACGCGTTGCGTGCGCGCCGCGCCCAGACGAGCGCGGTCAGCTCGGCGACCGCCACCGCCAGCAGCTCGGCGCCAAAGGAGACGACACGCAGCGCGAGCGCCAGCAGCGTCGCCGCACCCGGTCCGAGGACCGGCGTGAGCGCGATCGTCAGCGCCGCGTCGCGCGGGCCCAGGCCTGCGGGCAGCAGCGGCATGAGCGCGCCGATCACACTTGAAAGGGCGAAGGCGCCGAGCAGCAGAGAGGCGCTCGGCGCGGCGTCGCCGAGCAGCCCGCCGGCGAGCAGGACGGCACCGACCGCGCTCGTCGCCCAGCCGGCGGCGTTCACGGCGATCATCAGGGCGAGCGTGCGACCGCGCATCGGGCCGGCGACGGCGACGCCACGGCGCGACAGCCAGCGCGCCAGGCGATCGCCGAGCAGGGCCGGCCGGGCCGCCACCGCGGCCGCGAGCAGGACGCCGGCGATCAGCAGCGCGGTCAGCGGCGGGCGCCCGCCGGCGGCGGCGAACGCCGCCACGGCGATGAGTGCGCCTGCCGTGACCGCGGCCAGCTGCTCGTAGCCGGTGGCCGTCAGAACCTGCGGCGTCGTCGCCTCCAGCCGGTCGCGCTCGCGCACCCGGTAGACGAAGCCCACCGCGCCGCTGGGCTCGTAGCGCAGCAGGAACGAGCGCGCCCAGATGCGCAGCGTGGCGACGCCGGGGGCGCCTGCACCCAGCCTTCGCAGCGCGATCCGCAGGGTCAGCGCCTGAGCCAGCGGGGCGACCGCCAGCAGCGCCAGCGCACCGGCGAGCGTGAGCGGGTCGATCGACCAGTCGACGGCGGCGATCGCGTCGCGGTTGGCGGCGAGCGCGAGCGTCAGCCCGACGATGAGCCCGATCCCGGCGAGGAGCCGGAAGTGCCGCCACGCCCACCGTCCGGCGGTCCGAGCGCTGCGTGCGAGCGAGTTCATGCCGTCCTCCCGAAGCTTGTTGACCATTGGTCGACAAGACACCGGAGACGGGGTGCGGTTACACGGAGCTAGACCGAATCGGCCCCGGCGTCGTTCGCGACGACCGACGCCGGCGCCTGCGGGTCCACCCGCGCGGTGCAGAACGCGCAGCGCGAGGCGAGCCGAGGGATGTCGCTCAGGCACTCGGGGCAGGGGCGCGTGGTGACGTCTGTGGCGGTGTCGGGCTGGAAGCGCTCCATGAGGACGTTCACGGGCTTGATGATGAGAAAGAAGACGACCGCGGCGATGATGAGAAACGACAGCAGCGCGTTGATGAAGTCCCCGTAGGAGAACTCGCTGCCGTTGATCGTGAACACCAGCCCGGAGAAGTCGGGCTTGCCGGCGATCGCCGCGATCAGCGGCGTGATGATGTTCTTGACCAGCGAGGTGATGAGCGCGGTGAAGGCCGTGCCGATGACGACCGCGACAGCCAGATCGACGAGGTTGCCGCGCAGGATGAACTGCCGGAACTCCTTCAGCATCCCGAGGCCTTCTCGCGCCGCCTCTCGTGCCGGTCGTTCGAGCATCGTCAGATGGCCCCTACCCGGAGTACCCTCGCGACAATGGATCTGTCGCTCTTCTTCGCGGGCACCGCGGGCTCCGTTCCATCGGCGCGACGCGGCCTTCCGGCGCTGCTCGTCAAGCGCGGCGGCGAGCGCATCCTGATCGACTGCGGCGAGGGAACGCAGCGCCAGCTCGTGCGCTCCGTCGGCCTGGCCGACCTCACCGACGTCTTCCTCACGCACCTGCACGCCGACCACTGGCTCGGCCTGCCCGGGATGCTCAAGTCCTTCGAGCTGCGCGATCGCGACAAGCCGCTGACGATCCACGGCCCGCCCGGCACCACGGCGCTGCTGGAGCGCATGCGCCCGGTCTACGGGCGGCCGCGCTACGGCCTGACGATCCGCGATCTCGAGCCCGACGAGGCGGTCCGCCGCGACGACCTGCAGATCATCCCGTTCGCGGTCCGCCACCGCGGCACGGCGTTTGGCTATGTGCTTGCCGAGGACGCCCGCCCGGGCCGTTTCGACGCCGAGCTCGCCGCCCGCCTGGGGGTCACGCCGGGCCCGGACTTCGGGCGCCTGCAGCGCGGCGAGACGGTCGCGGGCGTCGCGCCGGCGCAGGTCATGGGCGAGGCGCGCTCCGGCCGGCGCGTCGTCGTGACCGGCGACACCGCCCCGACGGACGCGGTCGTCGTCGCGGCACACCGCGCCGACCTGCTCGTCCACGAGGCGACGTTCCTGCACGAGGATGCCGACCGCGCGGCGGCCACCCTGCACAGCACCGCGCGCCAGGCGGCGCAGGTGGCCGCCGACGCCGAGGTCCGGCTGCTCGCGCTCGTGCACATCTCCTCGCGCTACTCGGGCGGCGAGGTCCGCGACGAGGCGCGCGCGGTCTTCGCCGACACCGAGGTGCCGCGCGACTTCGACACGATCGAGATCCCGCTGCCCGAGCGCGGCGAGCCCGAGCTCGTGCGCTGGGACGGTGGCGCGCGGGGCCGCGCGCGCGCGGCGGCCGCCGCTGAGGCCGAGGCCGACGCCGCGGCGCTCGAGTGGCCGGCCTAGTGTCGTGAGGCGGAAGTTCGTGTGCAGCTGAGGGGTGCCGGGGCAGACGCGTTCCGGCGCCGTCAGATGCGTGCGAACTTCTGACTCACGACACTAGCCCGGACCGGGGGGCCGGCAGCACCACCCCCGTCGCAGTGCCGGCCACCATGGCGGACGGCCGCGCGCGGTGGGAGGCTACGGGCATGAAAACGGTCGCCATCGTCCTCGCCCTGCTCGTGATCCTCGTGCCGGCCGGGTTCGTGCTCGCCGACATCGCCTTTCAGAAGACGGAGGTCCGCACGCACACGTTCAAGGGGCCGATCCGCCAGATCGTCGTGTTCTCCGACAGCGGTGACATCGACCTGGTTCGCACGCGCCGGACGGCGGTCAGCCTGCGCGAGACGCGTCGGTACCTGTTCACGACGCCGACCCTCGAGCGCGACCTTCGCGACGGCGTGCTCACCCTCGAGGCGAAGTGCGACGCGCCGTTCGTCTCGTGCCAGAACGACCTGCGCCTGACCGTCCCGCGCGGCGTCGCGATCGACCTCGAGACCCACTCGGGCGACGTCGACGCGCGCGGGATCGACGTTCGCCGGGCGCGGCTGGAGAGCGACTCGGGCGACATCGGCGTCGAGCTCGTCGGCCCCCAGCGGCTCGTCCGGGCGCACACGGACTCCGGGGACGTCGACGTGCGCACCCGCGATGCGCGCACCGTCGAGGCCCAGACGGACTCCGGCGACGTCGTCGTGGCGGCGAGCGGGACGCCGCGCCGCGTCGTGGCCGCCACCGACTCCGGCGACGTACGGATCGTCGTCCCGTCCGGGGACTGGCGGGTGCAGGCCGAGACGGACTCCGGCGACGTGAGGACGAAGGGAATCTCCCGCAACGACCGGGCTGAGCGCTCCGTCGAGGCCCGCACGGACTCCGGCGATGTCACGCTGAGCGGCGGGTGAGCCGCCGGGACCGCTGCTACCCTCACAGGCAGCACAGACGCTCCTTTAACCCGGTCCCGTGAGACCAGGAAGGACACACATGCCAGACCCCAAGGCCGCCCTCGACGGCGATGACATGCGGCGCACGCTCACGCGCATCGCCCATGAGATCGTCGAGAATGCCGGAGAGCCCGAGCAGCTCGCGCTCGTCGGCATCCACACCCGCGGCGCGATCCTCGCCGCCCGCCTGCACGAGCTGCTCGTCGAGCTGCACGACACCGACGTCCCGTTCGGCGATCTGGACATCGCCTTCTACCGCGACGACGTGACGCTGCGCGGCGGCACGCCGGTCGTCCACTCGACGCACCTGGACTTCGACATGGACGAGCGCACGGTCGTCATCGTCGACGACGTCCTGTTCACCGGTCGCACGGTGCGCGCCGCGATCGACGCCCTCTTCGACTACGGCCGGCCCAAGCGCGTGCAGCTGGCGGTGCTGGTCGACCGCGGCCATCGCGAGCTGCCCTTCCGGCCCGACTACGTCGGCAAGAACCTGCCGACCGCTCGCAGCGAGCGCGTCTACGTGCGCGTAAGCGAGCTCGACGGCGAGGACTCCGTGACCATCGAGCAGTACCTGGGGGCACCGGCATGAGACATCTCCTCTCGATCGACGACCTCACGCGCGACGACATGGAGCGCATCCTCGATCGCGCCGCCGCGTTCGAGGAGGTCTCCGACCGCGACATCAAGAAGGTTCCGGCGCTGCGCGGGCGCACGGTGCTCAACCTCTTCTACGAAGCCTCCACCCGTACCCGCTCATCGTTCGAGCTGGCGGCCAAGCGCCTGAGCGCCGACGTCGTGAACTTCTCCGCGGGCGGCTCGAGCGTCGAGAAGGGCGAGTCGCTGAAGGACACGGTCCTGACGCTCACCGCGCACTCCCCCGACGCGATCGTGGTGCGCACGCCGTACGCCGGCGCCGCCGCCCTCGTCGCGAGCTGGACGCCGGCGGCGATCGTCAACGCCGGCGACGGCAAGCACGAGCATCCGACGCAGGCGCTGCTGGACGTCTACACGCTGCGCACGAAGCTCGGCTCGCTCGAAGGTCGAAACATCTGGATCGTGGGCGATGTGGCCCATTCGCGGGTGGCGCGCTCGAACATCCTCGCGTTTCGCAAGATGGGCGCCGAGGTCACGGTCTGCGGGCCGCCCACGCTGATCCCCCGCGGGATCGAGGCGCTCGGCTGCGCGGTGCGCTACGACCTCGCCGACCTGCGCGAGGCCGACGTCGTCTACGCGCTGCGGATGCAGCACGAGCGGATGGACCAGAACTTCGTGCCGAGCCTGCGCGAGTACGCCGCCAACTACCAGATCAACGGCCGCCGGCTCGGGGCGCACCAGACCCTCATGCACCCTGGCCCCGTCAACCGCGGCGTCGAGCTCTCGGGGGAGGTCGTCGACTCGCCGCAGGCGGTCATCACGATGCAGGTCAAGGCGGGGGTGGTCGTCCGGATGGCGGTGCTCTACGAGGTCCTGGCCGGGGCGCGCGACGAGCGCACCTCCGCCCGTCCGACCGAGCCCCAGCTGGCATGAGCATCCACGAGCCCACGCACGGTGCCAGCTCCGGCGTCCGACTCGTCGGCGCGCCCGCGCGCCCGGCCGACGTGCTCCTGCGCGACGTCCACGCGCTCGATCCGCGAACCGGCCTCGACGGCCGCCGCGACGTCCTCGTGACCGACGGCGTGATCAGCGAGATCGCCGCCGCCGGCACGCTGACCGGACCACCCGGCGGTTGCGAGGTCGTCGAAGGCGAGGGGCGCCACCTGTTTGCGGCCTTCGTCGATCCCCATGTGCACCTGCGCACGCCCGGTCAGGAGCACAAGGAGGACCTCGAGACCGGGACCCGCGCGGCCGCCGCGGGCGGCTTCTGCGCGGTCATCGCCATGCCCAACACGTCGCCGACGATCGACAGCGCGCCGATCCTCGGGGCGCTGCTGGACGCCGCCGCCCGCGAGGCCCGCGTCCCCGTCGGCTTCATGCCGGCGATCACGCGCGGCCTGCAGGGCACGGAGCTCACCGACATGGCCGAGCTGCGCCGGCTCGGCGCGGCCGGCTTCACCGACGATGGCCACCCGGTCACCGACGCCGGCGTCCTGCGCCGCGCGCTGCAGTACCAGCGCCTCTGCGGCGGCGTGCTCGCCCTGCACGAGGAGGACCCGGCGCTGTCGGGCAAGGGCGCGATGCACGAGGGCGTCGTCAGCGCGATGCTCGGCGTGGCGGGGATCCCGAGCGTCAGCGAGTCCACGCTGATCGCCCGCGACTGCGCCCTGGCCGGCTACGAGGGCGCCCGGATCCACATCCAGCACCTGTCGGCGCGCGAGTCGGTCGAGGCGATCGCGGCGGCCAAGTCGCGCGGCGTCGCCGTGACCTGCGAGGTCAGCCCGCACCACCTCACGATGACCGACGAGGACGTCCGCACGCTCGACACGCGCCGCAAGATGAACCCGCCGCTGCGCGCCGAGGAGGATCGCCAGGCGCTCATCGAGGGCCTGCGCGACGGCACGATCGACTGCATCGCCACCGATCACGCGCCGCACGCCCGCGACGAGAAGGAGGTGCCCTTCGAGCAGGCGCCGATGGGCACGACCGGCCTGGAGACGGCGTTCTCGTCCGTGTACACCGACCTCGTCCTGCCCGGCGACCTGTCGCTCGAGCTCGTCGTCGAGAAGCTCACCGCGGGCCTCGGCCTGCTGGACCTGTTCGTCCCGCGCGTCGCCGTCGGCGAGGCGGCGAACCTCGTGCTCGTCGACCTCGACGCCGAGTGGGTCGTGGGGGAGAGCGGCTACGAGAGCCGCTCGGAGAACTCCTGCTTCGCCGGGCGCACGCTGCGCGGCCGGGTGCTGCTGACCGTCGCGGCGGGCGCGGTCGCCTACCGCGAGCGGTCGACGCTGCTCACGCAGGTCGGCTCGGCCGACGGGCCCGGGGCATGAGCGGTTCGACCGCCTACGTGCTGCTGGAGGACGGCGCCCGCTTCGACGGCATCGCCGTCGGAGCGGGCGGGGCGGGGCCGGACCGCGTCTACACCGGCGAGGTGGTGTTCACGACCGGCATGTCCGGCTACCAGGAGTCGGTCACCGACCCGAGCTTCGCCGGGCAGATCATCACGTTCACCTATCCGCACATCGGCAACTACGGCGTCGGCGCCGAGGCGATGGAGTCCGACCGCATCTGGGCGCGCGCGGTGATCATGCGCTCGGCGATGAACACCGAGGATGCGCCGGGCGCCGAGCGCGGCTGGTGCGACTGGCTGGAGGACTGCGGCATCCCGGCGATCAGCGAGGTCGACACGCGCGCCCTCGTGCGCCACATCCGCGAGGCCGGCTCCATGCGGGGCGGCGTCTTCCCGGCGCGGATGGGTGAGGATGAGGCGATGGCGCTCGTGCGCGCCGAGCTGTCGATGGAGGGCGCCGACTTCGCGTGCGTCGTGACGCCCGACGAGATGACCGTCCACGGCTCTGGTGACGGCCCGCGTATCGCGGCGATCGACACCGGCATCAAGTCCTCGATCGTGCGCCACCTCGTCGAGCGCGGCGCCGTCGTCGAGCTGCACCCCTGCGCGACGAGCGCGGAGGATCTGCTCGCGGGCGATCCCGACGCGATCTTCCTCGCCAACGGCCCAGGCGACCCCGCGGCGCTGGACCACATCGTCGACACGCTGCGCGAGCTCGTCGGCTCCAAGCCCGTGTTCGGCATCTGCCTCGGCCACCAGCTGCTGTGCCGCGCCGTCGGCCTGCAGACCTTCAAGCTGCCCTTCGGCCATCGCGGCGCCAACCATCCGGTCAAGGATCTGCTCACCGGGAAGATCGAGATCACGTCGCAGAACCACGGCTTCGCGGTGCTCGGCCCCGGCGGGCAGCCGACCATCGCGGGGGACGAGCCCGTGCGCTGGGAGACCGACTTCGGCGCCGCGCAGCTGTCGCACATCAACCTCTACGACCGCACGGTCGAGGGCCTCACGCTGCTCGACGTCGCCGGTGCCACGGTGCAGTACCACCCGGAGGCCGGGCCGGGCCCGAACGACAGCCTGTACCTCTTTGACCGCTTCCTCGACCAGATCAAGGCGGTCGCGTAGCGGTGCCCCGTCGAAACGACATCCAGCGGATCCTCATCCTCGGTTCGGGCCCGATCGTCATCGGCCAAGCTGCCGAGTTCGACTACTCCGGCGTGCAGGCCTGCAAGGTCCTCAAGGAGGAGGGCTACGAGGTCGTGCTCGTCAACTCCAACCCGGCGACGATCATGACCGACCCGGAGTTCGCTGACGCGACGTACGTCGAGCCGCTGCTCGCCGGCCCCGTCCGCCAGGTCATCGAGCGCGAGCGGCCCGACGCGCTGCTGCCGACGCTCGGCGGCCAGACCGCGCTGAACCTCGCCAAGGAGCTGCACGAGAACGGCACGCTGGCCGAGTTCGGGGTCGAGCTGATCGGGGCCAACTACGACGCGATCTGCCGTGCCGAGGACCGCGACCGGTTCCGCACGACGATGGAGCAGGCCGGCCTGCGGATGCCGCGCTCGGCGATCGCCACCACGCTGGCCGAGGCCGAGGACGCGCTCATCGACATCGGTCTGCCGATCATCATCCGCCCCGCCTACACGCTCGGCGGGCGCGGCGGCGGGATCGCCCGCACCCCCGAGGAGTTCCGCGAGATCATCCGTGGCGGCCTCGAGGCGTCGCCGATCGGCCAGGTGCTCATCGACGAGTCGGTCATCGGCTGGGGCGAGTTCGAGCTCGAGGTGATGCGCGATCACAACGACAACTGCGTGATCGTCTGCTCGATCGAGAACATCGACCCGATGGGTGTGCACACCGGCGACAGCGTCACGGTCGCGCCACAGCAGACGCTGACCGACCGCCTGTATCAACAACTTCGTGACCAGGCGTTCACCGTTATACGTGCGGTTGGGGTTGAGACCGGGGGCTCCAACGTCCAGTTCGCGGTCAATCCCGAGACCGAGGAGATCATGGTCATCGAGATGAACCCGCGCGTGTCGCGGTCGTCGGCGCTGGCCTCCAAGGCGACCGGGTTTCCGATCGCGAAGATCGCCGCGCGCCTGGCGGTCGGCTACGCGCTGGAAGAGATCGACAACGACATCACGCTGCGCACGCCCGCCTCGTTCGAGCCGACGATCGACTACGTCGTCGTGAAGTGGCCGCGCTTCGCCTTCGAGAAGTTCTCCGGCGTCGACGAGCGGCTGAGCACCCACATGAAGTCGGTGGGCGAGGTCATGGCGATCGGCAGGACGTTTCAGCAGGCGTTCGCGAAGGCCTTGCGCAGCCGGGAACTGGATTCGATCCCGTCGGTGAGCGGCACTCTGGACGAGCTGCTGACCCGGCTGGAGATGCCGGGCCCGGACCGTTACGACGTGCTGCTGGCCGCGTTCGCCGCCGGGGCGGACGCCGAGGACATCGAGCGGCGCACGAAGATCGACCTGTGGTTCCTGCGCGAACTGGCGCAGCTCGCCGCCGACCCCGACGCGCCGTTCGCCGGTGAGCGCACCTACAAGTCCGTCGACACCTGCGCGGCGGAGTTCCCCGCCGAGACGCCCTACTACTACTCGAGCTGGGAGCCGTTCGGGTCGGGGTCCCACGAGGTCCGCCGCGGCGACCGGGCGAGCGTCGTCATCCTCGGCGCCGGGCCCAATCGCATCGGCCAGGGCATCGAGTTCGACTACTGCTGCGTGCACGCGGCGATGACCGTTCGCCAATCCAACCGCGACGCCGTGATGGTCAACTGCAATCCCGAGACGGTCTCGACGGACTACGACACGTCCGACCGCCTGTACTTCGAGCCGCTCACGCTCGAGGACGTGCTCGGCGTCGTGGAGATCGAGCAGCCCGAAGGGGTCATCGTGCAGTTCGGCGGCCAGACGCCGCTGAAGCTCGCCGCCGGCCTGCAGGACGCCGGCGTGCCCATCCTCGGCACGAGCGTCGACGCGATCGACCTCGCCGAGGACCGCGGGCGCTTCGGCGCACTGCTGGCGCAGCTCGGCTACGAGGCGCCGCCGTACGCCACGGCCCACGGCGTCGACGAGGCGCTGGCGGCCTCGGAGACCGTCGGCTTTCCGCTGCTCGTGCGCCCGAGCTACGTGCTGGGCGGCCGCGCGATGGAGATCGTCTACTCCCGCGAGGACCTCGCCGACTACCTGCACCGCACCGCGCCGGCGGCGGCCCCGGCCTCGGGCGCAGGCAAGGAGCGCCAGATCTTCCTCGACCGCTTCCTGGAGAACGCGATCGAGGTCGACGTCGACGCGCTGTGCGACGGCGAGTCGGTCTGGATCGGCGGCGTCATGCAGCACGTCGAGGAGGCCGGGATCCACTCCGGCGACAGCGCCTGCGTGCTGCCCCCGCACTCCCTCGGCCCCGAGATGCTCGACGAGATCCGCGCCCACACGCGCGGGATCGCGCTGGGGCTGAACACCGTCGGACTGATCAACATCCAGTTCGCGGTGACGCTCGACGGGCGCCTGTTCGTCATCGAGGCCAACCCGCGGGCCTCGCGCACGGTGCCGTTCGTGTCCAAGGCGATCGGCGTGCCGCTGGCGAAGATGGCCTGCCGGCTCATGCTCGGCGAGCGCCTCGACGAGCTCGGCCTGCCGTCGGAGGCGATGGCGACCGACCACGTCTGCGTCAAGGAGGCGGTCCTGCCGTTCGACCGCTTCACCGGCTCGGACGCGCTGCTGAGCCCGGAGATGCGCTCGACCGGCGAGGTGATGGGCGTCGCGCGCGACTTCCCGACGGCGTTCGCCAAGGCGCAGGCGGCCGCGGGCGCGATCCTGCCGACGGAGGGGACGGTGTTCATCACGCTGACCGACGGCGACAAGGCCAGCGCCTACGCGATCGCCTCGCGCTTGGAGGATCTCGGCTTCCGGATCGTCGCGACGGCCGGCACGGCGCAGGCGATCCGCGGCATGGGCGTGCGCGTCGAGGAGGTGCTCAAGAAGGTGGGGGAGGGCTCGCCGAACGTCGTCGACCGCATCCAGGACGGCGACATCGCGCTGGTCATCAACACGCCGACCGGCTCGGGCGCGCGCGCCGACGGCTGGGAGATCCGCCGCGCCGCGATCGCGCGCGGCATCCCCTGCATCACGACGCTGTCGGGTGCGCACGCGGCGGCCCGCGCGATTTCGGCGGCGCGCAGCGGCGAGCCGGTCGTGCTTTCGCTGCAGGAGCTTCACCGCGACCGCCTGCGGGTGGGATGAGGACGCTCGCGCCGCTCGGGCGCCGCCGCGTGGACGCGATCGGCGCCGACGACGTGGGCGCATATCGGATCCTGCACGTGGCCGACCTCACGGGCCCGGTCCCGCAGCCCGGGCAGTTCTACATGCTCGCCGCCGTCGAGGGCTGGGGCGCGGGCGCCGACGAGCGGCCCTACCTGCCGCGCGCGTTCTCGTTTCTGAGCGCGGGCGAGGGCCAACTCTCGTTCATGCTCGAGGACGTCGGGCCGGGCACGCACCGTCTCGCGCGGTTGGAGGACGGCGACGAGCTGTGGCTGACCGGCCCGCTGGGCCTGGGCTTTCGCGCGCCGGATGCCGGCCCGCCCGCCCGCCGCGCGCTGCTGGCGGGCGGCGGGGTCGGCGTGCCGCCGCTCAGCGCGTGGGCGCGCGAGCTCGCCGCGGACGGCACGCCGGTGACCGTGGTGCTCGGCTTCCGCGACGCGCACCACGCAGCCGGCGCCGCGCTCATGGCCGACGGCGACGTCACGGTCGCCACCGACGACGGCTCGGTCGGCCACCACGGCCTCGTCACCGACCTACTGGCGGCGTCGCTGGGCGCCGACGATCACGCGTTCGTCTACGCCTGCGGACCGCCCGGCATGCTCGAAGCGGTTCGGGCGTTGTGCGCGGCCCGCGACGTGCCCGCCCAGCTCGCCCTGGAGGCCGGCATGGCCTGCGGCTTCGGCGCCTGCTACGGCTGCGTCGTGCCGCTCGCCGAGGGCGGCTACGTGCGCCTGTGCGTCGACGGCCCCGTGCTCGACGCCGACCGTCTCGATGCCGTGCCCGCGCATCGATGATCGACTTCTGTGGCCTGCGCCTCGCGCACCCGATCATCAACGGCTCGGGCACCTTCGACGCGATCGCCGCGCAGCGCGCGTTCGGCGACGCCCTGCTCGAGCGCTTCCCGTTCAGCGCGTTCGTGTCCAAGACGATCACGCTCGCGCCGCGCGCAGGCAACCCGCCTCCGCGACTGTGGGAGGCGCAGGCCGGCATGATCAACTCGATCGGGCTGCCCAACCGGGGGCTCGACGGCTACCTCGAGCACGACCTGCCGCAGCTCGCGCAGCTGCCGGTCCCGCTCATCACGAACGTGATGGGCTCGACGGCCGAGGAGGTCGCGCAGCTCGTGGAGGCCGTCGGGGCGCGGCCCGAGGTCGCCGCGATCGAGCTCAACGTCTCCTGCCCGAACGTGAGCACGGGCCTGGACATCGGCGCCGACCCGGTGTCGCTCGGCGCGCTGGTGTGCGCCGTTCGGCCGCTGACCGCCAAGCCGCTCATCGTCAAGCTCACGCCGAACACGGCCGACGTGAGCGCCGTCGCCGCCGCCGCCGAGGCCGAGGGCGCCGATGCGGTGTCGCTGATCAATACGCTGCGCGCCATGGCCCTGCAGCCCGGCCGCGGTGTGCCGTGGCTGGGCGGGCGGACGGGCGGGATGTCCGGGCCGGCGATCCGCAGCGTGGCGCTCGCGCAGGTTTCCGCGGTGGCCCAACGGGTATCGATCCCGGTCGTCGGGATGGGCGGCGTCGCGCGTGGAACACACGCAAATGACCTGATTTCGGTGGGTGCCATCCTGGTCGCCGTCGGCACCGAGAACTTCCGTGATCCTTGTGCGGGTTCACGCATAGAGGCCGAGCTGAAATCCCTGCAAAATGCGGGATCATCCTCGACCACCTTCGACGTATCTGAACCTCAACCTGAGGTCGAACTGAATTGCGGCAGTTCGTGAAGATTCGGTTGCGGCGTCGTGCTGGAGATGCAAGTATCGGCCCCGTTGATGCCGCCGTCACCGAACACCGCCACGAAGCACTCGGCGGCGCCTGAACGCTCGCTCACGCAGCGTCTGGATGCGCTCAACCGCGCCAACGACGTGCGCACGCGGCGCGCGAAGCTGAAGAAGGATCTGAAGGCCGGCCGGCATTCGATCCACACGCTGCTGCTCGATCCGCCCGAGTTCATCCTGACCGCGAAGGTCTTCGACATGCTCCTCGCGGTGCCGAAATACGGGCGCGTCAAGGTCAACAAGGTTCTCACGCAGTGCCGCATCTCGCCGAGCAAGACGATCGGCGGGCTGTCCGAGCGCCAGCGCAACGAGCTCGTCCGGCTCCTGCGCCGCTAGCCCGCGCTCGTCCTTCGGTGCCGCGCGCGGTCGTCATCACCGGCCCCTCGGGCGTCGGCAAGGGCACGCTGATCCGCTCACTGCGCGAGCGCATGCCCGAGCTGCAGCTGTCGATCTCCGCGACGACCCGGATGCCTCGGGCGGGGGAGACGCAGGACGTCGACTACCACTTCAAGTCCCGCGAGGAGTTCGAGCAGCACGTTGCGGCCGGCGACTTCGTCGAGCACGCCGACTACGCCGGGGCGCGTTACGGAACCCTGCGCACCGAGCTCGAGACGCGCTCGGCCGGCGGCGCGCCGGTGGTCCTCGAGATCGAGGTCCAGGGCGCTCGCCAGGTGCGCGAGTCCATGCCCGAGGCGGTGCAGGTGTTCATCGCGCCGCCGTCGGTCGAGGCGCTGCGCGCGCGCCTCGTCGGCCGCGGCACGGACGACCCGCACCAGATCGAGGCGCGGCTGCGCACGGCTGAGCGCGAGCTCGCCGCGCAGGGGGAGTTCGCGCATGTCGTCGTCAACGACCGCCTGGAGGACGCCGTCGACGAGCTGGTGGAGATCGTGCGCGCCACGACCGAGCCCGGTCCGTGAGCTACCCTGAGGGCATGATCTCTCCCCGCATTGACCGCCTGCTCGAGAACGTCGACTCGAACTACGCCTCCGTTGTCGTCGCGGCCAAGCGCGCGCGCCAGATCAACTCGTACTACCACAACCTCGGCGAGGGAACGTTCGACGAGTTCCCGCCCCCGATGGTCGACACCGGCTCGAAGAACTACCTCACGATCGCGCTCGAGGAAGTCGCCGCCGGCAAGATCAAGTACCAGTACCGCTAGACCCCGTCTGACGCGCTGACATGGCCCGGATCCTGCTCGGCGTCAGCGGCGGGATCGCCGCCTACAAGGCGCTCGAGCTCGTGCGCCTGGCGACCGCCGCCGGCCACGCCGTGCGGGTCATCCAGACGCCGGCCTCGCAGCGCTTCGTCGGCGCCGCGTCGTTCGCCGCGCTGACCGGCGCGCCGGTCCTGCACGACGAGTTCGAGCGTGACCCGGCGCGCGGCGCCTTTCCCGGCGATCCCGCGCCCGATCACGACCCGCTCAGCCACCTCGAGCTCGTCCGCAACGCCGACATCCTCGTGGTCGCGCCGGCCACGGCGAACACGGTCGCCAAGCTCGCCGGCGGTCTCGCCGACAACCTGCTGACGAGCGCCGCGCTCGCCGTCACCTGCCCGCTGCTCGTCGCGCCCGCGATGAACCACCACATGTGGGAGCACCCCGCGACGCAGGCCAACGTCGCGACGCTGCGCGGCCGCGGCGCCGTGGTGCTCGAGCCCGGCAGCGGGCGCCTGGCCTCCGAGGGGGAGGAGGGCGCCGGGCGGCTGCCCGAGCCCGCCGTGCTGCTGGAGGCCATCGAGGCGCTGACGCGGCCGGTCGTCGCCGCGCCCGCCCCCGACCTCGTCGGGCTGCGGGTGCTCGTCACCGTGGGCGGCACGCGCGAGCCGATCGACGCCGTGCGCTTCGTCGGCAATCGCTCGTCGGGGCGGATGGGCTTCGCGCTTGCCGAGGAGGCGGCGGCGCTCGGCGCCCACGTCACGGTCATCGCCGCCAACGTCGCGCTCCCGCGCGACGCGCGCGTGACGTACGTCGACGTGGAGACCGCGGAACAGCTGCAGGCCGCGTGCGCCGCCGCCTTCGCCGACGCCGACGTGCTGCTCATGGCCGCGGCGGTCGCGGACTTTCGCCCGGCGCACAGCTTCGCAGGCAAGCTCAAGAAGGCCGACGAGGAGCGCATGCGCATCGAGTTCGAGCGCACGCCCGACATCCTGAGCGGCCTCGCTGCCGCCCGCCGGCCCGGTCAGACGGTCGTCGGCTTCGCCGCCGAGCACGGTGACGGGGCGCTGGACCACGGGCGCGAGAAGCTCGCGCGCAAGGGACTGGACGCGATCGTCGTCAACGACGTCTCACGCGCGGACATCGGCTTCGATGCCGCCGACAACGAGGTGACGATCCTCACGGCGACCGGTGAGACGCATGTCGCCCGCGCATCCAAGCAGCTGATCGCGCGGGCGGTGCTAGAAGCCGTTGTCGCGCTGCGCGCGGGCTCGCTCGCGCCCGGGCCCGCGCCGGCCGAGCCGGCTGCTTGAACGAGAAGAGCGCCCAGCTCTCGTCGCGGATCCGCCGCGGCGAGAGCTGGACGCTCCCCCGATCAGGGCACGGGCCGGTTCGGCCGGGCCCCTGGATGACCGGTGGCTACGCCGCCTTGATGTCGCGGATCAGCTTCGCGGCGGCGACGACGCACTTGCTGTACGCCGACTTCTTCTCGCCGCGGACCTTCTTCTTGGTCACGCCCGCGCAGGACTTGGCGGGGGAGGGCGTCGTCACGGCGGTGCCGGCGGCCTTCGCGGCCTCGGCGGCCTTCGCGGCCTTCGCGGCCTTCGCCATCGCGGTCAC
>Ga0136633_1001386_pt1 | contig 17925 bp, 16 predicted proteins | sample AntDrymeUQ832206_2_FD_105494 | JGI IMG/M metagenome (GOLD analysis project Ga0136633, IMG submission 105494) | Polar desert sand microbial communities from Dry Valleys, Antarctica - metaG UQ83 (22.06) | ecosystem: Environmental > Terrestrial > Soil > Desert | place: Antarctica: Dry Valley...
CTGAGGACTCGTCGGTTCCCGTCACGGTCGCCGTCACGGTCTCCTTGCCACGGTCGAGCACGAGTTGCACGGTCTTGGCGTTGCCGACGACGTGCGCGTTGGTCACCACGATGCCCGGACCCTCGACGATGAAGCCCGTCCCGCTGCCGCCGGCGCGGCGCACCTGGAGCACGGAGCTGCCGGCGCTCTTGTAGACGGCGCCCGCGCGCGTGGCGTCCGTGCCGCCCTTGGAGGTCTTCAGCGGCTCGGCGGCCTCGATCTTGTCGCCGACGCCGTCGTCGGTGACCACCGCGCCGAGCGCGAAGGAGCCGCTGGCCAGGAGCGCGCCGACGACCAGGCCGGTGAGCACGCCGCGTCGCCGCGGCCGCCGCTCGGGCTCTCGGTGCCTCGTGGGCGGCTCGAACGGCGGGCGGGAGGCAGGCGGCGTCGGGATCGAGCGCGTCACGGCCTCGGGGCCGTCGACCGCCGGCAGGCGCTCGGTGGAGGTCCCGGGCTCGGGGTCCCGGAGACCGGGATCGCGGTCGCCGGACCAGAGGGGGTTGGGTGCGGGCATCAGGTTGTGGCTCGAGTCGAGTGAGGGGCGGGCGGTGTCTCAGGGTGGTGTCGTGAGATGAAGAGCATGTAAGGCCGTCGGGCGGTGTACGTCGCTTGCGCGCGAGCTGTCGGGGCTGGCTATCGGCTGCGGGCCACGTCGTGCAGCTCGGCCGTGTGGACGAGCTTGACCCGCGGGCGCCCGAGCGGCTCGCCGAGCCCCGTCTCGTGGGCGTCGATGTTCGCCCAGCCCGTCCAGGAGACGGCGTCCGGGGCCCGTCCGAGCACCCAGTCCTCGGTCGGTTCGTGCTCCGCGGCGCCCAGGCGCCCTTCGTCGCGGTCCTCGAGCACTCGTGCCACGGTGTCCGCAGCGTCCTTCTTGTTGGTTCCGATCACGCCGGACGGGCCGCGCTTGATCCACCCCACGGCGTACTCGCCGGTCTGCTGCGCGCCGGTCTCGTCGATCACGCGGCCGCCGAGGTTGCGGATCAGGCCGCGGCGCGCGTCGAACGGGACGTCGGGGATCTCGACGCCGCGGTAGCCGATGGAGCGGATGACCAGGCCGCACGCGATCTCCTCCTCCTCCCCCGTGGCGATCGCCTGCAGGCGGCCGTCGGCGCTGGCCTCGATGCGGTTGACCGCGACGCGCACCGCTTCGACCCTGCCGTCCCCGAGCAGGGCGATCGGGGAGCGCAGGAACTTCAGGACGACGCGCCGGGGATGATCGGAGTCCGGCCCACCCGAGTCCTGCGCGCCCCGCGCGGCGTAGCCGAGCAGGATCTCGACGTTGCGCTTCACGGTGACGGCGGCGGCGGCGTGCATCGCCGCCGAGGCCGGGTCGAGCTCGAGGTCGGCGGGGTCGACGACCACGTCGGCGCGGGTGAGCTCGCCGAGCTCGCGCAGCTCGGGGTTGGTGAAGGCGGCCTGCACAGGGCCGCGGCGGCCGAGCAGCACGACCTCCTCGAGCTTGGATGCCTCGAGCACGTCGATGGCGTGGTCGGCGGTGTCGGTCGCCCGCAGCTCGTCGGGCGGAAGCACGAGCATCCGCGCGACGTCGATGGCGACGTTCCCGTTGCCGACGACCACGGCGCGTGTGACGGAGAGGTCGTACTCGTGGTCGGTGTGATGCGGGTGGCCGTTGTACCAGGCCACGAACTCCGTGGCGGCGTGCGAGCCGGGCAGGTCCTCGCCCGGGATGCCGAGGCGGTTGTCGTCGCTGGTCCCGAGCGCGTAGACCACCGCGTGGTAGCGCTCCAGCAGCTCCTCGCGCGTGATGTGCCGGCCGAGCTCGACGCCGCCGAAGAAGCGGAAGTCCGCGTGCCTGGCGGTCTTGTTGAAGACGCGCGTGACCGCCTTGATCTTTGGGTGGTCCGGCGCGACGCCCGCGCGCACGAGGCCGAACGGGGTGGGGAGCACGTCGTAGAGGTCGACGGCGAAGCCCGCGGCGAGCAGCATCCCCGTCGTGTAGAAGCCGGATGGCCCGGCACCGATGATCGCGGCGTGCATGACCCCATCAGCCTAGGAAAGGCGCGGGGAAGAGCTACGTTCCTGCTTGCGGGGTGTCATCCCGCCGGGCGCAGAAAGCGCTTCGAGCCCCGGCGGCGCGACGCTTGGCGGCGTACATGTCCGCATCCGCGCGGGCGAGCAGCTCGGCGGCGGTGGGGTGCTCGGCGAGACCGAAGCCCGCGACCCCGACGCTCACCGACAGCCCGATCTCCGGCTTCCCGGCGCCGAGGGTGGTCCCGCGGAGCACCGCCTCCAGCTCCAGGGCCACCCGGCGCGCGGCCTGCTCGCCGGTATGGGGGAGCAGCAGCGCGAACTCGTCGCCGGCGACGCGCACGAGCGTGTCCGTGTCACGCACCCGCGTCCGCAGCGCCTGGGCGACCGCCACGAGCGCGGCGTCGCCGACGGCGTGGCCGTGGCGGTCGTTGATCGCCTTGAAGTCGTCGAGGTCGAGCAGCAGCAGCGCTCCCGGGTAGCCATGCCGCTCAGAGAGCGAGAGCACGACCTCCAGATCCCGCTCGAAGCGCCGCCGGTTCGGCAGGCCCGTCAGCGGATCCTCGTCGGCGAGGCGCTGCCATCGATCCTCGAGCTGCTTGCGTGCGGTGATGTCCTGGAACTGCCCGAGCCAGTGCAGCGCGCGGCCCTCCTCGTCGCGCAGGAAGGTCATGTTCGCGATCACCCACACCACCTCGCCGTCGGGCAGCACGAAGCGCTTCTCGGTCTGCCACGAGTCGATCTCGCCGGCGAGGATCCGCCAGGCGGCGGCAACGTCGGACGCGCGGTCGGCGGGGTGGGTGAGCTCCTGGTCGCGACGCCCGACCAGATCCTCGGCGGTGCGCCCGAGCAGGCGGCAGAGCGCGGCGTTGACGCGCACGTAGTGCCCGGTCGGGTTGAAGAACGCCATGCCGATCGGCGCGAGCTCGAAGGCCGCGTCGAGCTGACGGCTGGACTCCGTCAGCAGCGCCGACTCCGCGAGCGCAGGACGAGCGCGACACGACCGCCGGCGACGGGCGGGCCGAGGTGGACATCGACGAGGAACGGGACGCCGTCGCAGCCGGTGAGCTCCGTCCGCCAGCGGCCGGTCCTCGGACGCGAGCCACCCTGCGGGAGGACCAGGGCGAGCTCCTGGCCGCGGGGATCTGCGGGCAGCAGCGCCAGGGCGGCGGCGTTGGCGTCCAGGACCGTCCCGTCGGGACGGACCGCGACCGCGGGAACGGGCAGGGCGTCGAGGCCGAGCGCGGCCTGGCGCCCTCGCGGGCTCTCGGGCAGGGAGGTCGCCGGTGTCACCGTGATCCGCGCATCGGCACGTCCGGGCGGTTCCTATAGGGGGGCGGGCCATCCCACGTCGCTGGGGACAGGGCGACGACCTCTCGACGCAGCGCCCGACTTGGCTTGGCCGAAGTCATCCCACATCCCAAGCACCACCTCGCTCTGCCTTGCAAGCCCTGGACCTTCTGCGCATCTGACCGCTTACCGGCCCGTTCGGCGATGGCGAATCCCGGACTTGAACCGGGGACACCACGATTTTCAGTCGTGTGCTCTACCAACTGAGCTAATTCGCCGTGTGGAGCGGGAAGGGTAGCGCGAAGGTTCCAAGCTGCGTGGGCCACGGCTAGGGTCGTCGGGGTGGCTGACAGAGGCGGCGTGCTCGCGATCGTGGCGGCTTTGACGGCGGTGGCCACGGGGTGCGGGACGACAGAGAGAGAGGTTGTGATCGCCGATCCGCTGGCCGAGGCGCTGGCCCACGCGCCCGCCGACGCGGCGGCGCTCGCCGTGGTCGCGACGGAGACCGCGGTCGGCCCCGGGGCGGCGCTCGCGCGGCTCGGGCGGCGCTTCCCCGAGATCGAGCGGGTGCTGGCGCAGGTGCAGGGGACCCTCGGCCGGCGCGTCGGCCTGGACTACGCCACGGAGCTCCGGCCACTGCTCGGCCATCCACTCGTGCTCTGGTCGACGGACGGGAGCACGGGGCGGTCCTTCGCGGCGTGGGTCGTGCGCGACGGCGAGAAGCTCGGTGAGCTGCTCCGAGCGCGGGAGGCCTCTGGGGCGCTCGTGGCCGCGCCGGCCGTCGCCGGCTACGCGCTCTTCACGCGGCCGAACGGCGGCGCCTACGCACGACGAGGGCCGGTGCTCGTCATCGCGCCGGACCTCGACCGCCTGCGGGACGTGCTCCGCCGGCGCGGGAGCGGCCACGGGCAGTGGGGATCGCAACTCCTGCGCGAGCGCGGGCTCGGGCTCCCGGGAGGCGGCGCGGTGGCGCGGGTGCAGCTCGACGCGCGCGCACTCGTGGCCCGCGGCGGCCCGGAGGCTCGTCGCGTCCGGTGGGTGGCGGCGCTCGAGCGCGCGGCGCTCACCGTCACCTCCGAAGCCGGCGGCCTGCGTGTGCGCGCCCGGGTGAGCACGGATTCGGGCGCGACGGCTCCGCAAGACGTGCCGATCGCGGCCGGCGTCCAGCCGCCCGTGACACGCGGAAGCGGGCGTGTCGTCGCCGCGGTGCGCGATCCGCGGCAGACGCTGCGCTTCGTGCGGCGCACGATCGACCTGCTCGATCCGCAGCGGCTCGCCGGCCTGCGCCAGGCGGAGGAGGTGCTCGCCCGCTTCGCGCGCGTCAGCGTGGAGGAGGATCTCGTCGACCGACTCGCGGGAAGCGCGACGCTCACCTCGCGCGACGGCCGCACGCTCACCCTCCGGGCCGACCTCGACGGTCCCGACGACGTCGCCGCCGCGCTCGACCGGCTCGGCACCCTCGCTCGGCTCGGAGGACCGCTAGCGAGCCTCGCGGGCGTCGACCTCGGCGGCATCGCCGTCGACGAGCATCTCCGCGGGGGGTACGTCGTCATGCGGGGCGGGAGGTTCCTCGTGGCGCTCGCGGTGATCGACGGGGCGCTCGTGGCCTCGACCGACCGGGGCGCAGATCTTGCCGCGGCCGCGCGGGCGCCGGCGGCATCGCCCCCGCCGACCGCCGGCGCGTTCCGGGCCACCGTCGACGCGGAGCTCCTCGCCGATCAGCTCGTCCGACTCGGGCTGCCGGCGTTCGCGCGCGGCGCGCCGGCGCCGATCGGCGATCTCATCGTCACCGCGCGGGGGGAGCGCGAGCTGTTCGACGTGCAGCTCGTCCTGCCCGTCGCGCGTTGAGCGTGAGCACGTCGAAGGGCGGGTGGTCAGCCCTCCCAGGCCTTGAGCTGGCGCAGCGGATCGACGGGCACGGAGCCCTCGGCGCCCGTCCGCCAGCCCTTCGGCCACAGCTCGAAATGCAGGTGCGGGGCGCTCGAGCGGCCCGTCGAGCCGACCGCGCAGAGCGGCTGGCGCTCGGTGACCGCCTGGTTCTCGGTGACCCTGGTCGACCCCCGGACGCAGTGGGCGAAGAAGAAGTCCGGGCCGGTGATCGAGCGCAGGACGACGTACTCGCCGGCGCCGCCGGCCTCGAAGTCCGTGAAGCGGACGATGCCCGCCGTCGGCGCGACCACCGCCAGGCCCTCGGCGGCGAGCACGTCGACGCCCTGGTGGCGGTGATCGCCGCGGGCGGCACCGAAGCCGTCACCGTAGGTGTGTGGGCCGGCGACGGGGAACGTCCCGGGAGCGCCGGTGGGGATGGCGGGCGGCAGCGGGGCGGGCACCGGCGCGGGCGGCACCCGCGGGGGCACCGGCGGGGCGACCACCGTCAAGGTCGAGCGTCCGGGCGCACGGCGCTTGCGCAGGAGCCCGCGGCCTGCGGGATCCGCCGCGTGGACCCGCACGACGTAGCGGCCCGGGACCAGCTGGGTGCGTGCCGGCCACGCAGGACGCAGGAGCCTCCCCGTCCTCATGCGGCCCAGGTCGATGCGCACGAGGCGCCCCTTGCCGCTCAGCGGCCAGAGCACGATCCGCGCGCGGACCCTCGGGACGCCGGCCTGGTCGACTCGCAGGGTGATCTGCGGGAGCGTGCCGCCGGCGACCACGCGCGCGGGAGACACACCGAAGCGCGACGCCACCGGGCGCGGCCCTGCGGCGAAGACGGAGCCGTACTCCGTGCCGCCTCCTGCCCCGGACTGTGGCGGGACGGCGGTGCCGCCCGTCGAGGCCGAGGCGACGGGCGTGACCAGCGCTGCGCCGGCGGCAAGCGTCGCGGCGAGCTCTCCGAGGACATGCTGCCGAATCCGTGGCACGCAAGCACGATCGGCCTCCGGCGCGTGGACGCGCGCGCATCGCGCGCCGATGCGCAACTTCGAGGCGGGCACCCGGCGGAAGCTGCACAGCTTCGCCTGAGTCCGGCCGAGCGCCGGTGCCGAAGGCGCCTACAACGGGATGTGGTTCGGGTTGTGCAGCGAGCGCGGGTCGTCACGCGGCGGCTCCGGCGCTCCGCGCTCCTCGGTGGCCACCGGCTTGAGGCGCGGCGTGAGGCCGGGCAGGCTCAGCTTCACCTTTCGACCGTCCTTCATGGTCAGCTCCGGAGGCTTGGGATCGAGGGGCTCGCCGGGAATAGCGCTCATCGCATCAGGCTACTTCACCGCTCAAGCATGCGGCCGAGCAGCTCCGCCGCGCCGTCCTTGGCCAGCGGCTCATTTAGGTTCCCGCACTTCGGTGACTGCACGCACGAGGGGCAGCCGGCCTTGCACCTGCACTCCGTGACGAGGCGGTGGGCGTCGGCCGCGAGCCGCTCGAAGCAGTCAAAGCCCGTCCGGGTGATGCCCACCCCACCCGGATGGCCCTCGTGGATGAAGATCGTCGCGCCCCCTGTCTGCGGGTGCAGGTTCGTCGACAGCCCACCGATGTCCCAGCGGTCGCACATCGCGATCAGCGGCAGCACCGCGATCTGCGCGTGCTCGGTCGCGTGGAGGGTTCCCAGCAGCACGTCGGTCGGGAAGTCCGCCCACAGCAGCTCGGGGCCGAGCTCGTACCACAGGCCCTTCGTCGTGAAGGCGGTCGGCGGCAGGTCGAGGGCCGTCGTGCCGAGCTCCTCGTGATCGGAGAGCCGCTTGCGCTGGTAGCCGAGCACCTGCTCGGTGACCGTGACCACGCCGTAGCTCAGCGTCACCCCGAGCGTCTCGCGGCGCTCCATGAGCTCCTCGACGTGGGTGAGGGTCTCGCGCTTGGGCTGCGTGTACCAGTCACCGGAGAACGGGGTGACGAGCGCGCGGGAGCGTTCGAGGTCGAGCTCGCGCACCTCGTACTGGCGGCCCATGTGCAGGTAGACCGCGCCGTCGTGGACGGTGGAGTGCGAGCGCGCGCCGTCGGTGGTGCCCAGCACCTCGCCGCTGGCGATCTCCACGATCGAGGTCACCGCCGAGGAGCCCGAGCGCAGCGACACCCGGCTCGCGGGGTAGTCCTCGGGCTTGCGCAGCGAGAACGTCCCACGGCGCTGGACCAGGAGCCCCCGGCCGACGAGGTGCTCGCAGTGGGCCAGCAGCCGCGGCCCCAGCGTCTCGGTGTCCCGGCCCGGATCAAGGGGTCCCTCGTGCGCGGCGCAGAGCAGATGTGCGAGATGGATCTCCTCCGACTCGTACTCCAACAGCGCCGACTCCACGGGGCGGTCGAGGAACTCGTCGGGATGGCGGCAGAAGAACTGGTCCAGCGCGTCGTCGCCGGCCACGTAGACGGCGAGCCCTCGACCGCGCCGCCCGGCGCGCCCCCACATCTGGCGCAGCGACGCGACCGTTCCGGGGAACGTCACGACGATCGCCGCGTCGAGGGCGCCGATGTCGATGCCGAGCTCCAGCGCGCTCGTGGTCACGACCGCGAGCAGCTCGCCCTGGGTGAGCCGGCGCTCGAGCTCGTGGCGCTGCTGGGAGGTGTAGCCCGCGCGGTAGGCCGCGACGCGCTCGGCGAGGTCGTGGTCGCCGGAGCCCTCCAGGTGGCTCTTGGCCGCGCGGGCGACGACCTCGGCGCCCTTGCGCGAGCGGATGAAGCAGATCGTCCGCGCGCCGCTGCGCACCAGGCCGGCAAGCAGCTCCCCGGCCTCCGACGTCGCGGGCCGGCGGGTCTGCAGCGCCTCGTCGACCACGGGCGGGTTCCACATCGCGATCTTGCGGCTCGCTGCGGGCGAGCCGTCCTCGTCGACGAGCGCGAACGGCGCGAGCCCCGTGAGGCGCTCGGCCAGCTCGACGGGGTTGGCGATCGTGGCGCTGGCCAGGACGAAGCGGGGCTCGGTGCCGTAGGCGTTGGCGATCCGCCGCAGCCGGCGCAGCACGTTGGCGACGTGGGAGCCGAAGACCCCGCGGTACACGTGCGCCTCGTCGACGACGACCACGGCCAGGTTGCACAGCAACTCGGCCCACTGGCGGTGGTGGGGCAGGATGCCCATGTGCAGCATGTCGGGGTTCGTGAGGATCAGGTTGGACCGCCGCCGCACCTGCGCCCGGTCCTCCCTGCGCGTGTCCCCGTCGTAGATCGCGGGGCGCACCTGCCGGGTCAGCCCGAAGCGGTTGATCGATCGCGCCTGGTCCTGGGAGAGCGCCTTGGTCGGGTAGAGGTAGAGCGCGCGGGCCTTCGCGTCGCGGCAGAGCACGTCGAGCGTCGGCAGCTGGAAGCACAGCGACTTCCCCGAGGCGGTGCCCGTCGTGACGATCGTCGGCCCCGCCCACCCGCGCTCGAGCGCCTCGGCCTGGTGGGCGTAGAGCTCCGTGATCCCCTGGCGGGCGAGGGCGTCGACCACGAGCGGGTGCAGGCCGTCGGGCACGGGGCGCAGCGCCGCCGGTCGCGCGCCCTCGTAGGCCTCGCGGACGAGTCGCTCGTCGTCGCGGCCTGCCTGCAGGAGGTCGGTCCACGGCTCGCGGGTCGGGGTGACGGCCATCCGGGCCGCAGGGTAGAGCGCGACGCGATCGGCGTCGGGGATGCTCGCCGCACGTTGCGGGCGGGAGGCGCTCGCCGACGCGCCTGGAAAGCGGCAGGTTCCGGGATGCGGGGCTGGTGGGTAGGCATCACGCATGGACGTTCCCAGCGTGACCCTCCGCCTTCCCGCCTCGACGGCCGCGCCCCGCGCGGCGCGACGTGGAGTAGTCGACGGCCTCGCGCTCGAGGGCGAGCTCGCGGACAGCACGGCGCTGCTCGTCTCCGAAGCCGTGACCAACAGCGTGTTGCACGCGAGCCTCGACCCGGGCGAGCTCGTCCACGTGGACGCCTGGTGGTCGAAGGACTGCCTGCGCGTCGAGGTCTGCGACCAGGGCGCCGGCCTGCGCCGGCCGTCCCCGGCGGGCCCGCGGGAGGGCGGCCACGGCCTGAGGATCATCGGCCGCCTCGCCGAGCGGTGGGGCGTGTCCTCCAACGGGCACACGCGGGTCTGGTTCGAGCTCGCCTGCTAGTCAGCGCCGCGGTTGGCACGCGGTCGGTTGCCGAACCATCCCTGCACCCGAGCGACCGACCGCTGCCACCCGTCCCGCGGCGGGCGATGCCAGCGGGCGGGCGGGGGGACCGTCGTGCGCACGAGGGCGACCCAGTCGTCCAGCGGCAGCTCCCCCGCGATGAGCCGGGCGAGGCCCGTGAGCACCGGGGCCTCGACCCCCGCGCCTTCGAGTGCGCGCGCCAGCAGCGGCACCGTCTCGAAGGACTCGACCGCTTGGCCGATGCGGGCGGGGATCGCTGCACCCGGGACGCCGTCGGCGAGCAGCTCGCCCGCCCGCCGGTTGCGCGACTGCGGGGCGAGAGTGGTGGCGACGAGGTCCCCGGTGCCGGCCAGGCCGATCATCGACTCCGGTCGCGCGCCGCGCGCCTCCGCGTAGCGCCAGACCTCGGCGAAGATGTGGCCCGCGGCGGCCCCCGCCGCGTTGAGCCCCTGGCGCTCAGTCGCACCGGCCGCGAGCGCCGCGGCGTTCTTCGCGATTCCGGCAAGCTCGACGCCGACCGGGTCGTTGGACTGCTCGCAGACGACGCCCGCGCGGATGAACACCTGGGCCAGGGCGTTGGCGAGCTCCTGGTTGGTGGAGGCCGCGACGAGGCCCGCGCCCTCGTGCACCATCTCCTTCGCGTGGGCGGGCCCGCCGATGCACGCGACGCGCCGCTCCCCGAACGAGTCGCGCATCATGATGGTGGGCGCCAGGCCGTCAGGCGGCACGAGGCCCTTAGCGAGCGAGACGAGCGACGCGCGCGGCCCGAGCCCCGCGTCGCGGAGCCCCGCGATCACCTCGTCGAGGCCCAGCGACGGGACCCCGAGGAAGATGAACTCCGCGCGCGCCAGCCCGTCTGCGACATGTCCCACGCGCAGCTGGGAGGGGAAGTCGACTCCTGGGAGGTACACGTGGTTGGCGCGGTCGGCCTGCAGGCGCTCGGCCTGCTCGGCCGTGCGCGCCTGCAGCGTCGTGCGCAGCCCGCCGCGCGCCAGCAGGACGGCCACCGCGGTCCCGAACGACCCGCCGCCGACGACGACCGCGCGACGCCCGAACGGGACCCGCAGCTCCTTCAGCGGCGCGGGCAATTGAGGTCGGGGGCGGTCGGGCATCGCGGGCTGAGGCTACTCCGGCCCGCCGGCGAGGCGTGCCGGCGCCCGGGGTAAGTCGCCGGCGAGCGTGCCGGCGCCGGGGTGAGTCGCCGGGGAGCGTGCCGGCGCCGGGGTGGCGAGGCGCGCCGGCGCCGGGCGGCTCGTGCCGCCGCCCGGCTCACGCCAGCGTGCGCGCGAGCGCTCGTCCCGCCGCCTCGAGCGCTGGCAGATCCCCCGCGACCGTCACGCTCGCGAGCGCTCCGGAAGCGAAGCCCTCGGCCACGGAGCCGACGATGGCGTGGCACGGGATCTCCGCCCGGCTCGCGCGCGCCAGCAGCTCCCCGCCGACCTTGCCCTCCAGGCTCTGCGCGTCCAGGCTGCCCTCGCCGATCACGACGGCGCGCGCCTGCACGAGGCGGGCGGGGACGCCGAGCGCGTCGAGCACCCACGGGGCGCCGGGCTCGAGCACCGCGCCGTAGGCCGCCCACAGGCCGCCCGCCAGGCCGCCCGCCGCGCCGGTCCCCGGCACTCCGCGCGGATCGCGAGGCAGGTGCGCGGCGAGCGCGGCGAGGCGCGCCTCCAGCCGGGCGACGGTCGCGGGGTCGGCGCCCTTCTGCGGCGCGAAGGTCCGCGCGCACGCCTCCCACGGCAGCCTGACGTCGCAGAGCACGACGAGCCGCGCGCCGCGCAGCCCGCCTGCCGCGTCGATCGCCCCGATCGCCCCGGCGCCGCCGTCCGTCGTCGCGCTGCCGCCCGCGGCGACGAGCACGACCGCCGCGCCCTCCGCGACCGCCGCCGCGACGAGCTCACCGGTCCCGCGGCTCGACGCCGTCCACGCGGACGCCGGCGTCGGGGTCCCGACGAGATGCAGTCCGCTCGCCTCCGCGACCTCCACCAGCGCCGTGCCGCCGTTCTCGAGCAGCGCGAAGCCCGCCGGCCGCGAAAGCCCGAGGGGATCGTGGGCGACGGTCCCGCGCGTCTCGCCGCCGAGCGCCGGGAGCAGCACCGCGAGCGTCCCATCCCCGCCGTCGGCGACTGGGCACAGGTCCGCGGCGATGCCCTCGGCCTCGAGCCCGCGCCCGATGGCGGCCGCGACCCGCGCCGCGGAGAACGTGCCCTTGAAGGCGTCGGGAGCGACGAGGACGGGAGCCGACCACACGGGTCCGGCATCCTTCCATCCCATGGCCAAGCGCGAGTACACCGAGATCGACGCGGGCGGCGTGCCCGTCCGCATCTCGAGCCCCGCCAAGGAGTACTTCCCGGCCGCCGACGGCCGGCCGGCGATAACCAAGCTCGACCTCGTCGAGTTCTACCTCGACGTGGGCGAGGCGGTGCTCAACGGCCTCTACGGGCGGCCGACCGTCCTGAAGCGCTGGAAGGACGGCATCACGGGCGAGATGTTCTTCCAGAAGCGCGTGCCGAAGAACGTCCCGGAGTGGCTGCAGACGGCCACCGTCCACTTCCCGAGCGGGCGCTCGGCGACCGAGCTCGTCCCGACCGACCTCGCCCACCTCGTGTGGGCGGTCAACCTCGGCAACATCGACTGGAACCCGTGGCCGGTGCGCCGCGACGACCTCGACCACCCCGACGAGCTGCGCATCGACCTCGACCCGCAGCCCGGGGTCCCGTGGTCGACGGTGCGCGAGGTCGCTCTGACCGTCAAGGACGTCCTCGAGGAGCACGACCTGCGCGGCTGGCCGAAGACCTCCGGCTCGCGCGGCATCCACGTCTACGTCCGCATCGAGCGCGAGTGGGACTTCACCGGCGTGCGCCGCGCCGCGCTCGCGCTCGCGCGCGAGGTCGAGCGCCGCATGCCCGGCAGGGCGACCTCCAAGTGGTGGAAGGAGGAGCGCGTCGGCGTCTTCCTCGACTACAACCAGAACGCCCGCGACCGCACGATCGCCTCCGCCTACTCCGTGCGCACCAAGCCCAACGCGCAGGTCTCCTGCGGCCTGGACTGGAGCGAGGTCCCCGACGTGGAGCCGGGTGACCTGACGCTCTTCACCGTTCCGGACCGCCTGCGCGTCGTCGGCGACCCGATCGGCGCGATCGACGAGCACCCAGGCCGCCTGGATGCCCTGCACGACCTCGCGCGCCGCGACGAGGAGGAGGGCCTCGGCGACGCGCCATGGCCGCCGAACTTCGCCAAGCAGCCCGGCGAGCCCAAGCGCGTGCAGCCCTCGCGAGCCAAGGACGCGTGAAGCCCTACGGCAACGAGCCTCGGGGACCGAGCCACGCCGACTCGAAGTCCATGACCTCGGCGAGCAGCTCGTAGTCGGCGTCGTAGTGCAGCACGGTCGCGTTGATCTCCTGTGCCGCGGCGGCGACCAGGTAGTCGACGATCGGCAGCCGGTGCGTACCGGCGGAGCGATGAGCGAGTGCGCGCATCGCGCTCTCCGCGGTTCGCAGCACAGAGCTGTTCAGCGGAGCGACGCGGACGGCGTCGAGCCCGCCCTGCATCGCGTCGAAGCCCTCTCCGTCTCGTGCGCTGAGCAGGATCTCGAGCCTGACGGCGGGGGACAGGCGCACGCGGTCCTCGAGCAGGGCCTCGACCCAGGCGTCGCGAACCTCGGGCCGATGCGCACGCGACCAGGCCGACGTGTCGACCACGAGCGCAGCGGAGCCCCACAGGTCGCTCATCCGGCGGGCCAGGCGCGACGCTTGCCGTCCCGCAGTGCATCCCAGTCGATGTCGGCATGTGCGGGGTCCGTGAAGCCGGCTGCGAGGCGGCGCAGCGCCGTGGCTCGGTCGAGGTCAGCCACATCGCGTTCGGTGAGCCGGCCGGCTCCGGTGAGCGCGAGCTCCCGCACTTGCCCGGCCCGAGAGAGGCCCTTCGGGAGGAACGGCGCCGCCGCGCGCAACGCACGGGTCAGCTGCGGGTCCTCGGTGACCTGTATGCGGCGATAGGCGGTGGGGATCAGAGCACCGTACCACCGGGTGGGTCACCGACCCGCGGCCGGAGCGCCGCCGCTGCGGGGGGACACTAGGCTCGAGCGATGACCGAGCTCGGCGCGCCCACCGCGTACACCGCCCTGCGGGAGGGCGTCGACGTGCTCTCCTCGGACGGGAAGAGGATCGGCGTGGTCGAGTTCGTGCTCGCCGACGAGGCAAGCGCGATCTTCGACGGCATCGTGATCGACCGCCGGCTCGGGCCGGGCGGGCACCGCTTCGTCGACGCGCCGGAGGTCGACCACATCTACGAGCGCGGCGTCGTGCTCAAGCTGAGCGCCGCGCAGTGCGAGCAGCTCCCCGACCCCGAGCAGAACCCTGCGGTGCTCGACGTCGACGGCGGCGACAAGCCACCCTCGAAGCTGCAGCGCGCCTGGGACCTGCTCTCGGGCCGCTACTGAGGCCCGGCGAGCGGTCGCCCGTCGAGCGACCCGGGCGGCGCGACAGCTGCGGCCCGAGCGCTCAACCGCGCCCGAGCGCGGAAGCCAACCGCCGCTCGTATTCCGCGCGCGGGAGCAGCTCGGCTCCGAGGCGCAGCGTGTGCGGGGTGGGCAGCTGGATGTCGCAGAGCACGAGGCCGCGTTCGGCGAGGTGGTCGAGCGTGGCCACGAGCAGCGCGTTGCCCGCCTTCGGGCGGACCCGGCGCATCGACTCGAGCATGGCCGCGCGGCCGAGCACCACGCCGAGGATGCCGGCCGCGAGCTCCCCGTCCGGCGTGCGCAGCTCGAAGGAGTGCGCGACCCCGGCGCGGTGCAGCGCGCGGTAGAGGCGCTTGAGGCGCGGGCTGATCCACACGTCGGCGCCGTCGGGGGGCGTGGCGCAGAGGTCGAGCACGGCTCGGTAGTCGCGATCGACGGTCAGGCGGAGGCCCGAACAGGCGCGAAGGTCGCGGCGCAGGCGACGGCGCAGCCCCTCGCGGAACTCCGTGTCGAGCGGGAGCACGGCGCGCTGCCCGGCCGCGTACCACGGCAGCTCGGCGGCGTCCTCGTCGTCCATCGGAAACCAGCCCGCCGCGTAGAGGGCGACGGCCTCCGCGACGTCCATGCCTGGGAGGCTAGGGGCCGCGTCACTTTCTCGCTCCTCGTGCGTTGAAGGGTCATGCGACTCCGTGTGCTTGGGCTCTTGACCGTCTCTCTGGCCGCCGCGGCGGTCCCGCAGCCGGCCGCCGCCGACACGCCGATCGCCGCCGCCGCGAGCGAGACCCCGATCAGCGCCTACGGCGGCTGGACGGCGTGGTCCTCCTACGACGCCACGACCGATCGCTTCTCGCTGACCCTGGAACGCGGCGGGAAGATCACCCTGGCCGGGGTGGCTTCGAGCGAGGACCCCTTCGACGTGTCGGTCGGCCCCGACGCCAAGGGCGCGCCCGTCGCGCTCTACACCCGCGCGCCGCGGGGCACCAGGCGCACGCGCGACGTCTACCGGCTCGACCTGCGCAGCGGCACCGAGCAGCGGCTGGCGCTCTCGTCACCGGGCTTCGACGAGCACGCCCCCACCCAGTGGCGCTCGCTGATCGCCTTCGCCCGCACGGTCAGGCAGCGCGCGGGCTCGCGGACGATCACCTGTGACGTGCCGTACCTGCGCGTCCGCGGACGCTCGAACCGTCTGGACCGCGGCCACTGCGCGTCGGTCACGGGGCAGCTGCTGCGGGGCACGACGCTCTTGCAGACCACCAGGGCCGACCCGCGCCGCAACGGCGGATCCGGCGCGCCGACGACCTCGCAGGTGCGCTCGGTCACGCGCTCCGGCGGCTCGAGGCTGCTGATCAGCCAGGGCTCGGGCGAGGAGAGCAACCTGTTCGCCGGTCTGGGCGCCGACGGCTCGTTCGTCTACAGCACCCGCTCCGGCGTGCGTCCCGAACCGACCTTCGTCCGGATCACCCGCCGGACGGGCACCGTCCGCGAGGTGCCCGCCCGGACCGGGCTGGCCGGCGGCCTGGCGCTCGACGCCGGCCGGCTGACCTACCTCGAGCTGCAGGGCACCTTGCGGGGCGGCGACTGCGGCACCGCGAACCCGTGCCGCGTCGTGCGCGCCTCCGCCGACCCGTTCGGCCCGGACGCGCGTCCGCTGGCCCCGCGGCTCGTGCTCGCCACGCCGTACGACATCCAGGACCCGGCCGCCCAGCCGCGCGCCGCGCAGCCCTTGGCGCTGTCGGGCACGCTGACCCGCAGCGTCGTCCGGCGCGGTGAGCTCGTCGGCAGCGAAGGGCTGGCCGGCGTGCCGATCGAGCTGCGACGCGCGGCGCTTCTCGCCACGCCGGGCCAGCAGCGCTACCAGCCCACCGGGCTGACGACCACGTCGGGCGCCGCCGGCGCCTTCACGGTGACCGTCCCCGCACCGCTGCCGAGCTTCTCGTCCTTCCTGGTGCACACGCGCGGGTCCGGCGTCCCGGCCGTCGCCGCACCGGTGAACGTCAACGCGCGGGCCGACGTGACCCTGAGCCCCTCGGCTCCGGCCGCCCCGAGCGGCGGGCCCGTGACCTTCTCCGGCACCGTCGATCCCGCCCAGCCCGGGCGCACGGTGAAGATCCAGCGGCTGATCAGGGCGACCTGCCAGACCGGTCCCGGCGGCCGGCCGTTCTGCCAGGAGGAGTTCGAGACGATCGCCGACGCGCCGCTGACGGCCGACGGGCGCTCGTTCTCGGTGACGGCTGCGCTCTCGCGCTCGGGCCAGTACACCGCGGCGCTGCCCTTCGTGCGGTTCGACGAGCCCGGCGCCGAGGCGGCATACTCCGGCCGCAGCACGGTGACGGAGATCACCGTCGGGTGAAGGCCTCAGCTCTCAAGCTGGTCCAGCGTGCACTCCGCCGGCGCCTTGTCCTCGCGCCAGCGCTGGACCTTCGCGCCGTGGCGGATGCGACCGTCGGAGACGTGGTCGAAGGTCACCTCTACGACGAGCTCGGGGCGCAGCTTGACCCACGCGAGGTCGCGCGCGCTGTTCCAGCGTGACGGCTCTCCCGTGCCGCGCTCCCCGGTCTCGTACGGCGCGAGGAACCCCACGAGCTCGCGCTTCTCCTTCGCCTTGAAGCCGCTGGAGTGGCCGACCTCGCGCAGGGCGCCGTGCTCGTCGTGGAGGCCGAGGATGATCGAGCCGACGGTCGCCTCCTCCTTGCCGGGCCTCCAACCGAGCACGACCGCGTCGATCGTCCGGACGCGCTTGACCTTGACCATGCCGACGCGCTCCCCGGGAAGGTACGCCGCGCTCGCCCGCTTGGCGATCACGCCCTCCTCCTCGCGGAGCCAGACCTCCGCCTCATCGGGGGTGCGGACCATCGGCGTCAGCCGCACGTCGCCGTCGACGCGCGCCTCCAGGCGCTCGCGCCGGGCGAGGTAGGGCAGCTCGAGGAGCACCTCGTCCGCCTCGGCGAGCAGGTCGAAGGCGACGAAGGTCGCGGGCGTCTCGGCCGCGAGGCGCTCCACGCGGGAGCGCGCAGGGTGGATGCGCTGGCCGAGCGTGTCGAAGGAGGACGCGACGAGCTCGCCGTCGAGGATGTAGCGCCCGGGCGGGAACGTCACCTCGGGGAAGTAGCGCTTCAGCGACTTGCCGTTGCGGGACTGGAGCTCGACGGTGCCCTGATCCACGAACGCCAGCGCGCGAAAGCCGTCCCACTTCGGCTCGTAGGCCCAGTCCTCACCAGACGGAAGCGTGCTCGCCGACTTCGCGAGCTGGGGCAGGACGGGCGGACGCAGGGGCAGGGTCATGGGCACCCGAGACCCTAGACCCACGGCCCCCGGCCAGCCCGACGAGCGCCGCCAGGACGACCACGCCGCCGAGCAGCTGCACGGGAGCCAGGCGCTCACCCAGGACGAGCATCGCGAGGCCGACGGTCACCACCGGCTCGCCCGTGGAGAGGATCGTCGCGGTGCCCACGCCGACGAGCTGCATGCCTCTGAGGAACGCCAGGATCGGGACGACGGTCGAGAGGATCGCGATCGAGAGGGCCGCGACCCACGCCTCCGCGCTCAGCGTGAGATCGATCGAGCCGGTCGCCAGCCCGTAGGCGAGGAAGCAGAGCGCGGCGCCCGTGACCACCTGGGCGCTCACGAGCAGCGGGTCGCTCTCGGCGACGACGCGGTCGGAGATCAGGACGTAGCCCGCGTACAGGCAGGCCGAGGCCATCGCGGCGGCGATCCCGAGGACGTCGACGGTGGACATGTCCCCGGCCACGAGGACGAGCGCGGTCCCGACCGACGACAGCGCGAGCGCCTGCACGCGCGCTCGGGTGAGCCGCTCACGCCCGAGCAGCGCGGCGCCGACGACGACGAGAGCCGGATAGGCGTAGAGCAGCAGCTCGGCGAGGGCGGCGTCGATGCGGCTCAAGGCGAAGAACCAGGCGCTGGCCTCCACGGCGTACAGGACGCCGAGGGCCAGGCCGGGCAGCAGGCGCGCTCGCCGTCCTCCCGGCCGGGGCTCCTCGATGGCGGCGCGAGTGCGACGCGGGAGGACGAGCGCCCAGAGCACCGCGGCCGCGAGCGTGAAGCGGATCGCCAGGAGCGTCGGGATGTCCGCGCCGCCGGCGTAGGCCGCCTTGGCGAAGATCGCCATGGCGCCGAAGC
>Ga0136633_1001387_pt1 | contig 17925 bp, 16 predicted proteins | sample AntDrymeUQ832206_2_FD_105494 | JGI IMG/M metagenome (GOLD analysis project Ga0136633, IMG submission 105494) | Polar desert sand microbial communities from Dry Valleys, Antarctica - metaG UQ83 (22.06) | ecosystem: Environmental > Terrestrial > Soil > Desert | place: Antarctica: Dry Valley...
CGGAGAGATCGGGGTGGGTGAAGGTGGTGGGCATGCGCATGCGGCCGGCTCGGCCCATGATGGGGCGTGGCCAGCGAGATCGAGCGGAAGTTCCTGGTGCCCGTCGCGCCCGGCCCGGGGGAGCTCGGACCCGGCGATCGGCTCCGGCAAGGGTACCTGGCGATCGACGGGCGGGTTGAGGCTCGGCTGCGGCTCGCCGCCGGCGTGCACGGGCGTCCTTCGTAGACTGCTGCCAATGATCGAAGCCGCCGGTGGCGTCGTGTGGCGCCGGGGGGCGAAAGGGACCCTAAAGGTGCTCCTCATCCACCGGGATCGCTACAACGACTGGTCCTTCCCCAAAGGAAAGCTCGATCCCGGCGAGACGCACCACCAAGCCGCCCTGCGCGAGGTGGAAGAGGAGACCGGCCTGCGCTGCCAGACGGGTGACGAGCTGCCCGAGGTCCACTACGAGGACCACAAGGGCCGCCCCAAGCGGGTGCGGTACTGGAGCATGGAGCCGATCGACGGATCCTTCGAGCCCAACGACGAGGTGGATCAGGTGCGGTGGATGTCCCTCGACGACGCCGAACCAACCCTCACCTACGCCCACGATCTCCCCGTGCTGGCCGCGCTGCGGCCCGCTGAGTAGCCACTCACATGTCGTCGCCCGACCCCGCCGAGCCTTACTGGGAGTGACCTGCTGTCTCCTCTACCCTGACGACATGGCCAAGGACCCGGAGCGGATCAAGAAGCGAGCCGCCGAGGCGGCCAAGCTCGGCATCACTCCCGACGAGCTGCGCCAGCGGCGGCTGGACGAGGACACCGCCAACCTCGAGCAGAAGGCGCAAGCGGCGGGCGTTCCCGTGGAGCGCTACCTCGACGAACGCCGCCGCCAGCGCAACCAGGCCAACCGCGGTCGCTGACCGTCGAGGCGATCTGTGTGCGCTCAACACCGCATACCGGTGGCCGGAGCACACAGAAGGAGACGGGTTCAGTCCTCGGGGACGGGGAGAGCGCGGGTGCCACGCAGCGCCCACAGCAGCAGCAGGGCGCCCAGGGCCGTCGTGACGACGAACACCTTCGGGATCTCTCTACCGGTGGCCGGCAGGCGGCCGGCTCCGGGGGCGGCTGGCGCCGCCGACATCGAGGGAGCCGCCGACGTGGTCGGCACCGCGACTGCATCCGTGAAGGGCCACACGCCGTTGGTGACCCGCACGGCGTAGAAGCCGCTGAAGCCGTCGGAGTACCAGATCTCGCCCCGCTCCGGCACGAACGCAGGGGCTGACATGGCGAAGTTGCTCGGCTCACCCACGGCGCGGTCGGGGATCGGCGCGTTGAAGTAGGCGATCTCCTTGGGGTTCCGGGGATCCCGGATGTCGAACACCCGAAGCCCGGAGAGGATCATCGAACAGGCGACGATGCCAGGGTCGTCCCGTCTCGGCACGCTGCAGTAGTGCCCGGCGTAGCCCTGGAGCGCGCCCGCGGCGCTCGGGTCACCCGCGATCTCAACGAAGTGCTCCGGCTGGTGCACCTCGAGACGGAGGTTCGACACGATGACCGGAGCCGTCTCGTCCCCGATGTCGATGATCCGGCCGGCCCCCACCTTGCTGCCGGCCCCGTACTCGTCGATCTCCACCAGGTAGGGGTGGCCGTCGACGGTGATGGGCAGGGCGTTCTGCGGGATGCTCATCGTGTCCCAGGTGAGGTGGGACACCTCCTTGACCTCCGGGAACGGCACTCGCGCCTGCACCTCGGAGACGTCGAGGATGTAGAGGCCGTCGAGGGCGGCCACGTAGATGCGGTTGCCGTCGTCGCTCACCGACAGGCCGTGGGACTGGTAGTCGAGGCTGGTCCACACCGGGGTCATGGCCGGCAATGCGTCGAAGCTCACCGCCTGGATCGTCGAGGTGCCCGGCGAGGCGGAGTAGAAGGTGTTCCCGTCGGGGGCGAAGCCGCTCTCGTGCCCCAGGAGGCCGACGGGCAGGCTGGAGATGAGCGTCGGCGCCAGGCAGTCGTCCTTGACGTCGTACACGTCCACGATCCCGAGGTTCGTCAGTGGGTTGCCAAAGACGGCGGCCAGACGACCGGTCTGCTCGCTGAGCACCAGCGACTCGTGCGGCGAGAGCATGGCGGGCGTGAGGAGCGTGTCGACGACCTCAGGGTGGGCGGGGTCGGCCATGTCGACGACGTTGACGCCGGTCTTGGCATCGAAGATGTCGGTGGGGAACGCCAGCGTGGTGTCGTAGAAGGCGCACTCGTTGCCCTGGGTGTCCACGTATCGGAGCACCTTGAACCCGCCGTAGGTGGCCTCGGAGGTGGGCTCCACGAGCGACCCCACCAGCTCCGTGTTGCACGTGAACCCCTGGGCAGCCCGACCGCTGTCATGGTCGGCTGCGCTCACCCGACCCTGAAGGCCCGTCTCCGGGCGAGAGCCCGGCCCGCAGGCGGCCTTCGGCGTGGCCGTCACCGGCACCTCGGGGGCGAAGGCCACCGATGCCGAGGCCACGCCAAGCACGGCTGACGACGTCGTCAGCAGCGCCAGCACGAAAACCCAACGACGATCGACCCGGCGGCGCACCTCGGTAGGTTCCACACTGGGACCCCAGAACCCTCGTACAACTAGGTTCGAGGAGATGACCGAAGCGCAGCGTGATGTCGACGTCGTGGTGGTGGGCGCCGGGTTCGCGGGCCTGTACATGCTGCAGCGACTGCGAGGCCTCGGTCGCTCCGTGCAGGTCTTCGAGACGGGCGACGGGGTGGGCGGCACCTGGTTCTGGAACCGCTACCCGGGCGCCCGTTGCGACGTGGAGAGCATGGAGTACTCCTACGGGTTCGACGAGGAGCTCCAGCAAGAGTGGGAGTGGACGGAGCGCTACGCCCCCCAGCCCGAGATCCTCGCCTACGCCAACCATGTGGCCGACCGCTACGACCTGCGAGACCACATCCAGTTCGAGACCTGCGTCATCGGTGCCGCCTTCGACGAGACCGCCAACCGCTGGCAGGTCACCACCGATCAGGACGATGTCATCACCGCCAGGTTCGTGATCATGGCCACTGGCTGTCTGAGCTCAGCCAACACACCAGAGATCCCAGGCGCCCACACGTTCACCGGCCCGAGCTACCACACGGGTCGCTGGCCGCAGGGCGGGGTGGACTTCACAGGCCTGCGCGTAGGGATGATCGGCACTGGGTCCTCGGCCATCCAGTCCATCCCCATCATCGCGGACGAAGTGAGGGAGCTCACCGTCTTCCAGCGCACGGCCAGCTTCACGGTGCCGGCGTGGAACGAGCCCCTCGACCCGGTGGCCGTCAAGGAGATCAAGGCGGAGTACGCCGAGTTCCGTGCCGCCAATCGTCAGATGCCCACTGCCTTCGGAGCCCGGATCGAGCGCAACGACCGGTCGGCCCTCGAGGCGACCGAGGAGGAGCGGCGCGAGGAGTTCGAGCGACGTTGGGCGCACGGCGGCCTGGCCTTCCTCAGCGCCTACAACGACCTCCTGCTCGACAAGGCGGCCAACGACCTGGCCGCCGAGTTCGTGCGGAGCAAGATCGCCGAGGTGGTCGAGGACCCGGAGATGGTCCGCAAGCTCACCCCCGATCAGGTCGTGGGGTGCAAGCGGCTGTGCGTCGACACCGGCTACTGGGCCACCTTCAACCATGACCACGTGCACCTGGTCGACCTGCGCGAGTCACCCATCGAGGAGATCACGCCCACCGGCATCCGCACGAGAGCCGGCGAGCACCTCCTCGACGCCATCGTCTACGCCACCGGGTTCGACGCCATGACCGGCGCCCTCCTGCGGATGGACATCCGCGGGCGCGACGGCCGCACCCTGGGCGACGCCTGGGCGGCGGGCCCCCGCACCTACCTGGGGCTCAGCGTGGAGGGCTTCCCCAACCTGTTCACCATCACGGGCCCGGGCAGCCCGTCGGTGCTCACCAACATGCTCGTCAGCATCCAGCAGCACGTCGAGTGGATCACCGAGTGCATCACCTACCTAGACGAGCATGGCCAGAGCACCATCGAGGCCAGCATCGAGGCCCAAGACGCCTGGGTCGACTTCGTGAACACCGTCGCCGGGTTCACGCTCTTCCCCACCTGCAACTCGTGGTATCTCGGCGCCAACGTGCCGGGCAAGACCCGCGTGTTCATGCCGCTGCCCGGCTTCCCCACCTACGCGGAGCAGTGCGATGTTGTGGCCAAGGAGGGATATTCGGGCTTCGTGCTCACCCCCTGAGCCATCGCGCGAACAAGCCCAAGGCGCGCTGGCTGCTACTCGTCCAGAGCGCTCAGATCGCTGGGCACGTCGACGGCGTGGGCTTGGAGGGCCGTCAACGGCACGATGTCGAGGGCGCGGAGGTGAGTGGAGGCCAGCACCACCGGGGCGGCGCGACCATCCTCATGGGCTCGCAACCAGTTGACCGCCGTCACGCACCAGCGGTCGCCGGGCACGAGCCCCGGGAACCGGTAGGCCGGCATCGGTGCGCTGAGGTCGTTGCCGATCGAGCGTTGGTGGTCGAGGAACTCGGCCGTCACCACGGCGCAGATGGTGTGGCTCCCGGCGTCTTCGGGACCGGTGGAGCAGCAGCCGTCACGGTAGAACCCGGTCACCGGTTCGGTGCCGCACGGCTCCAGCTCGCCTCCGAGCACGTTGAGGTCGGTCATGTCGCCCAGTCTCGCGTGAACGGTCAGGCGGCGATGCGCCAACCCTTGCGCTTGGAGAGGGCGGTGCGGGCAGGCCACTCCTCCTTCGGCAGGGGGTCGACGCCGAGCGGGGCGGCGGACACGAACCGGGCGGAGATCTCGCCACCGCCGGTGATGCGGATGGTCTTCGTCTCGGCGTCGTAGTGCCAACCCTCCGAGCAGGGCCGGAGGGCCTGGCCCGACTCCCACGTGACGGCGATGAGCCAGCCGGGGCAACCAATCGATGTGCAGCGGAGCCGGGCGCCGGTGGTGCGACCCTCCATCTCGCCCGACTTCGACCAGACGACAAGACCCTCCTCCACCTTGCCATCCGCATCGAGCGGTACGTCTTCGGGCCAGCGACCGGGGCTGGCCTTGTGAGCCGCGGCCCGGCCCTTGGTGGGCGCCTTGGGTGGCAACGCCCCGAACTGCATCCAGGTGTTGCACTGCGCGCACTGGTAGCCAGGCTCCCCATCACGGCGCTGGAGGCGGAGGTGGGCATCGGTCTGGCACTGCGGGCACACGGACATTGCAAGCTCCTGCTCTCTCGACGAAGGCGGTGATCCCCGGCCACCGATCCCACAAGCGTGGCCTGTCCGAGCGCCGAATGCCCCATCCGGCTCGAACCGGTTGGCGCGCTCGAGGCCGCACCACCCCCAACCGGGCGACCTTCGCCGGCGCCAATCTGGTGACGCGCGGATGTTCCACCGGCCGGAGTGCGGGCGTGGCTGACGCACCAGCGGCCATACGCTCCTCTTCGTGCCCACCCCGCTGCGTGTGCGTCGTGAACCACCGCCCTTCCGGCGGGCCGTGGTGATCGTGGTGGAGCGACGGACCCGGCACCTCGTGCGAATCCGTCTCGGTGGCGACGGGCTGGAGGGGTTGGAGCCTGGGCTTCCGGCGGCCAGCGTGCGGCTGCTGCTCCCGCGCAATGGTGAGCTCGCGGTCCCGACGTGGGATGGCAACGAGTTCCGGCACGCCGACCGGTCCCGACCTGCGCTGCGCACAGTCACCCCGCGCCGGTTCGACGCCGATCGGCTCGAGCTCGACGTGGAGATCGTGCTGCACGGCGACGGCCCGTTGTCCCGCTGGGCGGCCGGCGCCGAGCCGGGGGACGCCGCCGCCGTCTCCGGCACCGGGCGCGGCTACACCATCGATCCTGCGGCAAGGGCCTACCTGCTCGCGGGCGACGAGTCGGCGTTGCCGGCCATCAGCGTGCTGCTGGAGACGCTCCCTGCCGACGCAAGCATCACCGTGCTGGCCGAGGTGGCCCAGCCCGACGCCCGGCTGGATCTGTCGGCCCATCCAGGGGCCACCGTGCAGTGGCTGGACCTCGATCCAGGCGCAACGCCAGGCGCTGCCCTGGTGGCCGCCGCGCTCGATGCACCGATCGAGCCAGGGGCGCGGGTGTGGGCGGCCGGCGAGGCAGCGGCCATGCAGCGGATCCGCAAGCACCTCTTCGCCGAACGGGGCCTGGCCCGCTCGCAGTGCACGGTGCGCGGCTACTGGAAGCACGGCCGAGCGGGCGACCTCGACGACCTGACCTGAGCCACCTGGCATGATGGGCGCGCCGGACGGGGCAGGGAGGGGTGGCAGGTGGCAGAAGGGTTCACACTGTCGCGACTTCCTCGACTCCACCGGTCTCAGTCTGCTCGTCACCACCCACCACCGGCTCCTACAGGCGGGCGGAGGGCTACGGGTGGAGGGGGCGGCGGGCCAGGGGCGTGGAATCCTTGACATGGCCGGCGCCACCGGGTTCCTCGACCAGGGCTGACACATGATTCGGTCGGGGTCTGATCCCCCTGTCTCCGCATCCGATCCGCCGACGTCCAGGATGGGCCCGACCCGACTGCTCGTGCTCGCCGTGGTCGTGATGGCCGGCATCGGCGCCACCGTCGCCACCTGGGCCCAAGCCCAGCAGGACGCCCGCGACCGCCAGCAGACCCTCGCCGTCGAGATTGGGATGCTGGTGGAGGGCATCGCCGACAGCTCGGTGGCCGCCGTGGCCGGTGCCGGTGGCCTCGTGTCCGAACGGGGCGAGGTCGACCTGCACGCCTTCGAGACTTACGGCCTCGAGCTGATCGGGCTCTCACCGCTCGAGAGCCTGTCCTACGAACCCGTGGTGACGAGCACGAACCGCGCCGACTTCGAAGCCCGGCTCGGTGCGCCGATCCTCGATCGACGCGACGGATTGCTCGTGCCGGCCACTGATCGTCCGCTGTACTACCCCGTGGCGGCCGTCGTGCCGGCGGACGAGGGCACTCGGGCGGTGCTCGGGTTCGACATCCTGGCCGACCCCGTGCGCGGCGCGGCCGCCATAGAGGCCCGCGACTCGGGGCGCACCGTGCTCACGGAGCCGGTGCGAGCCGCGAGCGACGGGGCGGTCTCCTTCGTCCTTGTGAAGCCGCTCTATCGCGCCGGGGTGCCGCTGGATTCCTTGACCCAGCGGCAACAGGCCCACGCCGGCTTCGTCACCACCGTTTACAACGGGGACAACTTCACCGACGCCATCCTCGCCACCCTGCCCGCCCAGAGTCGGTTTACCCTGCGCGATGGCGGCGAGCTCTTGGCGGCGAGCAACCTGGCGCCCACGCGGGGAGCCACCCGCATGCTCGACGCCAACGGTCGTGCCTGGCAGCTCGTGGTGGAGGACGGTCGGCGCACCAGCTACTCGCTGGTGTGGGCGCTGGGCGCCTTCGTCACGCTGCTCACGGGCGGCCTGCTCCTCTTCTTCCGCCGAGCGGAGGCCCACGACCGGGAGGCCCGGCGCTCCGCGCGCGTGATCGGCCGCACGGCCGACGTCGCCCAGGCCCTCGCCGCCGCGGGGACCCTCGAGGAGGTGGAGACGGTGATTGCCGATCATCTCCCTGGCGTGCTCGGCGCCAGTGGCGCCAACCTTGGCGTCGTCGATCGCGATCTTCAGGTCCTGCGACGGAGACGGTCATCAGCGCTGGACGAGGAGGTCTCCGGTCGGTACGAGGAGATCCCATTGGCCGAGCGGGTGCCGATCATCGAGGTCGTCCACACGGGCGAGCCCCTGCTGCTGCGCACTCTCGACGACTGGCGCGCCCACGCACCCGCCGAGGTGCTAGAGGAGGTGGTGCGCTCCGGCATCGTGTCCGCCGCCTGCGTTCCGCTGAAGGATCGTCGCGGACAGGTGACCGCCACCCTGGTCATGTCGTGGGATCACGAGGTGGACTTCGATACGCCGACGCTCGACACGATTCGCACGATCGCCGAGCTGTGCGAGTACACGGTCGACCGTGCCCGCTCGACCGATCAGGCCGCCCGCCGGGCCACCCACCTGGCGCAGCTCGCCGCCCGGCTGGCCGCCGCCGTGACGGTGGCGGACGTGCTCGAGGTCATCACCGAGTCCGGCAGCAGCCCCGTCGATGCCAGCGCCACCAGCGTGGGTCTCATCGACCGGGAGGCCGGTGTGCTGCGAACCCACCACGGCACTGCGGTCGCCGACGACATCCGCCGTCGCTTCAGCGACCCGCCGCTGGATGCCCCGCTCGTCTTCACCGAGGCCGCCCGCACGGGCCAGGTCGTGCTCCTCGGCGACCACGCCGCCTTCGTCGATCGGTACCCGGACAGCGCCCCGTCCACCTCATCCCTCGGGTTCGGCGCCCGCGCCGCCCTCCCGATCCGGGACAGCGAGGGCAACGTCACCGGATCGGTGGTGCACGCGTGGGCCGGACCTCGTGTGTTCCACGAGGTCCTGGTGTCAACACTGTTCACGATTGCGGACATGGCCGGCCTGGCCCTCGAGCGCACCGCGCTGTCGGAGGCCGAACACCGGTTGGTGATGGCGCTGCAGATCAGCCTGCTCGTGCCGCTGCCGGCGGCCGACCACCTCGAGATCGCGGCCTGCTACCTGCCGGCCGCCCGCCAGGTCGGCATGGGCGGCGACTGGTACGAGGGTTTCCCCCTCGACGAGCACCGGTATGCACTCATCGTCGGCGACGTGGCAGGGCACGGCATCACCGCGGTGGGTGAAATGGCCCAGCTGCGCGCCGTCATCGGCGCATTGGTGCGGCTCGGCACCCCGCTCGACCAAGTCTTCCCGCAGACCACCGCCCTGCTGCGATCGGCCGCCCACAACCCGACCGCGACGGCGCTGCTCGTGGTGGTGGACACCGAGGCTGGCGTGGTGTCCTACACCGCCGCCGGCCACCCCCCTCCCCTCGTGCGGCGTCCGTCGGGCCCGAGTGAGGTGCTCGTCGAGGGCCGCCAGCCCCTCCTCGGCATCCAGGTCGACGGGGCCACCGTCGGCGAGTTCCCGTTCCCGCCCGGTTCGATGCTGGTCGCCTACACGGATGGGCTCATCGAGCGACGGGGCGAGGCGATCGACCGCTCCGTCGAGCGGCTGCGCGCGCTTCTCGACGACGCTTCCGAGCTGGGCGCCCAGAGCCTGGCCGACGAGCTGCTGGACGCCAGCCTCGGCGGTCGCGAACCTGACGACGATGTCGCCCTCGTCGTCATCGGTCACCGTCCCAGCTGAGCAGACGGTCAGCCGTCAGCGAAGCGCTGATCGTCGATGGCCAGGAGCACCGCATCGTCTTGCGGCCCGGCCTCCGGGCCGAAGCGAACGACCGCGGTGCCCCTAGCCCCGCAATGGCTGCACGACACGCCCAGCACGGCGGCCATGTCGGCCGGGTCGGATGCGCCCTCGATGCGACGCAGCCTGTCCAGCACCAGATCGGCGGGAGCGATGTCCTGGTGGCAAGCCCCGCAGCGCACCATCGCCTCGTCCGTCACGAACATGTCCTGCGTGAACCCATCGTTCACGAAGCACTCGAGCACCGCGACCAGCGTGGTGTTGTCGGACGGCACGCCGGGCACGGGGACGGTGGGCTTGTGGTCCATGCCTGCCCTCCTACCCAAATCTGGGTATCGCCCTACGATCAGGTCATGGAGATCCTCTATACCGCCACCGCCCACGCCACCGGCGACGGCCGCAACGGTCACGCCACCTCCGACGACGGCATCCTCGATGTCGACCTGTGTGCGCCGACAGAGCTTGGCGGCCAGGGCGGGGCCACCAACCCCGAGCAGCTCTTCGCCGCCGGATACGCCGCCTGCTTCCACTCTGCCCTCAAGGTGGTGGCGGGACGCGACAAGCTGGATGTGTCGGGCACCGAGGTGTCGGCGTCGGTCGGGATCGGCACGATCGAAGGCGGTGGCTTCGGCCTCGCCGTCGAGCTCGACGTGCACGCCCCTGCCCTCGATCGACCCACCGCGGAGAGCCTGGTCGCCAAGGCCCACGAGGTGTGTCCCTACTCGAACGCGACGATGGGAAACATCGACGTCACCCTCACGATCGTCTGACGCGCGTCGCCTGGGGCTACGTCGTCAGTCGCTGTCGGCCGGCGACTCGGCGAGGAGACCAGCCGCGGCCGCCAGCGCGGTGGCCAGGCCGGCCGCCCGTTCGGACACCGCGAGCAGGTAGGCCTCGGCCATGTCACTGCGACCCCGGAGCGGTGGGGCCCCGATGCTGCGCAGCAAGGCTGTGGGGTCGGGGGCCGGGGCGATGGCGTCGGGAGCGGGCAGGGGCGGCACCGGACGCCAGATGTCCACGGGCTTGGCCTTGTTCCCACCGCCCCTCTTGCGCGGCTGCTGACGCTTGCGTGGCTGGTTCAAAGGTCGTCCTCCGCGAGCAGCTGATCGGTGCGCAGACCGAGGGCGGCGCGGAGCTGATCGGGGTCGAGGTCGGCGAGCGAGCTGCTCTTGGGCAGGACGAGGTCGGCGATGCGGCGCTTGCCGCCCACCACCTCCTCCACGCGGTCGTCGACGGTGCCGGGGCACACGAGACGATGGGACAGCACGGTGCGGGTCTGGCCAATGCGCCAGGCGCGGTCGCGGGCCTGGTCCTCCACCGCCGGGTTCCACCAGCGGTCGTAGAGCACCACGTGGTTGGCGGCCGTGAGGTTGAGGCCGGTGCCACCGGCCTTGAGCGAGAGCACGATGGCGCCGGCACCCACTCCCTCTTGGAAGTCCTTGATCATGGCGTCACGGGCCCCCCGGGCCAGGCCGCCGTGGTAACAGGTGATCTTCTGACCGGTGACCTCCGAGAGGTGGGAGGCCAGGCGGACACCCCACGTGGCGAACTGGGTGAAGATCAGAATCCGCTCCCCAGCGGAGAACACCTGCTCCACCACCTCTTCGAGGCGGTTGAGCTTGCCGGAGCGGGCCGCGAGGGGCACGTCGTCCGCCTGGTAGTTCCAGGGGTGGTTGCAGATCTGCTTCAGGGCAGTGATAGCGGCGAGGATCGCGCCCTGCTTCACCTCGCGGTCAGCGCCGTCGGCCTGCACCACGAGCCCGTCGAGCACAGCTTGGTAGAGGCCGATCTGCTCCGCCGTCATCGTGCAGTGGTCCAGCTCGTCGATGCGATCGGGCAGCTCGGCGGCAACACTCGGCTCGGTCTTGGTGCGCCGGAAGACGAGGATCCCGTTGAGGGCCCGCAGGGCCACCTCGCCCTCGCCGGACAGCTGGGCGATGAAGGTGGGGCGGGGCCCGACCAGACCGGGGTTGGTGAAATCGAGGATCGACCAGAGATCGCCGAGGCCGTTTTCGATGGGCGTGCCAGTGAGGGCCAGACGGGTGCGGGCGCCGATCCGTCGCAGCTGCTGGGCCGTCTCGTTGGTGTGGTTCTTGATGGCCTGGGCTTCGTCGAGCACGAGGCGGTCCCAGGTGTGCTGCTCCAGCGCCTCGACGTCACGTACGGCCGTGCCGTAGGTGGTGATAACGAGGTCGGCGTCGGCCACCTCGGCCGCCAGCTCCTCGGCCGATGCTCGAGATGCGCCGTGGTGCACCACCACCCGGAGCCCGGGCGTGAAGCGGGCCGCCTCCGCCGCCCAGTTGCCCACCACGGCCGGCGGAGCGATGACCAGGGCCGGCCCGTTGCCCAGGGTTCTCGCCACGTGAGCCAGGACGGTGGGCGTCTTGCCGAGGCCCATGTCGAGGGCCAAGCACCCGCCCAGCCCGACGGCGTCGAGGAACCCGAGCCAACCGAGTGCCTCGGCTTGGTAGGACCGCAGCTCGCCCACGAACCCGTCGGGCTGGGTGACGGGAGCCGCTGGCGCTGCGCCGGCCTTCTGCAGCAGATCGGTGACCCAACCCGAGCCCTCGACGGTGAGACCGGCACCGAACGGGGTGCCCTCCAGGCCGACGACGTGACGGAGGATCTCGGCGCCGGTGAGCCGCGTGGAGTCGGCCCGCTCCGCCAGCGCGGCGGCGGCCTCCTTGAGATCGACGCGATCAAGCTCCACCCACTTTCCGTGCGAGCGCACGAGGGGCCTAGCCTCGGCGGCCAGGCGGGCCACATCGGCCGCGGTGAGCTCGACGTCGTCGAAGACCGCCGACCAGCGCACGTCGCTGAGCTGGTGGGCACCCACCATCCGTTCGCCCATGGGTTCGACGAACATCCGCAGACCGGGGGTCGGCTTGCGGCGCGACAGCGCAGGCACCCGAACCTCGAAGCCGGCCGAGGTGAGGGACGGCCCCGTGACGGTCATGAGCTCCCAGGCTTCGTCCTGGCTCAGGTACACCTGACCCCGGCGGAGACCGCCGGCTCGGCTGAGCTTGTCGTAGACGCGCTCGAGGCGGACCATCTCGTCGGCCAGGTGCTGGGTGCGCTTGCTGTCGGTGAGGGCCTGCTCGATTGGCAGCAGGCCGCCTTCGGCGCCGCGCCCCAGGACGGACAGGAACCACGCGTCGCCCCGGTCGGGAGGGTCGAGCTGCACGATGAGGGTGGTCTTGGCCACGCCGCTCACCTGGTGGGCCCACTGGTCGAGGCGCTTGGACACCTCGGCCCCGGCCGGGATGGGAGCGGTGAACGGCGAACCGTCGAGCCTGGCGACGAAGGCTTCTCCCACGTCCGCGGCGTTGCGAATCACCGGTGGCGTGGCCGGGCGTTCGAGCTTCTCGCCTGCCTCCAGGGCAATGGCGTCGACGACGGCGCCGATCACCTCGAGGGTGACGGTGCGGGCGTCCTTGCGGGAGAGCACGGCCACCGGGCCGGGCATGGCGCCGGCCAGCCGCGTGATGTCCGCCTCGTCCACCCGTGCCGGCGACCAGCGCACGTTGAGGTCCATGCTCTTGCCCTCAGGGTGGCGGTGGGTGCGCAGGGTGGGGACGATCCGCCCTTGGGCGACGAGGGCGACCCCCGCCACCGCTACCCGACCAAGCCAGCGCACGCTGGCCCCCACCCCGTCCTCGTCGGCCTGGCCACCTCCCACGGCGACCACCAGCCAGCCGAGGGCCTCCTCCACCGGGATCGACAGCGCGGCGGCCTTGAGCCCGTTGGGAAGGGCGACATCGGCGTGGACGACCCACCCCAGCTTCGGACCACCCAGAGCCTCGAGCCGGTCGGCCAGATCGGCGTTCTTGTTGGCCGCGATGTCGGGGCCACCCGCCCACACGACGATCGACCCGTTGGCCCAGGAGGCCTGGAGGCGCACCTCGCCGGTGGGGTCGGCGGTGGGTATGAGCACCTCGGAGCCGGTGCGGGCGGAGCCGATGAGCAGGTCGTAGGCGGCCTCGAGGCGATCCAGGTCAGCCTCGAAGTCGCCGACCACCTGGGCGCGCTCAGGACCCTCGATGCCGCTGACCGAGTCGAGGTTGTCCTCGGTCTCGTCCATCAGCCGCTCGAGGATCAAGCGCCATGCGGCGGGATCGGCTTCGAGCAGCGCCCGCTGGTCGGCGGAGGCGATGCCCTCGGCTGCTGCCCACGCCGCGGCTTCGAGAGCACGGGAGAGATCTGGCATGCAGGTTGTCGGCGCTGCCTCGCGCCTGGCCCAACGGCAGGATAGGGCGTGGCTGGCCGGTGCGCCCCATCGGAGCGCCTGCTCTTCCGGCCGAGGTCCTGCTCTACGTGACGACGGGTGCGGAAGCGCTCACCAGCGCAGCACGGTGGACAACACCTCGTCGGCGATGCCGAGGCCGCCAAGATGGCTCTCCCCTTCGCGCACGTGGAGGATGGCGTCCGGGATCAGCGGCACCAGGTGCCAGGCATGGGCCAACGGCACGATGTTGTCCGAATCGCCGTGCCACCAGGTGAGGGGCGCCCGGATGTCACGCGGTGAGAAGCCCCAGTGGCGCGTGAAGAGGATGCCGTCGTACACGACCGATCGCAGCCCTCGACTGCCGTTGGTGGTGATGTCGTCCAGGAACATGGCCTTGATGTCAGGCCGCTGCAACACCTCTCGATCACCAGGAGGTGAGAAGCGGGCGTAGAGGTCGAGGCCCTGCGACCCGATCGGCCGGGCGACCCGCACCAAGGCGGTAAGAGCGACGCCAGCCGGCTCCCGCACGATGGGCAGCAGCTTGCGGAAGTGGTGGGCGAACCCCACGAGGCCACCGGGAGCGGCGTCGGGTCCGACGCTTGGCACGACCCCTCCGAGGATCCCGACCGACGCCACCCGATCGGGGAGCTCGACGGCCACCGCCATGGCATAAGGCGCGCCGCCCGACAGCCCGATGGTGGAAAACCTCCCGATGCCGAGCTGGTCGGCCACCAGCTCCAGATCGGGCACGAAGTCGGCCACTGAGTCGTACAGGTGACCCGTCGAGAGCCCGACCCCGGGTCGGTCGAGCCCGACGATGCGCAGGCCCCGAGCGGCGGCGATCTTGCGGGCTTCCTCGGGGATCTGCCGACGGGCGCCCGGTGTGCCGTGGAACCAGAACACCGGCTGTCCGTTTGGCGCGCCGAACTCGGCCACTCCAAGCTTGCGACCGTTCCGAACCCGCACTGTGCCCTCGAGGCGCGCCGCCGTGATCTCCACCATCAGCGGAGAACCTACCGGCTCGCCGCTCGTGGCAGGCTGCGTCGATGGCCGACCGCGTGGCGTACGACGAGTTCGGGCTGTTCCACGAGAACGCCGGGGAGTTCGGCCTGCCCTACGACGAGCCGCCCGCCGTCAAACGCTCCTCGGTTGAGGTGGCCCCCGGTCGCCACCTCAGCGCCCTCGTCTGGGGCGACGGACCGCCAGAGCTCGTGCTGCTGCACGGCGGCGCGCAGAACGCCCACACCTGGGACACCGTCGCCATGGCCCTCGGGCGCCCACTGGTGGCCATCGACCTGCCCGGCCACGGCCACTCCGACGCGCCGGCAGAGGGCAGCCTCGACGTGCGGAACAACGCCGGTGACATCGCCGCCGCCATCCGGATCCTGGCCCCCGACGCCGGCGCCGTCGTCGGCATGTCCCTCGGCGGATTGACCACCATCGCGTTGGCCGACGACCACCCAGAGGTGGTGCGCAGGGTGGTGCTCGTCGACGTGACCCCAAGCGTCGAAGGCCCAGGCGCGGCGGCCATCGTCGCCTTTGTCAACGGGCCCGAGAGCTTCGCCGACTTCGACGAGCTGCTCGCCCGCACCATCGAGTTCAACCCCACCCGCTCGGAGTCGTCGCTGCGGCGCGGGATACTGCACAACGCCCTCCAACGGGACGACGGCAGCTGGGTCTGGCGGTACCGACGCTTCACGGACGGCGCCTCGGCGCGCCCTCTCCCCACCGAGGATCTCTGGGCCGCCCTCGGGCGGATCGCTGTCCCACTGATGCTGGTGCGGGGCATGCGCCCAGGGTCCGTGGTGGACGACGGCGCCGAGGCTGAGCTCCTCCGCCGGCAGCCCACCGCGAGGGTCGAGCGCGTCACCGACGCCGGCCACAGCGTGCAGGGCGACGATCCCCTCACCCTCGCCCAGCTCCTCCGCGACTTCGCGCCCGCGCCCTGAGCCGGCCAGGAAGGTCGGGCCTGCGGGTCGAACCTCCCCTCGGAGGATCGATGCACCACCGATGGATGACGATGCGGCGCGTCGCGCTCGCCGCTCTGATGGCTGCAGCAGGGCTCGGCGCGCCATCGGTAGCGGCGGCCGCTGAGCCCGTTCCCACGCCCACGTTGTCACTCCCGCCACCCGGGTTGAAGGGCTTCCCGCTCTGGGACAGCTACGCCGACCTGGCGTCATCTGGGTACGAGGAGCAGGAGTACTTCGTGTCCGGCACGGCGGCGGCCGCCGACGGAGCGACGCAGCCCTACACGACTCGGATCATCGTCACGCGACCGAGCGACGCCGCTGACTTCAACGGCACCGTGCTGCTCGACTGGGTGAACGTCACGGCCCAGTTCGAGAACGCGGTCGACAGCCTCGAGGCCCGACCCACGCTCCTGCGGGAGGGGTTCGCGTTCGTGCACGTGAGTGCGCAGGCGGCGGGGCTCGACGGCACCCCCCTCACGCCGAAGCAATGGGATCCCGTGAGGTACGCCGCCATCGCCCACCCCGGTGACGCTTGGTCCTTCGACATGGTCTCGCAGATCGCGAAGGCGTTCCGCAGCCCCGCCGGCGCGGGGAGCCTCGACCCGATGGGTGACCTCGGCGTCTCGTCCGTGCAGCAGGTGTTGGCGGCGGGCCAGTCGCAGTCGGCGCTGCGGCTCCGGGACTACATCGACGGGTGGCTCCCCACCCACGCGAACGCGGTCGGCCTGATCGACGGCTTCTTGATCCATGGGGACGTCGGTGCCGCCAAGCCGTTCGCCCGCCCGTTGCCGGTGAAGGTGCTCCACCTCCTGAGCGATTTCGAAGCCGTGGACGACGGGTTCGACCCGGCGACCGCCGACCCTGCCTACCGACTGTGGGAGGTGGCCGGCACCGGTCACAGCGACTACTTCATCGGCCACCAGTCGGTGGCGGGCCACGGGCCCCGCGTGCTCCTGGGCGCCCCCAAGCAAACGCCGGCGCAGTACGACGCCACCTTGCTGGCCGCCGGCAACTACGGCGAGCGCATCGAGCCCGAGCTCCTGGTCTGCACGGCCGCCGGCTCGGCCATGCCCATGCACTACGCCGCCTCCAGTGCCATCCACCAGCTGCGCCGGTGGGTCGCCGGTGGGCCGGCGCCCGACCACGGGCCTCGGTTCGCCTTCGCGGGCGGGACGCAGGCTCTCGACGGGCACGGCAACCCGAAGGGGGGCATCCGGCTCCCCCCGGTCGACGTACCGGTGGCGCGCTACCTGTCCACGACATGCCAGCTCGGCGGCATCACCATCCCGTTCACCGACCCGCAGCTGCAGGAGCTCTACGGCACCCATGCCGCCTACTACGGGCGCATGGCGGCCGCCACCGACCAGGCGGTGGCCGGCGGCTGGATCCTCCCAGAGGACGCCGAGGACCTGATGGCGAGGGCCTGCGCGGCGCAGATCCGCTTCCCCGACCGGACCGAGCCGTGCCCGGCCTACGCCGCACCGGCCTACGACCAGCCCCTGGCGGTCGCATCACCGCCGGCGCCCGAGCCGATCGATGCTCTCGACGAACCATCGCCGACCACCTCGTCCGGCCGCCTCCCCGCAACCGGTGGCTCGGTCCCCCTGATGGCGGCCGCGGCCGCCATCATCCTGGCCAACCTCGCCCGTCGCCTCACCCGCGCCAGCTGACCCTCGGGTCGCCGGGCCGCATCTCGGCCAGGAAGGTCAACGACGAGGTCAAGGGCAAGGGCGAGGCAGGGCGGGGCGGGGGGCTCAGTGCCGGCACGCCTCGGTCACGGCCGTCGGGCGAGGCTCGCCGTGAGGAAATAGGGCTCATCTGCCGACCCTGGAGGAAGCTGGGCTCACAGGTGAGTCCTATTTCCTCGCCCTCGTCCTCGTGACCCCTATTTCCTCGCCCAGAAGACTCCCCAGCGACACCCCCTCGCCGTCGCCGCGCCCTCGCCCTTGACCTGTCCCATTGCTGCCGGGACGCCGTAACCGGCCGATGGCTCAGGGCCAGGGGTACGTGATGCCGGTGAGCTCCTCGCTGCGGGACCACAGCGTGGCGGCGGCGTCGTCGTCGAGCGCCCGAGCGGAGCGGCCGACGCGCGTCGGGTGGCCGCGTTGCTCCCGGAAGGCGTCGGGACCCCAGTAATCGTCGGCCAGCACGTCGGGCATGGTGGCGGCGTAGAGCTGCGGAAGCGCACCCATGTGATCAGGTTGGCCCACGAGGCGATCTCCGAGGGCGAGAAACGGCTTCAGCAACGCCGCGCCCAGCGCCGGGCCGGAGGTGAGGTTGGTGGCGGCATATCCTGGGTGGGCGGCCGCCGCGGTCAACGCGGTGCGGGCGGTCACGGCTCGTCGCTGAAGCTCGCTGGTGAAGAGCAGGTTGGCCAGCTTCGACTGCCCGTAGGCCCGCCAGCGCGAGTAGTGGCTGTGCTCGAAGAAGAGGTCGTCGAAGTGCATGCGCCCGAACCTGTGGGCATTCGACGAGACCGAGACGACGCGCGGCTCGGGCGCGGCCA
>Ga0136633_1001388_pt1 | contig 17916 bp, 12 predicted proteins | sample AntDrymeUQ832206_2_FD_105494 | JGI IMG/M metagenome (GOLD analysis project Ga0136633, IMG submission 105494) | Polar desert sand microbial communities from Dry Valleys, Antarctica - metaG UQ83 (22.06) | ecosystem: Environmental > Terrestrial > Soil > Desert | place: Antarctica: Dry Valley...
CGAGGTCGAGAAGCCCTCCGTCGGCCGCAGCGGCGACATCGAGGTCTTCTCGCCCGAGGAGGTCATGGCGCTCGTGCGGGCCGCGGCCTCCGAGCAGGACGCGGCGATCTTCCTGACCGCAGCATTCACGGGTCTGCGCCGCGGCGAGCTGCTCGCGCTCCGCTGGCGCGACATCGATTTCGCCGGCCAGGTCGTGCGCGTGCGTGCGAGCTACAGCGAAGGTGCACTCACGACCCCGAAGTCGGGCAAGGTGCGCTCGGTGCCGATGGCGCCCGACGTCGCCACGGCTCTTGCCAGGCTGGCGCGGCGCGACCGCTGGACCGGCGACGACGACCTCGTGTTCCCGGGCGCGGGTGGCTCCTTCCTCGACGGTCGTGCGCTGAGTCGCCGCTACGTTGGAGCGGTCGGGCGTGCCGGGCTCCGCGAGCTGCGCTTCCACGACCTGCGCCACACGTTCGGGACGCGCATGATCGGCAAGGCCGACATCCGCCGCGTCCAGGAGTGGATGGGCCACGCTGACGTCCAGACAACGATGAAGTACCTGCACTACGTGCCGCGTGAGCAAGACGCGCAGCTCGTTGCCGAGGCGTTCGCGGTCGACGGTCCGGACGCTGTTCCTGCAAGAAATAGTTGACCTGCTGCGAGCAGCAGGACGGGCCTTTCTTGCAGGATCGCCCTTACTCGAGATCCTCGAGCGGGCGGTTCTCGATCTGCGGTCGCATCGACTTCTCGATGCTGTCGCCGGCGTCCCCGCGCGCCCAGAACCGCGCGAGTGCCTTGCGGAGGGCGATGCGTGACTCGACATACAGGCCGAGGCGCCTGTAGTCGCGGAGGTTGTCCTTGAGCATCGAGGCGGGCCGGTCGAGCAGCGCAACGCCGTTGAAGCGCAGGATGCCCCCGCCGAGGTCCGTGCGCGGAAGCGGGAGCAGATGGAGCGGCACGTTCTTGCCCTCACGGACGTTCCGCGCTTCCTTGATGTCGGGTACCACCAGGTTCAGCGCCTCGACCGGGACGACGGACACGATGTCCTCGTCCTTCTCGCCCTCGGAGACGTGGCAGGTCGGCGTCACGACCATGCCGAGTACCCCGAAGCGCGCCTCGACGACGATCAGGTCTGACGGCGCGTTCTCCGGGTAGTCGTCGAAGGCCTCGGTCTGGACCTCGTCGCCGACGCCGAGGACGAACCGCGGGTGCTGCGGCATGAGCGCGATCGGGACGTTGAACAGCAGGTCGCCCTGGCGGAGGTCGTCCTCCGCGGCAGGTTCCCAGTAGAAGCCGTCGTTCTCGTGCTCAGGCATAGAAGGGTCCGGCGCTTGCGCGGACCCTCAACCTAGGCGAACCGACGGACGGGCTACTGCGCGTAGATGCGCTCTCGGAGCGCCTCGACCTCGTCCTCGTCGAAGCGCATCTCACCGCTCGGCAGCTTGGCTCCTGTGAGCCAGCCGCGCTTGACCCAGCCGGCAAGCGTGTTCGGGTGGACACCGAGTCGCTCCGCGGCCTCGCCGCGGCGCAGGACTTTCGGCTTTGTGGGGGCTTCAATCGCCATGGGGGCTCCTTCGGACGGTGGCGCAACGATACGTCATCGTGGAGCGAATGTCCAGTCTATGACGTATGTACCCGATATACGCCTTGTGTTACATGTGCGCTTTGTGTCGACCGGGCAGCCGCCGACCGTGAGTTCCGCGGACGAAGGTTCGAGTCGGCGTCGGGCGTGATCACCGCGGCTGGATCGTGCACTCCGCGATCCACTCGAGCAGGCTCTCGCGCTCGAAGAGCGTGCGACGGCCAACCTTGAGGAACGGGATGCGCCGGTTGCGAGCGAGCTCGTAGATCGTCGATCGCGGGACGCGGAGGACCTCCGCCACCTCTTGGGCGGTCAGGAGCCTGCAGACGGTTGGCTCACGATCGCCGCGAAGGTCAGGTGGGTCCGACGGTGCGGACCCGATGTCGTCGAGCGAGAGTTGGATGGCCATCACCAGCCGCGGTCGATTCCGAGGTCGTGGCCGGGTTCGGGTGTCGGTAGCTCCCGTTCGGGCCAATTGGGTGTCCGCGCGACCGCCTCTTGTCGTGCGACGGCGAGGTGGTCGAGCTGCTGGCGCTCGGCGAGCTCGCGGCCGGTTGCGACCAACTGCGCGGCTTGGTCGCCGTGCTTTCCGAGCCAGTCGTGGAAGTTGCCAGCGGCGAGGTCGTGCGATGCGGTGGTGAGTAGCAGCGGGCGAGCTGCTGCTCGCGGATCTCCTTGGCGTCGGCGATCTGGTTGTCGATGCGGCCGCGTTCGCGGAACGCCAGCAGCCCGGTCTGGTCGCGCAGCTCCTGCAGGCGTTCGATCCGCTGGCCGGCTTCGTCGAGCGCCTCCTGAGCGCGGTCGCGCTCCCAGCCGAGCCGTTCGACGTGCGTGGCGGACGGCAGGTCGGTGTCGAAGAGCTGGCGGAGCTCGTCGCGCTTGATCTCCAGCTCGGAAGCGTCGCGGTCGGTGAGGCTGTCGAGCGCGAGCTGCTTGGCGCCGCTGCGCTCGAGCAGTTGCTCGAGGCCGAACACGACGGGGTCGGGGATCGGGATGTCACGGTCGACGGCGATATCGGCGCGGGCGATGTAGAAGCGGGCTTCGTCGCGGTGGCGTGAGAGGGCGGTGTAGCCGATCTCGCGGTAGAGGTCCTCGGAGCAGAGCACGAACGACTTGTCGACCGTGGCGCCCTGCGCGCGATGGGCCGTCAGCGCGTAGGCGTGGTCGAGATGACCGTCGCCCAGGTAGCCGCTGTCGAGCGTGATCTCGCGCCCTGAGTCGAGCTCGACCTTGACGCTCTGGTGGTCGTGGTCGATGTCGCGGACGGTGCCGCGCTGGCCGTTGAGGATCCCCCGGTGGCGGTCGTTGCGGGTGCCGACGACCCGGTCGCCCTGTGCGAACGCGCGGCCGCCGATCTCGAGCTCGTCCTTGCTGAGGTGGCCTTGGTCTTGGAGGAGTTGGCGGGCGCGGTCGTTGAGGTCTCGCACGTCCGCGCGGCGGGCGGCGATCATGACCGCTTCGCCGTCGGCTCGTGACCAGTCGTTCACAAGCGCGGCGCGCGCATCGTGGGCGTTGGCGGCGACGGTGATGCGGCCATGGTCGCGGTAGGCGCGCGCCCAGCGCTCGACGTCGCCGTTGCGCAGCGCGTCGAGGGCGGCGCGGTCCCACGGCTCGCGTTGGCGGCGCACCTCGCGCAGCTCGAGCGTGTCGAGGCGTTCGGCGAGCGCGTGAAACGCGCCGCCGGCGTCGATCTCGGGCAGCTGGCGGTCGTCGCCGACGAGCACGAGCTTCGCGTGCGCGCGCTTGGCGGCGTCGGCCAGGATCGCGAGGTCGCGGGTGCCGACCATCCCCGCCTCGTCGACCACCAGCACGCCGCCCCGAGGAAGCTCGCGCCCTCGCTGCAGGCTGCGTTTGGTTGCCGCGATCGTCACGGAGGGGATGCCGGCCTGGTCTTCGAGCTCGAGCGCGGCGCGCGCTGAGAGTGCGCAGCCGACGACCGGGTGGCCGTCTGCCTGCCAGGCCTCGCGTGCGGCGTCGAGCGTGAACGTCTTGCCGGTCCCAGCCGCGGCACGCACGACGGAGACCCCGTCGCCGCCGCGACATAGCCCGCGCACGACGTGGCGCTGCTCCTCGCTGAGTGTCGGATGGTCGCGCAGCTGGCGGTCCAGGGTCCAGCTGCCCACTCGGGCGACGTGGGCGCGCTGGCGCAGCCTTGCGCCCTCGATCAGGCGCGCCTCGGTTTCCAGCAGCTCACGGGTCGTGTAGCGCGGCTCGGTCACGCCGGCCTGCGCGGTGCCGTCACGCAACCGCACGACCTCCACGTTCGTGAGGAGCGTGTCGGCGAGCGCTTCGAGCTCGGCCACGCGGGCGCCGCCCGGCTGCGCCATCGCGAGCGCCTGCAGCAGCTCGCCACGGCCGAACGTGCTCGCCCGCTTGGTCAGGTCCTCGGGCAGGCGGGCCGGCGCGCGAGCCTCGCGCACCACCGCGCGCCCGATCAAACGCTCGACGATGCCGTCGGTGAGGCCGTGCTCGGCGGCGCGCGCCGTCCAATCCAAGCGCAGCCGATCGAGCGGCACGTGCTGCTTGGCGCGCCGCGTCTCGAGCGCGGCGATCTGCGCCGACGCGGCCGAGCGCCCACCGTGCTCGGCCATGCGCTCGAGGATCTCCCTCCTTCGCTGGGAGAAGTGCTCGATCACGGCCCGCGGCACCCCGCGCACATCAGCCGCACCCTCCTCGACCGGCCCCCATTCCACGCCGAGGCGCTCGGTCAGCTCGCGCCGCAGCACCGCCTGGTAGAGGTAGCCGGCGGCCTTGCCGTTGCGGTACAGGTGGCGACCGTCGAGTGCCGTCCAGCGCCCGTCGGGCCCGTGGGTGAGGTTGCCGACGACCACGTGGGTGTGCAGCAGCGGATCTCCCGCTCGAGAGGAGCGGTGCGCGAACGCCGCGCCGACGAACCCATCGCCGCGCACCTGCACGACACCGTCTGTCCCGCGCCGCCCGCGGCACGCCTCGCGCTCGAGATACCCGAGCGCCTCCGCCACCGCCGCGTCGTGACCGGCCCGCAGCTCGCGCGCCACATCGGCCGAAGTGATCGCCCACAGCACGCTGACCGACTTCGGCGCCCGAAACGTCAGATCGAAGCCCGCCACGCCATTCGCGCGCGGGCGGCGCAACCCCGCGCCGGACAGCAAGCTCGTGAAGTCGTCGCCGTCGACGTCGCCGCCCCACTCCAACAGCGGCGCGCCCGCGCCCACCCAGCGACCGGTCTCCTCGCCCTCACCGGCGTAGTAGTCCTCGCGCCCACGGGCGACCTGATCCAGGTAGTAGCGCGCCGCAGACGGCGCCGAGGTGATCTTCGAGATGCTCAGCACGCGCGCCCCCCACGGGCCGGCTGCGGTGCGGCGTGTGGAGAGAACCTGCCCATGTCCTGAAGACGGACACCGCGGCTCCGCTGGCTGCCGAGCAGGCCGAGATCAGTCGACCAGCAGCCCAGCCATCCGCCTCGACCGTCCAGCAGAGCTGTCGCGCGACCACGCATACAGCGATGTCGGACAAATCCGCCACGCTGGCTGCTCGCAACACCGGGCACGCATCGCCCGGCGCCGGGGCGTCGAGCCGCCGCAGCGACCTTCGCGATCGAGAGCATGCCTGCCCCTCAGTCGCGCGAGCCGCCAACTACCCCCGGGTCAATCTGCGCCGAGACTGGCGCGCCGAGGTCCTACACGACCACGCCGTTACACCCCCGCCAGGAGCCGCATTCAAAGAATGCAAGTCTGTGCGTGTCTTGGTGGCTGGCTCGATCGAGGGCGTCAGAGCTTGCTGCGAGCTTGGGCCGCGAGGCGCGGCACGGTGGCGGCCAAGAGATCGACGAGATGCTCGACGGTGATGGGCGGTCGAGAGAGTGCTGCGGATTGCTGGCGCAGGATCGAGACGACTCGATCGGGGGCTGCGTCGAGAAATTCGCACAGGAGGTCGTCCGGCGGCACGACGGTGATCCCCCATGGTGCGAGCGCCGCTGGCGGGAAGTCACCGACGTTGAGCGTGACGATCACGTCGGCGCCGCCGGCGATGGCGGCGGCTGCGACATGGTTGTCGTCTGGGTCACAGCCCATCGTCGGTTCGAGTCGCGCGATCTCGTCGGTGTCGGCCGCCGCCTCTGGGAACGTCTGGCTCATCAGCCCTACGAGCCGCCGGGCGCGGGCTGGCGTGGCGCGCGCGTCAGCGACCAGGTTGCGCGCAACCTCGTCGAGGATCCGTTCGCTCCACACTACGTCGAAGAACTCTGCCTCGGCGCAGCGGAGCAAGATGTCCTGCAGCGACGCGGGATACAGCACACACGCGTCGAGGACAGCCAGGAACGCCACGACGGGCGGCTATCGGTAGCCGCCGTCGAGCTCCTCGGAGCGGCGCGTGAGCTCGTCGAGGTGCTTGCGCCGTTCGGTCGCGCGCCGTTCGCGGTAGGCGATCACGTCGCCGGCCCGCACGCGCCGGTGCGTCCCGGCCATCTCGTGCGCGATCTCCCCCGCGTCGATCAGCTTGACCACGTGCGGCCGCGACACTCCCAGAAGGTCCGCGGCCTGCTGGGTGCTCAGGAGCCGCTCGTGGTCGACGACGGTCACCTCGTGGCCGGCGGCCAGGGCCTCGACCACCTCGCGCAGGCGTTCGCGTGCGGCCGATGGCAGCCTTACACGCTCGCTGCCGAGCAGCAGGTGAGCTGGAGCTCGCTGATTGAGGTGGTCACGTGCGGCGACGAGTGCCACGCGGTCTCGCTTCGGGACGCTGGATGAACTCACAGCCAAAGGGTACGGCGCAAACGCAACAAACGCAACGTCCCGAGGGTCGCGACTCGCGGGCGGTCGAGCACGACATCAGTGCGCGCGGCGCCTGGATTCACGCGAAAGCAAGAGCGAGGCGATCACGAGCGGGCACGGCTGCAACTCGTCCGTTGCGAGCATGCCGCAGGGTCCGGGCTGGGTGCCTGCTGCTGGGCGGGAGCGAGCGTCCGGGGGGACGAAGTACGGTCGCGCCGTCCGCTGGCCGCGGACCTTCGGAAGCCGGGACTGGAAGATCGGTGAGCGTTGTCGCCCGTCAGGGCGCCGACGCCGCCATCCCCGTGACTACTGTCGCTCCGGTTCCGGGGCGGTCAGCTGCGCGACGATCGCGCCGCCGTCGAGCCACACGTTCTCCCGCGACATGCGCCCGTCGTCGAACTCCCACACGTGCAGCATCCGGAACGAGATCCGCCGCCCGTGGCCGGGAATCCCGAGGAACTCGCCGGGCACGGAGCCTGAGAACTGGTGCTCGATGACGCAGAAGTCCTCGCCGTACCGGGCGTGGTTGACGTCCATCGTCTCGGTGGTGACGTTCTGGGTCAGCATCTCGTAGAAACCCGCGGCCGCCTCGGGTCCGTGAAGCGGCCCGGTCGGCGATCCGACGACGTCATGCACGACGTCGTCGCTGTACATCGCGACGCACCCCGCCGTGTCGCCGGCCTTCTCCGCCCTCAGGTGCTCCTCGATGAGCCGGTCCATCTCTTCAGGTGTCATCACAACCTCCTGCCGAAAAATCAGCCGTTGTCACTGCGAGGCCTGTTTCTCGCTGCCGTGCCGGCGGCCTCATTTCGCCGACGAAGATCGTCGATCAGAGTTCCCAGGGCCCAGTCCATCGCCGCGGCGATCTCCTCGCCCGTGAGCCCGTTCTCGTCGCGCATGGTCACCCAGGCGAGCATGTTCACGAGGTAGCCAAAGATCGCTTCGGCCTTTCGCTGTTCGACCTCGGAGAGGTTGTGCGTTACCTCTTTGAGCGCTCGCTGCATGGCCTCGAGCCGCTGCGTTCGCCGCGCCGAGCGCACGGAGTTGCCGGCGCACGAGACGGCCATCGCACGAACCAGGTTGGGATGCTGGTCAAAGGCGACCAGGTTCTCCCTGTAGCCGGCCGCAAGCTCGTCGACCGTAGCGGGCATGCGCGTCGTCCCGAAGTGATGAGCGGCGATCCATTCGGCCGCCTGCGCGATCAGATCCTCGCGCGAGGCGAAGTGGCGGTAGACGGTGCGGACCGACACGCCGGCCGATCGCGCCACGTCGGGCACGGTGATCTCGGAAACGTCGCCGCTCTCCAGCTGATCGGCCACCGAGCGGAGAATCAGCTCGCGCGTGAGCTGCTGGTGCTGGTCGCGCAGGCTGGCTTCCCGCGGAGGCACGCCGCTCGTCGCGACGGTGCCGAGCGCCAGCGGGTCGTCGCCGCTCGGCGGCATGACCTGCCTTGCCGACTCGTGCCCCGCTCTTGTCGCCATGACATGAGCATGCCATATAGACGATGACGTGGCAAGGGGCCATGGCAATGACAGATGCGCTCTAGAGACGTTGCTCTGCTCGCTCTCCACGACCAGCAGCGGCCCGGACATCGGGCGAGGTGGTCAACCAAGCTCACAGTGACCCACGACGTCGCCGTCCCGGGACTCGCACCCTGAACACGAAGACACCACGGGCAGCGGCTGGCCGTGGGTGCTACGCGGCCTCAAGACGCTTCTCGAAACCGGCGCATCGCTCGACCGCTGGACTTCCCCTTCGCCAAGAGGGATCACCCGGGCGGCGAGGCTGCGCGCGACTGCTTCGGCCACGAAGCGGTCGTCTCCCGGCCGGTGTCCAGATGCTCGCTGCGGACGAGTTGCAGCCGTGCCCGCTCATGGGCGCCTCGCTCCTGCTTTCGCGCGCGTAGGCAGCACTCGCTGCTGTGCCACCGGAACCCCCATAGCCCCGGAGTTCCTCGACGGGGGAACGGAGAGGGAACATCAGGGAACGCATCGCGGTCCGCGATGGACCACCAGCCCCGCGAAACCCCGCATCAGAACAGGCGTCCCTGTCCATCCGTGTCCCCCGGCGACCCGTCGGCGCTGGATCGCACCCAGGATGCCGGGAGGTGAAAGCGAATCTGCCGGGCGCGCGCAGCGACTCAAGCGGCAGCCCGTCAGGGCCGGCCGAAGGCCGCCGCGAAGCGGTGTCCTTGAGGAAGCGAGCACGTCTGGCACGATCTCGCCACCTCACGGCATCCGACCGCCGAGCGCTACTCCGCAGCGCTGCTCCGCGTCGTCGCGCTCACCCGCGAAACCGACCCCAAAAACGAGAGAACCGGCGCCGAAGCGGCACTCCGTGAACGCTGGAGCGACGGGATTCGAACCCGCGACCTCCGGCGTGATAGGCACCTGCTCACGGTCCCTCGGGCCCTTGACAGACCGCGCGGACCGTGTCCCGAAATATGTCCCCGACTCAGCAGATATGGCCTGAGCTAGCCTGACCTTGCTCGACCGGTTCTGGCTCTACACCGCCGTACCTGGCCTCCAGAACGGCACTCGTAATGAAGGGGTCAGCGGTTCGAGTCCGCTCGTCGGCTTCGCTCTGTAGAGGGGAATCTGGAAGCTAACCGGTAGCTCGCCCGACCGCTGACCCGGTAAGCCGCCGGCGACGGTCTTCAGCGGCGCGCGCGCAGGCGGGTGGACCCGACCAGGGTTCGCCCGGCGCCGCGCGGGACGGCGGTCACGTGCAGCCTGCCCGCGCGCAGTCGGCGGAGCACGAAGACGGTGGTGAAGCGTCCAGAGCGGCGCGGACGGACGATCCGCGACGCGATGCGCGCGCCGCGGAAGCGAACCGTCAGACGAACCGCGCGCGTCCCGCGCCCGACCCGGCCGCTGACCCGCAGCTTGCGGGCAGACCCGCGGCCGGCCACGCGGAGGGTCAGTCGTCGGGGCCCCGTGCCAACCCTAGGCGCGGCCGGCCCGGCCGGCGCGACCGGGCCGGCGGGCCTGGGCGGGTAGGCGACGGCCGGCTCGGCTGCGCCGAAGCCGCCCTCGAGCACCGGGATCACCAGCTGGCTGGAGTCCGCGCGCGGGCCGGTGCCGATGTCGATCACGGGCGTGTGGCCGACCTCGGCGAACTGGTCGGGGTCGCCGTAGCTGATCGACACGCCCAACCGATGGCCGGGCTTGAGCACGGCGGCCAGGTTCGCGATGTCCACCCGGACGTGGCCGCTGCTGAACGGCCTTGCGTCGAACCCGCCGTGGTGGAAGCGCAGGTCGGCGCCGCCGATCGTCAGCGCCCTCGCTCCCGGCACCTCGCCCTGCGGCTTGGCCTGGGCGCAGTCGAACTCCGGCCCGATGTCATAGAGCAGTACCTGGAAGCCGCCGCCCTCCTGGTCGGACTCGAGGTCGAGGTAGGCCATCGGGTTGCCGGCGATCACGGTGCGCTGCTGCACCGGCGCGGTCAGGAACGTCTGCGCGCCGGGGCCCTGGGCAGAGTCGAGCAGCGCCGGGCACATGAACTGCCCCTTCCACGTCGTGCGCTCGGCCTGCGGGTAGGAGCGGAACGGCAGCGCCGACTCCGCAGCGGGCGCGGCGGGCGCGAGCTTGCGTTCCGCGCCGAGGTAGAGCACCTCGTCACGCGACTCGCGCGGTGGCCAGCTCCGGGACTCGTGCCAGGTCTTGCTCTCGTCCTCGAAGCGTACGCGGCCGAGGATGTCGGGCTTGCGTGCCCCCTTGAGGTAGTGGTCGAGCCAGACGATCAGCGTGGTGAACCACTCGCTCTTGAGGTCCGCGCGTTGGGCGTGGCCGGCGTTGTCGTGGCCGCTCTGCCACGGGTAGGTGTGCCCCCACTGGCCGATGTACATCGCCTTCTCCCCGTCCAGCTGCGACCAGAGCGCGTCCTCCTGCTGCGCATGGCCCGACCACAGCTCGCGCAGGCCCTGGGCCACCAACACCGAGGCATGGGCGCGGCGCAGCCGCGGCGTGAGCCGGCGCTCGAGCCAGAACTGCGCGTCGCGATCACCCGTCACCGCGCCCTTGCTGGGCTCGGTCAGCGTGCGCGCCAGCTCGGGGCAGGCGCGCTCGTGATGGTGCTGGAGGCGGCCGGCCAGCAGCGGCGGGTTCGGACGGAAGCTGCCCGGGGGCGCCAGCGAGATGTCGCCCGCGTAGGCCGCCTCCGTGGGCGCGACGGCGTAGGAGTAGGCCAGCCCCTGCGGCGAGTGCATGAACGTGTAGAGGTCGGTGACCATCCCGGCGACCACCACGGTCTTCAGCGCCTTCGGGCGCATCGCCGCACCGGCCAGGGCGGTCTGGGACATGTACGAGAGGCCCATCATCCCGACGCGGTCGTTGCTCCAGGACTGGGCAGCGATCCAGTCGACGAGCACCTCCTGGTCGCGCTGCTCGCGCCGTCCCAGGTCCTCGAAGCAGCCGCCCGAGACGCCGGTGCCGCGCACGCTGAACCACGCGACGGCGTAGCCCTTGTTCACCAGCAGCTCGACCGGCTCGGGATGCTCAGCCCAGTCCGCGGGCGTCTCCGGCGCCGGCCAGCACGGGCCGATGGTGCCGGCCGCGACGCACTGTCCGATGTACGGCGTGCTGATCAGGACCGTCGGCAGCTTCGCACCCGCCGGCGCCTCGGGGCGGATCAGCCAACCACCGAGGTCGACTCCATCGAAGCTCTCGACGGTGACCCGCTCAACCGTCGCGGCCGACGCCGGCACCGGGCCGGTGAGCACTGCAAACGCGACGGCGACCGCCGCCAGGGAACGTCTCATCATCTGCCTCCCTCAATTGGTCAAGCGCCGCCATCAGCCCGAGCCAGCCATGAAACGCGCGCATCGACCCACTGTCGGCGCGCAGCTGACCGTTGACCGTGCCCGCATCGAAGTGCAGGGTCAGGTCGAGGTGGTGGTCGTCGCTCATCAACGGGCACCCTGACCTCCGACGGGCGGCGAGTCGACAGGGTTCGACCCTGGACTTATGGCCAGGGGCGCGACTACGGTGAAGCCGTGCCAACGCTCGCGGAGCCAGCGCTGCTCGAGCGCGACCACCAGCTCGCCGCGCTGGCGGCCGCGGTCGAGGCCGCCGGGCTGCGTGACGGCCGGCTGGTGGTGATCGAGGCCGGCGCCGGCGTCGGCAAGACGTCCTTGCTTCAGCGCACGGCGCAGGGTGCGCGCGACGCCGGCTTCCAGGTCCTGCAGGCGCGCGCCGTCGAGCTCGAGCACGACCTGCCGTTCGGCGTCGTGCGCCAGCTGCTCGCCCCCGAGGCCGCCCGGCGCGAGCTGCACGAGCCGGCCGCCTTCGCACTGCCCGCGCTGGGGCTGGCGGCGCCTGACCGGGAGGTCGACGACCCGCTGCCCACCGCCCTGCACGGCCTGCACGCGCTTTGCAGCGAGCTGGCCGCCCGCCGGCCGACGGCGCTCGCCATCGACGACGTCCACTGGGCCGACCACGCCTCGCTGCGCTTCCTCGCCTACCTCGCCCGGCGACTCGGCGACCTGCCGCTGCTGCTGGTGCTCGCCACCCGCCCCAACGAGCCGGGAGCACCGCAGGAGCTGATCGACGTGCTCCTGCACGACAGCGGCGCCGCGCTGGTGCGCCCGCACGAGCTCTCGCCCGATGCCACGAGCTCGCTGCTGCGCGCCCACCTGCCGGAAGCCCCGGCCGCGCTCGGCGACGCCGTCCATCAGGCCACCGGCGGCAACCCGTTCCTGATCGAAGAGCTCGCGCGTGGGCTGGCGGACTCGCCGCAGCCGCCACGGCCGGCCGAGATCGCCGGGATCGCGCCGCGCACCGTCGCCCGTTCGGTGCTGCTGCGCGTCGGCCGGCTGTCGGGCGCGGCCCAGCAGGTGGCGACCGCCGTCGCGCTGTTTGCAGACGGCGCCCCGTTCCGCCACGTCGCGGCGCTCGCCGGACTCGACGAGACGGCGGCCGCAGCCGGCGCCGACGAGCTGATCGCTGCTTCCGTGCTGCGCGATGGGCCGCCGCTTGCCTTCCTGCATCCGCTGATGCGCACGGCGGTCTACGAGGACGCCCCACCCTCCGCTCGCCGGCACGCCCACGCACGGGCCGCAGCGCTGCTGATGGCCGAGGATGCGCCGCCGGAGGAGATCGCCACGCACCTGGTGGCCACCGAGCCGCACGCCTCAGCCGACACCGTCGAGGTGCTGCGCCGCGCGGCCGAGCGGGCGCTGGGCGTCGGCGCATCGGAGACCGCGGCGCGCTACCTGCGCCGCGCGCTGGAGGAGCCGGCGCCGGTGGCCGTCCGCCCGCAGCTGCTGCATCAGCTCGGGCGGGCCGCGATGCTGGCGGGCCAGACGGACGCCGTCGAGCACCTGCAGGCAGCGCTGACCGAGGCGGCGCCCGGGCTCGAGCGCGGCGCGGTCGCCGCCAACCTCGCGCGCGCGCAGGCGTGGGCCGGCCGCCTCCACGAGGCGGTCGAGACGATCGACGTCGCGATCGCGGAAGTCGAGGACCTCGATCCGGACCTCGCGCTGCTCTACCACGCCGATGCGCTCTGGATGGAGTCGCCGCTCGACGAGTTCGCCGATCGCTATCGCAGGCGGCTGTCGTCGCTTCCTGGCGACCTTCCCGGCGACACCCCTGCCCAGCAGATGATCCTCTGCTACCAGGCCGCGAAGGCGTCCGGCGACCTCGAGCACCACGACCGCGTCGCGGAGCTGGCCATGCGCGCCCTGGGCGACGGCCGCCTGCCTGCAATGGGTGCGGCCGCCGGGGGGCCGGTGTCGTTTGCGGTCAGCGCGCTGTCGGCCTGCGATCGCATCGACGAGGCGCTCCGGGCGCTCGCGACCGGCATCGAGGCCAGCCGCGCGACCGGCGAACTTGCCGTTCTCTCGCTGGGCCACAGCAGCGCGTCCTGGCAGGCGCTGCAGGCGGGCGACCTCGCGGAGGCCGAAGCCCATGCCTACGCGGCGCGCGACGCCGCGGACGCGTACCCGGGGCAGTCGTTGGCGTCCCGATGGGTCACCTGCCACCTGATCAACGTGCTCACCGAGCAGGGCCGGCTCGAGGAGGCGGCGGCCGCTTGCCCGACCGGTGACATCGAGCTGGCCGACTCGATCGCGTTCGAGCTCGTCGTCGCCCGTGCGCGGCTGTGGGTGGCGCTCGGCGAGCTGGCGCCCGCCCGAAGCGAACTCGAGCGCGTGTGGCGCTGGGAGGAGGCTCGCGGCCGGGCGGAGACTGCGTCGGAGGTGATCTACTCCGACGCGCTAGGCGTGGTGCTGCACCGGATGGGCGAGCCCGATCAGGCTCGGCGGGTGGTGGCGCCGCTGCTGGACGAGGCGCGGCGGGTCGGCGCCCCGGGGCCGATCGGCCGCGCGCTGCTGGCGACCGCCCTGGTGGCCGACGAGGACGAGCGCGCGGCCATCCTCGAGGATGCGGTGGCACATCTGGAGCGCTCACCGCGTCCGCTGCTGCTCGCCAAGGCGCTGGTCGAGCTGGGCGCGGTCATGCGCCGCAAGGGGCGCAAGGCGCAGGCGCGGGAGCCGCTGCGCCGCGGGATGGAGCTTGCTCGGCGCTGTGGCGCTGCCGGGCTGGAGGCACGCGCGGCGGACGAGCTGCGGATGGCGCACGGCCGCGTGCGACGCGCGGCCGGCGGAGATCCCACCGGCCTGACCGCGGGGGAGCGCCGCGTCGCCGAGCTGGCGGCGGCGGGACGCAGCAACCGCGAGATCGCCGCAGAGCTCTTCCTGACGCTCAAGACGGTCGAGATGCATCTGACGCGTGTCTACCGCAAGCTCGACGTTTCCTCGCGGCGCGACCTCCCTGGCGCGCTGGCCGGCGACGGCTGAGGTTGCCGCCGACCGCCGCTGCGGATAGGGTCGCGCTATGTGGAGAGCGGGAGCTCTTGCGGCGGTCGCGGCTGCGTGGCTCGTCGCCTGCGGCGGCGGTTCGGACACGGACCGCCGCGACACGCGCCCGGACGCGCAGGCCTCGCGCGGCGGCACGCTCGAGGTGCTCTCGTCGAGCGATGCCGACTCGCTCGACCCGGCGCGCGCATACGCGTTCGGGGCCTGGGCGATCCTGATGCAGGTCCACCGCCCGCTGTACGCGTTCACGGAGGGTCGCGAACCGGTCCCCGACCTGGCCGCGGGGCCACCGCAGATCTCGGCCGACGGCCGCACCGTCACCGTCCGCATCCGTGGCGGCGTGCGCTTCGGCGCGCCGGTCGATCGCGAAGTGGTGGCGGCGGACGTCCGCAACGCGATCGAGCGCGGCTTCCGGCCCTCGGTCGTCAGCCCGTACGCCGAGTCCTACTTCGGCGATCTCGAGGGAGTCGAGGCGTTCCGATCCGGCCGCGCCGAGCACATCGCCGGGATCGAGCTCCCCGACGACCGGACGTTGCGCTTCCGGCTCGCCCGCCCGCGCGCGGCCCTGCTGGTCAACGCGCTCGCCCTGCTGATCACCGCGCCGGTGCCGTCCGAGGTCTCCCGCGCCGCCGACCGCGGACGCACCTCGACCTACGACCGCCGGGCCGTGCCGACCGGGCCGTATCGCATCACGGCCTACAAGCCGGGCGTTCGGATCGAGCTCGAACGCAACGCCGGCCACTCCTCGCAGGGGGACTTCCGCCGCGCGCTCCCGGACCGGATCGTCTGGCGCGTGCGCTCGGACATCGCCGTTGCGTCGCGTCAGGTCCTCCAGGGGCGCGGCAGGCTGCTCGGCTTCGGGCCGCCTCCACCGGCCGGCATCCTGCGCGACGTGGCTCGCGGGCGGTACGCGGGCCGGACCGGTGCCGTGCAGGCGAGCGGAACGCTGGTCTACTCGCTGGACACCAGCCGGCCACCGCTCGACGACGTGAACGTCCGCCGGGCGATCCTCGCCGGCGCCGACCGCCGCGCGCTGCAACTCTCGCAGGGCGGGGAGGTAGCCGGAGAGATCGCGACGCACTATCTGCCACCGACGATCCCGGGGTGGGAGGAGGCGGGCGGCGCCGCCGGGCCCGGCGTGGACTTCCTGCGCCGGCCCGAGGGCGACCCGAAGCTCGCAGCGAGCTACCTGCGAAAGGCCGGCTTCCCCAGCGGGCGCTTCGACGGTCCCTCGGTGGAGCTGCTCAGCGTCGTGGGGCTCTCCACCGGGGAGGTGCTCCAGCAGCAACTCGAGAAGCTCGGCTTCCGCGTGAAGCTGCGCAACCTGAACCCGGACGCCCTGTTCAGCCGCTGCGGCTCGCCGGGGAGAAAACCGCACATCTGCATCGGTCCCTGGGCCGCGGACTTCTTCGACGGCGAGGCGTTCCTCGGGCCGGTGCTCGACCCCGCGTCGATCAACCCGGAGTTCACGCTCAACATGTCCGCCCTGCGCGACGAGCGGCTCGCCCGCGCGTTCGACGCGGCGCGCCTGAAAGTGGATCCGGCCGAGCGGGCGCGCGCGTGGGGCCAGGTCGACCGCACGGCCACGGAACTGGCGCCGGCGCTGCCGGTCGTCTGGGGGGGCCGCAGCACGCTGCTGCGCTCGCGCGACGTGCGCGCCGGCGTCAGCGAGTGGTTGGGCTGGTGGGACCTGTCGTCTGCCGGCCTCGTGCGAACCCCATGAGGTGAGCCAGCGTACGCGTGCGATTGCGCGGGGAACCGAGAGGGAACACCCGGCGCGGCATGTGGGGCGGTGAGCGGAAGCGGATCGCTCACTATGCCGCGCTACACCGCGGATCCTGCCCCTCACCATCCCCTGATTCCCCGTCGCCCGGGCCTGAGCGCCGGCTCGAGCTTGACTCAGCGGAGCGCGCCGCGAATACTCACGCGGTGACGACGCGGGGGCGATGGTGGGCGGTGATGGTGGCGGCGCTTCTCGGCTGGGCGCCCGCGGCGCAGGCCGGCCACGACGCGGACAGCCACTCCCCGAACATCCGGCTTGAGTCCAGGACCTCGCTCGGAACCCCCGGCGACATCGCGTTCTGGGGCGACTTCGCGGTCGTGTCGCAGTTCGTGTTTGACGAGGGGGGCACGCACGGCTTCAGCGTCGTCGACATCTCCGACCCGGCGCGACCGAGGGAGCTCAGCCGCTTCACGTGTCCCGGGGCGGGATGGGACATCTCGGTCTGGAGGGACCTCGTGTTCCTGTCCAACGACGACTTCACGCCGACGGAGGACGGCAGCTGCTCGGCTCCCCCCGGCGGCGACTTCTACGGCGTGAAGATCGTGTCGATCGCCGATCCCGTGAAGCCCGTGCAGGTGGGCTCCGTCCAGGCCCCCTGCGGCGGCTCGCACACGAACACGGTGGTGCCCGACGGGCCGGACCGCGTCGTGCTGTACACGAGCTCGTTGCGCTTCTCCCACGACGTGCTCGGGGGGACGGGGTGCGACGCCATCATCGACGTGCCGCTCGCCGACCCCGCGGCGGCCGAGGTCGTCGGGGCGCTGCCGGGCGACGAGGTCGAGGGGTGCCACGGCGTCACCGCCTTCCTGCCGCGCCGGCTGCTCGCGGCCGCGTGCATCAAAGAGGTGCGGCTCTACGACATCACCGACGCGCGGGCGCCGCGCCTGATCTCCGTGTCGGCCAACCCGGCCAACAACGGTCAACACAGCGCCTCGTTCTCCAACGACGGGATGAGCCTGGTCACGGGGGAGGAAAGCGCCTTCTACGGCTCGTCGACCCCGGCGTGCCCCGGCGGGACCGCGGCCCCGCTCGGCGCGCTGTGGTTCTACGACGTGGCCGACCCCGCGACGCCGGTCCTCAAGGGCTACCACCAGCTGCCCCGGGGCTTCGAGGCCCCCTTCGCGCAGGCCAACGGGTGCAGCGCCCACGACTTCAACGTGATCCCCCTGCGTGGCGATCAGGACATCGTCGTCTCGGCCTGGTACTCGGGCGGGCTCAGCGCGGTCGACTTCACCGATCCGGCGGCGCCGCGCGAGATCGCCCACTACCAGCCCGACCTCGATGACGAGGCGCGGCGCGCCCACTACTGGTCGGCCTATTGGTACCGGGACCGGGTCTTCGCCACCAGCGACTTCGAGTCGACCCGGCGGTCGCTCGACGTCTTCGCGATCGACGATCCGCAGATCACGGGGACCTACCGCCTGCCCAATCTCAACCCGCAGACGCAGGAGGCGCCGACCGAGGCGGTGGGTCCCGCGCCGGTCGCCACACCCACTCCGGGTCCCGCGCTCGGATCGAGCACCGAGCCGGCTCCGGGACCGAGCGGGTGCGCGGCCACGCGCGCGCGGCGCCTGCGCGCACGCGGCCGTGTCGTCCGCGCGGACGTCCTGCGCGGGCAGCGCCGCGTCCGGCGGCTGCGCTCGCGCGGCCGGACCGTTCGCCTGAACCTGCGCGGCCTGCGTGCAGGGACCTACGTCGTGCGCGTCCTCTACCTCGACTCGTCGCGACGCGTCCGCAGCCTGCGCCGCCGCGTCAGGATCTGCTGAGGCACGCCGGCCCGGGAGCGCCTAGCTGCAGTCCGGGCAGGCGCCGCGCAGCACCACGTCGTGCGCGTCGACGCGGTAGCCCAGGCGGTCGCCGCGCGCGTGGATGGCGCGCTCGAGGCCGTCGTCCTCGAACGAGCCGACGACACCGCAGTCCCCGCAGATCACGTGATGGTGGTGATGGCCGCTGGGATCGGCGCGCGGGATCGTGCTAGCGGGGTGGCGGGGGCACTTCATTCCTA
>Ga0136633_1001390_pt1 | contig 17894 bp, 3 predicted proteins | sample AntDrymeUQ832206_2_FD_105494 | JGI IMG/M metagenome (GOLD analysis project Ga0136633, IMG submission 105494) | Polar desert sand microbial communities from Dry Valleys, Antarctica - metaG UQ83 (22.06) | ecosystem: Environmental > Terrestrial > Soil > Desert | place: Antarctica: Dry Valley...
CAGCGACGGTTCTTGACGGCCTCGGCTTGGCAGAGGATCATCGTCGTCGATCGGCTTTCAAGGGTCCGAGGTGGTCCCTAGGTCGTGGCAACGGGGTGGTCCCATCACCGTGGCAAACGACACTGTACGGGCCATTCGGACTGCACGGTGAGTAGATCTCATCGCCCGGAACCACAGCACGGTGGTTCGACTGGGTCCGGCCCGGGGTCCAAGGCCAGGGCCGACTTGGCCGTCCGCACCATCACCACCACGTCGGCCGCCGACACGGCCCGGTGTCAGGGCCAGCGCCTCAGCTTCGACGGCGAGCGGGGCTCCGTGCTGCCTCGACGAATGCCACGTCGAGATCGGGCGACCGCTCCGTTTGTCCGGTCACGAAGAACGGCCACGCGCCGCGCCCCGAGACCGGTATAGGTTTGCGGCGGCGAAGCAACGGCGGACCGGCGGGACAGATCGCGGGAGGGAGATTTGGATGATCGCAGGGTGAACCCCTCGATCGACCGCGACGGGCCCCGACCGCGATCGAGCGGGTCCGCAGACCATGATCGGGGGCCGTCGGAGCCTTCGGCCCCGTCGGACTTCCGCCTACCGGCTCCTGTCATCTCACTGCCCAAGGGCGGCGGCGCGGTCAAGGGCATCGACGAGCAGTTCTCAGTGAACCCATGCAATGGCACTGCGTCGCTGTCGCTGCCGTTGCCTTTCTCGCCCGCCCGCGAGGGCTTCGTGCCGCCCGTACGGATCGCCTACGACTCCGGCGCCGGGAACGGCGTGCTCGGCCTGGGCTGGTCGCTCCACTTCCCCTCCATCCGCCGGCGTACCGACAGCCGGCTGCCGACCTATCGGGACGACGACGTCTTTCAGCTCTCGGGCGGCGAGGACCTCGTCCCCGCGGTTGCCTGGGACGGCGACAGCTGGGAGCCCGGGCCGGCCCCGCCCGCCCCGTACGCAGTCCGCCGCTATCGGCCCCGCATCGACCGCGACTTCGACCGCATCGAACGCATCACCGAACCCGTGCTGGGCACGTGGTGGCGGGTCACGTCGCGGGACAACGTCACGACCTTCTTCGGCACCGACGCCACCACCCGCATCACCGACCCGGCCGACGGTTCCCGCGTCTTCGAGTGGCTGCCGGCCTTCAGCTTCGACGACCGGGGAAACTGCCTCGTCTACCAGTACGCGCCCGAGGACCTGGAGGGCGTCGACACGACCCTCGCCGAGTCCAACCGCCATCGGAGCACCGCCCGCTTCTCGAACCTGCACCTGAAGCGGCTGCTGTACGGGAACCGGACGCCGTACGCAGTGGCCTCGGCCGACGCCTACCGGCCTCCTCCGCCGGCGGGCGAGTTCCTGTTCGAAGCGGTGCTCGACTTCGGCGAACACGACGGCGCCCGGCCGACACCGGAGGCCGTGGCCGGCCGCCGCTGGCCCGCCCGTCACGACGCCTTCTCCAGCTACCGCAGCGGGTTCGAGATCCGCACCTACCGGCTGCTGCGCCGGGTCCTGATGTTCCACCGCTTCGACGAGCTCGACGGTGGCCAGCCGACCCTCGTCCGGTCCCTGGACCTGGCCTACGCCACGACTGCCGGCGGCGACGCCGTCGGCGAGTTCACCTACCTCGCCTCGGCGACGCGGCGGGGGTACGTGAGGCGGCCCGACGGCGAGTACGCGTCCAGATCGCTGCCGCCCGTCGAGCTCGGATACGAGCCGCTGCGATGGGATCCGACTGTGCGCACCGTCGACCGCGTCTCGACGAACGGCCTCCCGGCCGGCGTTGGTCCCGGCCACCAGTGGGTCGACCTGCTGGGCGAGGGCATCCCTGGCGTGCTTTCCGAGCAGGCCGCCGGGTGGCACTTCAAGGCCAACCTGGGCGACGTGGCTGAGACCGGCGAGGTCAGCCTCGGCCCGACGACCCTGGTTGCGCCCAAGCCGTCGTACCTCGGCCTCGGTGGCGCTCTGCAGCTGCAGGAACTGGAGGCCGACGGGCGCAAGCACGTGGTCGTCGGCGCCACCGAGGCCGAGGGCTTCTTCGAGCTGGCCGACGGCGAGTGGCTCCCGTACGCGCCCTTCCCTTCCGTCCTGCGAGTGAACCTGCGCGACCGCCACCTGCGCATGCTCGACCTGGTGGGCGACGGCCGGGGCCACGTTCTCGCCTCTGAGGACGGCGCCTTCGTGTGGTACCGGTCGCGTGGATGCGAGGGATACGAGGCGGGCGGGCGGACACCCAGGCCGTCCGACGAGGAGGCCGGGCCGGCCGTTGTGTTCGCCGACTCGCAGCAGGCAATCCACCTGGCCGACATGTCGGGTGACGGCCTGATCGACATTGTGCGCATCCGCAACGGCGACGTCTCCTACTGGCCGAACCTTGGCTACGGGCGGTTCGGCGCCAGGGTGGCGATGGACGGTGCGCCGGCTTTCGACCATCCCGACCGCTACGACCCGTCCCGGCTGAAGCTGGCTGACGTCAGCGGCACGGGCGCCACCGACCTGCTCTATCTCGACGCCGAGGGCTGCACTGTCTACCTGAACGTGAGCGGCAACGGGTGGAGCGCCGGCCATCACCTCCCCGCTCCGTTCCCCGCCAACCCCGCCGTCGACGTTTCGGCCCTCGATCTGCTCGGCAACGGCACGACCTGCCTGGTGTGGTCGTCCGGCCTGCCGGCTCAAGCGGTCGCTCCGCTGCGCTACATCGACCTCATGGGCGGCCGCAAGCCGCACCTGTTGCGGACCTACGTCGACAACCTGGGCAAGGAGCTGGTTTTCACGTACAAGAGCTCCACCTGGTTCTGCCGGAAGGACAAGGCCGAGGGCCGGCCGTGGGCCACCCGGCTGCCCTTCCCGGTCCACTGCCTGCGCCGGGTGGAGCGCGGCGACCGGGTTCGGGGCTCGAGGCTGGTCACGGAGTACCGTTACCACCACGGCTACTACGACCGTACCGAGCGCGAGTTCCGCGGCTTCGGCATGGTCGAGCAGGTCGACGCCGAGCACTTCGAGCACTGGGCCAAGGGGCCGGGAGCATCCCTGGTGGACAGTTCCCTCCACCACACTCCCGTCCTCACCAAGACGTGGTTCCACACGGGAGTGGTGCCGGTCGCCCTCCGTGAGGAGCACTGGGACGCCGAGATGCGCCGCCAGGGGTTCGAGGTCCTGGCCGCAGAGCCCGCCGTGCACGACGGCCGGCTCATCCCCGGTCCGGGCTCGCCCGCCGACCTGCTGGCGTCGCTCGGTCCCGCCGACCGGCGGGAAGCGGTGCGCAGTTGCAAGGGCACCCCGCTGCGCAAGGAGGTGTTCGGGCTCGACGCTCCCGTCTCCGGCGCCACCGAGGCGCAGCGCCGCCTGCAGCTCCTGCCCTACTCGGTGGTCACGTCGAGCTGCGCCATCGTCGTGCTGCAACCCCGGCACGCCGGCGCCCACGGCGTCTTCACGGTGCACCAGAGCGAGTCCGTCAGCCGCTCTTATGAGCGCCTGCCCGACGATCCCCGGATCCAGCACGAGCTGAACGTGCGTATCGACGACGTCGGCAATGTGCTCGAGTCGGCCTCCGTCGCCTACGGCCGCACCGTCGCCGACCCGGCGCTGCCGCCGGCCGTACAAGCCCTGCAGGGCCGCACCCGGGTCACCTTCACCCGCAACGAGTTCACGGACGACGTGTCCAACCCGGTCGACCACCGTCTGCGGGCATCGTCACGCACGACCACCTTCGAGATCAGCGGGCTGGCCCCCGGAACCGCCCCGTTGTTCTCCCTCGGCGACTTCGCCCGGCCCGGCTTCCACGTGCTGGCCGACTCCACCGACGTGCCCCACTTCAACCAGGGCGCGCCACCGGCCGGGACCGTGTTCCGCCGCATGTTGCGGCGCACGGAGTCGGTCTACTACGACGCGTCCGTCGTGGCACCGCTCGGCCTCCACCAACTCGACGCCCGCGCCATTCCCTACGAGACCTACGAGCTGGCGTTCCCCCCGGACCTCCTGGCCGACGTCTTCGGCGCGCGGGCGACCGACGCCCTGATGGCGGAGGGGCGGTACGTGCACCGGGGCGACGCCTCGTGGTGGGTCGCATCCGGTCGCAACGTCCTGCTGGACGCGGGCGAGGGCGTCGCCGCCGCCCGGGCCCGGTTCTTCGCCCCGGTCGCCCACGTCGACGGCCACGGCTCCCGTACCACGATCCGGCACTTCGGCGCCTACGCCCTCATGCCCTCCGAGATCGAGGACGCGGCCGGCAACCGCGCCCGGGTCACCGCCTTCGACCTGCGCTCGGTCACGCCGGTCCGCATCGTCGACCCCAACGACAACATCTCCGAGACGGTCCTCGACGAGCTCGGCATGGTCAAGGCGTCGGCCGTGCTGGGCAAGGGTGCCGACGCCGACTCACTGGAAGGCCTGCAGTCGTGGACCACTCCGGAGGAGGCGACGAGACTCGCGGCCTTCCTGTCCGCCCCCGACTCGGTGGCGCTGGCCGCCGCCGGCGCCGCCCTGCTGAGATCGGCAACGATCCGTCACGTCTACGACGTCGGCGCCTACCAGGCGTCGGGCGGGACGTCGCCGCCGATGTCGGCCTCGATCTCGCGCGAGGAACACGCCGCCTTCGCCGCGGCGTCCCCCGTGCAGATCGGGTTCGAGTACTCCAACGGCTCGGGCGAGGTCGAGCTGCACAAGGTGCAGGCCGAGTCGGGGCTGGCGAAGCGGGTGACGGTACTGGCCGGCGGCCTCATCGCGGTGGAGGAGGTGGACACCCGCGCCTCGGTGCCGCCTCACCTGCGGTGGCTGGGCAACGGGCGCAAGGTCCTCAACAACAAGGGCCTGACGGTCAAGGAGTACGGGCCGTTCTTCTCGGTCACGCATCGTTTCGAGAGCTTTAAGGAGCTCGTCGAATCGGGAGTGACGTCCATCAGCTCCTACGACCCGGTCGACCGGCTGCAGCGGGTCGACTACCCCGACGGCACCATCAGCCGGGTGGAGATCGAGTCCTGGCGCACGGCCGAGCACGACCGCAACGACACGGTGATGCAGTCGGCGTGGCACCAGCGCCGGGTCGGCCGACTCATCGACGCCGAGTTGATGGCGGCCGGGCGCGACCCGCAGCGCGAGGAGCAGGCGGCCCGCCAGACCGAGGCCCACGCCGGCACGCCGCTCACCCGCCACCTCGACCCCCTGAGCCGTCCCGTCCTGGAGGTCCACCACAACCGAGACGACGCCGGCAACGACCGCCTGCTGCGCACCACGAACGTGCGCGACGTCGACGGCCGCACCCTGTCGGTCACCGACGCTCGCGGTAACACCACCATCGCTTACCGCTACGACCTGCGGGGCGGGTGCGCGGCGTACCGCAGCGCCGACGGCGGGACGCGGTGGATGCTTGACAACGCCCTCGACGAGCCCCTCCGGAGCTGGGACGAGCGGGGCCACGAGTTTTCCTTCATCTACGACGATCCGCTGCACCGGCTGACGGCCAAGCGGGTGCGGGGCGGCGACGGGCCGGTGCCGCTCGACCACGTCTATGAGCGCCGCGTCTACGGCGAGGGTGGCGGCGGGGCGGCCGCGGCCAACCTGCGCACGCGCGTCGCGGCCCTCTACGACACCGCCGGCAGGGTCCGGAATCTGGCCTACGACCTCGCCGGCAACCTCGTCTCGTCGTCACGGCGGTTCTGCTCCGACCACCGGGCGATGCCCGACTGGTCGTCACCGGATCCAGAGGCGGCGCTGGAGGCGGCCGCATTCACGTCGTCGGCCCGCTACGACGCCCTTTCCCGGGTGGCGGAGCGCACGGCCGCCGATGGCAGCGTCTACCGGCCCGGGTACAACGCGGCCAACCTGCTCGACCGGGTGCGCGTCGTCCAACCCCTCGGCGACGAGCTCCACGTCACCGACATCGACTACGACGAGAAGGGCCAGCGGCGACGGATCGTGTTCGGCAACGGCGTGACGGTGACCTATGACTACGAGCGCGAGACCTTCCGACTGACCCGTCTGACGACCCGTCGGGCCGGGGGCGAAGCCCTCCAGGACCTCCGCTTCACCTACGACCCGTCGGGCAACGCCACCCACGTGTCCGACGGGTGCGTGCCGACGGTGTGTTTCGGCAACCACATGGTCACCGGCCTGTCGACCTACCGCTACGACACGCTGTACCGGCTGGTCGAGGCCACCGGCCGGGAGCACGCGGGACAGGTCGACTTCGGGACGACCGACAATTGGGCCGACACCGTCTTCCGCCACCGCCTCGACCCCAACGACGCCCTCGCCTGGCGGACGTACACGCAGGTCTACGAGTACGACGACACCGGCAACCTGGGGGAGGTGACGCACACGGCCGGCACCGGTAGCTGGACTCGCGGCTACACGTACGCCGCTTCCAGCAACCGCCTCCTGTCGACCAACGTGGGGGCGACGGTGTTCCCCTACTCCCATCACCCCGCCCACGGCTACATCGACGGCATGCCCCACTTCTCGTCCATGACCTGGAACTTCCGCGACGAGCTGCGCGCCATCGCCACCCAGGTGGTGAACGCAGGAACCCCCGAGACCACGTGGTACGTCTACGACGGCAAGGGGAACCGGGTGCGCAAGGTCACCGAGGGCGCGGCGGCGGCCGGTGCGCAATCGGTCAAGCGGTTCGAGCGGTACTACCTCGACGGTGTCGAGGTGGCCCGCGAGTACGACGGGGCCGGCGCGCCGGTCAAGGAGCGCCGTTCGTTCGACGTCACCGACGGCCGGCAGCGCATCAACACCCTCGAGGACGAATCGGCGCCGGGCGTGGCCCCGGTCAGCCGGCTGGTGCGCTACCAGTCGACGGATCTCCTCGGATCTACCCACCTCGAGACGGACGACACGGGGCGGGTCATCAGCTACGAGGTGTTTCACCCGTTCGGGACCACGGCCTACCAGGCTACCGACAAGACCGTGGTCGCGGCGGCCAAGCGGTACCGCTACACGGGCATGGAGCGGGACGAGGAGAGCGGCCTGGAGTACCATGCGGCCCGCTACTACGCGCCGTGGCTCGGCCGCTGGACGGCGCCCGACCAGCACCCGGAGCGGATCGACGGGAACCGCTACGCGTATGTGAAGAACAACCCGGTCGTCTTCCGCGACCCGAACGGGTTGTCGGAGGAGCCCATCCACGGCGCCCTGACCTACCGGCTGGCCCTGGCCGCCGGGTTCTCGGAGGGTGACGCGGCGACCATCGCCCTATCGGCGGCGGGGATGGACCACGAGAAGGACTACCGCCCAGGCGACGACGGGGTGGAGATGCTGACCCACATGTTCGAGGGGAAGCCCCAGCGCTACCACTACCCGACCATGGAGGAGGCGGCGGAGCGGGTGAAGGGCGACATGGACACCGGCGTGACCGACCTGGTCGAGTTCGGACGCCACCTGCACAGCTTGGAGGACGTCGGCTTCACCGACGCTCCCGGGCCCCACACGCGAGGGGTCAAGGTCCTCGGCCCACTTCTGGTCCTGGGTAGCGGCGCCCTGGGCGTGGCCGGTGGTCTCGCGGCGTGGGGTGCGAGCGAAGCGTTCGGCGAGAGCGGCGCGGGGTACAAAGCCCTCGGCGTCCTCGCCGCAATCGCCACTGCAGTGGCCTTCGCCGGCGCGCTGTTCGCCTTGGTGTTCGGTGCCGTGGCAGGGGGGAGCAACCACCCAATGCGCATCACCGAGAAGGGCAACCTCAGCCTGATTGGTCACTTGACCGACCGGGCACCGGAAGACCCGATTGCCACCACCAAGACGATGAAGAAGATCTACCACGTGCTCCGGGCGGCACGGCTCCGGCGGGCGGAGATGAACGGCGAGGTGGCTCCCGAGCCCGACGAAGCCATCGCCGACGCCGCCATAGCGGAGACGGTCAGCGCCGACACCAGCGACAAGGTGAACGCGCTCTTCCTGGCTGCGGCGCCCACGCCCGATGGAGGAATGGCCAGCTCCTACGCCCAGGTCCGCATGCGAGCCCGCTGGCAGGCTCGCGACCCGGACGTCAGCCTCACCGGCGAGGACTACAAGCCCTATGACCGTCGGCTCGTACGGACCCAATAGCCAAGAAAGGGGAACCCATGGCCGACGTGCTGATCGAAGGCGTGCTGGTCGACGAAACGACCGGAGGTCCGCCCACTCCCCTGACGGTCGAGGCCCTGGACACGCGGGGCTTCTCCGACGAGCCCCTCGGCCGCGCCTCGTCCGACCGCGATGGGCGGTTCCGAATCCGGATCACCGACCGGCTGCAGGACCAGCTGGTGCAGCGGGAGGCGCAGGTCTACTTCCTGGTGCGGTCGGAGCAGGACGTCGTCGTCGACTCCCGCGACCAGGAGGTCTTCTGGCAGCCGCGGGAGCCGAACGTGGTCGAGCTCAAGGTTCCCCACATCGAGGAGCCCGAACGGCCTAGGGCCGAGCCCTACGAGGTTCGGGGCCAGATCGTCACCGACCGGGGGACGCCGGCGGAGGGCATCAGGGTCGAGGTCTGGGACCACCGGCTCCAGGGTGCCACCCTGCTGGAAAGCGGCGAGCCCGACGGGCAGGGCAACTACCGCATCCTCTACGACCCTGCCCGGCTGGATGGCAAGAAGCTCGGCGACATCGAGGTGCGGGTCGTCGACGCCCGCCGCCAAAAGGAGCTGGCCCGGTCGAAGGTCGCCTACCAGGCGCCCCCCCGCCTCGAGGTCGACCTCGTGGTGGCCTTCTCCGCCGTCAGTCGGCTCACGGAGTACGAGCGCCTGCTGGCCGGGGTGGAGCCGCTCCTCAACGGCACGTCGCTGACCGACGTCGACGCCGACGGCGTGGTCTTCCTCGCCAACCGCAGCGGCTGGGACCCCCGCAACGTGGCCATGGCAGCCGAGGCTGCCCGCCTCTCCGCCGGCACCGACGCGCCCGCCGCCCATTTCTACGCCGTCTTCCGGAGTGGGGCGGCACCCGACGCCGCAGCCGCCCACCGGCTGCCGGACACGACGGTGGTGCGAACCATCGAGGCGGCGCTGGCCCAAGGGGTCATCCCCGGCAGCGGCCCGATCGATGTCACCGTCCGCCGCCACCAGGCGCAGGCAGTGAAGGCGCTCTTGTCGTATGTCCCGCCCGGCGGCGTGTCGAGCGTCGACCAGATGCTCGACCTCCGCCTGGACACCTCGGAGAAGGACATCTTCGTCGACCGACTGCGGGCCACCGCCGGTGAACCGGAACGGCTGTGGGACGAGCTGGCCCAGGCCGGGATGAGCCCGGCCGTGGTGAGCCGGCTCCAGACCGACGGCAAGCTCGGGCACCTCACGCTCCAGAACGCCCCGTTGATCTCCCGGCTCGTCGACCGGGCGGGAGTCGAGACGACCGCCGACCTCGTCACTGCCGGCTTCTACGACCCCGAGGCGTGGACCGACCTGATCGACAACGACGTGCCCGCCGGGCTGACCCGGGAGTCCTACTCCGTCGGGCTGGCCGCTCACGTGCGCCTGGCGTACCCGACGCTGGTCACCGCCGACCTCGTCCGCCGCCAGAGGGTCACAGTGGGAGGCCAGGAGGTGGCCGGGCCGGTGGCCGACTTCCTCGCCTCGGCCGGTCCGGAGCACCAGCTCGGCCGGGTGCCGGCCACCACCTGGCCCGGCTACGACGACCTGGCCCCGACCGTCCGCGACGGAGTCCGCACCGTCGAGCGGATGTACCAGATCACGCCCTCCGACGGCTCCATGGAGACGCTGTCGCGCCTCGGCATCGGGTCGGCCCGCCAAATAGCCCGGTACTCGAGCGCCGAGTTCCTCGCCAGCCACGGCGAGGCCTTCCCCACCATGGCCCAGGCCGCGCTCGTCCACCAGAAGGCGCAGGAGGTGCACGGCGCCGCACTCACGCTGACCACGGCCTACCTCACCCGGCGGGGCGCCCCCCACCTCTACGCCCTCGACGGTCCTTTGGGCCGCCAGGCACTGCCGGCCGGGGACGCATCGCCGGCGTCCGCCACCCTCGAGAACCTGTTCGGCAACCTCGACTACTGCGCCTGCGAGCACTGCAAGTCGGTGCTCGGACCGGCCGCCTACCTCGTCGAACTGCTCGAGTTCCTCGACCTCTCCGACGTGGCCCACGACCTGGCCAACCCGATCACGGTGCTCCTCGACCGCCGGCCGGACCTCCAGCACATCGTGCTCAGCTGCGAGAACACCAACGTGGCGCTGCCCTACATCGACGTCGTCAACGAGATCCTCGAGCACTTCATCGTCAACGGCGACCTGGACGACTTCGAGGGTCACGACACCGCCCCCGGGACCACCACGGCCGACCTTCTGGTGGACCCGCAGTTCGTCGAGGCCAACGCCTACGTGGGCCCCGCCGCCGCCGTTTTCCCCCACCCGCTCCCATTCCACATGCCGCTGGAGGCCTCGCGGCTCCAGTTCGAGGTGTGGGACGCGAGCCTGGCCCAGGCCCTCGAGCTGTTCGCCACCCCCGCTGAGTCGCGCCGGGAGATCCTCGGGCTCAACCCGGCCGAACTCAGGATCTTCACCGACATCGCCTTCCGCGCCCTGCCCGAGTACTTCGGCGAGCAGGCGGCGGCCACGATCGACGATCTCAACGCGGCGGTGGCCAACGCCAAGGTGTTCTGCCGCCGCCTCGACGTCGCGTACGTCGACTTGCACCGCATCCTGCAGACCCGGTTCGTGAACCCGGGGATCGACCTGGTCCCCGCCCTCGAAGGCCTAGGGATCGGGCTGGGGTCCGTCCAGGGCTGGTACGCCGGCGACCTCACCGACGCTGAGCTCCTCGACCTGTTCCCAGACGACCTCGACACCGCGCCCTACGGCGGCGACGTCGTGGCCTGGCTGACGGCCAACCAGGCCGTCCTCCAGAAGCTCATCACCCTGGCCCCGACGGAGGTCCCCCCGGCCGACGGTGAGCCGCCGCTGGACGACTGCGACTTCGGCGGCCTGGAGCTGCGGCTGGCACTCGCCGACCCGGCGGCCGACGCCCTCACCGCCCTCGAGTTCCACCGCCTGAACCGGTTCATCAGGCTCTGGAAGAAGCTGGGATGGAGCATCGAGCTCACCGACCAGCTCGTCACCCGGTTCCTGCCCACCCCACCCGCCGACCTCACCGTCGCCGCCATCGACGCCGCTTTCGCTACCCTCCTGGCCCGCGCCGCCAACTTCCTGGCCCTCATGGGCGAGCGCTCGGTGTCGACCAAGAAGTTCGGTGAGTGGCTGTCGCTCTGCGACGCGGCCGAGGATCCTGCCGCCCGGGGAGCCCGCCTGGCCAAGCTCCTCGGCCTCGGCTCGGTGGACTTCGCCGGCCTGGTGGCGATGTCGGGCATCGACCCCCTCGCCGCCGACATGGAGGCGGACGCCCCTTCGATGCTGCGCTTCGTCCGGGTGTGGGCCGAGGTGAAGGCCATCCCGACGAAGGTGGCCGACCTCGACTACCTGCTCCGCCATGGCGACCCGACCGGGAAGCTGGCCCCGACCGCCGCCGACCTCCACCCCCAGGTCCGCACCCTGCGCGACGCCCTCACCGCTGTCGATGCCACCCTGGGAACGGCGCCCGACAGCGCCGACCTGGCCTACGCCCAGGCCAAGATGGCCCTGGTTTACGACCCGGCTGTCGTCGCCCGATTCTTCGGCCTGGTCAGCCGCAGCACGACCTACGACGCGACACTGCTCACGTCGGAGGAGGCGCTGCCTCACAAGCTGACGGACGTGACCGCCGCTCTGGGGTTCGACCCCTTCAGGAAGCGCCTCACGTTCGCCGGGACCATGGCGGCGGCGACGCGCACGGCGCTCGACGCCGCCGCCGACAGCCTGGTCCTGGCCGACGTCGAGATCGTCGACACTCAACCCGAGCTGGACGCCCTGATCGCCGCCGTCAAGGCCGCCGTCGCCGCGGCCAAGGCGGCCGGCGACGCCGACGTGGCAGCCCTGCACGCTGACTACGCCGAGCTCGGCACCGTGTACGACGCCGCCGCGGCCGTCGTCGACCCCGCCGCCCAGGCAATGATCGTGCTGGACGGCATCCTCCCCGCCCTGCGGGCCCGCCTGAAGGCCACAGCCCTCCGCACGGGCCTGGCCAACCTGCTCAAGGTCGACGAGGCCGCCGTCGACGCCATCACCGCCGGCCCCGGCGTGCTCCACGCCAACTCGGTGGCGGCCGACGGCGTGCTCGCCGACCTGCTCGGCCTGGAGCAGCCGGTGGCGCTCGATCACGACCAGGCGGCGACCCTCCACGTCGACCCGCCGGCATCGGACGACTTCATCCTCTACGTCGCCGCCCCGGCGGGGACGCAGGTCACGCTGGCAGCCGACGGGGCGACGGTGATCGCAGCCGGCCCGGTGCCGGCGGGGGGTGAAGTCGGAACCAGCGTCACCCTCCCGCTCGTCGCCGGCACCCCTGTCGTGGTCGAGCTCACCATCACCGGCCTGCCGGCCGGGGCCGTGGCCGAGCTCCGCTGGCGGACCAAGGGGATGGCCAAGGTCGCCGTCCCCGCCTCGCGCTTGACCCCCGACGCCCGGATGACCGAGGCGACGGCGTCGCTGCGCCGGATCGGCAAGGCCGTGCTCCTCCAGGACCTCCTCGGCCTCACGCCCCGCGAGGTCCGGTTCCTCGCGTCCACCGCTCCCGACACCAGGGGCTTCCTCGACGACCTGCCGGTGGCCGCCACGGCCACCCCGGCGGGATTGTGGGACAAGGTGGCCCGGCTCATCTGGTTCACTGCCCTCAAGCGCGAGACCGAGCCCGACATGGACACGTGGGTCCCGGCCCTGGAGACCACGGCCCTGGCCGACGCCGCCGGTCAGGGCCGCGTGGCCACCATCGGGGGCTGGCGGGCAGCCGACGTGACCCAGGGCCTGGCCCACCTGGCCCTCCCGGCCGGCGCGCTCCAACGGGTCGACACCCTGCGCGCCCTCCGCCGCATCCTGGACTTCGCGGTCACGACCGACCAGGCGGTGGCTGACCTCGGGACGTGGTCGGTCGGCGATCCGACGGCGGCCATGGTGACGGCCATGCGCGCTGCGATCCGGGCGTCCCTCGATGACGACGCCTGGCGAGAGACGATGCAGAGCGTCAACGACGCCCTCCGCAACAAGCGGCGCGACGCCCTCGTCGCCTACATCCTCGCCCACCAGATCCCGACCCCCGCCATCCAGACCGCCGACGAGCTCTACGAGCACTTCCTCGTCGACGTGCAAATGGACGCCTGCATGCAGACGTCGCGCATCCGCCTTGCACTCTCCACCGTCCAGCTCTTCGTCATGCGGTGCCTCATGAACCTGGAACCGGAGGTGTCACCCGCGTCCATCCGCAACGACCGCTGGCAGTGGATGAAGCGCTACCGGGTCTGGGAGGCCAACCGCAAAGTGTTCCTGTACCCGGAGAACTGGATCGAGCCCGAACTGCGCGACGGCAAGTCGCCGTTCTTCCGCGAGCTCGAGTCCGACCTGCTGAAGTCCGACATCACCGATGAGTTGGCCGAGGTGGCGTACCTCGATTACCTGAAGAAGCTCGACGACGTGGCCCGGCTGGAGATCGTCGGCACGTTCCTGCAGCAGAACGAGCTCGGCGACCAGGCCGACGACATCCTCCACGTGTTCGCCCGCACCAACGGCAAGACGCGCCAGTATTGGCACCGACGGTTCGAGTACGGGTACTGGACGCCGTGGGAGAAGGTGGCGCTCAGCATCGAGGGCGACTCGGTGTTCCCCGTGCTGTGGAAGCACCAGCTCTACCTGTTCTGGGTCACCGCCATCGAGAAGCCCCTTCCCGGTAACCAGAACCAGGGGACAAGCAAGCTGGCCGACCTCCCGTGGAACCCGAAGAGCCAGATCGACGTCGAGCTGACCTTCTCCTGGGGCGAGTTCTACCGGGGGAAGTGGGTGTCGCCGAAGTCGACCAACATGAGGCGGCCCCTGGTCATTCCCGGGCTGTCGGCCTTCTATCCCGACGACCTGGTGCTCGCGGCGAGGACAGAGAAGCCGGCGGGGCTGTCGGAACGGCTCGTGTTCTCCGTCATCTACTTCCACCCCAAGGACGTGAAGGCCTTCAAGGTGGTCTTCACCACCAAGAACGCCGGGCCCATCGTGCAGGTCGACGACCCAGATCAGGCGCTTTTCTTCGCCGTGGAGCATTTCAACCAGCGCCTGTTGTGGGAGCGCCAGGACAAGTCGACGCTGAACGCAAACAGCCTCGACGTCCCCGACTCGTCGCTGATTCTTCGGGTCCTCCAGCCCGACAAGGCGATGTGGAGCGCGGTCGACGAGTGGGTCATGACCAAGGTGGCCTCCCCGTTTCCGGGCCACAACATCCGGCCTGTCATGCACCCGGTGGCCAACCAGTGGGAGGCCCCGTTCTTCTACGCCGACGAGCACAGCACCTTTTTCGTCACCCCCGACGAGCGGGTCGAGACCTTCATCAGCGCCCGGCCCTACGTCCCCATGCCCGACCCGGTCGCCACGCTCCCCAAGATTCCGGACCTACGCGAGAAGCCCGCCATCGTCAACCCGCTCGACCCCGTGTGGAACCCGCCATGGGCCGACTTCGTGAAGCCGAACATCGACAACGTGATCAGTGACAACGTGACCTTCGAGTTCGACGGGGTCGCATTCGGCGCCCTCGGCGTGAAGCAGTAGGGGGCGACATGGCCAAGCGAACCTTCCACGAATACGAGACGTTCAAGCTGCTCGGTGCCGCGTCGAAGGGCCACTGGGTCCAGGAGATCAGGCCCCAGCGCATCGTCGATTACAGGCTGACCACCTACTACCACCCCTACACCGACGAGCTCATCGAGAAGCTGAACGTCGACGGCCTCCCCGCCCTCCTCGACGCCCGGTACCACGCCACCCTCGAGCGGCCGCTTGCTCCCTCGGTGTACCAGCCCGGAAAGTTCGCCGTGCTTCCGTTCCCGAAGCACGAGATCGACGTCTCCGACGACGGCCCGTACTCCATCTACAACTGGGAGCTGTTCTTCCACGCCCCCGTGCTCATCGCCGCCCACCTCAGCAAGAACCAGCGGTTCGCCGAGGCCCAGCGCTGGTACCACTACGTGTTCGACCCGACCAGCGACGAGCACGACGTGCCCGTGCCGCAGCGGTTCTGGAAGTTCCTCCGGTTCCGCCAGGAGACCACGCCTGAGTTCGTCGACGACATGCTGAGGAAGCTGGCCGAGGGCACCGACCCCGCCCTCAAACAGCGCGTCGAGAAAGCCATCCTGGCCTGGCGGGACAAGCCCTTCCAGCCCCACGTCGTCGCCCGCACCCGCTACATCGCCTACCAGACCAACGTGGTCATGAAGTACCTCGACAACCTGCTGGCCTGGGGCGACAGCCTGTTCCGGCAGGACACGGTCGAGACCCTCAACGATGCGACCCAGATCTACGTCCTGGCCGCCAACCTGCTCGGGCCAAAACCCCAGCCCGTTCCGCCCCGCGGGCGCTCGCCCCGCAAGAGCTACGCCCAGCTCAAGGCGGCGGGCATCGACGCCTTCGGCAACGCCCTGGTCGAGATGGAGAACGCCTTCCCGTTCAACGACTTTTCCACCGCGGCGGGAGGGAACGGAGGCGGCGGCGACGGCATGGGCAGCGCGTCGGCCTTCGGCATCGGAAGGTCGCTGTACTTCTGCATTCCCCAGAACGACATGCTTCTCGAGTACTGGGACAAGGTCGCCGACCGGCTGTTCAAGATCCGCCACTGCATGAACATCGAGGGCGTCGTCCGCCAGCTCGCCCTGTTCGACCCCCCGATCGACCCCGGCGCCCTGGTGCGGGCAGTGGCCGCCGGGATGGACATCGCAGGCATCGTGAACAACATCAACCAGCCGGTGTCGACGGTGCGGGGGCCACTGCTCTTGCAGAAGGCGCAGGAGCTCTGCAGCGAGGTCAAGGCTCTGGGCGGCGCCCTGCTGGCAGCCATCGAGAAGGGTGAGGCGGAGCACCTGGTCGCCCTCCGCCAGCAGCACGAGCTGACGATGCTCACGCTGGCCCGCGACGTGAGGTTCCTGCAGTGGAAGGAGGCCGAGGCCGGCACCCAGGCCCTGCTCAGGAGCCGGGCAACCGTGTTCGAGCGGTTCCGGCACTACAAGCGCATCCTGGGGGTGGGTGACTCCGACATCGAGTCGGTCCGGACCGTGGACCTGGTCCGGTCGGAGCTCACCGAGGAGACGTTCGATGCCGCCTACAACGAGTTGGTTGACCGCTACGCCAAGGACCTGGGGCGGGAGGCGTACCGCAAGGAGACCTCTGTAGGCGGGCTGATGGAGTTCGCCGGCAACGCCGTCGTCAGCGTGGTAGGCGGCGAGCTGGGCAAGACGCTGCCGCTGAACAAGAACGAGAACGCGGAGTTGAACATCTTCCTGCCGACGGCCGACACCTTCGGGGTCATCGCCATGGCGCTGAAGATCGCCGCTCCCATCCTCAGCCTGATCCCCCAGTTCGGCGCCGCGGCCAAGCCCATGGGCGTGGGGGCCGAGATCGGCTTCGGGGGCATCCAGCTCAAGGGAGCCGCCGAGTCGGGCAGCGGGTACGCCACCAAGATCGCCGACGCCTTCCGGTCCAGCGCCGATCGGGCGTCCAAGATGGCCGGCTACTACCGCCGGGCCGAGGACTACGTGCTCCAGGCAAACGTGGCCACCAGTGAGCTGGAGCAGTACGGGCGCCAGATCATCGGTTCGCTCCTGCGGGAGCAGATCCTGAAGCGGGAGTACGAGAACCAGCAGCGCCAGATCGAGAACTCGGAGGCGGTGGACGCTTTCATGCGGGAGCGGTTCACGACCGAGGAGATGTACACCTGGATGCAGGGCCAGCTCTCCCAGACCTTCTACGACTGCTATAAGTTCGCCTTCGACATCGCCAAGCGGGCCGAGCAGACGCTGAAGCACGAGCTCATGCGCAGCGAGTTCGACGAGCTGAACCTGATCAAGTTCGGATACTGGGACGGCGGCCGGCGGGGCCTGCTCTCCGGGGAGACGCTCGGCCTGGACCTTAAGCGGCTCGAGCTCGCCTACCTTGAGCAGAACCGGCGCGAGTACGAGCTCACCAAGCACGTGTCCCTCGCCCGCCTCGACCCGTTCGCCCTCCTCAAGCTCAAGGCCACCGGCGCCTGCGAGGTCACGGTGCCGGAATGGGTCTTCGACCTGGACAGCCCCGGGATGTTCATGCGACGGATCAAGACCGTCGCCGTGTCCATCCCGTGCATCACCGGGCCCTACACGGGCGTGCACTGCAAGCTCGCTCTCTTGCGCAGCAGCATCCGCACGTCGTCGCTCACCGGAGACCAGTACGCCCGGGCCGACGGTGCCGACGACCGTCGGTTCCGCGACTTCGGCGGGGCCATCCAGTCGATGGTCACGAGCAGCGCCCAGAACGACAGCGGCCTCTTCGAGGTGAACCTGAGGGACGACCGCTACCTGCCGTTCGAGGGAGCCGGGGCCATCAGCACGTGGCGCATCGAGCTTCCGGGCGACATCCCGCAGTTCGACTTCGACACCATCTCCGATGTCATCGTCCACCTTCGCTACACGGCCCGGGAGGCCGGCCACCTGAAGGCCGCCGCCTCGGCCCACGTGACCGACGACATCCTCGCCGACCCCGAGAGCCTCATGCAGCTCTTCAGCCTGAACTACGACTTCGCCGACCAGTGGCACGCGTTCGCCTCGGCCGCGACCGACGCCACCCGCCGGCTCGATCTGGCGGTCACATCCGACCGGTTCCCCTACTGGGTCAAGCCCCTCGGGATGGAGGACTCCATCACGGCCACCTTCGCCGTCGTCGACAAGGCTAAGAAGAAGCTGGTCGTGGCCCCCGTCGCCCTACCCTTCGCGGGCGACGCGTCGACTGGCTGGACGCTGTCCGTGCACCAGGCGTCCCCGGTCTTCGCGTTCCTGAAGAAGCACAGGGTGAACAAGGTACACATGGGCGTCTCCTACACCGTCTGAGCAGCACGGTCACGTAGGATCC
>Ga0136633_1001391_pt1 | contig 17877 bp, 18 predicted proteins | sample AntDrymeUQ832206_2_FD_105494 | JGI IMG/M metagenome (GOLD analysis project Ga0136633, IMG submission 105494) | Polar desert sand microbial communities from Dry Valleys, Antarctica - metaG UQ83 (22.06) | ecosystem: Environmental > Terrestrial > Soil > Desert | place: Antarctica: Dry Valley...
GAGTGGCAGAAGGGAACGATCACCACCACTCTTACATGGGAGCCTCGGCGTGTGCGATTGCTGGCTACCAAGCTCGCGGCCATGGCAATCGTCGGTATGGTCTTCGTCTTCGTCATGCATCTCTTCTTGGCCGCGGTGATGGCAGTGGTCGCCTTAGTGGCGGGCAGCACAGCCGGAGTAGATGGGGCCTGGGCGCGCGAGACGGCGGGCCTGTCGGTGCGTATAGCGGCGGTGGGCAGCCTCACCGCGGTCATGGGCTGCGCGATCGCGACAGTGGGTCGCAACACCACGGCCGCGTTGGCGGCGGCGTTCGTCTACTTCGCGGTCGTCGAAGGCTTGATTCGAGGTTTCCGTCCTAAATGGCAGCCGTGGTTGCTGGGCGACAACGCCGGCCAGTTCATCTCGGGCCAGCCGGTGGGCGGGGCGATGGCGGATAAGTCGACCTTCGACGTGGCTCTGGCGCTGCTGCTCTACGCCGCCGTATTCGTGGTCGTTGCGACGGGCTTCTTCAAGACACGCGACGTTACCTAGGCGCCGAGTGGTGGTCAGTGGTTGCATAGCAACCTTTATCCACCACTCGGCCAGAAGAACTCCGTTACATCCCCTTGACGAGGCCCACCATGTTGCCCGCAGGATCCTTGAACCGAGCGATCACGGTGCCGTCGCCCACCGGGTCCGGCGGCATCACCGTCGTACCGCCCAGCTCCTCGATGCGAGCCAAGGTCCCCTCGAGGTCATCGGTCTGGATGTAGAAGGTGAGATGACCGGGATAGTCGCCCGGCGCGTTGGCGATGCCTCCCCCGATGCCCTCGCTCTCGGCATCGACCATGCCGTAGCCCATGGGGTTGTCTGCTGCGTCGATCTTCCAGCCGAAGGCCTCGGAATAGAAGCTCCGGAGCTTGTCTCCCTCCTTGCTCACGATCTCAAAATGAACCACGGGATTACCCATGCCGCGCCCCTTCCCGTTCGGTCGTCTCTTCTGTATCGTCGAGGGCATTGTGCCACCGAATGGACCCCGTGCCCTCGGCCCTTGCGCGGAGCCGGGCAGTCGGCCATGAGCGGTCGTGCTCGGATCGGCTCCCCGATGAAGGACTTCTCCTGAGACAAGGCCAGACGGCAAAAAAGAGAGGGCTCCAACCGGCGCGAGTGGCGCAGGTTGCAATCGCCCTCGGAGTGGTAGGGGTGATCTTTGTCTATTTTCTGCCCCGCATCGTGGACTTCGGCGAAGTGTGGGCGACTATCCGAGCGATGACGTGGCTGGAGTTAGCAACCCTTGCTGCTTTGGCCGCCTGGAACCAGGCAACCTATGTGCTCGTGGAAATGTCGGCAAGGCCGGGGCTCGGATTCGGGCAGGCGCTGAAGATCACCCAGACCTCGACCGCAGTAACCAACACGCTTCCCGGTGGGGCCGCTCTGGGGGCAGGCTTACAGAGCGCCATGTACGTTTCCTACGGCTTTGCTCCACCCGATATCGCCATCTCCCTTACCCTCACGGGTACCTGGAACACCTTTGCGAAGCTGGGCATGCCGATCGTGGCGTTGGCGCTTTTGGCTATCGGGGGGCAGGCAAACGGCGGTCTCGTCGCCGTCTCCGTAATCGGCCTGGGGATACTGGTGGGGGCAATCTTTGCATTCGCCATAGTCCTTCGTAGCGAGCGGGGCGCCTCCGTAGTGGGGCGACGTCTTGGGGCGCTCGTTACTTTCATGGCCCGTTTCCTCCGTCGCTGCTCCCGGGCAGACTGGGCTACGGCGGCAGTCGACTTCAGGCGCAGAATCATTGAGCTCCTACGCACGCAGTGGGCGGCATTGACCGTGGCTACGGTGATCAGCCATATCACCCTCTACCTCGTTCTCCTCTTGGCCCTACGCCACGTGGGAGTGTCGAACGATGCAGTCGGCTGGCAGCAAGCCCTGGCGTCGTTCGCCTTCGTTCGACTCCTCTCGGCCGTACCAATCACACCCGGAGGGCTGGGAGTAGTAGAACTGGGGCTAACCGCCACTCTGGTGGCGGCCGGAGGCGAGGAGGCGCTCGTGGTTGCGGCGATTCTGATCTACCGGCTGCTGACCTTCGTGCTGCCCATACCGGTTGGTGCCATCTCCTATGTACTGTGGCGGCGAGAGCTCACCCGGCGGCCGAGGAATACGATCCTGACCGCCTCAAAGTGAAGCCCGCTCCAAGTCCCAACCGGACAAACCGACCGCCAGGAGTGCGCCACCACCCCAACCCAGAGCGCCCGACAAGAACCAGCCCCCCACCCGCGCCTGGTGCCGAGCAATCGCAGCGAGATAGCGGTCGTGGCCGGCGCCAGCAGCGCCGGCATGAGAGGCGGAGTGATATCTCAGCGAGACCTGCGGCAAGTACCATGATGCCGACGATTATCCTCCTCGGACCTCACGGCTTGAGCTTTCTTGTGAACAGGCCCGTGACCAAGTTGGCCACCGTGCCTATGGCCCATCCGGCAGCCGCCCCTCCCACCACATCGAGAGGAAGGTGCGCTCCGACGTACACCCTCGCGATGCATACGAGCGCGGCTGCAGTCCACACTGCGATTCGCCATTTCAGGCCCACGTGGGGGTGGACGACCACCGCCAATCCCACCGCAATTACCGCATGGCCCGAAACGAAGGCCTGACCGGCTGCAGGGGCGTCTCGGAGCACGACGTCCGAAATAACGCTTGCCGGGCGTTCGCGGAGGAAGACGTCCTTCAGCAACCTGCTCGAGTACCACTTCCCCACCCCCACTATCACGGATGCGATAACGAGTCGGTAGCGTCTGAATAGCAATGCAACGATTGCGACGGCAGGCACTGCGATCAAGTTGCCGAGCTGCATGATTAGCCATGCGGGCCAGTAGATCAGCGACGGGAGGCCGTTGAAGATTCGGAACACCGCCACTTCCGCTTCGGAAGCGTAATTCCCGTCGACGTGCAGGCCGGTGACGATCAGCAGAGCGACGGCGACGAGGATGCTGATAGCACCCGGCACAAACTTGGTGCGGGAGCTCTCAGCTCGATGGGTTGGTGCTCTTGTTCTCACCGCGCTTGGGCTCCCCCAGTAGAACGTGCACGATCGAGCCTATCGCCCACCCCATGGCCATGCCCCCGAGCACGTCCAGTGGCAGGTGGGCGCCGACATAGATCCGGCCGAAGCCCACAAGCGCCGCAATAACCCACACTGCCACCTGCCACTTGCGGCTGAGGTACGGGGTCACCGCCGCCGCCAGGGCTGCGGCGACGGCGGCGTGACCCGAAACGTATCCATTCCCTGTGGCCGGAGAGCCGCGCACGATGACGTCCTCAAAGATCTCCGCGGGCCGCGGGCGCCCCGCGATCTCTTTCACGACCTTGGCCAGGAGCCAAGCCGAGGCCCCCGCGACGGCCAGATCGAGACCCTGCCGAATTCGCCGGGCAATGAGAGCGACGAGGGAGGCTATCGTGACCGTCAGCAGGTTGCCCGCCTGCATCACCAGCCAGACGGGAGCAAGCAACCAATCCGGCAATCCATTGATGGCGCCAAACACGTTCTCTTCCCACAACCCGATCGGGCGCCGCACCGGAATGGCTGTGAGCACCAGGACTGCCAGCGCCACGGCCACCTGGAGGGCGTGGCGCTTCCGGTGCGAAGCTATGGTTCTATGCGACTCAGCGGCCGACTTTGCGGTGTCCAGATTCATTCCCCAACTGCCATTGCAGCAGCGAGTCGGCCGCGCCTCACAGGTCGAGGCCGGTCTCTCTTTGGAGCAGGCTCTCCCCCTCCGCACGGGAGATAAAGCCCAGTCCCAGCGACACTTCATTGGCCAGCGAGGCGCTCCGGGAGTTTACGAAGTCAAACTCGTATCGTACGCAGCCACCCTCGAAGGTGTAGATGCGGTCGCCTGAGAACACGTCGCCGATCGCTCTGATTCTCTCGAAGCGGCGCGTCCCCTCCTCGTCCGACGGCACTTCGCTTGCGCCCGAGGTCGAGCACCTGCGCTGAAGCGAGACCGTGACGGGCCGAGTTTGCTCCCGGTCGTAGCTCAGGAGGAATCTGCTCGAGCCATCCCGAACGTAGAGAGAGTCGAAGCTCCATCCCACCGGAAGCGAGTCGAGGCAGGGAATACGTGACGCCGACTCCACCGACTGGGCCATCAGCAGCACCGGCCCCTCCGGCCTTCGGCAATCTGGAGAAAGCGGTATCGGCACGGACGGCGCGGAGAACAGACCAAAGCCCCCGAGGTTTCCGATGGTCATGCTGACCGTGAGTAATCCTACGAGGAGCACCGTCAGGGTCAGCCCTATCCTCCGCCACGTCCAGCGTTGAATCGCTACGGGTCTGCTGTTGGGAGCGAGCTCGCGGAAGCGAGCAATCAGATCGGGCTGGGCTTTACGGAGGAAGTTTCGCGACTGGCTCGGCATGGTGACGCTGTGAGTGGCAGCGAACGCCTCGGCGATCTCCTCGGGGCTGAACAACTTCAGCGCGTGCTTGTAGACCCTCTCGGGACTGGATCGGAAAGCGAGGACGAGCATCATGTTGGCGAGGTCCACCGCCTGCCGCCACGGGGACGGCCGCACCTCTCCGAAGGCGACGTCGATGAGATAGACCCTGTCTCCTCGGACGAGCACGTTCGAAGGCTTGATGTCACGATGTGCCACGCCCGCATCCCAGAGCGCTCTTACCTCGCGCAGGCCATCGTTAATGATTTCGTCGTTGACCTCCGCGTCCAAGAGCTCCTTGGCTCCATCCACAAATGAAGTGACGAGCAGATACTCACGCTCTGGGGTGATCTCCGCGATCCCATAGCTCCTGGGCACATTCAGGCCAGCATCTTGCATCACCCGCAGTAGATAATCCTCGTACTGGATGAGCCGCCTCACGGTGGAAAAGGCGGCCTCGTCTTCAAGTCGCCCGTACAGCAAGGTGCGACCGAGCTTGTACCAGCGATCGGCGCGCAGGTGGTTCTTTGCGTAGAGCTTGGCGAACAGGTATTCGTCTTCCTCGCCATCCACCCTCAATCGCAGTGGTGTTGACCCTCCCGATCCACCCAGTCCGAACGGAGCCATGTCGAGGACCTTCAAGCCCAGCTGCTCCTCCAGTGCGGTGCGGATCGCCAAGCCGCGGGCACCGCCAACGTCGAGATGTGCAGAGCGGCCCCGCGTGTATGTGACTGGAAAAACGTCGTTAGGGGTCAAAAGACGAAAGGCAATCAAGGGAACGGCGACACCGACGATTGCGGCAATCAGCACATCGCTGAAATGGTCGACCCCGAGGTAGAGGCGCGTCAAACAAAACACCAAGACGAATGCCGTTGCCGCCCATTTGGCCAGGGTCCGCGCCTTGCCGGGAACGACCAGCGAGTAGGCGATGCCCACGAGCGTCACTGTCAGTGCAGCCACCGGCCTGGATGGATGCGAGGGACCCTCCCAGGAGATGAGCATGTCGATCCCCAGTGGGCGCGGGCGAGCGATCGCCAGAGCTGCGAATGTAGTAATGGCGCCCACCGCGAGGATCGATCCGAAGAACACGAACAGGTGACGGAAGCGACGGAAGAAGAGGAGCACGAGCAGGGCGCTCCAACGGACGATCCGGAGGACGATGTCGGAGCCGATGAACTCGACGGCACGAGCGACAGCCGTCAGTCCCGGAGATCGCGCTTGGATGAGTGGTTGCATCAACTCGAGGTCGACGCGAGTAGCTTCATCCCCCGCGTCCTGGACCACTTGCACGATGACCCAAGCGGCGAGCACGGCGACCGCCAGCCCGAGCCAGTAGCGACCAGTCCTCTCCAATCTCCTCGGGAGCGGTGGGGCCTCCCCGGAGGGACGTCTGTGCTTGCGCGCCCGGCCGCGGGTTGGTGCTTCCACATCGTGAGCCGGGGGACCCGACCCGCTTCCTTCGGTTCCCGTGTGTGCAGACGACGTTGCGATATCGGGTTCGTGAGTCAGAGCACGGCTACTCCGATCAACGAGGACGTAACCAAGGCCCCGCCCGCCTGGCCTGCGACTGCGAGCAGCGCCAGCGCGATCACGGGCATGCCCAGTTTGACGAAGTTGTTCCACACCCCCGAGACGACGATGGCGCTCCCGATCTGCGCTCCGGTGAAGCCATACGACGTATACATGCCGCTCGTCACACCGATCCCGAGGGCGCCGCCGCCGGGCAGGGTATTCGCTATCGCGGTCGAAGTGAGATTCACTTTCATCGCCTGCCAGTAGTTCAGCCCCGGCAGAGAGCTAACCATTACGGGCCAGTAGGAGATCAGGTTCCACAGCGCCGCTACGCTGAGAGTCAGGAGCTCGATCGGGGTCATGGCCGTGATCGCGGCCCAAACCTCGGAGTAGTCGGCGAACTTCGGCAGCGCGAAGAAGAACACCGCGCCCACCACGGCGAGAGATATGACAACCTGCAGCACCCGCCGGAGCGAGAGCTTTTTCGTCATCGATCCTCCCGGCTAGTCGATCTGACGGGCCAGCAACGTCATCATCCAGCGTGCGTTCGATCTTTTCTACAGGGGCCTCGCTGAGCGGGGCTCTTGTAGAAAAGATCGACTCGGGGCCTCCGGAAGGCCCCCGTCAAGGGCGTCGAGGTACTTCGCCCCGGTCCCCGTGTTGTAGAGGACCACCGGGCCCTCGAGCCGGCCGACGCGAGCCAGAGCCGCGGCGGCGGCCACGGTAGCGGCCCCTTCGGGGCAGGCCAACACGCCTTCGGCGGCGGCCAGCTCCCCCACCGCAGCAACCAGGTCACGCTCCTCGACCGCCACCATCGATCCGCCCGAGGCGCGCACCCGCTCCAGAACCAGCGCACCCTCCGACGGAGACGGGACCCTCAGCCCCGCGGCGATCGTGTCCGGAGGAACCGGCCACGGCCTCACTTCTGTGTCGCCCTCGAAGGCCTCGACCAGCGGGGCGCAACCCGCCGGTTGCACGCCCACGATCCGAGGGCCCTCATCCGTCGCCCAGGAGGAGCCCGCCATCTCCTCCACCGCCTTGGACGCCGCCACCGCCGCGATCCCTCCTCCCACCGGGAGCACGAGCGTGCGCGGCCAGCGCCCGAGTTGCTCCCGAAGCTCGAACCAGGCCGATTTCTTGCCCTCGAGCCGGTAGGGCTCGGAGAACGTCGACGCCAGATATGCGCTGCGAGAGCGGGCGATCTCCTGAGCCCGCGCCCCAGCATCGGCGATCGTTCCCTCGACGAGCTCGAGGTCGCCCCCAGCGAGCTCAACCTCGATTTGATTCGTGCGGGGGGCCGAGCGAGCCATCGTCACCGCCACCCTCAACCCGGCGCGCGCTCCATAGAGAGACCACGCCCCTCCGGCGTTGCCGGCACTGGGCAGCACGACCTCTGTGGCGCCGAGCTCGCGGGCCCGAGCTACCCCGATACAGGCGCCGCGCGCCTTGAAGGTCCCGCCCTGCAGCCCGCCGTCGTCCTTCAGCCACACCTCGGCCCCCCAGCGTTCGGACAAGACAGGGAGCGCCAAGAGTGGCGTGCGAGGCTCTCCGAGTGAGAGGGCCTCCCCTCTCACCGGCAGAAGCTGCCGGTAGCGCCACAGCCCACTGCCCTCCAAATGACCCGCATCGAAGCGATCGAAGTGATAGCGGGCGAACAGCGTGCCGCCGCAGGGGCAGCGGTTCTGAACGACCCCGGCATCAAGCTCGCGTTCACAGCGGGCGCATTGGAGATGTGAGAGGAGGGACTCCATCGGGCCGAGGCTACGCTACGCTGAGTTGGACATGGGGGAGCAAGGGAGATCGAACGGTCACCTCGTGCGTCTGGACGACGTCACGAAGAGCTTCGGAGACAATGTCGTCCTCGACAAGGTGAGCATGGCGGTCGATCGCGGCGAGGCAATCGTCGTTGCCGGGCCCTCCGGCTCGGGCAAGTCCACGATGCTGCGTTGCATCAACGCGCTCGAGACCATCGACTCGGGCGACATCATCTTCGACGGCAATTCCATCCCCTCGGCCGGCAAGTCGATCCACCGCCTGCGCGCCGAGATTGGCATGGTCTTCCAGCAATTCAATCTCTTTCCGCACAAGACCGTGCTCGAGAACATCATGCTGGGTCCGGTCGAGGTCATTTCCGTGGCGCGGCCGGCGGCCAAAGATCGAGCCGAAGCGCTCCTGGAGCAGGTTGGCATTCCGGAGAAGGCCGACGCCTACCCGGCCGACCTCTCCGGAGGCCAGCAGCAGCGCGTCGCCATCGCCCGAGCGCTGGCTATGCAGCCGAAACTGATGCTGTTCGACGAGCCGACCTCGGCGCTCGACCCGGAGATGATTCGCGAGGTTCTCGACGTCATGCGCGATCTCGCGCGCGGCGGGATGACCATGATCGTCGTTACTCACGAGATGGGCTTCGCACGGGAAGTGTGCGACAAGATCGTATTCATCGATGAGGGCAGGATCGTCGAGCAAGCTCCGCCGGAGGAGTTCTTCAAGGACGCCAAGAGCGAACGAGCCCGAGATTTCGTCGACAAGATCATTCACCATTGAATAGTTCAGGTTGAGCTAGATACCGTCGATTCCCGGCCGAGGGCCGGAAAGGGGGAATGTCATGAGGGATCCACGAGGAAGAAAATGGTTGGTGGTGGCTTTCGCTTGCCTGCTGTTGCTAACGGTCGCCTGCGGTGGCGGAGATGAACCCTCGGAACAGCCATCGGGTGGCGGCAACGGCGGCGGTGACCAGCCTCAGTTCGAAGCCGGCACCACGATGGCCGATCTTCAGGACGAGGGCACGATCGTGATAGGCGTCAAGTTCGATGTCCCGCCGTTCGGCTTCAAGAACCCCGAGACAGGCGGAGTCGAGGGCTTCGACGTCGACCTGGGCAAGCTCATCGCCTCAGAGCTGGGGGTTAAAGCGGAATTCGTGGAGGCGATATCCGATAACCGCATCCCATTCCTGCAAGACGGAACCGTCGACCTCGTCCTTTCGACGATGACGATAACGACGGACCGCGACACCGAGATCGACTATTCACGCCCCTACTTCATCGCTCACGGTCGCATACTCGCACCCAAGGGATCGGACATCGCCGGGGTCGACGACCTCAACGGCAAGCGTGTGTGCACGGCGCTGGGCTCGACCTACGAAAGCACTATCAAGGAGCAGGCGCCCGACGCCGACCTCGAGCTGGTCGACTCCTACTCCGAGTGCACCGAGCTGCTGCAGAACGAATCGATCGACGCGATCTCGACCGACGACGTCATCCTCACCGGGATGATCATTCAGGACGAGTCGTTGGAGCTCGTCGGAGATCAGCTCACGGTCGAGCCTTACGGCGTGGGCATTGCCGATGGCGACAAGGAGCTGAAAGGCTTCGTCGACGGCGTCGTCGATGGGTTCTTGCAGGACGGGGAGTTCGACAGGCTTTACAAGAAATGGGTGGGCCAGTACACGGGCGAGCCCGCCGACGATCCGTCAAAGATGACCCTGCAGGACGCCTTGAAGCTATACCCCTGCGACGAGACCTGCTGAGTAAAGGCCACTAAGCCGTGAGTGGATTGTGGGAGGTGCTCGTCCGGAACTTCCCACAATTCCTCTCGGGCTTCGTGGTCACGATTCAGCTGGTGGCGGCGGCGTTTGTGGTCGCCGTTGTAATAGGCGTTGTGGTGGCGGGGCTTCGAGTGCAGCCGCTGCCACCGCTGCGCCTCGCCGGCACCATCTATGTGGAATTCTTCCGCAACATTCCATTGCTGGTGCTCTTGTTCATTGCCTTCGCCGGGTTGCGGCGAGCGGGACTGGACATCAGCCGCTTTGCGGCGGGAGCCGGCAGCCTCGGGCTCTACACCGCTGCCTACGTCGCCGAGGCGATCCGCTCGGGGGTATTTGCGGTGGGGCAGGGGCAGATCGACGCCGCGCTCTCCCTCGGCTTCACCTATCCACGAACCCTCCGAATGATCGTGCTGCCGCAAGCGGTCCGTACAGTGATCCCCCCGCTGGGAAATCTCATGATTGCGATGATCAAGAACTCCGCCATCATCGGAGTTGCGCTGGCTCTCGCCGACGACCTGCTCAAGGAAGCCCGCGTTATCAACTCGCGCACGTTCCAGACCAACGAGGTCTTCTTCTGGGCCGCGGTCGGCTATCTCATCTTGACGGTGGGGACGACCTTCGTCGTTCGCTATCTGGAACGACGTCTCGTGATCCGGAGATAGCGGTGTCCTATCTCTTTGATCCGGCCAACTGGGAGTGGCTCTTCGCCGGTAACAACCTGCGCTTTTTGCTGCAGGGCTTCTTGATCAACCTGCAAATCGCAGCCTTGGCCATGGGGCTGTCACTCGTGGCTGGGCTGGGCCTGGCTCTGCTGCGCGTGTCCCGTTGGACATGGGTGAAAGCGGTTACGGGCGCGTGGATCGATGTGTGGCGCAACCTACCTTTGATCTTCATCATGCTCTATCTGTCGCTGTCGATTCCGGAGAGCTGGCGCGTTGCCTATCAGGACCTGATACCTGCATGGCTTCCCGATGCGTTCGATTCCCCGTTCTTTCCGGCTGCGGTGGCCGGGCTGACCCTCTACAACTCCGCGGTCATCGCCGAGATCATGAGGGCCGGGATCCAGTCCTTGGAAAAGGGGCAGGGGGAGGCCGCCGCGGCCCTCGGTCTCTCCTACTGGAAGTCAATGCGGCTGGTGATTCTTCCCCAAGGTTTACGTCGCATGGTGCCCGCCACCGTGTCCCAGCTGATAACCCTCAACAAGGACACCACGCTGGTAAGCATCATCGCGATTCAGGAAGCGCTGCGGCACAGCCGGATCATCACGAGCACAAGCGGCAGTCCCTTCCTCGGCGTCGGCGTCGACGCTCCCCTGCTTCACGTGTTTCTCGTGACCGGCCTCCTGTTCGTGGCGGTCAACTTCGCGCTGTCGCTCCTCTCGAGACGGCTGGAGGTGCGGGAGCGGGAGCGCAGTGGGGTCGCCGTGCAGCGAGTGAGCGGTATCGAGGACCAGCTCGAGACGGTCTGAACGCTCTTTCTTTGAGTGTCTAGACGAAGCCGAGAGCGGAGCGCGCCAGCGGAGACATCTTCTCTGGGCTCCACGGCGGATACATGACGACCTCGGTGGAAACGTCGCCGATCCCCTCGATCCCTGCCGTCGCCTGTTTGATCTCTTCGTCGATCATCGGCGCGATCGGGCAGCCCATGGTAGTGAGCGTGAACTCGATCTTGACGTCTCCCGAGTCGTTGATGTCGACGTCGTAGACCAGACCGAGGTTGTAGATGTCGATCCCGAGCTCGGGGTCGTTGACGGTCTTGAGGGCCTCCTCGACCTCGGCCCTGATGTTCTCTGTGGTTGCCATTGTTCGATTCTACGCCGCTCAGGCGAGTCCGGCACACGTCTCGGCCGCGAGAGCGTCGACCACGTCCTTGAAACTACCCGTGCGCTCGTACACCGCGCGCTGCCGGTCGGCTCCGTTGCCTCGCCTAAGAGTGTCGGCCACCAGAAAGGAGACCTCGTCGAAGTCGCCGAGGCGCTCGAGGGCGGGACGGACGTGCTCCAACAGGTCTCCCACCAGCTCGGCGGCCGGCTTCGGTCGGGCGGTGCGAACGTCGATGAGCTCGCCCCTCAGGCCGTCTCGCCCGGCGCGCCACTTCGCCGCCTGCAACAGCTCGGGCCGGGGCATCGGCGCCGCGGTTCCTCGCTCGATCTCGTCCAGACAGGTCACCGCCAGGGCACGCACGAGCCCGGCCACCATGACCGTCTCGTCGATGGAAGTGGGCACGTCGGTCGCCCTGAACTCGAGCGTGTCGTAGCGCATCGAGGGCCTGATGTCCCAGTAGATCTCAGAGGCATCGGGCACACTTCCCCCCGCCACGAGGTCGTCGATGAGCTTGTCGTACTCGGCACGGGAGTGGAAGTGGTGCGGCAGGTCGGACTGCGGCCAGCGGCGAGCGATCTCGGCGCGAAAGCTCGCGTAGCCGGTGTCGGAGGAGCCCCAGAAGGGCGAGTTGGCGGCCACTGCGATCAACACCGGAACCCACAGACGGGCCCGGTTCATGACGCCGATCAGCGTCTCGGGATCGTCGATCCCGACGTGTACGTGGCTTCCGAAGATAACCGTCTCGCGCACGATCTGCCGGTAGCTCTCCTCGAGCTCCTCGTAGTGAGGCGTGTCGGTCACGGACTGGTGCTCCCAGCGACTGAAGGGATGCGTTCCTCCGGCGACCAGCCGGGCCCCCCGGGCCTCGGCCATCACGCTGACCGAACGCCGAGCTGCGGCGATTTCCGAGCGAACCTGAGCCAGGTTGGTGCAAACGCGGGTTCCGACCTCGATCTGCGAAGAGTGAAGCTCCTCCTTGACATCGAGGTCCAGGGCTTCGGCCCGCAGGACGATGCGGGGCGCGACCGCCACCAGCGCCCGAGTGTCGGGGTCGACGAGCTGATACTCCTCCTCGACCCCCACAGTCAACGGCCCGCCCCTCACGGCCGCTTGGATATATCCCCAGCCTCCAACTGTCAAGGAGCGTTCGGTACGCCGGGGCCGCGGTCGCTGGTGTGGAGCAGCGCCAACGGGAGGGGCCCGGGCCGTGGGAGCCGGCGTCCAGGAGCAACCGCCCACCGGGCGGCCGCCTGCTAGACGCTGCCCAACAGCTTCTCGATCAGCTCGGCGTACTGGAGCAGGTGCCGGACCGCCAGGAACTCGTCTCGAACGCGCTCCTGGGCCTCGGCCCCCATCTTGAGCGCCCGCTCCTCGTTCTCCAGCAGGCCCGCGACGGCGGCCCCGTACGACTCCAGATCACGGGGGTCGTCGATCAGGATGCCGCTGACGCCGTGCTCGATCTGGTCCTGGATCCCACCGATGCGGCTCGCGACCACCGGCCGGGCCTTCCACATAGCCTCCGCCACGGTGAGCCCGAAACCTTCGGCGAGGCTCTTCTGGACCACGACCGCCGCCCGCCGCTGGAGCGCGTTGACAATGGCCGCGTTCTCCTCACGATCCTCCATCGGCAGGGCGGCGAGGTGGACGCGCGCCCGGGCAGGCTGCGGCAACGCTCGCCACGCCGTCTGCGATTCGGCCAGCACCTCCGCTCCCTCGGGATCGTCTGCGACCGCGGCCACGCTGGGCCCGGCCACCACCAGGTGGGCGCCGGCGACTGGGGCGACATGCCGGCCGAAGCCCTCGATTACACCGACCGGGTCCTTGAGGCGATCCCAGCGGGACACCTGGGTGACGACGGCGGCGTCGCGGGGCACAGGCTCGTCCTCGAACATCTCCGCGTGACGATCGACGCGCCCGGGGGTCCCGTCCTCCCGCAAGAAGGTTCCGAGCCCTGTCCCACCGTCGGGCACAAGCCCGGCTGTGTCCAGGATGGCCGGCACGGCGTCGGGCTCGAGCTCCTGGTTCTTGGGCGAGAACGCGTCGATGGAGGGAGCGACCACGACGATCTTGTCGTCGGCGAGCCGCTCCCATGCGAACGCACGCCTGGTGAAGACGTAGGCGTGGGCCGGCTCGACGTAGCCGCGCAGAAAGTCCCATGCCGTACGCGCAGTCTTGTTCGGGCGGTCGAGCCCCACGTGGCAGCGCCAGATCACCGCCGCCCCCGTGTCCACCAGGCCGGCGCACATGCCCGCCGGCTGAGGATCGTGGACGATCACGATGTCGCCGGGCCGCACCAGGTCGCAGAGCTCCTCCGCGGAGGGTTGGAGCGTCGTCTTGTAGAGAGCCGCCTCCTCGGCTCCCAGCCCCCCGCCGTCGCCGAGGCTGCCGTGAAGATGGTTGTGCAGCCTTTTCGTGAGCCGAAAAAAGTCCTCGTTGCCGGGCACGACTATCCAGCGAGCATCGACACCGGCGCCGCGCGCGTAGGCGAGGAGCGAGCGCAGCATCTCGGCCACGCCCCCGCCAGCGGCGGTCGAGTTCACGTTCCACACCGCCCGGCCCTCCAGCAGACGCTCCGCCTCTTCCATCCGGGAGGCGAAAGGGGCGAAGCGCCGAGTGCCGACGGCCTCCTCGAAGCGCTCCGGGGCCAGGACGCCGACGGGCACCTGGGTCAATCCACCCACGGGCGCTTGGCTTAGCTCGCTCACGACAGCTCGAGCCCCAGCAACCGGGCCGCGTTGTGCTTGAGAACGTCGTCGGTCTTGTCCCCGAGCCCCAGCTCTGAGATCTCGTCCAGAATCCTGCCGGGGTCCAGCATCGGATAATCGCTGCCCCACACGAAGCGATCGGAGAGGCGGCCGCGGGCGTCGCGCTTCACCTCCTCGGGAACGTACTTCGGGCGCCAGCCGGAAAGATCGACCCACACGTTGGTCTTGTGCATGGCGGAGGCCAGCACCTCCAGATGCCACGGATAGCCGAAGTGCGCCATCACTACGGTGAGCCCGGGGTGGCGCGCCGCCACGGTGTCCATCAGCATCGGACGCCCGAAGTCATATGCGATGCCGGAACCCCCTCGCACGCCGGCCCCCAGCCCGGTCTGGCCGACGTGAACCACGATGGGCAGCGAGTGCTGCTCGCAGACATCCCATAGGGGATCGAAGCGGGGCTCATCGGGATAGAAGGCCTGGACCTGGGGATGGATCTTGAGGCCCCTCAGGCCCAGCTCCGTCACCGCCCGGTCGAGCTCCTCGGTCGCATCCGGCTTGTGAGGATCGACCGAGGCGAAGCCCACGAACTGCTCCGGGTAGGCGCGGCAGATCTCCGCCACCCGGTCGTTGGTGAGGGGAGGCTGCCCGGTGGCGGTCTCTGCGTCCCACGCCAGCAATACGCCGAGGAGATCCCAGGCCCGGTACTCCTCGGCCATCTCCTCGACAGTGCGAACCCTGACCTCGGTGCGGAAGTAGCGGGCGGTCGCTTCGAGCATCGGTCCGATGGAACCCTCGAGCCATTCCGCGGTCGAGCAGTGGACGTGAAAGTCGATGGCGCGCGGCACAGAAACCCCCTCTATAGGAAGAAGAACGACACGGCCATGATCAGATAAGCGGCTACGAGCTGAGCGCCCTCGACCCAGTTGGAGCGGGCGTCAAGCGTGATGAAGCCGAGAATCACGGCCGAGAACGCCACCGCCGCAATCTCTATGCCCGAGAAGATCAGGTCCATGGGCCGGCCCACCAGCAGCGACACGAACACCAACACCGGCGCCACGAACAGGGCGATCTGAGTGGACGAGCCCACCGCGATCTCGACCGAGACGTCCATCTTGTCCTTGGCCGCCAAGAAGATCGCCGAGGAGTGCTCGGCCGCGTTGCCGACGATCGGCACCACGATCAAGCCGACGAATAGCTTGGAGAGCCCCAGCTCCTCGGTGGTGACCTCGAGCGCCCCCACAAGGAACTCGCTCATGAGGCCGACGAACACGGTGGCCCCGGCCAGCACGCCGAGGGCCCGGCCCAGAGACCACTTGGGCTCTTCTGAGTGCCCGGCGCCGCGGAACAGCGCCTTATGGGTCTTGAAGGAAAACAGAAGCCCCGAGACGTATACCGCGATGAGGATGATCGAGACTCCCACGGATACGGCCTCGGTGCGAAAGCCGGACGCCTCGGGGGTGAACGAGAACAGGGCCGGCATCATCAGTCCCACGACCGCGATCACGAGCGACGCCGAGTGCAGACTCGCCGAAGCCCGATTGAAGGTCTGCTCCTCCCTGGTCCAGCCGCCGACCAAAAAGGCCAGGCCCAGGACCACGAGGACGTTGCCGATGATCGAGCCGGTGATGGAGGCTTTGACGACCTCGAGCTCGCCCTCGAGGATCAGGAAGACGGCGATGATCATCTCGGTGACGTTGCCGAAGGTGGCGTTCAGCAGGCCCCCTATCTGGGGGCCGGAGCGGGCCGCGAGGTCCTCGGTGGCATGACCGATCTGACCCGCGAGCGGGAGGATGGCGAGGGCCGAGATCACGAAGATGAGCACGGGATCCGCATGCATGATCTCGAGCACGATGGCCGCCGGGACGAAGACGAGCAGCCATGCAAGCCGGGGCTTCAGCATGCCCGCAATCTATATGTGAGGGAGGAGGGGACCCCGGATCTGAATCGCCGAGCTCACCGCTCGAGCCTCTGCCTCGCCCATTGCACCAGCCCACCGGAGTCGATCATCTCGGCCATGAACTCCGGGATCGGAGCGATCTCGAAGCGCTTGCCCGAGACCTCGATGATCCCCTTGTCAGTGTCTATCAGGAGGGGTTCGCCCGCAATCGCGGCCGCGGCCGCGTCCGGCGACGTCACCACCGGAAGCCCCAGGTTGATGCAGTTGCGGTAAAAGATGCGGGCGAAGCTGCGGCCCAGAACGCAGCCGACGTCCCATGCTTTCATCGCCAACGGCACGTGCTCCCGCGACGACCCAGACCCGAAGTTGTCCCCCACCACCAGCACGCAGGAGGGAGAAAGTCGGTCGCGGATCGAGGGATCGAGCCCCTCGAAGAGATAGGGCTTCATGGCGTCGGGGTCATCGATGTTGAGAAACGAGCCCGGGAAGAGAACGTCGGTGTCGATGTTGTCGCCCTCGACCACCACCGCCGGTCCCTCGATGAGCACTTAGTGCTCCTCGTGCGGCTCGACGATTTCTCCGGCCACCGCGGCCGCCGCGGCCACGTAGGCATTGGCCAGGAACACCCCCGCCTCTCCCGAACCCATGCGGCCCTTGAAGTTGCGGTTGGTGGTGGTGAGCGCGTTCTCGCCCGGCCCCATGACCCCGTTGTGCCCGCCGAAGCACGCCCCGCAGGTGGGGGTCGAGACGATCGCGCCGGCCTCGACGAAGACGTCGAGCAGCCCCTCGGCCATGGCACGGCGGTAGATGTCCTGGGTGGCGGGCACGATGATCGCGCGCGTGTCGGCGTGGACCTTGTGGCCCCGCAGCATCTCGGCGGTCTGGCGCAGATCGGTCATCGTGCCGTTCGAGCAGTTGCCGATGTAGACCTGGTCGATCTTGGTCCCGGTGATATCGGAGACCGGCACCACGTTTCCGGGCGAATGCGGCTTGGAGACCAGGGGGCCGAGCGCTGAGAGATCGATCTCGAGCACGTCTGAGAAGTGCGCGCCGGGATCGGATGCCTCGGCCGTCCACTCTCTGCGAGCGCGGCCCTCCAGATACTCTGCGGTGACCTCGTCCGCTGCGAACAGGCCGGTCTCGGAGCCCGCTTCGACCGCCATGTTGGCTACCGCCAGCCGCTCGTCCATGGACAGCCCCGCGGCCCCCTCCCCGGTGAACTCGAGCACCTGGTTAGTGCCGCCGGCGACGCCGATCCTCTCGATCACCGCCAGGATTACGTCCTTGCCGGTCACGTACTTGCTGCGGGTGCCCGAGAGCCGGACCAAAATGGTCTCGGGCACCACCTGCCAGAACTCCCCCAGCGCCAGACAGGCGGCGATGTCGGTCGATCCCAGCCCCGTCCCGAACGCGCCGAGGGCGCCGTGGGTGCAGGTGTGGGAGTCGCCCCCGGCGAGCACGATCCCGGGGGTGACCCAGCCCTCCTCGGCCAGCAGAGTGTGCTCGATGCCGCCGCGGCCCTGACCGTAGTAGGTCACGCCCTGGTCGTCGGACCAGTCCTTGAGCCTCTTCTGCAAGCTGGCCGAGCGAGCGTCCTTGGCGGGCATGAAGTGGTCCGCGACCATCACCACCTTGGTGGGATCGAAGACCTTATCGGCCCCCATCTTTTCCATCGCCCTGAAAGCGACCGGGCCGGAGACGTCGTTGGCCATGACCACGTCGCAGCGCACCAGCACCACCTCTCCCGGGGTGATCTGGTCCCGGTCGGTGTGGGCGAGGAGGATCTTCTCGGTGAGGGTGAGGGCCATGCCGGAACCCTAAGGCACCGTGCCGGGAGGCCGGGGCCGGAAGCGCGGAGTCAATTCTTTATGTCGCGCTCGCCGAGCCGATCGCTCGTCTTTATGTCGCGCTCGCCGAGCCGATCGCTCGTCTTTATGTCGCGCTCGCCGAGCCGATCGCTCGTCTTTATGTCGCGCTCGCCGAGCC
>Ga0136633_1001392_pt1 | contig 17860 bp, 24 predicted proteins | sample AntDrymeUQ832206_2_FD_105494 | JGI IMG/M metagenome (GOLD analysis project Ga0136633, IMG submission 105494) | Polar desert sand microbial communities from Dry Valleys, Antarctica - metaG UQ83 (22.06) | ecosystem: Environmental > Terrestrial > Soil > Desert | place: Antarctica: Dry Valley...
GCGAGACCTTCAACATCATCCGCGCCGCACTACGTGACGACCAAGTCCTTACCGAGGCCGCTTGACATAGGGGCCTCAACGCCATGGCCGAGGCGTTCAACAGCCTGTTCAAGGCCGAACTCGTGCGCAACCTCGGCCCCTGGAAGAACATCGACGACCTCGAGATCGCGGTCGCCGAGTACATCGACTGGTTCAACTTCCGCCGGCTCCACGGCGAGATCGGCCTCATCCCGCCCGTCGAGTTCGAGGACCTGCACCGCAGCAGAATCCTGCCCGAGCAACAGGCTCAGCGGCAGTTCCACGCCTCCATCAAACCCGGCGCTTGACATGGTGCCGATCCTGCGTCCCATGGACATGAGACGGGCTCCGGTGCCGCTGTTGGTCTTGGCTCTGGCGACCGGCTGCGGGCAGGCGGCGTCGGAAGTTGCGGTCGTCGAGCAGGCTGCGGGGCCGGTGGTGTCGTGCAGCGGCCCCGACGCGGCGTTCCCGGTGGGCCTGCTGGCCGGTGCACCGACGGACCTGGCCGCCGGGGATGAGGCAGACGGGGCACTTCTTGCCGAGTTGAAGGACGATCAGACCTTCGGGGGCGGTGAGGACCCGCTGCCAGTGACCGACTGGTTCCGGGTGGTCAGTCGCGACGACTTCGCAGCATGGGTGCGCAGCCCCGACATGCAGACCGTTGTCGCTTCGGTCGAGTTCAGCCGCGACGGAGGCGACTGGCAGTACGCGCGGTCAGCGCCAGCCGGGTGTCCGCTGCGACTGTTCGAGCCGGGAGTGGAGTTCGCGCCTGTGTCTTCGGCCACCGTGCAAGGCGCTGCCGTGGAACTGCAGGCGGAAAGCGGCTCCTGCGTCGGCGGGGACGGACCGACCTTGGATCGGGTGCAGGTCACGGAGACAGACACGTCTGTCGCCGTCGTTGTGCGACTGCGACCGGAAGCTTTCGCTGCGGGTGACGATGTGTGCGCCGGGGTCGGGTTCGGGCTTCCGGTGCAGGTCGTGCTGCAGCAGCCCCTGGGTGACCGGCTGTTGCTCGACGGCTCGGAGATCCCCGCCGTACAGATCATGACCGACCGCACCAGTTGATAGCTGGGACCACTGGTGTGGGGCCCAGCGACTGGGCGCCCGGAGCGGAAGTCAACGCTCTGTAGGTGCTGTTCACGGTCCCGCCGTCCAGTCGCCAGCCGGGCACTAGGGTCAGTTCTGTGTCTGCGGTGAAGGTCTACTTCTGGGGCGGACAGCACCACAGCCCCGAGTACGCGGGCGGCTGGGTCACGGTCACCTGGGCGGCGGCAGTCGACAGCCTTGAGGAACTTCGCCGCCTCTGCGTCAAACAGCGGGTCAAGTACCCGAGCAAGCCGTCTCAGTCGAAGCCCGGCAAGGCCGAGTGGGAGGCAGCAGCAGACCGCCCTGGCCTACTCCTCTTCCGCAACGAGGAGCCCACCGGCGACCAGACGGGCGACTGGCAGGTGCTGCCCAGGGACAAGTAGGTGCCGCTACTCCAGGTCGTCTGTGTAACGGGCGCTGAGGAACGTCGTGTAGCTGATGACCGACGGGACCGGGACGTTCAGCATGCCGGCGTCCTCGGTGAGGAGCGTCTCGCTGCCGAGGATCTGGCCGTCGTCGGGGTCGACGATGAGGGTTCGGCGGTTAGGAAGCCCGCTCATCGTCGTGTCGATCTGCACAGCAACACCCCGCCTCCCGGAGCGATCCGCGACGATGCCGGCTACCGCCAGCCCGGGCGTGCGTGCCAGGTAGCGCAGTACTGCCGCTCTCACCGGCGGCGCCAGGGGCTGCTCTGCAGCTAGGTCGGCGATCGCGACGAGGCGTTCTGCCGGGCCGTTCTCGACGGGGTGGCCCTGCTCCAGCTGCCGGGCGAGCTCGGCGTCGTCGGAGGAGAGCGAGCCCAGGGCCCACATGAAGGAACGCTCGCCGCGGGACAGGTCCCTGTCGGTGGTACTGGTGTCTGCGCCTGGGCCGTCGCGGCGACTGACGGCGCGACCCGAGCCGTCGCGGGCTGCCCAGACGGTGGAGCGCTGCGGCACGATTTCGCTGTCGACCTGGTCGCCGTCGACGCGGGTCCACAGGGCCCAGCCTTCGCTCTCCATCCGGGCGTACCTGCCAGTGCCTATGTCGTCGGGCAGGACGGCGGCGCGCGCAGCGATTGCGTTCAGCACCACCGCTGGGTCGGCCTCGGAGGGCAACCCGGCGTCGGCGACCGGCGCCAGGACTGTGAGCTGGTCGGGCGTGGCCGCGTAGGCGGGGCTGCCAGCGGGCAGCAGCCCGGGGCCGCCGACGACGATGGCGGTGAGGGACGCCACGACGACCAGGACCGCCGCGGCCGCAGCCAGGAGCCGCGGCCTGTGGAGGCGGGGCTGCTCGCCCGGGTCGGGAACGGCGGTGACCGTAACGAAGATGCGCCGGAGGTCAGCCTCGGCGCGCGCGTCGACGCCCGTGACATCGGCGGCGGGATCGGCCGCTCGCAGCAGGGCCGCCGCCTCGCGGGTCGTGAGCGTCATGCTGGCTCCTCAAGACAGGGAACGGAATGCAGCAGAGCCGCGGGCGCGGCGCCGAACGGTTGGGCGTCGAGCTGGACAGCCAGGCGCCTCCGAGCGCGGTGCAGCCGCACTCTCAGCGCGGACCGAGAGCAGCCGAGGACGGCAGCGGCCGTTGCGGTGTCCAAGTCGTCCCACGACGTCAGCATGAGGAGCTCCCGGTCCTGCTCCGACAGCGCGGCCAGCGCCGCTAGTACCCGTGCCTTGTCTGCGACGGCGTCCGCGTGGTCCGGCACGGCGGCCGGCGGATCAACGGCTGCGACCTTCGCGGCCAGACGCGCCGCTCGGTTCGCGCGACGCCCGTCGCCCTTGACCGTCAAACCCGCCGTCCTGATCAGCCACGGCAGCGCAGGATCCGGGACTTCCGCGAAGCGCCGCCAGGCCACAAGGAACACATCCGCCGTGGCATCACGCGCCGCGTCCACCGGCAGCCGACGCTGGCAGTAGCGCAGCACGACGGGATACGTCAGCCGGTACATCGCCTCGTACCGCTGTCTGGCGTCGATGCTGTCCACGTCCTCTCATGGCCGGTCAGCGCCCCAGCGTTACAGGCAGGTAAGCACCGCGTCGTCGCGGACGGGCGGACCGGACAACAAGTTCGCCGCACCTGGTCAGAGGCGCACGCAGTGCGCCTCTCCTGTTTGGGCGCGCGACGGGTAGGTGCCGTTCTTGGGCTCGCCCCTCTGGGCGGACTCCTGCTCATACGAGACCGGTGGCGCGACAACCGCGCAGCCCGGCGCTGACCGTGACGGACGATCCGAGCGCAGCACACCGGGTCCGGCCCGGGGTCATCGTGGTTGCGTCGGCGGGTCCTGGCGCCCGGCCTTGGACGCGGCCGCCTGATGCCGGGCGGCGTCGATGCGTGCCTGGGCCAGCTCCTGCGCGGTCACAGGCGCGACAGGCGCGGGGTAACCCGCCCGGGCCAGTTACCCGGCTGACCGTGGCGCAGCCGGCCGGACGTCGCTGTCACTGCCGGTGCCTGTGCCGGTGCCGGTGCCGGTGCCGGCGAGCTGGTGGAGCTCGGGGAGGGCATCGAAGTCCTTGGGCCGGCCCGCCGCGGTCTTGGAGCGGATGACGTCGGCCAGGGACGCGACCTGGACCTGGACCCGGCCGACGGCGAAGGTCGTCGCGTCGGCGTGCAGGTCCTCGTAGCCGGCGGTGCCCGACGGCGTGAAGTTCAGGTCCAGCTCGCCGTGGGTGGTGACGAGGTTCAGCATGGTTATTGCGGCCATGGCCTCCCCCGAGGGGGAAAACGGCAGGCCCTCCGGCAGGCCTTCGGTTCTGATCTTGGCCTGGACTTCGCGCAGGGCGGCTGCCAGCCGCTCGAGGTTGTCTGCGGTCGCGCGCGGCACCACGTCCACATCGACGGTCCGCCGGACAGAGCCGTGCATCGGCCGCGAAGCCACCGACGACGACGTATGACGCTCCAGGACCTCCAGCAAAGCTGAGGCATCTAGCGGAACGCCCGTCTCGCCGCTCACCCGCCGACCACAGCGGCGGCGCGACGGGCCTTGTCGAGGTCCTGGCTGGTCTTCGCAAACGAGGCCGCGCGCTGAGCCTGCTCATCAGGGGTCAGGGCGGCGTGGCGGGCGTCGAGGACGTCGTCGTGGTCGTCGTAGGGCTCGAGCCGGGCCCGCAGCTCCAGGTCGGCCGCCGCCAGCAGCCGGCTGACCGTCACCAGCGACGGTTGTCGGGCGCCGGACTCGATCCGGGCGACCGTGGAGACCGGTACGCCGGCCGCCGCGGCGAGCTGTCGCTGGGACCAGCCGCGCTGAGCCCGGGCCAGCCGCAGCATGTTGCCGGCCAGGCGCTCGGTGTAGCGCTGAGTGGTGGGGCCAGGGACCGCCATAGACACGATGATAGCCAGCTGGCTCACGCATGGTCGAGGGACGCGGCAGGCTGGGTGGCAACGACGTCGGACTACCGGCGTCGTCCCATTGGTCCTCAAGATCGACGTTGCGTGGTCCTGTCTCGATCACGCGTCAAGCGCCTGGGCCTTCTCCTCATCGCACCCTGACTGGTGCGATCGCCGGTCCGGGAACGCGGGAAGGGCACCTGCTGGACATGCGGCTCGGTAGAGGTAACGGCACCTATGCGCTGCCTGCTCCTATGGGGCGGGCCATCGGCTTGCGCCAGCCGCACAAGGGCCGGTGGACCCCGCTTGGCCTTCCAGACAGGCTCCGTCGAGAAGGGACCGTGTTCCTAGCTCCGCGGCTAGCAAGAGGCTGGACTCCACTGGTGCATTGCCAAGACAGGTGTAGTCCGCTCCTTCTTCGCGCGGCAACGCCTCCACCTGATAGGTGACGATGACCTGCTGCCCCTCCTCGCGCACGACAGGCGCAAGGACCTTGCCGGTCACTCCACCCGCGCAGCCCAGCCTGGAAACCATGACAGCGATGCTGCGCGCCTTCTCGCTGGGCGGAGAGGCCGGATTCACCTCCCAGGTCGCGGTGTCTCCTTGCTGGGCTCCAGCCGCCTGCTCAGTGCTGGCGCTACCGCCGCACCCGGCCAGGACTGCAAGAACGAGCAAGAGGCCGAACCGTCGGAGCATCACCTTCATGTGATGCAGTATCGGGACGGCTGGCTTCATCCTCTAGTAGCGGCTCTGCGACGTTGCCCGCGTGAGAGCTGGGAGACGTTCGCTAGGGGCTCCCCTCTGCTGACGAGCCTTCGCTCGTGTCGGTCCAGCACCTCGATGTGGGAAAGCAACCAGTTCAAGCGCTCGTCCCAGGCCGCCGTCCGGTCCGCGACTTCGAGCGGCGCGGCTCTTTCACCCCAGATGTAGAGGTACTGGGCGTGAAAGCGGTCAGGGTCGCGGACTGCTGCGCCTGCCGGTCGGTCATCGAGTGACGCTGCGGCGTCCCATGAAAGGTCGTCGACAGCCGCGACAGTGCCGCGTGTGGTCCGCGACCACATCAGGTGAGGTCGAAGGAGCGCACGGCGGCAGCGCACGAGGTCCAGCGTCAGGACTGGCCCTTCCGTGGGACCTGCCTGCCGCGCCGCGAGGTACTCAGTCCTGAGCCGGGCGCGGCTGTGTCCTCCGACCAGCGCCCCGTCTGTGGCGAAAAGGTGTTCGGCCCCCGACCAGAGGCCCTCCGGGTCAAACGCTCCAGCCTCGCGCATGAGATGTACCGGGCGTCGGAACCAGGGATGCGCAACCGCAGAAACTGCAGGACCACCTCGCCGTCTGCCGTTGTCACGCACCGACGGTAGTGGCGGCTCTGTAACGTCCGCCGGAGCGGCGCGGACGAACGGCAGAGAAGGGCACCTACTCACGGTTGATGGCGAGGCCGACGAAGTAGCCGATGAAGGCTCCGACGGCCAGCATCAGGAAGGGGAGGATGAAGGCACCGTCCCCCTGGTCGCGGGCCAACAGCAAGGTCGTCGCGGCGGCTAGGACAGCCCCGAGCACGACCGTGCGGCCGATCGTGAGTGGGTGCCGGCGGGTCATGCAGACACCGTAGTTGGGGTGCACTCGGTAAGGGCACCTAGCGGGTTCCGGCTGCCGTGGAGCGGAGTGTGTTCACCCAACGCCCGGGTTGACGAGGTCGAGCACAGCCACCCGTCCGGCAACCGCCCTCTCCATCAGGACGCGGTAGCGGCTACCCGGTGGTGTCGGAGCCTTCCTCGATTCGGACGAGGCCCGGCGGCTCGGCAGCCAGTAGAGCCGACACGGACTCCGCCGACGCATCAGGCGGCCGCCTGATCAGGACCTGGTTCGAACGAACGTCGACGCCGATACCGAGCCCTAGGGCCGCTGCTCCCGGGCTAAGCCTGCCCGCGGCGGCTTCCAGCTCAGCGCTCGACCAGGTGGCCGACACACCTGCGGCGTCGAAGCTCCGCCCGCGCGCGAACTTCACGACCGCGGGGTCGCCGCCCTTGCTCGCGATCGTCACGGTCCCGCCGCCGTCCTGGTTGATCCACAGTCCCGCGAAGGTCTCTGGGAAGCGAGCTTTGAGGTCCGTCTCTAGGGCGGGGGTCTGTTCTTGAAGCTTGAGGCGTCGCTCCGCCTCGGCGGCATCGATCCCGAGGTCCTGCATCAAGAACGCCGCTGCCGGGTCGACGTCGCCAGAGTCTTGCTCTGCAGCGGAATCCGCCAAGGGAGAATCGGCAGAAGTGCCCCCGCAGGACGCCAGCAGCAGCACCGCCAAGGCGACGGCGCAGTGGCGGACGGCAATGTGACCCATGTGCATCGGACGCACCGCGACCCTCGGAGGTTCCGGGAGCGAGGCGGGTCGTCCGTCGCGCGTCGCAACGCCGGTATCCGATGGTCGCTCTTGCACCCGCTAGGAGCGGCTATGACGTGATCGCACCAGCCCCGGTGCAGTCGCCGACGGACCGAGGAAGGCGATCACGGAGCCGGCGAGGGCAAGCGCAGCACGTGCTGGACGGTGCGTGCGAGTCCTTCGACCGCTGGTTGACGCCTTGAATCGTGGCACGGGCTCAGCCCGCTCGGCCCCGGGAGCTGCGGCCTACGCGTCATGGCGCAGCACCGCCAGGACGGTCCTCGACGTCGACCCACCTCCGCGCCTCACGCTCGCCAAAGCTCAGGCATGAGCCTTTGCGCGGTACGCCACCAGCGAGGAGGGACTGAAGTACCAGAGCCGTAGGTGCGTGACGCTCTGAGCTCCGCGTCTTCCGCAAACGGTCAATGCGCCCGGGTGGCTTCGGCTGGATAAACGAGCGACTGACCGCGGGGTAGCAGGCCCTCGAACGGGCGGCCGCTGGCGGCGCCTCGAGCCTGGTGTGATCGGCGGATCATGCGTACCGTGGTGCTTGGGACACGAGGTGCAGCGCGTGAAGACCTGGACCGATCCGCAGATCCCACTGACGGTCACGACACGGCCGCGGTGGGTCCGGGGATCGCCACGGCCGCATGCGGTGCGCGCGTCGGCGGGCGATCGGCGCGCGACGGTGCCGGGGCCTGGCCTGTGGCGTCGGGCGGTGCGAGCGGGTGTGCTGCTGGCCGTGCTCGGCGTCGTCCTGGCGGTGGGGTCCGGGGCTCTGGCCGGTGCCGTCCCCGAGCAGCGGCCACGGGTGCTCGTCACGCAGGTGCGCACCACGATCACTCCGGTGGTGGCTGACCACGTCGAGGACGGTCTGGCGCGCGCTGCTGACGGCGACTTCACCGCCTACGTCCTCGAGCTGGACACCCCCGGAGGTCTGGTCACGTCGATGCGGGACATCGTCGAGAACGTGCTGGCCAGCCCGGTCCCGGTGCTGGTGTACGTCAGCCCGCACGGCGCCCGAGCGGGCTCCGCCGGCGCGATCATCGCCCTGTCGGCGCACGTCGCCGTCATGGCCCCGGGGACGGCGATCGGCGCGGCCACGCCCGTCGGCCTAGAAGGCGCCGAGGTCTCCGACAAGATCGTCAACGACGCCGCAGCGCAGGCGGAGTCGCTGGCGCAGCTGCGCGGACGTGACGTCGAGGTCGCGGGGGACATGGTTCGCGACGGCCGGTCCGTGACGGTGGAGCAGGCGCTCGAGCTCGGTGTCGTCGATGCCGTGGCGCCGTCGCTGACGGCCGCGCTCGACGCCGCCGACGGGCGGACGACGACGGTGGCGCCGGAGCGGGCGGTCGTCGTGCGCACGGCCGGGGCCGAGGTGGTTCGCGACGACATGGGACTCCTCCGGCAGTTCCTGCAGGTCCTGGCCGATCCCAACCTCGCCTTCCTGCTCCTCACCCTGGGCACGCTGGGCCTGATCTACGAGCTGGCCACTCCGGGGATCGGCGTGGCCGGTGGCACCGGGGCCGTGGCGCTGCTGCTCGCCCTGTTCAGCCTCTCGGTGCTGCCGGTCAACGCCGTGGGACTGCTGCTGCTCGCTGTGGCTGCGGCCCTGTTCGTCGCAGAGCTCTTCGCGCCCGGCACAGCCGGGTTCGCCTTCGGCGGTGCGGTCGTCCTCGTGCTCGCAGCGACGTTCCTGTTCGATGACACCGAGGGCGTCTCGGTCGACCTCATGACCGTGCTGCCTACTGCCGTCATCGCCGCACTGGCCGCCGTCGTGGCCGGGCAGCTCGTCCTGCGCACCCGCGGGGCGGCTGTGGTCGGCGGGCCGGAACCGCTCCCGGGCCAGACCGTGACGCTGCAGTCCGTGTCGCCGGACGGCTGCACCGGTCAGGTCTTCGCCGAGGGCGCCTGGTGGACCACCCGCACCACCGGTCCTCGACTCGAACCCGGCTGCGAGGTGCGCGTGCGGGAGCGCGACGGGCTCGACCTGGTGGTGGAACCGCTGCACATGGAGGAGACGTCATGAACGAGAGCAGCCTCATCGGGCTCGGCCTGGCCGTCGTCCTGGCGGTCGTCCTGCTGGCGGCAGCCATCAAGATCCTGCCGGAGTACGAGCGTGGCGTGATCTTCCGGCTGGGACGGATCCAGCGACTGCGAGGCCCGGGCCTCATCGTCATCATCCCCCTGGTCGACCGGCTGGTACGGGTCAACCTGCGCACGCAGACCTACGACATCCCACCGCAGGACGTCATCACGCGGGACAACGTCACCGTCCACGTGAACGCCGTCGCGTACTTCAACGTCGTTGACTCGATCCGGGCGGTGATGGCCATCGACGACTACCGGTTCGGGACCCAGCAGGTCGCGCAGACGACGTTGCGGAGCATCCTCGGGCAGACCAGCCTCGACGACCTGCTCACCAAGCGCGACGAGATCAACCAGCGGCTGCAGCAGATCATCGACGAGGTGACGAACCCGTGGGGCGTCAAGGTCACGATCGTCGAGGTCAAGGACGTGATCCTCCCCGAGGGCATGCGCCGGGCAATGGCGCGGCAGGCGGAGGCCGAGCGGGACCGGCGGGCGAAGGTCATCCACGCGATCGGGGAGAAGGAAGCCGCGGAGAACCTGGGCATCGCCGCGGTGGTGCTCGAGGAGCACCCTGCCGCGATGCAGCTGCGGACGCTCGCGTCGATGCTCGAGCTCGGCGCGGAGAAGAACTCGACGATCGTCTTCCCCGTGCCGATGGAGCTGCTGCGGCTGATGGACACCTCGCCAGAGAGCCGGGTGCCGGCCGCGCGCCCGCCGAACGACGGCCCGGCCTCGACGGCCGGCGGGCGAGCCGAGCTGCGGCCGGCGACGAGCCGGACGGCGTCGAGCCGGACGGCGTCGAGCCGGCGCTCGTCCTGACCTGCGCGCAGGTGGCACTCGGGCACGCACGGGCTGTAGTCGCGGGCAACGGCGGCCCGCGGACGCCGGGCCGTCGGGAGCGCGTCAGACGGCCGAGGTGGTGAAGGCACTTGCGTCGTCGGGCATGCTCTCGATGTGGACAGCGAGCAGCCGCGCCCGACGGTGGTCACGGTGATGGCCGAGCACGGGGTCATGGACCCGGCGTGGGACCGCCCCTTCGGCACGGGCGACCCGCTCGACCTGTCCGCGCTCGGCGTCAGCGCAGCGCTGGTCCGACGACTCCAGGACTGGAACGGGATGCTGGACGGCCTCTCGTCGAACGACTTCGAGTGGCCGACTCCCGACGTGCAAGCCGAGTGGGAGCGCGGCGGGCTGGACTTGGCGTTCGCCCTGCAGGACGAGCTAGGGGACGTCGAGGTCCGCTACTGGGAGGGCGACCGCGCTCAGCGGAGCACCCCGGTACGACGGCGTCGCCGCTGAGCCGACCGACGTGCCCGGGGAACCGCCTGCCGTTCCTGGAGGCTGACGCGCAACGGTGGCCGCGACGTCCTCCACGTCCCTGCCTGTCGACTCCGCACGTGTCGGCCAGGCCCGTCATCGTCACAGTGCGGCGCGGGACACCCGACGGGGGTGGCGTTGGCGCCGCAACGATGCACGTCGACGCCGATCGTGCCGTGCCGGTGACGCAGGGGTCGTCGCGACGCCGGCGGGTCACGGGCGGAGGACCGCACCGGCGGGCTCAGCGCGCCGACTGGCGCGTGGGTCGGGTCCGCCGCGTTCACGCTCAGCGCGGGACGCGGACGACGTCGTCGAGTGTCTCGGGAGGGAGGCCGAAGATCGGCGGGAGACAGTCGTCGAAGCGCGCGTTGACCAGGTACAGGCTGCTGCCGAGCACCGCCGCGGTCGTGGGTGTGCGGAAAGACTCGCTGGTGACATGGAAGCTCCTACGTCGATCAGACCAGGTAGTGCTCGAACGCGAAGGCGGCGGCCGCGGTCCGCGAGCCGACGTCGAGCCTGACGAAGATGTTGGAGAGGTGTCGGGCGACGGTCTTCTCCGAGAGCACCAGCGTCGCGGCGATCTGCGGGTTGCTGTTCCCGGCCGCCACCAGCCGGAGCACCTCCATCTCGCGGGGGCTCAGTCCACCGGGGGACGGCTCCAGCCCGAGGAGCCGGGCCGTCTCGCATTCGGCCGGCGCGGCGCCCAGGTCGGCGTAGCACTTCCGGGCCGCCGTCAGCTCGGCGCCGGCGCCTCTCCTCGTCACCGAGCAGTCGCAACGCGAGCCCGACCAGCACCCGGAACCGGGCCGTCTCGTAGATCGCCGAGAGCAACGCCCACTCCCTGATCGCCGACCGCGCCGCGGGCAGTGCTGCCGCCGCGTCCCCGCGCGCCAGTGCGACCCCGGCGCGCGCCGCGTGCGCCGCCGCCCGGAGCGCGGCGCACCCGAACGACTCCGCGATCCCGGCCAGCTCCTCCGCGAGCGCCGCCGCCTCGTCGTCGGCGCCGGCGGTCAAGAGCACGTCGACCGCTCCCGGCAGGAGCCGGCAGCGGTGCACAGCTCGACGATCGCGTGCGCCCGGTGTGTCTGGTCGGCGTCGATGAGCGGCAGCAGGCTGTCGGTGAAGAACGCGTGATAGCGGTAGGAGGCGAACAGCTCGCCTTGCTCGTTGCTGCTGGCGCTGGAGGTGGTTCGCGGGTTGAGCCGCTTGACCCGGCGCACCACGAGGCGGGCGGTGATGTGCTCAGCCTTGCGGCGGGAGGTGAACGCCGTGAACTCGATCTCGGCGACTTGGGCGTCGCTGATCCAGCGCTGTTGTTCGTCGTCCCAGACGGCGTCGGGGTAGACGATCGAGGTCCAGGCGGCCTCGTCGATCCGGCCGATCGCGGCCAGCACCGCCGGGTTCATCCGTACGGTGACCGAGAACCGGACGTCGTGCCGGCGGGCGGTCGCGATGGTGTCGTAGGTGAAGAACGCCGAGTCCGCCCGCAGCAGCACCACGCCCTGCCCGTCGGTTCCGCCGGCGCCGGCGGCCTTGGCGGTAATCAGCGCATCGGCGACGAAGCGGCCGGCGCCTCGAGCCGAGTTCGTGGAGCCCTTGCGCAGCCGGGTTCCGCAGATCACCGGCGCGGCCAGCGGCGTGGACACTGTCGCGAGCAGCGCGTTCAAGCTCTTCACGCCGGAGTAGCCGAACCCGACGCCCTGCTTGGCGTAGCCGTGGGTCTGCCGAACGGTGTCGTCGATGTCGACCGAGGCGAGCGTGTCGGCGCCGGGCAGCAGCGGCGTCGTCCTGGCCAGCTGGGTCAGCAACGAGGCCGCGACGCTGTCGAGCTGACGGACATGGCCGAAGGTGAACGAACGCAGGAACGTCCCGAACGTCGACGGGGCCCGGATGCCGTCGAACAACCGGCGCATCCCGCCGTGCCGCAGCAGATCCATGTCATCGATCGAGTCGGCGCCCGCGACCATCCCGGCGACCAGCGCCGACACCTTCACCCGGGCGTTGACACCACCCTTGGCCTTCAAGGTCAGCTTGGCGCCGACCAACGCTGCCAGGCCACAACGTGAGGCCAGCGCAACGACCGGCGCGAGCCCGGCACACGACACGAGGTTCGGATCATCGAACACCGCCGACACCGCCGGCGAGGCATGAGAAAGTCGCATCCAGCGGATGCCCTTCTGTGCGAACGATCAAGGCCCTCGACAAGCCCATCGTCCCTGTTCAGAAGGGCATTCGTGCGTCACGACCCGCGCATCGACCAGCACACCGACGGTGGATCGGGGCTGAGCTGGGCCCGGCGCTGCCGCATCCCGAGCTTCGTCGAACTCGGGCGAAGGAATCGCCAAGCACCGCGACGCGATCGACGCGACGCTGGAGCATCGGCTTTCCAACGGGCTGGTCGAATCCACCAACATCAAGATCCGGCTGCTCACCCGGATGGTCTTCGGGTTCAAGAGCCCCGAGGCGATGATCGCCCTGGCGATGCTCAACCTCGGCGGCTACTGCCCGCCGCTACCGGGCCGCCAGCCAGCATGATCACGCCCACGGAAGCAGCAGGAGAGCCGGAATTAGCTCCCGCCGATCCCAGCAGTTCCTGTATTCAGCAGACAATGTCGCCGTCATGCGTGAGGCTGAGGCCGACGACAGTTGTCTGATCCGGGAGTTGTTACATGAAGAAGCACGGCCAAGCGGCAAGCGCACTCATGTTGGCGGGCTTGACGTCCCTAACCCTCATAAGCGTCGGATCGTCGGGTGCATCCGCCACCTCGAGCGACCGTTGCCCGCGAATATCGGCGCAGAGTGCCTCGCCGTCGACGCCCTCGTCCACGCCGCCTGACCGCATCAGCAGTGAGCAGGACTTTCGTAGACTGAGTGGCCTCCGAGCAGACCGAGAATACGTCGAGCAGCTGCATGCGTCGAACGAGAAGTCGACTGCGTCAGGCGGCGCATCATCCGCCGCGCAGAAGGCACCTGCTTCGTCGCAGGTGCTCCTCACACCAGCCGAGAACGCCGCTTTGGCAGTGCAGGACGCTTTGGCCGAACGGGCGCGAGCAGCGGCCGCACAACACTTTCTAGATTATCCCGACGGCGGTGCTGGCCACTTCTTCGACCGAGCACGCGGCCTATTCCAGGTCTTTGTCACTGGCGACGCCGCGGGGACGGTCGACGCCCTAACGCCGGTTACCGGCAGAGAAAAGCTTGAGGTGCTTCTCGTTGAGAATTCAGAGGCAGACCTAGAGGCAGCGCGGGAGAAGATCTTCGCCCTGCGTGACGAACTCGGGTCTCAGGGGACTGTCTACCGCTCGTCGCAATACGATGTGCGTGAGAACTGCATCGTGGTAACTGTCACGGGCGACCGCCTGGCCGCCGACGCGCTTCTGGCGCAGGCGGTTGAGCCTCGTCTTTACGCCGTCGTTGAAGGTAGCGGTCCGCAGCCACTGGGTGCGCGTGGCACCACGGCACCGCCGCTGCGCGGAGGTGCAGAGCTGGTGGGCTACGACAGTGTTTGCAGCAACGGCTTCATTGCGTACCGGGACACGTCGCCTAGGACCTTCTTCAGCATCTTTGCAGCCCATTGTACCTACGTTGGTGACTACATCTATAATCCCGGTTACGATGCCAACCGGGATGGCTTGCGCAGCACAGCTGACGCTCTTGGTCGCGTGGACAAGCGCGAATGGCGCGTCGGGCAAACCGTCAATGCAGATGCAGCACGCTTCCCGATTTATGTCGGCCTAGCGACAAACGACATCATCACCAACCCCGGCTACTACCGCGATATCACTTCGGTCGAGGGTCGAGCAGGAGACGCTCGCGGCAATCTCGCCTGCCAAGCCGGAATCATGACAGGCTTTGACTGCGGCACCATCGTTGACACGAGCGTCGACTATTGCATGGATGACGATGTATCGGGCTACGTCTGCTTTGACACTGGGCGCAAAGCCGAGGGCCTTGTTGGGCGTGAGGGAGATTCTGGTGGACCCGTCTTCTACTTCAACAAGGCAATGGGCATTGTTTCCTCCGGAGATCCAATTTCAAACGGCACGACCAACAACGTAATTTATTCACACATCTACGACGTGACCACTTCGCTGGACGTGAAGGTCGTGACCTATTAGGCTAGACCCGCACCATCAGAAGGGGGTAGTCGCTTGACAGTCGCGCGGAGGCGTATCGCAGCGCTGGCAGGGCTGATGGCGCTAGTGGCATGCGGGACCGCCGAGGAGCAGCAAGCCACTCGGCCGGAGGCACGGCAGGTAGTAGAGACGCCCTTTGCGGTCGCTCCTGTCGGTGAGGACCGCTCGCGCATCGTCCTGCACGCCGCAGGCTTGGCAGGCAGTTGTACTGAGGACGCGGCCGCGCAGGTTCAGGAGACTGCGACAGGACTTGAAGTCAAGGTCACCGTCAGCGTCCCAGCCGCCTCGGCAGATGAGCGCACGGCAGGTGGAACCCCCAAGCTTTGCAGCTTGAACGTGCCCGTAATCCGCCTGTCGGTTGCGCTCCCGCGCCCTCTCGCACCCGCCGAAGAAGTGGAAGGTTCCTGCGAACCGAGCGTTGGTTCCCGCGAAGGCGAGCTCTGTCGCCAAATGATTGAGTCAACGCTGCTCCCCGCTTGAATCCGCGCGAAGCAGTTGACCTCGGGCTGGGAAATTGCATAATTGCCGACACTGGTGTCGGCCCCGCGCCGGACGACAGCGGCCTGACGGTTGTCGATGTCAGCGTGCCGTCCGGCCAGGCCGCTGACCTCGCCGCCCGGGTCGCGACCGGGCGCATCGCGCTGATCCTCGACAGCCGGGAGCGCTGATGGCGGTCCTGGCTGCTACGGGCCTGTGGGCCACTTGGGTACATCTGCTCGCCTTGCCGATGGCCGTGTGACTCGACTCGAGTGCCGGACCGGCCGCCGAGGTTGATCGTGGCGCGGGACGCCATCGCGGCCAGGGCGGTGCTGTGCACGGCGAAGTTGAAGCTCCTATTGCTTGTCAAGGGCGAGCAGGGAGCGGTCGTGCTGGAGTGCGGCGTAGACCTCGCGGGCTAGTTAGTGCGCACCGCATTGGCCCGCGTCTCATCCCCGCCCGACCTTCGCGCCGGGCTCGTGGTGCTCACCTACTTCGCGCTGGCTGGCATCGCCTACCCCGTGGTGCTCATGAGCCTCGGACAGCAGGCTCTTGGGCCCTGGTGGCGCGCGAGCGTCGTTTCAGCGTTCTTCACCGGGCTCGGTGGGCTCATGGGCTACCTGGGCTAGGTGGCCAGGGGACGACCCGCGCAGCCTAGCGACCTAGCACCCTGCGCGAAGAATAGCGCCGCGCCGTCAGCCTGCTGTCGACCCGAGGCGGTCGAAGGCTGGGCCGATGAGCGTGTCGACGAACCAGGTGCACGCACTGAAGTAGGCGTCGAATGCTGGCCGCTGCACGCCTCCGACATCGAAGGCGACGAGGCACAGGGCGATGAACGCCAGGACGGGGAGAAACTTGAAGGGCAAGGCGAGGAGGCTCATGGCCCGGGACCGTAGACCCAGAGTGTGACAAGACCGCCGGCGTCTTAAGAGATCGTCGCCGAGACGCGTCAGGCCGGGATGTCCTCCCGCGCCATCGCGTCCGGGCTCGGCGTCAGCCACGCCACCGTTGCCCGCGACGTCGAGTCGGCACCCGTCTCAGGTGAAACACCTGCCCCCGGTCCTCGGGCGTCAACGGCAAGTCCTACCAGCCGCCGGCACACCCCCAGACCTCCCCGCCAACCGCCCCGGCTCTTGCGACCTCACGTGCCGGCCCCGTCGATGAGCTGCTCGAGGCGCTGCACAGCCTTGGTCGAGCTACCGCGGGCCAGCATCGCGCCGACGATCACGGAACGGTCGAGCAGCCGGGCGCTGTGCAGGTCGGCCAGGATGCGGCGGGCCTGGTCCTGGCCGAAGCCGCGTGTCCAGCCATTGTTGCCGTGGAACTCGAGGCGGTCGAGCGCCTCGGTCAGGCGAGGGTCGAGCGCCTGCGGTGCGCTGCTGCGGCCGGTGAGGTCGACAGCGCCGCTGTCGCGGGCCCAGCCGGCCAGCTCGAGGCCGAAGCCCTCGACGACGCACAGGGATGAGCCGTGGGCCTTTCCTGCAGCGAAGTCGAGCGTCCTGGTGTCGGGGACGTAGGCCAGGACGGGGCGGTTGCCGTCGACACGCGCTGAGCGGGGCGTGGTGCGCCCGTAGCGGCTCCCGAAGGTCACGAGCGCCGGCACGCTGCTCTCGGCTCCCTGCCCGTTCGTCACGAGCAGCGGGGTGCGGCCCTGCTCCCGGCCCTGTGCGGTCACCCAGGCGATGGCCAGGGCGGCGGCGTCCTCCCAGTCGGTGTCGTCGTGCTTCGGCACCCAGGCTGCGCTGTAGCTCGTCATGGCGGACACCGAACCACGCCCTCATGCGTACCGAGCGAGCTGGGCTTCAGCGACCCCCCGCTGGTCGCCTCTGCCCCCATTTGACGCACTGCACGCTCATGGGGCGGACGGTGGCAGTTCCGCCACCACCTCGACGAGGACGTCAGCCGACACCCGCCGGACGATGTTTTCCCTCGCCCGGTTCATCCCTATCGCCGTACCGATAAGGGCGCAGGTGCGCCCCTCGTCACGGACGCTGTCAGCCTCGACGAGCTCGCCGGGCGGGGTCAGGCGGTAGGTGGGCATGGCAGAACCTTCACGATCAGGCCCGACCCTCCGTGGGGCCAGGGTAGAGCCGCGCTCAGACATGCATGCCGGTGCGTCTTACCTCAAGTCGCGGTCGAGAGAGCCCGAAGTACGCTCTACTTCGCACTACGCACCGAGAACCCTGCCACTGCGGCGGGAGGAGTCGGGGTCGAGCGACTGGGGCACCTACTACTGACCGCGGAGTTCCCCGCCCGCGGTGGAGGGAGCGCAGGTCATGTCCGTCACCGACATCCGGCACAACGACAGCGTCAGCGACGACGTCGCCCGCGCGGCCGCAGACATCAAGGCTGCGCTGCGTGACCTACCTTTTGAGCAGCAGGAAGCCGTCAACGACCGCCTCTTCGAGGTCGCCGCGCAGTACCAGGCGACCGGGCAGGTCGACCCGCTCTTGCACTACATCCAGTCGCTGACAATGACGGCTCGGCTCCACCGCAACCCGGCCTACGTGAAGAGCCTGCACGAGGCCGACAGCGAGCCCGTCGGGGACGTCGTCGACGTGGACACCTTCATGACCCGCATGCAGGAGCGCCACGGCTAGGAGCCGCCCGCGCAAGATGAACGGTGGCAGCGCAGCCCTGGAGAGGTGGTTCGCCAGGGCACCTGTCTCCGAGTGGGCCGACGTGCACGAGGCCATGCTGGCCATTCAGGACGACACCTGGGCCCAGACCTACAGGCACCTGGACGACGTCACCAACCCGAGCGCGGTGATCATGTTCATCCGGCCGGACCTCGTGCTGGTCTGGCGCGTCATTCGCGAGTACCCCGACTACTGGCGCCCGGTCTACCTCGGGCACCCGGACGACAACACCTTCGAGTAGGACCGAACACTGCAGTGGGCCGTCCAGATGGAAGAGGCGTGACCGACCACGACGAATGGGACGACCAGCCACGAGAGCTGCACCTGTGGAACCGGACCGTTGAGCAGGTCGGCGTCTGGTACGACGCAGTCGAGCTGCAAGCCGAGCGAGTGCGGACGGCTGTCGGTGGCGGAGAGAACCC
>Ga0136633_1001393_pt1 | contig 17858 bp, 12 predicted proteins | sample AntDrymeUQ832206_2_FD_105494 | JGI IMG/M metagenome (GOLD analysis project Ga0136633, IMG submission 105494) | Polar desert sand microbial communities from Dry Valleys, Antarctica - metaG UQ83 (22.06) | ecosystem: Environmental > Terrestrial > Soil > Desert | place: Antarctica: Dry Valley...
CGTCGTGGCACACGCCAGCACAAGTGCGCTGAGCGCACTGACGCGAAGTCTTCCTACCATGGTCCCCTCCTACGTCTTAGCGGGTTCAGCGCGCCTGCCAGGTCGTCCAAGATCTGCAACGGCACCCCAAGGCGCGGAAGATTACTCCTCCCGGCGCCCTGGGTGAACAGGTTTGTCGGCACGCGCCGGCCGCGACCGGCCGAGCCCGCTCACGGGTCTCGGCCGATGCGGTCGACGGTGCTCAGCGCAGGGAGATCGCGAGCGACTTGTTGCGCGTGCGCTTCACGCCGCCGGTGCGCGTGAAGGACACCCGCAGCACGCCGTTGGTGCGCCGGGTCGGGCGCCGTGCCAGCGAGCCGCGCAGCGTCCGTTCCATGCTCGCCGTCAGGCGGAACTTCAGCCGCAGGCTGCCGGCCCGCGTCGCCGTGGCGCTCGCCGTGTCCAGCACGACCACCCGCTCGCCGATCCGGGCCTTGAGGCTCGCCGTCACGCGACCGCGGCCGGGGACGACGATCGTGACGCTCGCCTGCCGGTTGCGGATCGTCAGGCGCTCCAGCGATCCGAACCTGAAGAACGAGGTCGGCTTCCCCGGCGGGTTCGCGGGCGTCGCCGAAGGCGCGGGCGTCGCCGGCGCCGCGGGAGGCGTCACCGGAGGCGTCACCGGAGGCGTTGCGGGCGGTCGGGCGAGCACCGCTCCCGGACCCGTGTACTTGAGGATGTACAGGCCGTAGTCACGATCGGATCCGACGATCAGCCGATTGCCGGCCCTGTCGGTGTAGTGCTCGACGCCCCAGAAGTTGCTTCCGCCCTCGTCGATGAACTTGCCGACCTCCTGCAGGCCGGCCGCGCGGCTGAAGCGCAGGACGCGCAGGCCGCCCGCGTACCAGGCGGCGTAGGCGAGGTTCGTCGCGGGATCGGTTGCGAACTCGTGGATCGACAGGTCGCCGAAGCCCGAGCGGTAGCGCTCGTCGATCGCCTCCGGGATCGCGAAGTCGTCGATCAGCGCGCTCGTGTTCGCGTCGTAGAGGTGTGCGTAGCCCCAGCCGTCGAACTGCGTGGTCGCCGATACCCGCGCGCCGAGCGTGCCAGGAATCGGAGGGTGGCCCGGCGGGTAGGGAAGCGTGTAGCCGGGCGGGGTGTTGAAGATCTTGTGCATGGCCTCATGGGTGACGCACATGCCCCGGATCGCGCGCGGGTCGCCGCCGCCGCAGAACGCGCCGTCGGTCGCCGCGCTTCCCAGATGCCGCTGGCCGATGATGATGCCGTCGTAGCCCTTGGCGATCGCGTTGGACATCTTCTCGTCGAAGCGGCAGGCGGCGAACGGATGGCTGGGATCATTGACCGGTCCACGCTGGACGACGAGGATCTTCTCCTCGCCGGCCGCCAATCCGGTCAGCACCGTTGCGGGCGGGATCTCGTCGAGCGCCGAGCAGCCGTAGCCGCCATAGACCGTCGGGCCGTTCAGGCGTTTGCCGGGCAGGTCGTCGATCGGCAGGCTGAAGCTGAACTCACCGGCCGGGGACGTGCCCACGTTGGGGCCGTCGGTGATCTCGAACACGGCCCGCGAGGTGCCGAAGTCCTCGTCGGCGGCCAGGACGAGCTGATCGTCGGAGCTGAACTCCGCCTGGTGGGCGTTGCCCTCGGGGGCGCCCGCGGGGCTCAGCGTGACGAGCGGATCCAGCGCCGGGAAATTCGTGTCGGTGATGTAGGTCGGGTTCCTGGGATCCGTGACGTCGAGCTGCACGTAGCCCGCGTCCCAGTAGCTCGTCAGCAGCCTCATGCGTCCGTTGATCCGCTTGACGACCATGTCGTGCTGGAAGATCGTGTTGCCGTTGGCCGAGCGCCCGACGATCTGCGGGAACAGCTCGACGAGGTCGAGATCGGCGATGAACTCCGGGTCGCGCGGGTTGGTGATGTCGAAGATGTCGACGTCGTGCAACTCGGTGTTGTCGACGGTCACGGCGTAGGCGCGCGGCCCGTCCTGCCAGACGAAGATGCTGTGGTTCGAGTTGGGTTTCTCGGCCGGATTCTGCGCCAGCGATCCTTCAGGGGATCGGTCGCCCGCGCCCTGGACGAGGATCACCGGGTTGGCCGGGTTGCTGACGTCGTAGAGGTCGAAGCCGCCGACGCCGTTGGGTCCGCAGGGCTCGTTGTTGACGGCCAGCAGGTCGCCGCGGAAGCCGGGGGTGTTCACCGCGACCGCGTGTGCGCCCTCGCCGTGGTAGGTCTGTGGCAGCGCCGGCACGAACGCCCGCTGGACGGGGGCGGCGGGGTTGGCGATGTCGACGCTGAAGAACCCGCCGCGCCGGCAGGCGACGTCGGTGGGGTTGTCCTTCGGGCTCCACGACATGAGGTACGCCGCGTCCTTGTGCACCGTGACGTCGGCGATCTGGCCCGGCAGCACGTTGCCGAAGGGCGACGTCAACTCGAGCTTGGAGACGAGCTCCATATTCTCTCGAGCGGGCGGAAGATGGTTCGCGAGGCCGCCGTCCTGCTGCGCGGCGGTGGGGGAGCTGAAGCTCGAACGACGACCGACGAGGGCCGAGGGAGCCCGCGGTGCGGCCGATATCCCGCCGTCATCCGTCGTCCACGGCCGGTCGCCGGCGCTGCTCGCTGCGCGCTGGGCCTCGGCCGGCGCGGCGCTCAACGCCGAGAGCGCGGCCACGACGAACACCGACATGACACGAGAGAACGCTGAACGCACGGTGGATCCTCCGTAGTTGTCCGACACTGAGCCCCCGCACTGACGCCGTACCCTACCCACGGTGCGGATGCCGCTTTATCCGCAATTTAGCCTCAAGCGACACCTGCCACAAGTGCCGATTGCCTGTAGCCGCGTTCTCAGCGCACCAGCCGGATCGTGACCGCCTCGGCCTCGCGCGAATTTCCGGCGCGATCGGTCGCCACGACGTTCAGGCGCACCCTGACCCGGCGGCCGCGGCGCAGCGCGCGCAGCGCCTGGCGATGCTGCGACCGCGTGAGCTTGACGGCGAGCTCGGCGCCGCCCCCCGCGACAGCGATCGATGTCCGGGCGACCTTCAGCGGCAGCGCGACCCCAGCGATCGTCACCGACCCGGACGCTGCGACGAAACCGCTCTCGGTCGAGCTCGCGAAGACGCGGATCGTGCGCGAGTTGCGGATGCGCTTGCGCGCCGCGGCGCCGACCTCGACGCGCGGGGCCACGCGGTCGCGCGCGCCGCCCGCACCCGGCGGCGCCGCGGTGAGCGTCCGCACGACCGACTCGCAGTCGCCGGCGACGTCGTCGAGCGTGTCGGCGTCGACCTTGTCGGTCCCGGCCCCGCAGCGCACGACGTCCTGGATCCCGTCGCGCGCGCGGACGTCGTCGTCGCCCGCGTCGCCGCTGACCTCGTCGATGCCCAGGCCGCCGATCACGACGTCCGCCGCGCCACCGCCGGCGAGCGTGTCGTCGCCGTCGTCGCCGCCGAGCTGGTCGGTCGCCGGCCCGCCCGTGAGCTTGTCGGCGCCGGGGCCGCCCAGCAGCGTCGTCGGGACGTTCACCGAGACCGTCGCGGTGTCCTCGCGCTCGCCGAGGTCCAGGCGCACGGACCGCACGCCCGCGGCGGGACAGAAGGTCTGGATGATCCACGCGTTGGCGTCGGCGGTGATCTCGCCCGGGTCGCAGCTTCCGGGATCCATGCCACCGTCGACCGTCGGATCGCGAAACTCGATCCGCGAGCCGTTGGCGCGCACGGTCAAGGTGTTCAGCGAGGTCGCGTCCGCGGAGAGGTACGAGACGAGGCCGCTGGCCGGGCGCACGAGCGAGTGCGCGCCGGCGGCCGCGGGTGCGAGGGCCAACGCAGCCGCGACGGCAGGCGCGACGCGCGCCCAGGCGGCCAGGCGAGGCTTCATGGTGAGAACACCGTTCTCCAGGTCTTGGCCGCGTCTGTGGTGTGCATGATCGTGCCGTCGCTGAGGGCGAGATACAGCTCGTCGCGCCCGATCGCCTTGAACTTGTAGGGCTCGCCGTTCACGCGGCCCGCGTCCTGCCACGTCTCACCGCCGTCGCCGGAGCGCTCGACGGTGCCGTCCTTCAGCGCACGATAGAGCGCGTCGGGCGCGGGCCACGCCAGTCGGATCCCCTCCTTGCGATCGAGCGGGCGCCACGACCTGCCCTCGTCGGTCGAGCGAAACAGCTCGCGGTCGTTGGAGGCCACGATCCGCCCGGCGTCCGCGGGATCGACCTCGAAGTCGATGATCAGCCCGCGCGGGGTGAAGTTCTCCGCGAACGTCCTGCCGCCGTCGCCGGAGATCAGCAGCGCGCTGAGCACGGCGTCGAAGGCGTACATCTTCCCGTGGCGCAGGACGATCTTGTGCAGGTCGGCGTCGCCCAGGCGCGAGATGACCTTCCACGTGCGCCCGCCGTCGTCGGAGCGGATGAAGCCGAGAAACGCCGGCAGGTTCTTCTGGTCGGGATGGCCGGAGCCGATCAGCCGTCCCGGGCCGCTGACCAGCAGCTCGAGGAACGTGCCGACGGTGGACGTCCTGCCGCGGGCGCTGACCGTCCCGCGCGCGCGGGTGACGTCACCCGACTCGCGATCGATGCGCCAGAAGCCGCGGTTGGTCGTCAGCAGAAAGTCGTCCGTGCGAGGGTCGATGTCCAGCGCGTTGAGATACGGCGGCTTCTTCGTGAAGTCGACGAGGCGGCTCGAGCGCTGCCCGCCGTCGTCGTCGGGCGTGCCCGACCCCCCACCGCAGCCGGCGGCCGCGAGCGCGAGCGCCGCGAGCGCGGCCATTGCGCAGAGGCGGACGCTCATGCCGTGCCCGCCTGCGCGAGCAGCCACAGCGCCAGCGTCGTGAAGCCGATCATGATCACGAGCATCGCGTATTGCGAGCGCGCGGCGGCGCGACCCTGCGCGTACAGGGTCAGGGCGCGGTCGTGGGCGAGCATCAGCGCCGCGACGTGGCCCGCGACGACGCAGGCGACCTGCGCGTACCAGGCCTGATTCTGGGAGATGAGCCCGTAGTCGACCGCCGACGAAGCGGTGCCGAACAGATCCCAGCCGCGACCCAGCGGGTCGGACAGCAGGTACGTGATGCCCTGGCCCTCGAAGAGTAGGAACGTGAGGTAGTGCGCTGCGACATAGACGAGCGCGATCGGCACGAGCGAGTGCACGAAGCCGCGGCGCAGGCGCTCGGCCGACAGCGCGGGCGCGAAGCGGTGCGCGTAGCGGCTGCCGAGGGCGTAGAAGCCGGCCACAAGCGCCACGCAGACGATCATGCCGAGCGTGGCGGAGAGCTTCTGCGCCGTGGCGGCGCTCGGCCCGATGGCGGCGAAGGCGTCGTCGAGCGGGCCGCGGATCTGCGACCACACGCGGCCCTGGCTGAGCCCGTCGAACGTCACGGTGCCGATCATCACGGCGACGAAGGTGATCGTGCCGGGGAGGAAGTCCAGCCGCGGCAGGCCGCCGAGCACGGGCCGCACACCGACGACCCGGTCGCGCGTCTCGACCGGCGCGATGCGCGCGAACAACCCGAAGTAGACCGAGAACGCCTCGCCCCGCGTGCTCCACGTCTCGACGCCGTAGACCGCCTGCGCGGCGAGCGTCAGCACGGTGTAGGTGGCGGCGGCGATCGCGAGCGTGCGCGGCTGCTCCGACCAGCCTGAGACGAGCTCGATCCAGGTGAAGACGAGCAGCGCGATGGCGGCCGGCCAGCGCCCGAGGCGCTCGGGGTAGGCGCGGTGGCGCGGGGCGTCGCCGTCGCGCCGCCGGCTTTGCAGTGCCCAGCCGGTCGCGCGACCGAGGGCGCGCCACGGGTTGACGGCGCGAAAGACGTCGCCGAACAGCGCGCTGACGAACGCCATGCCGACCCAGAACACGATCATGATGAACGTCGGCGCGAGGTTGCTCAGCGCGTTCTGCGTACCGGCGAGGCCGGCGACGATGACGAGCGCGAGCAGCGCGACGCCGAGTGCGCCGGCCGCGAGCTCGAGGGGGCGGCTGCCAAGCGCGCGCCCGAGGAATCCGGGCAGCGGGCGCCAGCGATCGCGCTCCAGCCGCGGCTGCTGCCAGAGCACGGCGAGCGTGACGAACGAGAGCACCAGCACGACGACCGCCGCCCAGCCGAACAGCCACTCCGGCAGGGGCAGGTTTGCGCGCTGGACCAGACCGTGGGCCGAGGCGCTCGACGGCATCGCCGCCCCGACCGCAACCAGCGCCGCGGTGGCCGCCGGCCCCCGCCGCCCAAGGTCGTGCCCGCCGATCAACGCTTGATCGCGAAGAAGACCTTGGTCCCGCGCGAGCAGCGGAACTTGAGCTTGGTCTCGGCCCCGTAGTTGCGGCAGCGGTAGCCCGTCGGCCTGTTGCCCGTCTTGAGGTAGCTCGAGGAGTACGAGCGCGCCGTGCTGCAGCGCAGCTGGTCGGCCTTGATGTTGTAGCGCTTGGACTTGGCGGTCAGGCGCCCGCAGTCGGCGGGCGGCACGATCGCGACGGCGCTAGGGGCGAGCGCCACCGCGGCGCACGTCAGTGCGAGCGTCAGTGCGGTGAGATGTGAGCGAAGCTTCGGCCGGTGCTGCATGAGCGTGTCTCCCCTCGCCGGCGGGACTTGCAAGGCTAGCGCGGTGCCGGGCTCACCTCGCCGGCACCAGACGCCCGGCGGTTCCAGGATGACATTCTCAGGACTCGATCGTGGCCAAGCGAAGCGCGACCTACGTCGGCCCACGGCGAGCTAGGCACCCTGGCCCATTTTTCGCCCGCCGCGACCCTTGCCACCGCCTCGCTTTGTCACGAAAAGGCGCCGCTACCGGGCTGCAGCACTCGATGAGTCTGGCGGGTGGCGCCACACTGATCGACGCATGACAACACCGCTGGCTGCAGTGCCTCGTTGTGATCGCCCGGTGCAATAGCGCGAGAGCTTGTGCTACGTCCGACGGCGCGACTGCAATAGCGGCGCGGAATGTCACGACCGACTCGGCGGGGCTGAAACACTCGCGCCTGACCTGCGCCGTTATTGCATTTTCTGGCCCGATGCTATAGTTCTGCTCGGTATGGCGGACGCTGCTACACGGGCCGGACAGTTCATGCCTGCCGGCGGCTACGAGTACTTCGTGCCGGCACCGCTGCCGCCGAGCCCGCCGCTCCAGTACGACAGCGAGCTGCTCGCGCTGTTGTCACGCGCGGACCTCGCCGTGGGCCGGTTGGACGGCGTGATCCGTACCATCCCCGACCCGGACCTGTTCGTCTCGATGTATGTCCGTCAGGAAGCGGTGCTCAGCTCTCAGATCGAGGGCACGCAGAGCACGCTTGAGGACCTGCTCAACATTGAGCTAGCGCCGCGCAAAGGCGAGATCGGTGACGTCGGGGAAATCGTCAACTACGTCGCGGCGATGAACTACGGCCTCTCGCGACTGCCCGACTTTCCGCTCTCGTTGCGCCTCATCCGCGAGATCCACGCGGAGCTGTTGCGCTCCGGGCGGGGCGCGGCCCGTCGCGCCGGAGACTTCCGCGACCAGCAAGACTGGCTGGGTGCCGGGCTCGTGCCGATCGAACGCGCAACCTACGTGCCGCCACCCGTGCCGGAGATGCACGCTGCGCTAGATGCCTTCGAGCGCTTTCTGCACGATGACCAGCAGATGCCCGACCTCGTGTACGTCGGACTCGCCCACGCTCAGTTCGAGACCATCCATCCGTTCTTTGACGGCAACGGCCGCGTGGGGCGCCTGCTGATTACGTTCTTGCTCATGCACCGAGACGCGCTGCACCGGCCACTGCTGTACCTCAGCGTCTACCTCAAGGAGAACCGAGCCGAGTACTACGACCGACTGACGAGCATCCGCCGCCGCGGCGACTGGGAGGGCTGGCTGAAGTTCTTCCTGCGCGGCGTAGCACAGACGGCGGGCGAGGCAACCGCGACCGCTCAGCGCATCTTCGAACTCCGCGAGCGGCATCGAGCGCAAGTACTCCGTGAGAATGTCGGCCCGAACGGGCTGAAGCTACTCTCGCTGCTCTTCGCCTCGCCGATCGTCAACGTCAACCTCGTCAGAGCAGACCTCGGCGTGACGTTCGCGACGGCCAACAAACTGATTGGCCGCTTCGAGCAACTCGGGCTCGTGCACGAGATCACAGGCCAGCGCCGCTCGCGCCGCTTCCGCTACGACCCGTACCTCAGGCTCTTTCAAACGGGGGTCGATGATCCCGCTCCCAAGGTTCCCGCCCAGGTCACGAGCGCCGGCAGCACATAGCGCCCGCGTCTGCGTCGCGTGCGACGACCAAGAACGCCACTTTGGGTGTCGCCTACGAGGTGCTGGGGAACTCGCGAGTGCACTGGCATGCGGGACAGCTCTTGCGGTCGCGGTCGCCAGACCCACCCATTGATTGTCCGCCGTGCGAATCCAGAAGCGTCGTGAACATCCGCGACCAGGCCGTCGGGTCGCCGGCGCGGACGTCGGCGTGCAGGCGATCCTGCATATCTCGCTCGACCGTCACGCGCCGTCTCTTCCGACCGCGTGCGCAAAGTTCGACAGCGTGATTCGATTTGTGAAGCCCACGGCGACCGACGACACTACGCGAGGCTCTGGGCTCGGGAGAAGGCTGCGGATCGAGCGAAGCGGGATGCGCTGGCCTGCCGCTACCCAGCCAACAGCCACGGCGCGGGAGTGCCAGGCAAGCGGCTCCTGGGACGAGCGAGCCGTCTAGTAGGAGGCCGAACCCACGTAACCCCTGCAGATCCGGCGATGGCGAGACCCGGACTCGAACCGGGGACACCACGATTTTCAGTCGTGTGCTCTACCAACTGAGCTATCTCGCCGCGGCGGGGAGGATATCGCCGCCGCGCTCGCGACCCGCGCCGCCTGCCAATGCCGCCGGCACGAGCGACGCGCAGACGGCTACCGCGGCGCCCAGGCCCGCAGCTCCGGCAGCGGGTCGATCGGGTACCCGCCGGCGATCCGCCAGCCGACGTTCCAGATCTCGAAATGCAGGTGCGGGCCGCTCGCCGTGCCGGTGGCGCCGACGCGGCAGAGCTGCGCCCCCGCCGCAACGACGACGCGCTCGGCGACGGCCGTCGAGCCGCGGATGCAGTGCGCGAAGAAGTAGTCGCGGCCGTCGGCGCCGTCGAGCACGACGTACTCGCCGGCGCCGCCGGCCTGGTAGCTCGTGCTCGATACGGTGCCGCCGTACGGGGCCACGACCGGCGTGCCGGCGGCGGCGGCGATGTCATGGCCCTGGTGGATGTGGCCGGTACGCCCGGAGCCGAAGCGCGAGCCGGTGCCGCCGAGGTTGAACGCGCCCGCGACGGGGAACACGCCCGGACCGCCCGGCGACACGGCCGGCGGCAGGCCGATCGCCGGTGGGGCGGGCGGTGCCTTGACGCCGTGCACGAGGATCTTCGCGCGCCCCGGGCGCCCCGCGTCGCGCTTGAGCGTGCGGCCGCGCGAGTCCTGAGCATGCAGGCGCACGACGTAGCGGCCGGCGCGCAGCGCGACGCCGGCGGGCCAGCGCGCGGTCACGCGCTCGCCCGTCTTCACCCAGCCGAGCGAGATGCGCGCCACCAGGGCGTTGTGTGGCAGGCGCACGACGACGATCCGCGCCCGCACGCGCTCGACGCCGCGCTGGCGCACGCGAAAGCGCAGCCGTGGCAGCACGTCGCCGGCGACCAAGGCCTTCGGGGAGACGGTCAGCTTGCTCGCCACCGGCCGCTTCGCCGGAACCGGGACGTTCGAGCCGTACGCCGCGCCCCCGTTCTTCGCCGCACCTGCCTCGTAGGCCGCCCCGCCGCCGGCCTGCGTCGTGGGCTCTGCGCCGGCCGGAGCCGGCGATGGCGCAACGAGCGCGAGGGCAGCAAGCACAGCAGTCCCACCGATCGCATCCGTGCGCATGGCCCCAAGGGTCGACGATGGCCGAGCCGTCCTCAAGCGCTGCAAGATCCCGTTCACGCGCAGGAGACCGCGCGATCGCGACGAAGCGGCCACGCCGGCTCGTGTAACGGATCGTGGTGACCGATACTCCGTCCATGGCAAGCGACCAGCGACCGGTCGAGCTGATCCTCGCCCGCGGGCTGATGTCGAACATCACCACGCCGGCGTTCCTCGTCGACGTGCAGGGCACGCTCGTCTTCTTCAACGACGCCGCGGGCGAACTGCTGGGCCTACGCTACGAGGAGGCCGGCCCGATGGAGCTCGCGCAGTGGGGCACGCGCTTCATGCCGCTGAGCGAGGACGGCGAGCCGCTGGCCCCCGACGACCTGCCGCTCGCGGTCGCACTGCGCGAGCGGCGCCCGGTGCACCTGGCCTTCGGAGTGCGCTCGGCGCAGGGCGACGAGCGCCAGATCGAGGTCAGCGCGTTTCCGATCGTCGGCAACGCGGGACTACGAGGTGCGATGGCCATCTTCTGGGACGCGACGGCGGGCTGATGCGCGTCAAGGTCTGGGGCGCCCGCGGCTCGATCCCCTGTCCGGGCCCCGAGACCGTGCGCTACGGCGGCAACACGTCGTGCGTCCAGACGACGCTCTCGGACGGCACGCAGCTCGTGCTCGACGCGGGCACCGGCATTCGCAACCTCACGCTGCCCGACGAGCCGGGGCACATCCACATCCTGCTGACGCATCTGCACCTCGACCACATCCAGGGGCTGCTGTTCTTTGCGCCGCTCTTCGACCCGCGCAACGAGGTCACGATCTGGGGCCCGCCGTCTCCCGGCTGTCCGCTGCGCGACCGCATCGCGCGCTACCTGTCGGCGCCGCTGACGCCCGTCGAGCTGCGCGAGGTGCCCAGCCGCCTGGAGTTCCGCGACTGTCCGGCCGGCGAGTGGAGCATCGGCTCGGCCTGCGTCCGCGCCGAGGCGGTCAACCACCGCGGGCCGACGCTCGGCCTGCGCATCAGCGAGCCTGGCGCGACCTTCTGCTACATCCCCGACCACGAGCCGGCCCTGATCGGCCCGCTCGACGAGCTCGACCCGGCGTGGATCTCGGGGTACTCGCTCGCGCTCGACGCCGACCTGCTGCTGCACGACTGCCAGTACACCGACGAGGAGTACCCCGGCCACTACGGCTGGGGCCACTCGTCGGTCTCCGATGCGCTGGCCTTTGCCCGCCGCACCCGTGCGCGCCGCACGCTGCTCGCCCACCACGACCCCGACCACTCCGACGCCCGGCTCGACGCGCTGCACGACGGCGCGCTGCGGCGCTGGCGCGAGCTCGGCGGCGACCCGGGCGCGATCGAGATGGCGACCGAGCTGTGCGAGATCGAGGTCGGCTCGGCGCTCAGCGCTCAAGCATCCGCGCCATGACCTCGAGCGCGCCGGCCTTGTTGAGCGGCTCGTTGAGGTTGCCGCACTTCGGCGACTGCACACACGACGGACAGCCGTGCTTGCACGGGCACTCGGCGATCAGCCGGTGCGCGTCGGCGACGAGCGTCTCGAACGCGAGAAATCCCTGGCGGGTGATGCCGACCCCTCCGGGATGCCCGTCGTAGATGAAGATCGTCGGACCGCCGGTCTGCGGATGAGCATTCGTCGACAGGCCGCCGATATCCCAGCGGTCGCACATCGCCAGCAGCGGCAGCACCGCGATCTGGGTGTGCTCGGCCGCATGCAGCGAGCCGAGCAGGACCTCCAGCGGGAAGTCCTCGGCGAGCAGGTCTGAGTCGGGCTCATACCACAGCGCCTGCGTCGCAAAGGTCGTCTGCGGCAGATCGAGGCCCTGGAGGTCGACGATCTCGTGGCTCGGCAGCTTCTTTCGCTGATAGGCGAGCACCTGCTCGGTGACGCTCACCCGCCCGAAGGAGAGCGTCACGCCGAGCGTCGAGCGCCGATCCAGCAGCGCCTCGATCTCGGTCATCGTCTCCTTCTTGGGCTGGGTGTAGAAGTCGCCCTCGAACGGCTCGACGAGCGCGCGGCGCGTGTCGAGGTCGAGGCCGCGCACGATGTACGGCCGGGCCTGGTGCAGGTAGACCGCGCCGTCGTGCACCGTCATGTGCGCGCGCGCCGACTCGACGGTCCCCAGCAGCTCGCCGTGCTGCACGTCGACGATCGCGACGGAGTCCGGCGAGGCCGAGCGCAGCGACACGCGCGCGGCGGGATAGTCCTCGGCGTGGCGCAGGACGTAGCCGTCGCCGCGCTGCACGAGGCCGCCGGCGGCGACGAGCGCCTGCGCATGCGCCTCCCAGCGCGGCCCGAGCGTCTCGGCGTCGGCTGCGCTCAGCGGCCCCTCGTGCGCCGCGCACAGCAGGTGCGCGAGGTGGATCGGCTCGTTCTCGTATTCGAGGATCGCCGCCTCGACGGGGCGCCCGAGGAACTCCTCGGGGTGGCGGCAGAAGAACTGGTCGAGCGCATCCTCGCCGGCGACGTAGACCGCGAGCCCGCGCCCGCGCCGGCCCGCGCGCCCCCACATCTGACGCAGCGACGCGACGGTTCCCGGGAAGGTGACGACGACCGCCGCATCCAGAGCGCCGATGTCGATCCCGAGCTCGAGCGCGTTCGTCGTGATGACGGCCAGCAGCTCGCCGCGCATGAGCCTGTCCTCCAGGTCGCGGCGCTGCTGCGACGTGTAGCCGGCGCGGTAGGGCACGACGAGGTCGGCGAGGTCCGGATCGGCGAGCGCCACCAGCCGCGCGACGAGCTCGACGGCCTTGCGCGACTTGATGAAGCAGATCGTGCGCGCGCCGCGATGCGCGAGCTCCGTGACGATCTGCGCGGCCTCGCCGAGCGCGGAGGCGCGCGTGCCGAGCGCTGGGTCGGTCAGCGGCGGGTTCCACATCGCGATCTGGCGGCGCGCGCCCGGCGAGCCGTCGCGGTCAACCAGGGCGACCTCGTCGAGGCCCGTCAGCCGCTCGGCGAGCTCGACCGGGTTGGCGATCGTCGCGCTCGCCAGCAGGTAGCGCGGCTCGGTGCCGTAGGCGTTGGCGATCCGCCGCAGCCGCCGCAGGACGTTGGCGACGTGCGAGCCGAAGACGCCGCGGTAGACGTGTGCCTCGTCGACGACGACGACCGCGAGGTTCGAGAAGAAGTCGCCCCACGCGCGGTGGTGGGGCAGGATCGCCATGTGCAGCATGTCGGGGTTCGTCAGCACGAGGTTCGCGCGCCGGCGGATCTGCGTGCGCTGCTCGCGCGCCGTGTCGCCGTCGTAGATCGCCGGGCGCACCTGCTTGGTCAGGCCGAACGCGTTGATGGCGCGCGCCTGGTCCTGCGCCAGCGCCTTGGTCGGGTAGAGATACAGCGCACGCGCCTTGGCGTCGCGGCACAGGACGTCGAGCGCCGGCAGGTTGAAGCACAGCGACTTCCCTGAGGCGGTGCCGGTCGTGACGATCGTCGGACCCGCCCAGGCGGCCTCGAGCGCCTCGGCCTGGTGCTGCCACAGCGACGTGATGCCGGCGGCGCGCAGCGCGTCGAGCAGCGCCGGGTGCAGCGTGTCGGGCAACGGCGCCGAGATCGCCTCGCGCGCCCCTTCGAAGGCCTCGTGCACGAGGCGCTCATCGGCGCGTCCGGCGTCGAGCAGCGCGCTCCAGGGCTGGGTCTCAGGGGCGACGGACACGCTTGAGATAGTACGAGCGCCGCGTCGCTGCGCAGCTTCCATCACTCGCAGTTTCCGGCCGATCGTCTGCGAGCGCTGGGCTCGTAGCTTCCATCACTCGCAGTTTCCGGCTGGGTGCCGGCGCTCGACGTCCTGTGCCGCGACGCCAAGGCGCGCGCTGGACGAGCCGGTTGCGGCGCGAGGGCGCCTGGCCGCGGATGGCGCAGGTGACGGGCTGCTGGAGCGTCCGCCGCCGGCGCAGGCGCGGGCCTGGCCCGTACGACTGTACGCTTGACCGGCGCTGGAGCAGCGGAGATCATCGCAGCGTGTGCTCGTCGCGGAAGGCTCAACTGCTGCTTGCGGTCTGCCTGTGCGCCGCGGTCGCCGGGGCGGTGGGCTCACCGCTCGGGTCCGAGCGCGCCCCTGCCGCGGTGACCGCGCCGCCGCCGGCGGATTGCGACGCGCCGAAGGCCGAGCTTCGCCGGGGCAAGATCCGGGTGTTCATGCGCGGGCAGACCGTTCGCACGTATTACCTCTGCAGCGAGCACCTGCGCAAGCCGCGGGCGTATCACTCGCGCCGCATCGACGAGGCCGAGGACGATCCGTTTGACTTCGGCGTTCGGGGACGCCGCCTGACCTACACCGACTTCATCGTCACGACGCAGCGCGAGGCGCTGGCGTGGGTCGACCTGAAGACCGCCCAGTACCGTGAGGTCAAGGTCCCGCAGGGCCGCGAGTACGTCCAGATCCGCGCGCTCGGCCCGGATGGCGCTATCGCCTTCGTCACCACCGAGGCCGGCGCGGGCCAGCGGATCTGGTACGCCGCTGCCAGGCGAACTGCGCTCGCGAAGCCGCGCATCGTGGCGCGCGCTGCGGACGGCGACATCGTGCCGGGGTCCCTGTCGATCAGCGGTGCGACCGTGCGCTGGAGGACGCCGTACGGGCCGCGCCGCAGCGCGCTGCTGACAGGCGCCCCACAGACCGTCCCCGCCGCGTCGCGCACCTGCGACTCCAGGGAGCGGCTCTATCGCAGCGGCGCGATCCGGATCTTCTTACGCACGGTGGGCAACATCGAGCGCTTCTATCTGTGCAGCGAGCAGCTCCGCAGGCCGAAGCTCTTTCTGGAGAAGAACCCCTGGACGCACCCGCCGATCTACGGCTTCCGGCGCTTCGGGCGCCACCTGATGTTCTGGATCGATTGGGGCGGCGAGGAGGACACCCGCGGCATCGGCTGGGTGGACCTGCGCACGGGCCGGCAGATGGACGTCGAGGTCGAGGGCGGGCTCGAGGTCGACGAGGCGGTCGTCGGCCCCGACGGCGCGATCGCCGTGCGTACGGGCAAGGAACTGCGCTACGCGATCCCCGGCCGCCGCAGCCTGCACTCGCTGCGCTTTCTCGCGACGATCTCAAACGGCACGCCCGCGAAGCGGTCGCTGGCGATCCGCGGCTCGAACGTCACCTGGAAGACGACGACCGGGCAGACCGGCAGCGTGCCCGTTCCTCGCACCTGACGCGAACCGGGCGTCGCCGGCGCAACGCCGCGGGCCCTCCCGCAGGAGGACCCGCGATCGTCACCTCGAGCGTCAACGCAGGACGCGCCCCGCGCGGTTCTTCACCGTCAGGCTCAGCGTCACCCGCGACGTGACCCGCGACGTCCTGAGGTCCGGCCGGTAGGCGTAATCGATCTTGCGCGAGCGCAGGTCGATCGGCAGGATCAGCGTCAGCAGGCCGTTGCGCCGCGACCTCATGCCCGTCTTGCGGCGGCGCTTGTCGCCGGGCAGCACGTGCACGACGTCGACCCGGGCGCCGACGATCGGGCGCGGGTTCGAGCCGCACGTCACCAGCCGCCCGCGCGTGACGGTCCGTGTGCCGAAGCGGCTCGTGTGACTCCTGCCGAGGTTGCGCCTGCCGCGCACGAAGCGCATCGCCAGACGGCCGCATGTCGCCCGTGGGCCGTCCGAGCTGCCGATGCGCCCGTTCTCCCCGTTGCTGGCACCCGTCGTCCCGCCGCCGCCGACCCGCAACACGCAGACGCGCGTGGCCGGATCGGCAATCGCGCCTGCCGGGCACGGCCGCTGGACGAGCAGGATGCACGCGCTGGAGTTCGGGTCGCGCACCGTCCCGGTCGGGCATGTGGTCGGCGTGACGATGCAAGCGCCGCCGGAGGCGGTCGTGCCGGCCCCGCACGGAGCGGGCACCGTCAGGATGCATGCGCCCTGCGGGTTGGCCGTCGTGTTCGCCGGGCACGGGGCCGTCACGACCTGCTGGCAGACCAGCGGCGAGGATCCCGGGACCGCGACGCCGGTGGCGCACGTCTGCGGGACCACGGGCGCGCAGACCGCGCCGTGGCGGTCGGACTTGGCCTCGCCGACGACGACCGTCGCGAGCGGCGGCGTGACGCCCGGCGCCAGCACCTCGACCGTCACGGCACGCTGCGTGAGCGACTCGTCGGCCGTGCCGACGCCGCTGCGGACCTGCTGGTTGAGGCTGATCCGGACCAGGGGCAGGAGGCTGACGGGGATGATCGGCTCGCCGTTGGCGGCGATCGGGATGACGATGTTGTTGATCCGCAGGTTGACGAACGTGCTCGTCCCGCTCAGCGTCGGGGTCGTCGCCGGGTTGCCCGTGCAGTCGCCGGTCGCCTCGGCGGTCACGGCGTCCAGCTGGATGGTGATGTCGCCGACGACGATCCGCACGGGTCCGGACACGCCGGCCTGCGAGAGGACGTCCTGGTCGCGAGCAGCCGCGATCTGCGGGTTCAGGCGCGTGCGCGCATACGCCGCGTTGAGCTCGATCAGGGGCGGCGTGGTCGTGGTGCCGCCTGGCGCTGGGAGCAGGCTGACGTTCTGCACGCCGGCGTCCGAACTGGCGCACTGCTCGCTGTCGGCGAGCGCTCCGGTCCGCGGGAAGCCGTTGGCCAGGACCGGTTCAGCTCGAGTGGTGCCGAGCACCGCCGGCAGCTCGACGTACGCCGCGCTGGCGCGGCACGACCAGACCGGCAGCGTCGTGTCGGCCTGCGCCTGTGGGACCAGCGCGGCGAAGACGCCGAGCGTGGCCAGGACCATCCATCGCGTCCTCGTGAATCGCTGCTTGCTCATAGGTGCTTCCCTCTCGTCCGTGTGGGTCTTCGCTCCAACGCAGGTTGTGCGGAGAACTGGCGCAAAGCGCGCGAATCTACTTGGCGGCGCTGAGTGACGCGGCGCCACCGGGCGGACGGCAGGGGTATCGTCCCGCGCGACGCCGCGTGTCGAGATCGGCGGGTGGGTTGTCCGACGACACACTCGCCTTCTCCGGGGCCACCCCGGGGAGACCCAGGTGACCTGAGCACGCATCGCGAGCCCGCTCCTGCGCCCAACTGCGGGAGCACCGCCGGGCGCGCACGACGAAGAGCAGTCGGCACGCGGCGTCGGCATAGTGCGCCGTGTGTACGGCCCGCCCGCGCGCTCCGACCTCGCCCGTGGACTTGCCGGCGCGTTTCTGGCCGGCGTGTGGAACGAGCGCGCGCTCGTGCGGCGCGCGCGCAGCGCGCTGGAGCAGCGGCCCGCCTGGCTGCTGCCCGTGGCGCGCGCCGTGCTCGCGGCCTATGCCCACCCGCCGGCGGACCGCCCGCGCGAGCTCGCCGCGTTCATCGACGCGACGATCCAAGCGCTGCCGCCGGATCCCCGGCACCCGAGCCCGCCGCGGATCCGGCGCTGGCTGATCGCCGAGCCGGCCATGGGGCGCATCCGCTGGCCCATCCCGGTACTGGCAGCGGCCGGCGACCTCGCCGCGCTGCTCGAGGTCTCGCCCGGCGAGCTCGAGTGGCTCGCCGACGCGCGCGGGCTCGAGCGCACGGTGCAAGACGAGCGGCTGCGCAACTACCGTTACGGCGCGCTGCCGCGCCGCAACGGCTCGCTGCGGGTCGTCGAGCGCCCGAAGACCCGCCTCAAGGCGATCCAGCGGCGCCTGCTGCACGAGTTGCTCGACCGCGTTCCCGCGCACCCGGCGGCGCACGGCTTCACCCGCGGGCGCTCGGCGCGCACGCATGCGGCGGCGCACGTCGGCCGGCGCGTCGTGCTGCGAATGGACCTCGAGGACTTCTTCGCCTCGATCCAGGCGGGCCGGATCTACGGGATCTTTCGCACCTGCGGCTACCCCGAGGCCGTCGCCCACGCGCTGACGGCGCTGACGACGAACGTCGTCCCGGCGCGCGTGTGGACGGCGCTGCCGCGCCCGCGCGGCGAGATGGAGGCGATCACCGCGCACCATCGCCTCGGCCGGCGGCTGGCGACCGCGCACCTTCCGCAGGGCGCGCCGACCTCGCCGGCGCTGGCGAACCTCGCAGCGTTTCGCCTCGACCGGCGACTTGCCGGCCTGGCGGCTTCGCTCGGCGCCGTCTACACGCGCTACGCCGA
>Ga0136633_1001394_pt1 | contig 17858 bp, 15 predicted proteins | sample AntDrymeUQ832206_2_FD_105494 | JGI IMG/M metagenome (GOLD analysis project Ga0136633, IMG submission 105494) | Polar desert sand microbial communities from Dry Valleys, Antarctica - metaG UQ83 (22.06) | ecosystem: Environmental > Terrestrial > Soil > Desert | place: Antarctica: Dry Valley...
GACCCCTTGCGCGTCATGCAAGTGCTCTACCAGGCTGAGCTAACGGCCCCCGGATCAGGGTGCGACTCTAGCATCGGACCGCCGAGGGGCGTGAGGGAAACCGCCGACGGTGCGTGCGCTGGGGGTCCGGCGCACTCCCCTGACCAGGGGTCAGATGCCGCCATCGGTGCCGCCGGGCGAGTGCCTGGCCTTGAGCCCGGGCGCCTTCACCACGATGAACTCGTTGTCGTCGGCGAAGTCCGCGTTGCGGCCCTTGTTGGGAAAGTTGTTGTCACATCCGAGCAGGAGCCGCTCGCCGTCGAGGACGTGGATGGCAGGAGGGTGCCGGCCAGCACGCCGAGGTATGCCACGGGCACCCGGACGTGTTTCTGGATGACGTAGCTCTCCAGCTCGTGGGCGGCCCAGCTCATCGTTCCACCGTCCGTTCGCGTTGGCGTACCAATCGTGCTCCCCGCTCAACGGGAGGCTCGGGCCCTGCTCGCCCTGCGGACCCGCTCACGATCGGCTCCGGCGCCGCCGTCGTCGCTCGAGCACGGCGGCCGAAACCCACACGAAGCACACGAAATACAGGGGCCCGGCCACCCAGTTCAGGACGGCGCTGCGGAGCACGACGCCGAGGGCGACGAAGGACACCATCGCCGCCACGTAGGTGACCCCTTCCTCGTGGCCCCGCCACGCGAAACCATCGGGCACGGCCCCGTCACCGTGGCCCGCGTCCGCGGCCGCCCGCCGTCCCCCCGCCCCCGACTCCATGCTGCAACTACATCGGACGGGCGCCGGCGCCGACAGCCGACCAGCCGGACGGTTCCTTCCGGACAGCCGCCCGGCCGGCGGGGGCGATCCGCTCCGGCAGCTCCGGCCAACCCCAGCGCACCATGCCGGCGGGCGACGGGGAACCAAGGATCGCCCTGCTTGCCGATACCCACCACCAGTCTTACCCTGCGGCGGTGCCCTCGCCGAGCGTCGGTCCCCTTCCGCCCGGACGGCAGCCGCCCGCCTCGGTGCTCCTCGCGTCGGCCCGGGCGCTCCACGGCGAGAGCGACCGCTCCCGGCTCCTGGCCTGGGCCCTCGATGCGACGGTGTCCATCACCGACGCCGACGCTGTCGGCTTCTGGGCGCTCGGCGGGGACGGCGTGGCCCGGTGGATCCCGGCCCCGTCGCAGCGCGAGCCGGCCGCCCGCCTGGCCGCCCTCGCCGATCCGCGCCGGTACGCGGCGCTGCAGCCGGCCGTGCGGAACGCGGACGACGTGCGCATCGCCAACCTGGCCGACCTGGGCCCGGCGGCGGGCAGCGACGGTGAGCTGAGCGCTCTCCTTCCGGGGATGGTCGACCTGCTCGCCGTGCCGGTGCCGTCGTCGGAGAGCACCAACCACGGCGTCCTCGTCCTCGTCAGCCGCCGGCCGGAACAATTCGCGGCGGTCGCCGAGAACATGGGGATCCTGGCCGCCCACCTCGGCGTGGCCCTCGACAACCTGGCCACCAGGCAGGCCATCGAGCAGCTGCGGGCGACCGAGCAGCAGATGGTGAACCAGCTGCAGGCGGCGGTGATGCCGGAACGCCCCGACGTTGCCTTCACCGAGCTCGGCAGTTACTACTCCCCCGCCGATCCAGGGGTGGCCACCGGTGGCGACCTGCACGACTGGATCGTCCTGCCCGACGGCGACGTGCACTTCGCCGTGGTGGACGTGATGGGCAAGGGGGTGGCGGCCACCAAGGACGCCCTGGCCGTCACCCACGCCCTGCGCCTGCTCGTCATCGACGGGTGCCCGCTGGCCGACGTGGTCAAACGGGCCGACGAGATCGTCACCGCCCAGAACCCCGAGCTGGTGGCCACCGTGCTGGTCGGCCGCTACCGCCCGACGACAGGTGCGCTACGCCTGGCCGGCGGCGGCCATCCGCCCGCCTTCCTCGTCCACGACGGCTCGGCCCGGGAGCTGCAGGCGCCGGGGATCCCCATCGGCTGGCCCGGGGCTGGGTCCGACGGCCTGGTGGAGGTCACCCTGGGCCGCACCGACAGCGTGATCCTGTACACCGACGGCCTGGTCGAGGGCACCAAGGACGTGCTCGAAGGGCTCGAGGCGCTCCGGCGCTTCGCTGAGGAGACGGCGCCCTACCCGGCCCGGCAGCAGGCGAGGATCCTGGTGGAGCGCACGCTGCAGGGAGCGGCCCGGCGGGACGATTCGCTCGCCCTCATCCTGCGCCGGCGGATGCCGCCGAGCCCGACGTCGAGCTCCTCCCTCGGCCCCTTCGAGCACCGCCTGTCGCCCAGCATGGCGGCCGTCTCCGTGAGCCGGGGCCTGCTGCGGGAGTGGCTCGTACGGGTGCCGGTCGACGCCGACGCCGTCCACGACCTGCTGCTGGCCGCCACCGAACTGTGCGCCAACGCCGTGGAGCACGCCAGCTGGGAGGGGGACGGGGTCGTGATCCGGGCCCGCACCGAGGGCGCCGACGTCATCCTCGAGGTGGAGGACGACGGCGGCGGGCTGCACTGGCCGGTCCTCGCCCTCGAGCCGCCCGACCCCCAGGCCGAGCACGGTCGGGGCCTGTGGCTGGTGCGCACCTTCACCGACGAGGTGACGCCCGAGACGGCGGGCGCCCGCACGGTGATCCGCTGCCTCAAGCGGGCGGTCGTCGCCGTTCCCTGAGCCATCCGAGCCCCCGCTCCGCGGCGGGTCCGGATATTTCGGACCTCCTGGGGCAAGAGGTGCGATGCTTTCCATGTCCGGTGACGAGGGGGACGAGGACATGGAAAAGACGCTCAGCCCGGTTCGCAGCGACGGCGGGTGGCACGAAGGGCGCCGGCGACGGGCCTGGCCACTGGTCGCCGCCGTCCTCACGTTCACCTTGCTCGCCGCCGCCTGCAGCGACGGCGCTCCCGCCCCGGAGAAGACCATCACCCTGCGGGTGATGATGACCGACGACTGGGTCACCCCGCCGTTCCTGGAGGCGGTGCGCGACTTCGAGCGTGAGCATCCCGGTGTGCGCGTCGAACCGGGCAAGACGCCCATCAGCCACATGCTCGACACGGTGACTGCCGCCATCAAGAGCGGGACTCCGCCCGACATCGTCCAGGCCCACGCCTTTTCGGCGGCCGCCCAGGACCTGGCCCAGGAGGTGGACGACCTGTGGGCCGAAGGCGGGCCGCTGGAGGTGGCGGACTTCCTCCCCGGCGCCATCGACGACGTGACCTGGGCCGGCCACCTCTACGGCGTGCCCCTCGACACCAATGCCCTGTTCCTCCTGTACGACGCCGATCAGTTCGCAGCCGCCGATGTGACGCCCCCGGGCCAGCCGTTCACCTTCGCCACCTTCGAGGAGGCGGCCAGGGCCCTCAGCGCGGCCGACGGCAAGAAGCGGGCGCTGGCCATCCCGCAGAGCACGTGGTGGACCTACGGCTGGATCAAGGCCAACGGCGGGGAGGTGCTGAGGGTGGGCGACGACGGGAAGGCGCAGCTCACCCTGGACGACCCTGCGGTGGTCGGTGCGCTCAACTACCTCCGGACGCTGGTGCAGCAGAACCTCGCCTTCGCTCCGGGTGCTGCCGACTCCCACAGCGGCGACGCCCTGGCCCTGTTCCGCTCCGGCAGCTCCTCCACACTGGCGAGCGGGTCCTGGGACATCGCCGTGCTCAAGAAGGACTCGCCCGGCGACAGGTACCGGTCCACGCTGATGCCGGCCGGCGCTGCGGGCACCCGCGGCTCGGTCATGGGCGGCAGCAGCATGTTCATCCCGAAGGGCTCGAAGAACCGCGAGCTGGCATTCGAGTTCATGGCCCACCTGGTGTCGGACAAGTACGCCCTGCGGCTGGCCAAGGAGGAGGGGCGGCTTCCGGTGCGGCCGCGGGTCTACGACGACCCTTACTTCTCCACGCCCGACCTCCAGGCCGTCATCGACCAGCTCCCCACGGCCAGTCCCTTCAAGCTCAGCGCCTTCCCGGAAGCGCACGACGTGTTCGCCAAGGCCATCGACGAGGTGCTGCGGGGAGGCAGCGACGCCGGGCCGGTGATGGCCGAGGCGCAGAAGCAGGCGCAGACGCTCATCGCGAACAAGTGACTCCCGAGCAGCACCCGAGGCGGGCGGGCCACGCTTCCGCTCCGGGGCCCCTCCGGGCCCCGGTCTCCAAGCTGCGGTCGTCGCTCCTGCTCAAGATCCTGGCCGCCCTGGTGGTGGCTCTGGTGGGCTCGAGCGCCATCACCGCCCTGCTCGAAGGCAACCTCACCCGCTCCGCCCTGCACGAGCAGGCCCGCCGGGTGACGGTCAGCAACCTGCGGGTCCTCACCGAGGCGTACGCCCAGCGGGAGCGCAACCTGCTGGGCGCGCTGCGCAACTTCAGCCAGTCGCTCGACGGGGACCGGCTGCTCGACCCGGACCGCCACAACGACCTGATCTACGAGCTCGGGGCCGTCTCCGGGAACCTCGGCTTCGACATGCTCGAGGTCGTGGGCAGCGATATGTCGGAGCCGGCCGCCTCCGTGGGCACGAAACTGGCCGAGGACCCGGTCGTGACGGCGGAGGACCGCAACGCGCCGGCCAGCCGCCTGCTGGCCACGGCGGACGGCGACTGGATGCAGGTGGTGATCCTGCCGATCGGATCGGGGGTCGACTCGCCCGTGCTCGTGGGCGGCTACCTGTTCGGCGACGCCTTCGCCTTTGCCCTGCGCACCCAGCTCGGTGACCTGGCCCACGTGGTCCTGGTGGCGGACGGCGCAGTCGTCGGTCACACGTTCCCCGACCGGCCCGATGCACCGCCGGCCGCCGAAGGCAGCGGCCGGCTGCCCGCCACCCCGGTGGTGATCCCGATCGGCGGCGTCGACAACCTGGTCGTGTACCGCACCCTCGGCCAACTGCCAGGCACCGTGAGCGTCGCCCTCGGCGTGTCGCTGGCGGACCCCGAGGCGCCGCTCGACCGGGCCCTGGCCCGCACACGTCTGCTGGCCGCTGCCGTCCTGGCCGCCGTGGCCCTGGTCGTGGGCTGGCTGTGCTTCCGAGCCCTTGTCCGCCCCTTGGAACGTCTCACCTCGACGGCCGGGCGCATCGCCGGCGGCGACCTGGAGGCCTCGTTCGCGGCGGCGGGGAGCGACGAGGTCGCCGTGCTGGCCCAGGCCCTGGAACGCATGCGACTCGAGCTGCGGGCCCAGCTCGACCTCATCGCCCACCAGGCGGCCGGTCTCCAGGACAGTTCGCAGCGCATCGTGGCCGCGCAGGACGAGGAGCGCCACCGCCTGGCCCGCGACCTGCACGACGGCATCCAGCAACACCTGGTGGTGCTGCGCATGGGGTTCGGCATGGCCACTGAGGCGGCCGAGCGGTCCCCCTTGACGACCCACGCGTCGCTCACCGAGCTGAGCGCCGAACTCGACGCCGTCATCGAGCGGCTCCGGGAGGTGAGCCACGACTTGTACCCGTCGATCCTCGTCGACCGGGGCCTGGCCGCCGCCCTGCGCAGTTCGCTCAGCCGCCTTCCGCTGTCGGCGCAGCTGGTCTGCGTGCCCGACCCCCTGCCCCGCCTGCCGCCCGAGGTCGAGAGCGGGGCCTACTTCCTGGTGGGCGAGGCGCTGGCCAACGCCCTCAAGCACGCGGCGGCCACAGAGATCACCGTGCGCCTGGAGGCGACCCACGACTGGCTGGTCGCGGAGGTGGGCGATGACGGGCGGGGCTTCGCCACCGCCACCCAGGCCGGCGGCGGCCTGCTCCACATGGACGACCGGGCCCGGTCCTTCGGCGGCCGGCTCACCATCGACTCCGCCCCCGGCGCGGGCTCCCGGGTCCGGGCCACCTTCCCGATCCACGCCGCGGTGGAGGCGGTGGGGCCGCCCGCCTGAGCCGGTGGCGGCTGGGGCCCACGCCTACTCGGCGGCGCCCATGTTGCGCTGGAGGAAGAACAGCACGGCCGCCACCCGGTGGTTGATGTCGAGTTCCTCACTCAGCCCGAGCTTGCGGAAAATCGAGTTGATGTGCTTCTCGACGGCCCGCTCGCTGAGGAACAGGCCATCGCCGATGGCGGCGTTCGTGCGCCCGGTGGCCATCATCTCCAGCACCTCGCCCTCCCGGGGGGTGAGCCCGTGCAGACGCGACCGGGAGCGCCGGTGCTGCGCCACGATCAGCCCATCGACCACCTTCGGGTCGAGCACCGAGCCGCCCCGGGCAACCTCGCGGATGGCTTCGGCCAGCTTGGTGGGCTCGCCCAGCCGCTCCTTGAGCAGGTAGGCGAGGCCCTTCGATCCGTCGCGGAGCAGCTCGAGGGCGTACTCCGGGTCGGCGTACTGGGAAAGGATGACTATCCCGATTTCGGGGTAGGTCCAGCGGATGACCCGGGCCGCGTCGATGCCCTCGGTCTGGTACGTCGGAGGCATCCGGATGTCGAGCACAACGACATCCGGCGGCCTCGCCCCGATGGCGGCGTGGAGTTCCGCCGGGTCGCCGGCCACGCCCAGCACCTCGATACCGGGTACGGAGGACAGGACGCTGCGGGCGCCCTCGCGCACCAGGTATTCGTCGTCGGCGATCAGGACCGTGACGGTGTCCCCTTGATCCTGCGGCATCAGCGCTCCCCCTTGCCGCTTGAAGTCTACGAACTCGGCAAGGAGGTGGGGGGTGCTGACACCCCCGGCGAAAGACACGTGACCACCACCTTCCACACTCTGGGAAGATGTGGGTGAATCAGAAGGTCGCCGGGCAGAACCCGCCGACCTCCGGAGGTACCGCGGCATGAGCACGACCTGGAGCACCACGACCGCCGCGGGGGACGACGAGATCGTGCCCGGCGGGACGACCACCGCCCTCCTCCTGGGCGACGCGCTGACCGGGCACGGCTCGCTGGCGCCCACCGATACCGGTCGCCCTGTCCCCCTCCTGTTGGGCGGGAGAAGCGGCCGCGGCTCCCTGGCGCCCGCAGTGCGCCGCCCGCCCGCCGGCCCTCGGCCGGCCCGCCCTCGGCCGGCCCGCGAGCAGCTCCTCGAAGACGCTCTGGCCGCCCACGTCGCCGCCCTCGGCCACCACCGCCTCAAACACCGCCGCCTCCGGGCCGTCATCGACCGGTTGGGCCTCGCCGGACGCCCGCCGGTCACGCTGGCCGAAGCGGGCCGGGTGGCCGGGATCAGCGGCGAGCGGGTGCGCCAGATCGAGTCCCGGCTGCGCAAGCAGCAGCTCGAGGTGACCGGCTCCGCCGAACTCCCGCAGCTCGACGCCGCCCTGGACGCGGTGGCGCGCGCCGTGCCCCTCCCCGCGTCCGGCGTTGCCCGGCTGCTGCTCGAGGCGGGACTCACGGCCAGCGCCTTCAGCGCCGAGAGCCTCCGGCGCGCCGCCGACCTGCTGGGGCGCGACGTCCCGTTCGTGTTCTCGGGCACCGGCCGGGCCACCGTCCTGCTGCCCCGGGTGGCGGCATCGGCGGTTGCCCACGCCCCCGCCATCGAGGCCCGCGCCCGGCGTCAGGCCGAGCGCTGCGGCGCCACCACCCTCGATGCGTTGGAGCGCGAACTCGTCCACGGCGACGGCCTCGACGTGTCCAGGCGCCAGCTGCGGGTCGTCCTGGAGACCTCGGGCATGGTCGAATGCCTCCAGCAGGGGTGGTTCACGTTCCGCTACGCCCGGCCCTCAGGGCCGTTCGTGCGGGCGTCGCTGCGCATGCTCGCCGTCAGCCCCGCGCTGTCAGTGGAGTCGCTGCGCGACGGCCTGTGCCGTCACAACTCGTTCCGCCGCCTGCCGGCGCCGCCGCCGCCGGCCGTGCTGACGGCCATCTACCGGTGCCACCCGACCTTCCGCCTGGACGGTGCCGAGGTGTCGGCCGTACAGGTGGTCGACCCCGACGTGGTCGGTCCCCTCAACCGGCGCATGGTGGAGATCCTGCGGGCCGCCCCGGGCGGCGTCCTGCCCCGCTCGCAGCTCCTCGACGCCTGTCACCAGGCGGGGCTCAACCTCACCTCGGTCAACCTCTACACGACGTACTCGGAGTGCCTCGAGCGGGTCGGCCCCGGCCTGTTCGCCGCCCGCGGCTCGGTGGTGGCGCCCCACGCCCGGGCGGTGGTGAAGCGTCGGCCCGCCCGCCGGGGCGAGCCCGACCACGGGTTGACGCCCGACGGCCGGCCCTGGCTGGCCTGGCGCGTCACCCCAGGCGTGTGGGCCAACGGCGTGGTCCACGTCCCCGCCGAGTTGCGCCCCGCCCTCGAGGGCCGCCACTTTCCCTGCGTCGACGCCGCCGGGGCCCGAGTGGCCACGGTCGGCATCGACCGCCATGGCAACTCCTGGGGCTGGTCCGGCTTCCTTCGCCGGGCCGGCGCCCAGCTGGGCGACTCGGTGCGGGCCGTCTTCGATCCCGAGGCCTCCACCGCCGTGCTCGAGGTCGTCGCCGCAACGCCGACGGCCCGCTGAGCGCCTGCGACAGAACTACGTGAGCAAGACGGAGACGCCAGTTCGCGCTCCATTCCCGAATGGAGCCCCCTCGCAACGATCGCAGGCTCAAAGCGCGAACTGGCGTCTCCGTCTTCCGAGCAGGTAGTTCTGTCGCAGGCGCTGACGCATCCGTCCGGCGAACCGGGCGCCGACCGGGGCAGGATGTGGCATGGACGACCCGCGCTCGGTCCTCGGCGTGGGCCCCGAGGCAACCGACGCCGATGTCCGCCGTGCCCGGCGGCGACTGGCCAAGGCGCTGCACCCCGACCTCCACGCCGGCGGCGGCCGGGTCGACGCCGAGCGCCGGATGGCCCTGGTGAATCAGGCCTACGACCTCCTCGTGCGCAACGGGGCGGCCGGCCCGGCGGCCCCCGGCCCTGCGCCGGCACCCGAGCCGCCGGCACCGGCCGGGGCGCCCGAGGCGTTCGCCGACGCCGCGTTCGCCATCGAGGCGCTGCCGGTGGACGCCTTCGAGGCCACCCTGCTGGCGGCGGTGAACCTGGGCGACGTGATCCGGGCCGAGGAGCCCTACCTGCTGGCCGTCCTGCTCGACGACCCCGGGCCGTGCCAGTGCCTGCTCGAGCTGGCGCCCGACGCCGGCGCCACCACGGTGACGATCGAGATCGCTCCCCGACATTTCGGTCGGTGTCCCACGGTGCGCGACGTCCGCGACGCCATCATGGCCGAGATCGTCCGCCAGACAGCCGCCGGATAGCTGTGCGATGCCCTGTTCAGCGGGCCACCAGCGCGGTAGATTCGTGCTGACCACACCGTGTCTCCCCTGGGTGGGCAGACGTGACCCGGCCCCGCAAAAGGGCCGAGTGAGGAGAACCAACGGATGTCCGACATCACCAAGGTGCTCAGAGACGACCACGCACGGGTGAAGCGCCTCTTCCTCCGCGCCAACCAGTCATCCGAAGACCTCGACATCGCCCTCGACGTCTGTGACGAGTTGACCATCCACGCCACCATCGAGGAGGAGATCGTCTACCCGGCGCTGCGTGAGCTGAACAAGGGCCTGGCCGACGACTCCGAGGACGACCACGAGGCGGCCAAGGAGCTCATCGCCGAGATCGAGGACCTCGACCCCGACGACCCGGCCGTGCGCACCATGATGATGCAGCTGCAGAAGTCGGTGATGCGCCACGTCGAGAAGGAGGAGAAGACCGTCTTCCCGGTGCTCGAGCGGGGCTATCCCGATCAGCTGCTGGAGATGGGAAGCCAGGCCTTCGCCCTGCGCCAGGAGCTGCTGGGCGCCCGCCCGCCCCGGCGCAAGACGATGTCCACGCAGACCGCCAACGTGGGCTGGTCGGCCAAGCGGCGCACGTCGAACACCTCGAACATGGGCTTCTAGCCCGCCCCTTCGGAAGCGCCTTTCACGGCCCGGCACGCCCAATCAGGGGTGCCGGGCCGTGGCGCGCCCCCCGGCGCCCCAGTGGACCTGGAGGCGGGCTGAGCAGCGGAAGGGCCCGACGCCTACCGGGTGGACGAGGTGAACTTGCGCACGGCCAGGATGGCGAACACCACCGTGATGCCGGCGGCCCAGGCCAGGGCGAGCCACAGGTCGTTGCCCGCTTCCTTGCCGTTGTAGAGCGCCCGCACGGCGTTGGTGGCGATGGTGAACGGGTTGTTACGGGCGAACGGCTGGAGCCACGACGGCATGCTCCGGGGGTCGACGAAGGCCGACGACACGAAGGTGAGCGGGAAGATCCAGGTGAAGCTGGCCGAGTTGGCCGCCTCCACCGAGCCTACCGACACCCCGAGCAGGGCGTTCACCCAGGTGAAGGCGTAGGCGAAGCTGAGCAGGAGGAGGCTGGCGGCCAGGGCCTCGAGCAGGGTGCCCTCGAACCGGAAGCCGATGAGGAAGGCCACGGCCAGCATCACGAAGAAGGTGAGGAGGTTGCGGATGAGGTCGGCGAACGTGCGGCCGACGAGCACCGCCGCCGGGTACATGGGCAGTGACCGCAGGCGGTCGGCGATGCCCTTGCTCATGTCCTCGGCCAGACCGACGGCGGCGAAGGTCGACCCGAACAGCACCGTCTGGGCGAAGATGCCGGGCAGCAGGAACTGTTTGTAGTCCCCGAAGCCGGGCACGTTGATGGACCCGCCGAACACGTACGTGAACAGCAGGACGAACATCACCGGCTGGATGGTGGAGAAGGCCAGCACCTCGGGGTTGCGGGGCAGAGCCCGCAGGTGGCGGCTGGCCTCGGTCCAGCAGTCCCGCACGGCCCAGCCGGGGCCCGACGGGGCGTCCTCGACACTGGGGTAGGTGCCGGCGGTCGCGGTGGTCATCAGCTCGCCTCCACCTTCGACGAGCGGCCCCCGTCGTGCCCGGCCGCAGGACCGTCCGGCGTGGCGGCGCCGTCGCCCTCCTCGGCCGGATGGCCGGTGAGAGCGAAGAAGACGTCGTCGAGGGTGGACCCGCGGGCGCCGACGTCGACCACGGCGATACCGGCCCGGTCGAGCTCGCGCACCACGGTGGGGACAATGCCGGTGGTGTCCTCCACCGGGATGGTGACGACGTCGGAGCCGGGCTCCGCCTTGCCCGGGCCACACGACCGGCGGGCGAGCAGCTCGATGGCCCGCCCCGCGTCGGCCGCGTCGGCCAGCACGATCTCGACCAGCTCGCCGCCCACCTGCCGCTTCAGCTCGTCGGCCGTTCCCCGGGCGATGGCGCTGCCGTGGTCGATCACCACGATCTCGTCGGCCAGGCGGTCCGCCTCGTCGAGGTACTGGGTGGTGAGCAGGGTGGTGGTACCGGTGCGGCCCAGCTCCTCGATGACGTCCCACATGCCGAGCCGGCTGCGGGGGTCGAGGCCGGTGGTGGGTTCGTCGAGGAACAGCACCGACGGCTGGCCGATGAGGCTCATGGCGATGTCGAGCCGGCGGCGCATGCCACCGGAGTAGGTCTTCGCCACCCGGTCGCCGGCCTCGTCGAGGTCGAAGCGCTCCAAGAGCTCCCGCGCCCGGCGGCGGGCCTCGGGCGTGCGCAGGTGGAAGAGGCGGCCCACGTGCTGGAGGTTCTCGAATCCGGTGAGCCGCTCGTCGACGGCCGCAAACTGGCCGGTGAGCCCGATGCGGGCCCGGGCCCGCCGGGGCTCGGCCACCACGTCGATGCCGTCGATGACGGCACGGCCGGCGTCGGGGCGAAGCAGGGTGCACAGGATGCGAACGGCGGTGGTCTTGCCGGCGCCGTTCGGCCCCAGCAGGCCGAGCACCTTCCCCCGCTCGATCTCGAAGTCGACGCCGCGGAGCGCCTCGGTGTCGCCGAACCGCTTCGAGAGCCCTTCTGCGATGACGGCGCTCATGCCGGCGACGCTATCGGGTGAGGTTGCACAGGTTCGGCTCCTTTTCCTCGCTCGGAGATGAGACGGACGGCTGGCGCCGATCTCATCGGTGCAGCGTGCGAACGCCTGTTCGCTACACTACGCCCGATGGTGGGGCTGCGCTGGAAGCTGGCAGGCGACCGCGGGGCCAGGGGCCGGTGCCTCGCCGGACTTGCCGTACATTGCAGCCATGCCCGACGCCCCCGATCTGGCCTCTGCGGTGTCCGATCTCGACGATGGCTACCTCCAGGCGCAGCTCCTGCTGGCCGTGGGGCGGGCCAGCCGGGAGGAGCCCCGGCGGGCCGGGTTCTGGCACGCCCTGGCCGGCGTGCTGGCGGCCGAGCAGCAGCAGCGGCGCCAGAGCGCCGAGCTCACCGGCCAGGCGCCCGACGAGGCGCAAGACATGGCCATCGCTCTGCAGCAGGTCACCGACGAACTCCGGCTCGACGCCGAGACCCTCGGGACCCAGTATGCCGACGCCACCGGCGAGTTCCCGGCGCCGGCCGGACAGGCGCCGCTGGTGGAGCCGGACGAAGGGGCGCCCCCCGCCTGAGCGGCCGGGTCTCGCAGACGGGGCCGGGGCGACCGACGTCGTCGGCGAGCGCCTGAGGAGTGCCAGGACGACGGGCCGTCCGACGCCATGGTGGCCGGCGAAGGCCGGGCCGGCCGCCGCGGCACGGCGGGCCGGTCAACTCGTTCGAGCCGTGCCAGGGAACGCCGCCCGCAAGGCCGCGTCGACCCGCTCCATCTCGGTCTCGAGGAGCGTGACGCCCTCGCCGGTCGCGGCGGTGTCGCCGGCGCGGGCGGCCACCTCCAGCTGTACGGCGATGGCGGCCATCCCCGTGGCGGCCAGGTTGGCGCTGCTGCCCTTGAGGCTGTGGGCGACACGCAACACCTCTGCCGTGTCATCCACGTCGACGGCGGCCCGTAGCGCTTTCACCTTCTCGCGGGCCGTGTCGAGGAACAGCTCCACCAGCTCGTCGAGGGCGCCCGCACGACCCCCGCGCTCCAGCCCCCGGAGTCCGGCCAGGATCTCCGGGTCGAGCACCGCATCGTCCCCGGCGTCGTCGTCGACGGCCGCAGGCCCGGCATCGGCCGCTGCAGCCCCGTCGACCCAGCGGCGCACCACGGCGCCCAGGTCGGCCATCTTGACCGGCTTGGTGACGAACTCGTCCATGCCCGCCGCCAGCGCCCGCTCCTCGTCGCCCCGCATGGCTCCCGCGGTCATGGCGATGATGGGCGTGCGACGTCCACCACCCTCCTGGCGGCGCCTGATCTCGGCGGTGGCCTCGTAGCCGTCCATCTCCGGCATCTGGCAGTCCATCAGCACCAGCGCGTACGGCACCCGCTCGAGGGCGTCGACCGCCTCGATGCCGTTGGCGGCGACATCGACGCGGTACCCCAGTCGCTCCAGCATTCCGGCCGCCACCTTCTGGTTGACGATGTTGTCCTCCACCACCAGGACGTGGACGCGCGACTTGCCCCGCACGTCGGCCACCGTCGCCGCCGTCACCACGCGGCCGCTGTCAGGATCCTCCAGCAGACCGGTGACGGTGACCAGCGCGTCGTAGAGCGCCGACTGGCGGATCGGCTTGGTGAGGAACGCGTCGATCGCCGTCCCGGCGGCCGACTGGGCGTCGCCCCACCGGCCCGACGAGGTGAGCAGGACGAGCTTGGTGGAGGACACCGTGGGGTCGGCCCGGATCGCCCGGGCCAGCTCCAGGCCGTCCATGCCGGGCATGTGGTAGTCGAGGATGGCCAGCTCGAAGGGGTCCGACCGGGCGGCCGCCTCCCGCAGCAGGGCCAGCGCGTCCTCCCCCGCGTCGGTGGCGGCGGGGCGCATGTGCCAGGCGGCCAGGCTCTGCTCGAGGATGGCGCGATTGGTTGCGTTGTCGTCCACCACCAGCGCTCCCAGTCCGTCGAGGCCCGGCGGATCGATGCGCAGGGCGGCCAAAGGCGCCCGAGCCGGCTCCAGGCGGGCGTTGAACCAGAAGGTCGAGCCCTCGCCCGGCACGCTCTCCACCCCGATGCGCCCGCCCATGAGCTCCACCAGCTGCTTGCAGATGGCGAGCCCCAGGCCGGTGCCGCCGTAGCGCCTGGTGGTCGACGCGTCGGCCTGGGAGAAGCTGCGGAACAGTCTGGCCTGCTCCTCGGGGCCCACACCGATGCCCGTGTCGCGCACCTCGAAGCGCACGAGGTCGGCGTCGTCGGGATCGAGGCCGACACGCACGACCACCTCGCCCCGCTCGGTGAACTTCACCGCGTTGCCCACCAGGTTCAGGAGGATCTGGCGCAGCCGGCCGGGGTCCCCCCGCACGTCGAGGGGCACATCGGGTCGCACCAGCACGGCCAGCTCGAGGCCCTTGCCATGGGCCTGCTCGGCCACCAGCTCGGTCGCCACCTCCACCGTGCTGCGCAGGTCGAAGTCGATCTCCTCGAGGTCCATGCGGCCCGCCTCGATCTTGGAGAAGTCGAGGATGTCGTTGATGACGGTGAGCAGCGCCTCGCCCGACGACCGGGCCATCTCGGCGTACTGGCGCTGCTCGGCGGTCATGTCGGTGTCGAGCAGCAGGCCGGTCATGCCGATGACGCCGTTGAGGGGCGTGCGGATCTCGTGGCTCATGTTGGCCACGAACTCCGACTTGAGCCGTGAGGCGTCCACGGCCTGCTCGTGGGCCGCGGCCAGCTGCTCGGCCATCCGCCTGGCCACCGTGACATCGGTGAAGTAGGAGAGCCGCATCCGGGGACCGCCGGCGACGCCGTCCTCGACGGTGCCGACCGCCCGCACCCACCGGTGGTCGCCGCTGCCGCTCCGGAGTCGGAACTCGTGCCCGTCGCCCTCAACGTCGACGATGGCAGCCGCCGCGAGGAGGGCCTGGCGGTCGTCGGGGTGGGTGCGCGCCGAGAAGAAGCCGCGCTGGCCGACGATCTCGGACGGCCGGTAGCCGAAGATGGGCTCGACGTTGGCGCTCACGTAGGTGACGACGCCGTCGTCGACGCGGGACTGGACCACCACCACCGGACTGGCGGTGATCACGTGGTCGAGAAACGCCCGGGCCTCCCGCAGGCTGGCCGAGCGGTCGGCGAGCAGGGCGCTCGCCTCGGCCATGTCGCGGCCGAGGCGACCGACCTCGTCGATCCCGGTCGGCAGCTCGGGAAGGGGGCGCTCGTCGCGAATGGCCCTGGCCGACCGGCCGAGGAGCTCCACCCGGCGGGCCACGCCGGAGGCGAACAGACTCGACGCCACCAGGCCACCGCCGAGCCCGAGGGCCATCACCCCGCCCATGGCGACGCTGAGCCAACGCGAGAACCGGTCCTCCCGCTCGATGCGGTCCATGAGGCGCTCCTGCGCCGTGGCGTCCATCCTGGCGAGCGAGTCGCGCGCTGCGTCCAGGGCAGGCTTGTTCCTGCGAACCAGGTCGACCAGCGCCGGACCTGTGACCTCCCCGCCGGTCACCAGCGGCTGCAGGCTGGCCAGATCGTCGAAGGCCAATTCCCTCACCCGCCTCGCCTGCTGCTCCAGGATGGCGTCGCCGGACACCAGCTGGGCGAGCCGGTCCACGTCCCCGGTCAGGGCCGCGGTGGCCGTCTGGAACGGCTCGAGGAACTGCTCCTGGCGGGTGATGGCGTAGCCCCGCGCGCCGGCCTGGGCATTGACGAGATCGAGCGTCACCGCCGCGATCTGGCGGCGGAGGGCGAAGCTCTCGTCGACCCGCTGGCGGTTGCGCTGCTCCTGGAGCTGGAGACCGAGGAACACGGCGCCCACGAGCAGGAGGGCGCCGACGGGGATGGCGACGACCACCAGCCCCTTGGTGCGCAGGCGGAGATCAACCCACCGGGCCGGCGGCCCGCCGCCTCCTAGCGGTAGGTCCGCCACCCCGTCCATCCTCTCGCTGCCGCCGGCTGGGCGATCCGCCCGAAAGAGCGGGATGCTGGGCATTTCACCGACCACGCTACGACCATTTTCGCGCAGTGCCGTAGGTCCGTCAGTCCCCGAACTCGCTGCGCACGTGGGCCGGCGTGAGGGCGGACACGTAGTGGTGGGGCAGGTGGTCGTGCAGCGACGCGCCCGTATGCACCTTGGCGAGCCAAGGCACCTGGCGGCTGACGAAGGCGAGCGGCGCCATGGCCAACTCCAGCAGGTTGCCGATCTGGGTCCTCGGCCGGGCGCTCGGCGCCCACCTGCGCGGCGTCACCCGCGTGCCGCAGTGGTACTCCCGGCCGAAGTGGGCGAAGTCACCGGTCGGGCGGGGCGGCAGGCGCGTCACCACGTCGTTGCCGTAGACGTAGCGGATCACGTTGCGTCCGAGGAAGGGGTGGCGGTCGGCCACGGCGGCCAACTCCGGTGAAGTGACGATGGGCTGGCCGTACGTGTAGACGGCGCGCAGCTTGGACGCCAGCTCGGCGTACGCGGGCTCCGACACCACCATGAGCCCGAGGAGCAGACCCAGGGCGCCGCCCAGGCTGTGCCCGGTGACGTAGAGCGCCTCGCACGGGTGGTCCACCGTGGCGCCGTCGGGGCGCACGGACCGGCCCTCGAGGGCCGCCCGCAAGGCGGCCGCCACCTCGAAGCGCGTGGCCCGGACGTTGCGGTAGAAGCCGCCGTGGACATCGAACTCCCCGTCGGACCCGGGGAACGGCAGCGCCACCTTCTCGGGGTTGATGTCGATGTCGGTAAGCCAGTTGACGATGTTGGCCGGCTCGGTCCCCCGGTAGGAGACGATCACCACCCGCCCATCCCGGCTCTGCACCACGAAGACCGTCGACCGGATGAACATTGCGTCGACGGTCGTCGAGATCTGGACGCAGTGGTTCTCGTCGAGACCCATCCTGGCCATGATCGTGGCGAGGGTGGCGGCGTCGGAGTACGAGTAGCCGGAGCACGTGGCCAAAGCGTGGGCGACGGTGTCGTCGGGGTGCACGGACGCCGACACCAGCCGCTCGGCCAGGTCCTGGTACACCGGGAAGGACGGGGTCAGGGTCGCCTTGAACGGCCGGAGCACCTCCCTGCTGGGGGCCGTGCAGTGCGCGATCAACACCAGTTGGACCGTCCTGTTCCGAGAAGCCAGAACGTACCGCGGGTGCTCCGCCGGCGTCCTGGCCGGGTGGTCAAGCCCGGCGCTGGCGTCACCCTCTGCGTCGGGGCCGCGCCCCGGCTCGCCCCGGGACAGGGCGTGCCCGCCCACCGACGGGAAGAGGCCGGCGGAGACCGTCCTCGCCCGGGCCTGAGCCCGACGCGACTGGGGTGGCGGCGAGGTAGCCCGAGCGTGCGCCTTCACGGCTCAGGCCCTCGTGCACGCCCATACCGGCCACGACGACGCAGCCCGGCGAGAGGCGGCCGATGCGGTCGCGTCGTTCGAGCGCGCCGGTTTCCCGATGCACGTCGTCTTGCCACTGCGGGCGCTCGGAGTTCTCGAGCTGTCGCTAGGCGACGCTGCTGCCGCCCATCGGATCCTCGGCCCCCTCACCGACGTCGTCACTGCTTCCGGCCTCGCCGAGCCCGGCGGCGCCCCCTACGTCCCCGACGAGATCGAGGCGCTCGTCGGGCTGGGCCACCTGGACGCAGCCGGCCACCGAGGCGAGCAGAACGGGCGCTTCGCGGCGCACTGGGGACGGGCGACCGAGGGCTTTTGCCCGAACCGTTGTTACCCAACGCGAGGTAGTGCCGAAGTCGTGCGACGTGACGGTCCGCTGCGAGCAGCCACGGACAGTGGCCTCACCCAGGTCCAGGATCGCAATTTCTACTTGCATCATCGAGGCCCGATTTAGCGTCGGGCACCCCTGTCCGGGGCTACGAGCCCTTCACTGCGTCCTTCACCTGCTCGGCCAGCTCCGGGGTGATCTCGGCCACGCCGTGCTCATCGCGAGCGTGGTCCGCAACCTTGGCCATCAGCTCATCCTCCGAGTCGGCTTCGAGCTTTGCCGCGCAACCGGGCACAACGTCACCACAGGCCAGGGAGAAACTCATGCGGGGATCCTTTCAGTTCCTAGCGGTCGGCAAACACTAGGCCGGCGCTCCTAGCGGGAGTTTCCGGGCTAACGGCCGACGGAGCGGCATAGTCCCTGCTCAGTAGTGGTTTTCTGGCTCTCGCCGCGTATTACCTAAGCGGCGCTTGACGGGCCACCAGGAGTGATCGCGAC
>Ga0136633_1001395_pt1 | contig 17853 bp, 18 predicted proteins | sample AntDrymeUQ832206_2_FD_105494 | JGI IMG/M metagenome (GOLD analysis project Ga0136633, IMG submission 105494) | Polar desert sand microbial communities from Dry Valleys, Antarctica - metaG UQ83 (22.06) | ecosystem: Environmental > Terrestrial > Soil > Desert | place: Antarctica: Dry Valley...
CCGGTGGTGCTGGAGGCGCTGACCGATCCGGAGATCCCGTGCCTTCCGCCGCACATCACCTTCGAGCAGGCCCGCTCGATGGCCGGCGCTCTGCTGCACCGCGACCCCGCCAGCCGCGAGATCATACGCCGTAGCCTGCGCGAGAAGGTGCAGGAGATCCTGCCGCACCGCCGATGAGGCCCGCTGCCGGCGAGACCTTTCCCGACCGCATTCGACCAACCGGAGATCCAGCAGGTGCGCCGCGACGCGCTGGCGTGGTGGATCGCACTGCTTGGGGACGCGCTCGTGTGTCTGACGACGCTTGCCCTCGACGAGTCGTGCTACGGCGGCGCGATCACGGTGACGCGTGAGCCGGTTCGCTGGGAGGACGACCCGTTCGCCCGGATCTTTCCGGGCACCGTCATTCGCTGCGACCTCTTCTGCGCGGTCACGCCACCGGCCGGCCCCGTCGTGGAGCGCTTAGCCGGCGTGCCGTGGCCGGGTGGGAGGTTCGCGGCGAGAGGACGTCCGCGACCTGGTCTCAGCGTCGCGGGGCAAACGTGATCGGAGTGACCGTTCCGGCGTCCTCGTCGGCGACCCACACGCCGCCTGCACCGAGGGCGATCGCCGACGGCCGCCGCCCGGCGCGCAGGGGTGGCCCGGCCGCCCGGCGCCTCGCCGGGTCCACGCGGGTCACGCCGCCGCCGGCCCCGGTGCGCAGCGCGCCGCCGCTGTCGGTGACCCAGACGCCATTGCCGGCGACGATGTCCAGGGGGACCGCGCCAGGGACGGCGATCGGGCCGCCCACGACCTTGCCGGCCCCGGGGTCGATGCGCACGAGTTGCGTGCGCGCCGCGTCCGGGCCACCCGCGCGGGCGACCCAGACGCCGCCCTCGCCGACGGTCACCGCCAGCACCTGCCGAGCTCCCACGGCGATCGTCGCGATCGCGCGCTGGCCGCGCGGATCGATGCGGCTGACGCTGCCGCCGTCGGCGTTCGCAACCCAGACGGAGCCAAGGCCGACGGCGACATCGGCCGGGCCCCGGCCGACGCGGATCGGCGGATCGCTGCGACGTGTGCGCGGGTCGATGCGCGTGACCGTCCCGGCGCGCCGGCTGGTGACCCAGATGCCTCCGGCTTCCACCGCCAGCCCGTTGGCGCCGGGGACCGTCGCGGTCGGCCCGAGCGGCCGGACGCTGCGCGGATCGTAGGCGTGGACGGATCCGTCCCCTGCGGCGACCCACACGGCGCCCGCGCCGACCGCGACGGCGAATGGGCCTCCGGCCACGCGCCGCGGCGCGCCGACGACGGCCCGCGTGCGCGGGTCGATCTTCACGAGCGTCTGGCGCGCGGCATCGACGACCCAGATCGCGCCGGCCCCCACCGCCACAGCCACCGGACTCGTGCCGACATCGATCGGGGAGCCGACGGTCGCCGGTGAGAGTCGCGGTCGGGGCGGCTCGTCGGGCGATCGCCCGCCGCAGCCGGCAACCAGGCCGGCTGCGACGGCGACCGCCGCGAGAACACACGGTGCTCTGGAGGGAGTGCGCATCTGCATGATGCGCCGCGCACGCGCCGAGCAGATCACTTGTGCCGTCTGCGCGCCGACATGGGCTCAGAGGACAACCGACGACGGCGCTTCGTCGTAGACGTGCGCGAACCCTCGGCAGCGATGTCGAGCATGATGTCCCGCCCTGGCCGTATGCCTCAGCGAAGGAGACCCATGAAGAAGCTGTCCCTGATCGGCGCGCTCTGCGCCGCCGTCACCGCCGCTCTGATCGCCGTGTCGCTGAGCCCGGGCTCGAGCCATCGCGAGGCTCCGAACATCATGCTCGATCCCACCGCGGACAACACCGACACCTACGCCTTCACGGCCAACGACGCGCAGGCCTCGCTGACCGTGGTCGCCAACTGGGTGCCGGGTGGAAATCCGGCCAATGGGCCGAACTTCTTTCGCTTCGATGACCGGGCGCGCTACTACATCAACATCGACAACACGGGCGATGGCAAGGCCGACATCCGCTACCGCTACGTCTTCAAGACGAAGGTCAGCAACACCTCCTACCGCCAGTCGCTTCCGGGCGTGCGCTCGTTCGACGACGATCGCCTGCTGCAGCCCCAGCGCTACTCGATCGTGCGCGAGACGTACAAGAACGGCAAGCCGACCGGCGAGGACACGATCGCCAGCGGGCTGCCCGTCGCGCCCTCGAACGCCGGGCCGAAGTCGTTTCCGAACTACAACAAGGTGGCCAACGAGGCGATCCGCACCGTCGGCGCCTCCAAGTACTTCGCCGGCCAGCGCGACGACGCGTTCTTCATCGATCTCGGCACCGCCTTCGACAACATCAACATTCGCGTCGCCACCGGCAGCACCGGCGGCGGCATCGACACGCAGGCGGACACGTCGATCCAGACGATCACGATGCAGGTGCCCGAGTCCGACGTCACGCGCGACCGAAAGCCCGTCTCCGGACCGGACGCCGACAACGCCACGGTCGGCGTGTGGGCTTCGACCGACCGGCGCAAGCTGCAGGTCACCAACGCCCGCTTCGACACCAACAAGAAGTCGCGCGGCAGCTGGGTGCAGGTCTCGCGCCTGGCCAACCCGCTGGTCAACGAGCTGTTCGTCCCGACGGGATCCAAGGACGCCTACAACAAGACGCGCCCGGACACCGACAACGCGCGCATCAAGAAGTTCCTGCTGACGCCCGAGTTCGCGCGGCAGATCAACAACCTCACCGGCGAGATCGCGCCGGCCAACCTGCCGATCAAGCTCAACGTGCCCGAGACGGACCGCACCGACCTCGTCGAGGCGTTTCTGACGGGCATCCCGGGCCTCAACCAGATCGACAAGTCCAACCCGGTGCCGACGGACACGCTGAAGATCAACATGGGGATCCCGCCTGCTCGCACGCCCAACCGCTTCGGCCTGCTCGGCGGCGACCGCGCAGGCTTTCCCAACGGCCGCCGGCTCGAAGACGACGCCACCGACATCTACATCCAGCTCGTGGGCGGCTTCTTGAAGAACAACAAGCTGTCAGCCGGCGACGGCGTCGACCAGAACGACAAGCCGTTCCTGGACACGTTCCCCTACCAGGCGCCTCCGAGCTCGGGCTTCGATCAGTCCGTGGGACGGCGCGTCGAGCCGTTGCACCTGCCCACGCCTCCGGGCAACGACCCGCAGGTACCGATCGGCCCGCTGCTGCCGACCGCCCGGCCGCCGCTCGTGCCGCCGTTGCCTCTGCCCTGAGGCACCGTGACCCGCCGTCTGCCTCTGACGCGCGTCTTCGCGGTCTGCGCCGCAGCCTTCGCCGTGGCGTTGGGCGCCTTTCAGGCGCTCAACGGCTCGGCGCGGCCCGGCGGGGCGCGCGGCGCGAATGCAGTTGCGCTGGTCGCGCGCGGCGACAAGGCGTTGCAACGCGCCCGGGAGACGGCGGACCCCGCGCACCACGCACGGGCCGAGGCGGCCTTCGAGTCGGCGCTGCGTAGAGACGCGGGCTCGGTCGACGCCACGATCGGCTTGGCCACGCTGGCCCTCGCCCGCCACGACTTCCGTACCGGCCTGCGCCATGCGCAGCGCGCGCGCCGCCTGGGACCCCAGCTGGCACGGCCGTACGCGGTGCTCGTGGATGCCGAGCTTGAACTCGGCCGTTACGAGCAGGCCGGACGATCGCTGCAGCGGATGATCGACCTGCGGCCCAGCTTGGCCTCCTACGCCCGCGTTTCCTACTTTCGCGAGCTGCACGGCGATCTCGCGGGGGCGGCGCGGGCGATGAGGCTCGCCGTCTCCGCAGGCGGCGGGGCGCCCGAGAACGTCGCATACGTGCAGACGCTGCTGGGCGACCTCGAGGCGACCCGGGGGCGTACCGGCACCGCGCGCCGCGCGTATGCGGCTGCCCTGGCCGGTGTCGCAGGCTACGTCCCCGCGCTGGCCAGCCGGGCGCGGCTCGATGCCGCCACCGGGCGTCTGCCGGCCGCCATTGCAAGCTACGAGGACATCGCCGGCCGCCGGCCGCTGCCCGAGTACGTGATCGCACTGGGTGAGACCCAGCTGGCCGCGGGGCACCGGGACGACGCGCGAGAGAGCTTTGCGCTCGTCGATGCCGAGCGGCGGCTGCTGGGTGCCAACGGCGTGAACACCGACGTCGAGGTCGCGCTGTTCGAGGCAGATCACGGCGATCGCGCGCGCGCGGTCGCTCTCGCCCGGCGCGCGTGGCGCGCCGCGCCGAGCGTGCGCTCGGCCGACGCCGTCGGTTGGGCGCTGACTCGATCCGGACACCCGAGCGACGGGCTGGCGTGGGCGCGGCGAGCGGTGAAGTTGGGCACGCGCGATCCGCTGCTGCTGACACGAGCCGGCCTCAGCGCGCGAGCGGCCGGGCGCGACCGCGAGGCCAGCCGCTACCTGCGCCGCGCGCTGCGGGCCAATCCGCGCTTCTCCGTCGTCTGGGCACCGCGCGCGCGCCGGGCGTTGCGAGACCTCGCATGAGAGGCCTGGTCACGCTGCTGGCGCTCGCGATCATGGCGATGGCGCTCATGGCCGCGTCCGCGCAAGCGCACCCGCTGGGGAACTTCACCGTCAACCACCTCACCGAGGTCAGCGTCGCGGACGATGCCGTCGGGCTGCGCTACATCCTCGACATCGCCGAGATCCCGACCTTCCAGGCTCGCCGGCAGTCGCGGGCGCAGACCTTGCGGCGTGCTCGCCAGGAGGTTGCGCGCCGGCTCATCGTGACCGTCGACGGGCGCCGTGTGACGCTGCGTGACGCCGGCACGCCACGCCTGTCGTTTCCCCGCGGCCAGGGCGGCCTGAACACCACCCGCATCGAGCTTGCGCTGACAGCGGCGGTGACGAGCGTCCGAGAGGTGCAGCTCCGCGACGCCACCTATCCGGACCGCCTCGGCTACACGGCGCTCGTCGCCCGACCAGGGAAGGGAACCGCGGTGCGATCGAGTGTGTCCTCCGAGGACCCCACGCGCCGCCTGCGCAGCTATCCGCCCTCGGCGGTCCAGCGCCCGCTCGATCAGCGTACGGCGACGCTGCAGGTGCGCGACGGCGACGCGACGCTCGTCGCCCCGCGCTTCACCGGGGGCGACACGGTGACGACCCGCAGTTCGGCCGGCGACGGGTTCGCCGGCGTCTTCGAGGACGCCGCCGCCGGCAAGACCGCGCTGATCGCGCTGTTGCTCGCGGCGCTCGGCTGGGGCGCGCTGCACGCGTTGTCACCGGGGCACGGCAAGGCCATGGTCGCGGCCTACCTCGTGGGATCCAAGGGCACGAGCCGGCACGCCGTCGTGCTCGGGGGCGTCGTCACGATCACGCACACCATCGGCGTCTTCGCGGTCGGCCTCGTCACGCTGCTGCTCGCCCAGTACATCCTCCCGGAGGACCTGTTTCCGTGGCTGACCCTCGTGTCCGGGCTGCTGGTCGTCGGGATCGGGATCGCCGTGCTGCGCTCGCGCCTGCGCCACCACCGCGCGAACCGCCACGACCAAGAGCATGATCACGTCCACGGCCATGCCCACGACCACCATCACGGTCATGACCATGGTCATCACCACGGGCATGACCACGGCCCGCATGGCCACAGCCACGACGTCCCCGACACGATCACCTGGAAGGGATTGATCGGCATGGGCGCCTCCGCCGGCCTGATTCCATGTCCTTCCGCGCTCGTGGTGCTGCTGGGCGCCGTCGCCCAGCATCAGGTCGCGCTCGGGCTGCTGCTGATCGTCGCCTTCAGCGTCGGGTTGGCCGCAACGCTGACGGTTCTCGGACTGCTCGTCGTGCACAGCCACCACGTGACGCGACGGCTCCGCGTTCCTCAGCGCCTCGTCACCGCGCTGCCCGCCGCCTCAGCGCTCGTGATCATCGGCCTCGGCTGCGTGCTGACGCTGCAGGCCGCGCCGAAGCTGCTCTGACGTCCGCGATCAGCCGCGGCGGCCGGCCTGGCCGGGCGCAGCGCCCCGGTGTGCGGGCCCCGCGACCGGCAGCTCGATCGACACCCGCGCGCCGCCGTCGGGGTCGTTCGCCGCCCGCACGGTTCCGTCGTGCGCCGACGCGATCGTCTCGACGATCGACAGGCCCAGGCCGCTGCCGCCGCGGGCGCGTCCGGGGTCGGCTCGGCTGAAGCGCTCGAACGCGTGAGCGAGGAACTGCGGCGGGAAGCCGGGCCCCTCATCGCGCACGTGCAGCTCGATCGTGGCCTCGTGTGCCGTCGCCCCGAGGTGGATGCTTCCCTGCCCGTGGCGGATGGCGTTCTCGACGAGGTTTCCGAGCGCCTGCTGCAGGCGGCTCGGGTCAGCCGTCAGCCGCGACGGCGGCCCACCGTCGATGACGAGCGAGCGACCGCTCGCCTGCGCGCGCGACCGAAAGCGCGCGCCCACGTCCTCGAGCAGCTGCGCGCTGTCGACATCGGTCAGCGCGAGCGGCAGCCGCCCGCCGTCCGCGCGCGCGATCACGAGCAGCGCGTCGGCGAGCTCGCCGAGGCGGTCGGTCTCCTCGGCGGCCGATCGCAGCGCGTCGCGCAGCTCGTCGGGCGAACGCCCGCGCTGCAGGGCAAGCTCGATCTCCGTCCGGAGGATCGCGAGCGGGGTGTGCAGCTCGTGGCTCGCGTCGGCGACGAACGCGCGCTCGCGCTGCACCCCGCGCTGCAGGCGCGCGAGCATCCCGTTGAGCGTCGTGCCGAGCCGTGCGATCTCGTCGTCGGCGCTGCCGACGGGCAGGCGCTCGCCGGGATGCTCGGCGCTGATCTCGTCGGCCTTGCGGCGCATCGCGTCGACGGGCCGCAATGCGGCGGACGCCACGCCGTAGCCGGCCAGCGACGCCAGCGCCAGCGCGATCGACCCGCCGATCGCCAGCAGCAGCGCGAGCGTCTGCAGCTGTGAGTCGCGGTCGTCCGCGGCGGCACCGACGACAACGACGAGGCGCCGGCCGCGCGCGTCGACCGGTGTCGCCAGCAGGCGCGCCGGCTCCTCGGGCTCGTAGGGGTTGGGGCGCGTGACGATGACCGTCGAACGCCGCGCGCGGGCAAGCAGGCCGGCGTCGAGCAGCAGCGTCGCCCGCAGGCTCGGGCTCGCGTCGACGACCTCGCCGTCGTCGGCGTCGACCACCTGCGCGAAGCTCTCCCCGCGCTCGACGAGCACGCTGCGCCCGGGCGAATCCAGCCCCGAGTCGCTGCGCTGCACGAGCGCGCTGATGTCGCTGGCGCCGGACCGCAGTCCGTGGTTGATCGTCGCGTCGAGATCGGCCTCGAAGCGCAGGTACACGGCGACGCCGACGATCGTCAGCACGACGGCCATCGCTCCCGCGAAGGCGAGCGTGACCCGCACGCGGATCGGGCTGCGGCGGATCAGCTCGCCGGCTCCTCGCGCAGCCGGTAGCCGGCTCCGCGCACGGTCTCGATCGACTCCCGTCCGAACGGCCGGTCGATCTTGTCGCGCAGATATCGCACGTAGACGTCGATGACGTTCGAGCGGTTCTCGTACTCGTAGTCCCACGCGTGCTCGAGCAGGTGCAGGCGCGACAGCACCTCGCCCGGCCGGCGCATGAACGTCTCGAGCAGCGCGAACTCCTTCGCCGACAGCGCGATCTCGCGGTCCGCACGCCACGTCCGCCGCGTCGCCGGGTCCAGCCGCAGGTCGCCGACAACGAGCACGGCCGCGCGCTCCACCGAGCCGCGCCGGGCCAGCGCGCGCAGCCGGGCCAGCAGCTCGGCGAATGAGAACGGCTTGGTCAGGTAGTCGTCGGCGCCGCCGTCGAGGCCGGCGATGCGGTCCTCGACGCCGTCGCGCGCGGTCAGCATCAGCACCGGCGCCCAGACGCCGTCGTCGCGCAGTCGCCGGCAGGTCGCGAAGCCGTCGATCCCCGGCAGCATGACGTCGAGGACGATCGCGTCGTAGTCGGTCGATCCGGCCATCCACAACGCGTCCTCGCCCGTGATGGCGACGTCGGCCGCGAGGCCGTTCTCGCGCAGCCCGCGGCGGATGAGGCTCGCCATCTTCAGCTCGTCCTCGACGATCAGCACCCGCATCGTGCGGACAGCCTCGCATGCCGAGATGAGTGCTGGATGAGAGCGGCGCCGAGGCCCGGTGGGGCGGCCGGACCTCGGCGGTCGCGCCTACTTCTCGGTGCCGTCGTCCTCGCCGTCGGATTCGACGACGACGAGCCCGTAGCCGGCGTCCAGGCGAACGTCGACGGTCGTGCCGTCGGTCTTCGTCACCTCGACCTCCCACGTCGCGCCGTCTTCGTTGTCGCGCTCGACGGCGTTCGCCTCGCCGCCCTTGGTGATCTTCAGCGCCGCGGCCTGCGCGCGCTCGGCCTGCGGCCCTGTCGCGGCACGCTCGCCGTCGTCGCCGCTGGCCTGCACCAGCGACGCGACACCGAGCGTGAGCGCCGCGATGGCACCGGCGGCGGCCATCGTGAGCTTCCTACGTGAGGTCATGCCTGCTCCTTTGCAGTGGACGATGACCGGAACCTAGGCAGGGCGGATGAGATGACCATGAGCGCGCGCCGGCACTCACGAGACTCTCATCCGGCGACCGTAGAAGAGGGTCCCCGAGACGAACGGAGATCACCATGTCGCATCGAGTGCCGATCGTTGCCGCCGCGTTGCTGACCGTCGCCGCGCTGGCGGCATGCGGAGGCGAAGGTGGCGCCGCGACCGCAAGCGGGAGCGCCGCATCGAACCGAGGCCTGCCGCAGGGCAGCGAGCCTGTGACGCTCGATCCCACCGATTTCACCACGAGGATCGACAACCCGTACTTCCCGCTGCGCCCAGGCAGTAGGTGGGTGTATCGCGAGACCGACACGACCGGGGCACGACAGCGCGTCGTCGTCACCGTGACGAAGCGGACGAAGCGGATCGCAAACGGGGTCACGGCGCGCGTCGTGCGCGACGTCGTGACGGAGGGCGGCAGGACGATCGAGGCGACCGACGACTGGTACGCGCAGGACTCCAAGGGCCATGTCTGGTACCTCGGCGAGGACACGGCGGAGTAGCGCGACGGCCGGGCCGTCAACCGCGCAGGCTCGTTCGAGGCCGGCGTGGGCGGGGCGCAGCCGGGCATCGCGATGCCGGCCGATCCGCGGCCCGGGCTGTCCTACCGCCAGGAGTACCTCGCCGGCGAAGCGGAGGACACCGGCGCCGTCGTGACCGTCGGCGAGGAGCAGGTCGAGGTGCCGTACGGGCATTTCGGCAAACGCGTGCTGATGACGCGCGACCTCGTGCCGACCGAGCCCAAGGTCCAGGAGCTGAAGTTCTATGTCCCCGGTGTCGGCCTCGTGCTGAGCGTGCACACCGACGGCGACGGCGGGCGCGCGGAGCTGATCTCGTACCGCCGCGGCGGTTGACCGGCCGTCGGCGATACTGCTGCGCATGTCCCGCAACGTCGTCCTGTTCACGACCGACGCGTGCGCGTTCTGCGTGCACGCGCGGTCGCTGCTGATCAGGCGCAACGTCGACTTCGAGGAGGTCAACCTCGGCGCGTACCCCGAGCTGCAGGCCGAGCTCGCGACCGTCACCGGCCTCGAGAGCTTCCCGCAGATCGTCGTCGACGGCGAGCCGCGCGGCGGCGCAAGGGCCCGACGTCAGTCCGGGCGCACGATGAAGGTGCTGGGAAACAGCGGCGGGGCGGCGCGCTTGATGCCGGTCGAGCCGAGGTACTCGACGATGCGGCTGTCGTCGGCCGCGGCGGACTGCGTCGACGCGGGCAGATCGTGCGTGCCACGGCGGATCGTGACGCTCCCGCTCGGGTTGATGCGATCGGTCATGAGCGCGAGCGTCCGGTGCCCGGCGCGCTGCAGCCAGCCGACCCGGTAGCGCGTGATGACGACGCTGAAGACCGGGCGGCCCGAGACGAGCGTGCGCCGGCGAGCCCCGTCGAGCTGGCTCATGACGATGCTGTCGCCGATGCGATAGGCGACGCGGCTCGGGGTCACGGCCGTCTCGCGCGCGGCGCGGGAGTCGATGCGCGAGATGCGGCGCCTCGTCGCGGTGTACGTGCCGGGCCGCGGTCCGCCGCGGCGCACGAACGCGAGGTGGCCCGAGGCGATGCTCGGCGCGGTCTCCGAGCCCGCCGCGGTCGAGATCCGGGCCACCTTGCGCTCGGTGCCTGCAGCCAGGTCGTATTGAAAGACGTCGCAGCGATCGGTCGCCGACGAGCCCTTGCAGCGGCTGTACACGGCGACGATGCGCTTGTCGGCCACCCCGAACGCCGTCGCGCCGATCGACGCGTCGGGCGGCGCGCCGAAGTCCGCCGTGCGCGCCGCCTGGATCGTGCCGTCGGGCGCCTGGGTCACGAGGCGCCAGCGGCCGCCGGGAGCCGGCGCTGTCCACGCGTGCCAGCCGCCGCCGGCCGCGAGGTTGCGTGCTCCCGTCACGGGGATGACGAGGGGGTCGGCATGCGCGGCAGGCGCCTGGGCGAGCACGCCGGCGGCGGACGAGGCGGCGATCAGCGCTGCGATCGCGCGGCGGGCACTGCGGTGATGTGAGCTGGGCATCGGCATGGCGTTGAAACGAGCTGACCGGGCAAAAGGTTGCGCTTGGGCCTGACCCCGAGCCTTCGACTCCGGCGAGGCGCGCGCATCGGCGGCATAGCGGCGCTGTCAGGCTGGTCTCTGGCAGCCGTAGGCGGTATCCGCCCCTTGGCTGCCGACGTTGCGCAGAGGTAACTGTTCAGGTCGCTGCGCCGGTCCAGTGGCGGTAGGCGGCGAGCGGGCGTGAGGCGGGCTGGTCGGCGTTGATGGTGATGTCCAGCAGCGCGATGTCGTGGCGGCGACCGGCGTGTTGGCAGGTGGCGATCAGCTCTTGGCGGCCGTTGCTGGTGGCGACGGACAGGATCTCGACGGTCTCGCCGATGACGGTCGCCGGACAGGGCAAGCAAGCTGCCTCGTCGAAGGCGTTCTCGAATCCCATGAGTGCTTCGTCTTGGTCGTAGGCGTCGACGGTGATCTCGGCGATCAGGTTGTCGAGGTCGGGGTCAGCGCGGTGCGGGCTCATGATGCGGCGGCGTGTCGTTGCAAGCGGTCCAGCGCCAGCGGCGGGCAGCGGACGTGGCCGCTCTTGAAGCGGCCGACGGGGCGCTGCAGGCAGACGGTGGCGGTGTGCTCGTCGAGGTCGATGACGCGGCCGCAGGCGCCGTGCAGGTACTTGGGTGAGACGGTGTGGTTGATGCGGACCTGATCGCCGACGCATAGCTGCGCGAGAGCGGTGGCTGCCTTGACGGTGTGCAGCAGATGGCGGCGGGCGCTGATGGCGTCGGCGAGCGCGTGCAGGGAGTGGTCAAGCTCGCCGTCGGCGATCGCGTCAAGCAGCAGCCGGTCGGGATCGCCGGCCGGTCGCAGGCCATCGTCGGGTGGTGGTGCCGGCAGCGCGGCGCGCTGCTTGGAGCTGCTGGGTCGGCGGGAGCGTTTGCCCATCGGTGTGATGATCGCCGGGCGGGCGGACGTGCCCCGGTCAGGTCGGGCTGGGTGCGGGCAGCCAGGGCTGCCCGGCGGTCAGTCGCGCGAGCGCGTCGAGCGCGTCGAGGCCGTTCTTGCGCGTCGTCGAGAGGTAGCTGCGGATGGCGAGGAAGCGCTCGGCGCCGTGGGGGGTGCGCCAGCAGCCGGAGATCTTCTGCTGCAGCTTGACCATGCGGATGTCTTGCTCGGCCTGGTTGTTTGAGAACGGGACGCGGAAGTCGTGCGCGAAGCGCAGCACGTCGGGCTGATGGCGCTCCAGGCGCAGCAGCAGGTTGTGGGCCTTGGTGCGCTTGCCCGTGCCCCGTGGCGGATGCTGCTCGTGGCCGAGCGCGATGATCGTCTGAAAGCTCGTCTCAAGCTCGTCCAATGCGTCGAGATCGAGTTGATCGGTGCCGGCGGCGCGCGCCTGCTGGACGGCGTCCTTGGTGTCAAGCAGCAAACAGCTCATTGCCAGCGGCCAGGTGTGCCCGTGCTCGGCGGCGCCGGCCAGTTCGCGGAGGTGGTGCACGTTGCAGAGGCCGTGATCGCAGCCCGCGTAGTTGCGATACGGCGCCCAGCCGTCATGGACGGCGACCCCGGTGAAGGCGGGCAGCACACCGGCGGCGTCGATCGCGTCGCAGCCGCGTCGGGTGTGCGCGGTGTAACGCGTGAGCGCGGCGGTCGATGCGCTGTGCACCCAGCCCAGCCCAGTCGGCCGGCGATCCGCGCGCCGGTCTCGTCGAAGTGCGCCACTGGCGCCGCCTCAAGCAGCCCGCGCAGACGCTCGTCGAAGTCGCACAACCCGTCGGCCGCCGCCGCCGCCCACATCACAAGCGTGCCGGTCGAGACGCCCGCGCCGGCGATGTCGCGCAGCGCCTGGGCCGCGCGGTCATAGGGCAAATGCTGAAAGACGCACAGGTACACGCCCAACGCGCGGACCCCGGGTCCGTACTGCGTCGGCGCGCCGACCCCGACCGGAAACGTCCCGGCGCTGACGTGCCCGCAACCGCAGCGCCGGCGCACGGCGACATGCTCGCTGACGCGCAGCAGCACGCCCTCGGGCACATCGAAGACCTGGCGTGACTCGCCGCCCCCGAGCACTTGCGCGTCGGCCAGATCACGATCGCAGCAGTCGCAGCGCTCGGGCGGATGCTTGACGTGCTCATCAACGACCGCGACGCGCTCAAGGCACGCGCCCTCATGACCGTCCTGGCCACCCTGCTTGCGCCCCGACCGCTGACGCAGGCTGCGCTTCTGCGAATCAGCCGACGGCTTACCCAGCCCATCTGACGACGGCGGCCGCGACGAGTTACGAGAGTTCGCGTTGCAACGCGCCTCCAACTCGGCGACCTTCCCCCGAAGCTCAGCGATCAACGCCACCTGCGAGACGACCAGCGCCTCAAGCTCCGCATAGCTCAACCGCTCGGTCGCATCCGATCGCTCCACACATGCAAGATTCCCTGCAAAGCATCATAATCCTGCTCGATCCCGCGGGCTCAGCCGGTCTACCCGGCATCCCGACCCTCCACCTGAACAGTTACGCGCAGAGCACGTTGCCCGCCGCCCCCGCTGCTAGGCTCGAACGGCACCGAAAGGTCAGCTCCTTTAACCCGGTCCCGTGAGGCCAGGAAGGACGAACATGCCAGAACCGAAGGTCGTCCTCGACAGCGAGGACATGCGCAGGATGCTCACGCGCATCGCGCACGAGATCGTCGAGGACGGCGGCGATCCCGAGGCGCTCGCGCTCGTCGGCATCCACCGCCGCGGCGCAATCCTCGCGCGGCGCCTGCAGGCACGGCTCGCGCAGCTGCACGACATCGATGTCCCGCTCGGCGACCTCGACATCTCCTTCTACCGCGACGACGTCACGACGCGCGGCGGCGCGCCGGTGGTGCACGCCACGCACCTGGACTTCGACGTCGACGCGCGCACCGTCGTGATCGTCGACGACGTCCTCTTCACCGGGCGCACCGTGCGCGCGGCGATCGAGGCGCTGTTCGACTACGGCCGCCCGGCCCGCGTGCAGCTCGCCGTGCTCGCCGACCGCGGCCACCGCGAGCTGCCGCTGCGCCCGGACTACGTCGGCAAGAACCTGCCGACAGCGCGCTCCGAGCGCGTCTTCGTGCGCGTCGAGGAGCTCGACGGCGAGGACTCCGTGACGATCGCCCAGCACGAGCCGGAAGGCGCCCCCGCATGAGGCATCTGCTCTCCATCGCCGACCTCACGCGCGCGGACATCGAGCGCATCCTCGACAACGCCGCCCGCTTCGAGGAGGTCTCCGACCGCGACATCAAGAAGGTTCCCGCGCTGCGCGGGCGCACCGTGCTGAACCTCTTCTACGAGGCCTCCACGCGCACGCGCTCGTCCTTCGAGCTCGCAGCCAAACGCCTGTCGGCCGACGTCGTGAACTTCGCCGCCAGCGGCTCGAGCGTCGAGAAAGGGGAGTCGCTGAAGGACACCGTCCTGACGCTCGCCGCGCACTCACCCGACGCGATCGTCATCCGCTCGCCCTACGCCGGCGCCGCGAACCTCGTCGCGGGCTGGACGACCGCCGCGATCGTCAATGCCGGCGACGGCAAGCACGAGCACCCGACCCAGGCGCTGCTCGACGTGTACACGCTGCGTCGCAAGCTCGGCTCGCTGGAGGGCCGCAACATCTGGATCGTCGGCGACGTCGCGCACTCGCGCGTGGCGCGCTCGAACATCCTCGCATTTCGCATGATGGGCGCCGCCGTCACGGTCTGCGGGCCGCCGACGCTGATCCCGCGCGGCATCGAGGCGCTCGGCTGCGAGGTGCGCTACGACCTCGGCGACCTGCGCGAGGCCGACGTCGTCTATGCCCTGCGGATGCAGAACGAGCGCATGGACGAGGCGTTCGTCCCGAGCCTGCGCGAGTACGCCGCGCAGTACCAGATCAACGGCCGCCGGCTCGGGCCGCGCCAGGTGCTCATGCACCCCGGCCCGGTCAACCGCGGCGTCGAGCTCTCGGGCGAGGTCGTCGACTCGCCGCAGGCGGTCATCACGATGCAGGTCAAGGCCGGCGTCGTCGTCCGGATGGCGGTCCTCTACGAGGTCCTCGCCGGGGCGCGCGACGCGCGCTCGGCCCCACGCCCGACCGAGCCCCTGCTCGCATGAGGCCCCAGATGTCAGGCCCCGGCGGCGACCAGCCGCGGCTCGTCCGCGCACCGGCGCGGCCCTCGGACCTGCTCGTGCGCGGCGCGCACGTGCTCGATCCGCGCACCGGCCTCGACGGCGTGCACGACGTGTTCGTGCGCGACGGCACGATCGCCGAGATCTCCGCGCCGGGCAGCATCGCGCCGCCGCGCGACGTCGAGACCGTCGACGGCAGCGGGCGCCACCTGTTTGCGGCCTTCGTCGATCCGCACGTCCACCTGCGCACGCCGGGCCAGGAGCACAAGGAGGATCTCGAGACCGGCACGCGCTCGGCGGCGGCCGGCGGCTACTGCGCGATCGTCGGCATGCCGAACACGTCCCCGACGATCGACTCCGCGCCGATCCTCGGCGCGCTGCTCGACGCGGCCGCGCGCGAGGCGCGCGTCCCGGTCGGCTTCATGGCGGCGATCACGCGCGGGCTGCGCGGCGAGGAGCTGACCGAGATGGCCGAGCTGCGCGCGCTCGGCGCGGCCGGCTTCACCGATGACGGCCGCCCGGTCGTCGACGCGGGCGTCTTTCGCCGCGCGCTGCAGTACCAGCGCCTCGCCGGCGGCGTGCTGGCGCTGCACGAGGAGGACCCGGCGCTGTCGGGCAAGGGCGCGATGCACGAGGGCGCCGTCAGCACGGAGCTCGGCGTCGCCGGGATCCCGAGCGTCAGCGAGTCGGCGATGATCGCCCGCGACTGCGCGCTGGCGCAGTACGAGGACGCGCGCATCCACATCCAGCACCTGTCCGCGCGCGAGTCCGTCGATGTCATCGCGACCGCCAAGGCGCGCGGGGTGCAGGTCACCTGCGAGGCCAGCCCGCACCATCTGACGATGACCGACGAGGACGTGCGCGGCCTCGACACGCGCCGCAAGATGAACCCGCCGCTGCGCTCGGAAGCCGACCGCCAGGCGCTGATCGAGGGCCTGCGAAGCGGCGTCATCGACTGCATCGCGACCGATCACGCGCCGCACGCCCGCGACGAGAAGGAGGTGCCCTTCGAGCAGGCGCCGATGGGGACGACGGGCCTCGAGACGGCGTTCGCGGCCGTCCACACCGACCTCGTCGTGCCCGGCCACCTGCCGCTGGCGCTCGTCGTCGAGAAGATGACGGCCGGCCTCGGGTTGATCGACCTGCTCGTGCCGACGATCGCGACGGGGGAGCCGGCGAACCTCGTGCTCGTCGACCTGGCCGCGGAGTGGGTCGTGGGGGAGAGCGGCTATGAGAGCCGCTCGGAGAACTGCTGCTTCGCCGGCCGCACGCTGCGCGGCAAGGTCCTGCTGACGGTGGCGGGCGGCGCGGTCGCCTATCGCGAGCGGTCGATCATGCTGAGCGCGGCATGAGTTACCCGGCCGTGAACGGGGGTGTGGTGGAAAACGGGAACATACGTCACGTTTTCCGCCAGACCCCTGCGCTGCGAGGGAGCCTGCGATGACCGCCTACGTCCTGCTGGAGGACGGTGTGCGCTTCGACGGCGTCGCGTGCGGCGCGCCGGACGCCGCCACCGGCGAGGTCGTCTTCACGACCGGCATGTCGGGCTATCAGGAGTCGGTCACCGACCCGAGCTTCGCGCGCCAGATCATCACGTTCACCTACCCGCACATCGGCAACTACGGGGTCAGCTCGGAGGCGATGGAGTCCGAGCGCATCTGGGCGCGCGCGGTGATCATGCGCGCCGCGATGAACAGCGAGGACGCGCCGGGGGCGGAGGGCGGCTGGCTGGACTGGCTGCGCGACTGCGGCGTGCCCGCGATCGGCGGCGTCGACACGCGCGCGCTCGTGCGCCACATCCGCGACGCCGGCTCGATGCGCGGCGGCGTCTTTCCCGGCGCGATGAGCGAGGCGGCGGCGATGGAGCTCGTCCGCGGCGAGCCCGCGATGCCAGGCCTGGACCTCGCCTGCGAGGTGTCGCCTGCGGCGATGACCGTCCACGGCACGGGCGGCGGCCCGCGCATCGCGGCGATCGACACCGGCATCAAGCTGTCGATCGTGCGCCACCTCGTCCAGCGCGGCGCGGTCGTCGAGCTGCATCCCTGCTCGACGAGCTCTGCGGACCTGCTCGCCAACGACCCCGACGCGATCTTCCTCGCCAACGGCCCGGGCGATCCGGCCGCCCTGGATCACATCGTCGCGACGCTGCGCGAGCTGGTGGGCGTCAAGCCGACGTTCGGCATCTGCCTTGGCCATCAGCTGCTGTGCCGCGCCCTCGGCCTGGAAACCTTCAAGCTGCCGTTCGGCCACCGCGGCGCCAACCACCCCGTCAAGGACCTCGAGACGCAGAGGATCGAGATCACGTCCCAGAACCACGGCTTCGCGGTCCTCGGCCCCGGCGGCGAGCGGACGATCGCCGCGGACGAGCCCGTGCGCTGGGAGACGGACTTCGGCGCCGCCCAGCTCAGCCACATCAACCTCTACGACCGCACGGTCGAGGGCCTGACCCTGCTCGACGTGCCCGGCGCGACCGTCCAGTACCACCCCGAGGCGGGGCCGGGGCCCAACGACAGCCTGTACCTCTTCGACCGCTTCCTCGACCAGATCGCAGAGGCCGTGTAGTGCGCAGAGACGACCTGCACAAGATCCTGATCCTCGGCTCGGGCCCGATCGTCATCGGCCAGGCGGCCGAGTTCGACTACTCCGGCGTGCAGGCCTGCAAGGTCCTGCGCGAGGAGGGCTACGAGGTCGTGCTCGTGAACTCCAACCCGGCGACGATCATGACCGACCCGGAGTTCGCCGACGCGACGTACGTGGAGCCGCTGCTGCCCGGCCCGGTGCGCCAGATCATCGAGCGCGAGCGGCCCGACGCGCTGCTGCCGACGCTCGGCGGCCAGACGGCGCTGAACCTCGCCAAGGCGCTGCACGAGGACGGCACGCTGCGGGAGTTCGGCGTCGAGCTGATCGGCGCGACCTACGCGGCGATCTGCCGCGCCGAGGATCGCGACGAGTTTCGCATCACGATGGAGCAGGCCGGCCTGAAGATGCCGCGCTCGGCGATCGCGACGACGATCGAGGAGGCCGACGACGCGATGATCGACATCGGCCTGCCGATCATCGTGCGCCCTGCCTACACGCTCGGCGGGCGCGGCGGCGGCATCGCCCGCACGCCGGACGAGTTCCGCCAGATCGCCCGTGGCGGCCTGGATGCCTCGCCGATCTCGCAGATCCTGCTCGACGAGTCGGTCATCGGCTGGGGCGAGTTCGAGCTCGAGGTCATGCGCGACCACAACGACAACTGCGTGATCGTCTGCTCGATCGAGAACATCGACCCGATGGGCGTGCAC
>Ga0136633_1001396_pt1 | contig 17851 bp, 14 predicted proteins | sample AntDrymeUQ832206_2_FD_105494 | JGI IMG/M metagenome (GOLD analysis project Ga0136633, IMG submission 105494) | Polar desert sand microbial communities from Dry Valleys, Antarctica - metaG UQ83 (22.06) | ecosystem: Environmental > Terrestrial > Soil > Desert | place: Antarctica: Dry Valley...
AGATGTAGTACATCGCGACGCCTGCGTCGCGCGCCTCGCGCTCGACGACGTCGGCGATCGTCGTCGCCTCGAGCACCGCGCGCGCGGCCGCGGCGGCCTCTCCGAAGATCCCCTTTGCGTCGCGGCCGAAGGGGCCGTCGAGCAGCTCCACGACCTCGAGCACCGTGATCTCCCCGGGGGTGCGGGCGAAGGTGTAGCCGCCCTTGACGCCGCGCTGGGACTTCAGCACGCCGGCGCGGCGGAGCGTCGCGAAGAGCTGCTCGAGGAACTGGACCGGGATGTCGCGGCGGCGCGCGAGCTCGCCGATCGGCACGGGCCCGTCGCCCGAGCGCCCGAGCTCGGACAGCGCCTGCAGCGCGTAGGGCGACTTCGTGGTGATCGAGATCATCGCTCTATCTTGCCTCAATGCGCCCGGATGTCGTGAGACGAGCCCCTAGCCGCTACGCGCCGCCGCTGGCGATCATGGCGCTGATCTTCGCGCTGTCCTCGACGCCGGACCTCAGCTCCGGCCTCGGCGCATGGGACCTGCTGCTGCGCAAGCTCGCCCACATCACGGTCTACGCCGTCCTGTGGCTCGCGCTGGCGCGTGCCACCGACTGGCGCCGGCCGGTCGCCGCGACCGTCGTCGCGCTGCTGTACGCGGGCAGCGACGAACTGCACCAGTCGTTCGTCAACGGTCGCCACGGGACGCCCTTCGACGTCGCGATCGACGCCATCGGGATCGGGCTCGCGGCGTGCGCGTGGGTGCTCGGCGCCCGCCGCCGCGGCGGTCCCGGCCCTCCGTGGCCGGTGCGTACCGCGCGGTCCGAGGCCTGAGCGTCTACAGCCAGCCGCGCTCGGTGGCGATCAGCACGGCCTGGGCGCGATCGACGGCGCCGAGCTTGCCGTAGATGTTGTGCAGGTGCGTGCGGACCGTCGACGTCGACAGCTGCAGCTCCGCGGCGATCTGCTTGTAGACCTTGCCCTCGGCGAGGCGCTTGAGCACCTCGACCTCACGCCCCGACAGCGGGCACGGATCGATCTGGCGCGGGCGACCGGACATCGGGTAGGGCAGGTCGTACATCACCGAGCGCAGCTCGTTCGGCCCGAGCCCGACCGCGCGAGCGGTCTTCAGCAGCGCGTTCGGCGAGACCTGGTCGCCGTTGGCGTAGTGCGCGAGCATGTCGGCCAGGCGCACGAACGCCGCCTCGCCCTGCGCATCCTCGGAGTGATGGCGCTCGATCGCCGACGCCACTGCCGGCGGCAGGCCCCAGCGGCGCGCGAGGACGCCGCCGACCAGCGCGTGATCGACGCCCAGCTCGCGGCGCTCGCGATGCACGCGCTCCTCCGGCGTGCGGGCATCGCCGTGCACCTGCTCGGGGTAGCCGGGGTAGGCGTGAGCGAGCACGAGCTTGCCGATGTCGTGCAGCAGCGCGGTGACCATCAAGCGGTCGCGATGCTCGTAGCCGGCCTCCTGCGCGAGCCGGTCGGCGGCTCGCTGCGTCGCGACGCCGTGCAGGCGAAAGCGCTCGGGAGCGGCGTCCCACAGCGAGGAGCGCTCAAAGAAGTCAAACGTGCGCGCGCGGCTGGCGAGCGCCTGCACCGATTCCGGCGACAGGATCTCGACGGCCTTGACGACCGATTCGACGCGACCCTGGCGCGGGCTGTCGATCTGATTGGCAAGGCGCATGACGCTGATGACCAGCGCGATGTCCGACTCGACCGTCGCGACGATGTCGGCCGGCGACACGCGCTCGGCGCTGACGAGGCGCAGCAGGCGGTTGCGCGACTCGGCAAGTGCCGGAAAGGCCTCGAGCGCCTCGAAGGCGGCGGTCAGACGACGGCCGTGGCCCTCGTTGTGATGACGCTGGACGGCGGCGCTGTTGGCGGTCGTGCGAACGGGTGCGGAGATGCTCATGTGTAGCGGTCCCTGCCTTCGGGTCGGGATCGTCGGACACAACCCGTATCGGCAGCAGTGGACGTTCGGTTGAGTGCCCCGAGCGAAGTCGTTATGGGGCCAGCGCGCGATCGATCCGCCCAAGCGACTCCTCGCGGCCGAGAACGGTCAGCGTCTCGAAGATGCCGGGCGACACCGCGGTGCCCGCGAGCGCCACGCGGATCGGCTGATAGACCTGCTTGGGCTTGACGCCGAGCGCCGCCACGACGGCCTCGAGCGCGACCTGAACCTCATCCTGCGTGAACGCCTCCAGCGACTCGAGCGCCTCGCGAACCTGGCGCAGCGCCGCGCGGCCGGCGTCGTCGAGCCACTTCGCGCGCGCCGCGGGATCGTCCGCCGGGCCGTCGAAGATGAAGCCGGCCAATGGCCAGAAGTCCGCCAGCGTCTGCATCTTCTCGCGTGAGATCTCGACCGCGCCGCGCAGGCCGCTGCGCCCCGTGAACGTCTCCAGGCGCGCGGTCAGCTCGTCGACGGACAGCTCGCGCACGTAGCGGCCGTTGAGCCAGCGCAGCTTCTGGTGGTCGAACTGGGCCGGGTTGCGCGAGACGCGCTCAATGCTGAACTGGCGTACGAGCTCATCGGTCGAGATGATCGTCTCGTCGTCGCCCGAGCCCCAGCCGAGCAGCGCCATGTAGTTGCGCAGCGCCTCCGGCAGGTAGCCCTCGTCGCGCAGTTCCTGGACCGACGCCGCGCCGTGGCGCTTGGACAGCTTCTTGCCGTCCGAGCCGTACAGCAGCGGCAGGTGGGCGTAGACCGGCGGCTGCGCGCCCAGCGCTTCGAGCACGAGCAGCTGCTTGGGCGTGTTGGAGAGATGGTCCTCGCCGCGAACGACATGGGTGATGTCAGCGTCGAGGTCGTCGACGGCGACGGCGAAGTTGTAGAGCACGCTGCCGTCGGCGCGGGCGATGACGGGGTCGTCGAGATGCACGTGCGCGAACGTCGTGTCGCCGCGGATGAGGTCGTGCACGACGGTCTCCCCCTCGTCGGGAACGCGCAGGCGCACCGCGCCCGTGTCCTGCGCCTCGCCGCGAAACCCGCGCTGCGCGCCGTGCTGCGCCTTGTAGGCGTCGACCTCGGCCTTGGCCGCGTCCGAGCGGTAGGCGTGGCCCTCGTCGAGCAGCAGCGCGAGCACCTGCTGATGGCGCTCGGTGCGCGAAACCTGGCTGATCGGGCCCTCGTCGTAGTCCAGGCCGAGCCAGCTCAACGCGTCGAGGATCTGCTCGACGTTCTCGGGAGTCGAGCGCTCGCGGTCGGTATCTTCGATCCGCAGGACGAGCGTCCCGCCGTCATGCCGCGCGAGCAGCCAGTTGTACAGCGCGGTCCGGGCGCCACCGACGTGCAGGGCCCCGGTCGGGGAAGGAGCGAAGCGGAGCCTCATGCGCAGTGACACTACGAGATGGCCGGCCGCCCGGTCGGCGCCGGCACGGCGAGCAGCGAGCGGATGCTGATCGGCGCCCACGTCTCCCCGCGGGCGGCCCGGCGAACGCCGTCGCGCGCGGCGTGCAGCGCGGCGCGCGGTCCGCGCGAAGTCGCTCGCCTCGCGGGGATTGCGGCGCGCCGGCGCGCAGCAGGCGGCTAGCCGGCGGCCTCGTCGGGTACGGCCTGGGCCATGGATTCAGTTCGAGAGACCTACGACATCCCGAAGCAGAAGCCGGGCATCACCGTCCGGCAGTGGCTGATCATGCTCGCCGCGCCGCTGGTCTCGCTCGGGCTGTGGCGCCTGCTGCCGGACTCGCCGTTCACGGTTGCCCTGCTGGCGATCGCGTTGTTGGCGGCCGTCTTCGTCGCCGTCGGGCTGATGCTCAACAGCCGCAAGCTCGACGAGCAGCCCGGCCACAACCCCGAGCCGCCGCCGAGCGTCACGCCGCCGCAGTCCTGACTGCGGGGCCGCGCCGGGTTCAGACCGCGATCAGGGCTGCGGGCCCGAGCACGTGCTCGAGCTCCGCGCGCAGCGTCGGCGTCGGCGCGACCTTGTACGACGGTCCGAGCCTCAGCGTCAGCGGGTCGCCGCAGCTCATCTGAAACTCGAGCACGACCTCCGAGTCGCCGGGAAAGTTCGCGAGCAGGTGCTTGAGGTCTGAGATCGCCGTCTCCGGCAGGCCCGTGGCATCGACGCGCAGGTGCAGCGGCAGCGGACCGATCCTGCGTGAGGCGGCCGCCGTGCGGGCCTGCTCGATCTCCTCCGTCGTCGGCTCGAAGGGCTCGGCCGACTGCACGACGAGGCACGTCTTGTCGGCGTCCTTGTGGTCGACGCGGCCGCGCACGACGACGACGGAGTCGACGCCGAGCGCGCCCTCGTACTCCGCCAGCGCCTTGCCGAAGACGAGGATCTCGACACAGCCCTCGAGGTCGTCGAGCGTCGCGAACATCATGTGCTCGCCGTTGCGCGTGCGGATCTTCTTGGCGGCCGTGATGATGCCGCCGGCCGACACCCAGTCCTTGTCCTTGCGCTGCGCGAGCTCCGCCAGCGGGCAGTCGACGACCTCGCGCAGCGCCTCTCGGACCTGCTTGAGCGGGTGCGCCGAGATGAACAGCCCGATCGACTCCTTCTCGATCGCCAGCAGCTCGGGCTGATCGAACTCCTCCGCCGGGATCGCGGGGTGCGCGGGCGCCGCGAACGCCGCGGCGGCGCCGTTTGCGCCCGAGTCGCCACCGCCGAAGTCCAGCGAGTCGAAGATCGAGCCCTGGCCGATCTCGAGGTCCTGCTGGGCCTTCTGCCCGGCGCCCTGCGCCTGCTCGAGCACCATCAGCATGCCCTTGCGCGTCGCACCGGTGGAGCCGAAGGCGCCGCACTTGATCAGCGCCTCGATCGCCTTCTTGTTGACCGTGCGGGAGTCGACGCGGGCGCAGAAGTCCCACAGCGAATCGAACGGCCCGCCCTCCTGGCGCGCGGCCTTGATCGCCTCGACGGCCGCGAAGCCGACGCACTTGACGGCATCCAGGCCAAAGCGGATGTTGCCGTCCGAGACGACGAAAAGGTGGTCGGAGACGTTGACGTCCGGCGGCAGGATCTCGATCCCCATCGCCTCCGCCTGCATGGCGAAGAACGGGACTTTGTCCTTCGTCGACATGACCGAGCTGATCAGCGCCGCCATGTACTCGGCCGGGTAGTTGGCCTTCAGCCACGCGGTGCGGTAGGCGATCAGCGCGTAGCAGGCCGCATGCGAGCGGTTGAACGAGTAGTCGGCGGCCTTGACGTTCGTCGCCCACAGCTGCTCGATGACCTGATCGCGCGTACCCGACGCGCGGCAGCCGTCGCGAAACTCAGGTTCGAGCTTCGCCATCGCCTCGCGGTTCTTCTTGCCGATCGCCTTGCGCAGGTCGTCCGCCTTGGCGCCCGAGAAGCCCGCTAGCAGCTTGGCGATCTGCATCGACTGCTCCTGGTAGAGGATCACGCCCTTCGTCGACTCGCAGATCGCGCGCAGGCGCTCGTCGGCGAAGACGACGGAGTCCGGGTCGCGCTTGCCCTTGGCGTACGTCGGGATCTGGTCCATCGCCCCCGGCCGGTACAGCGCGACGAGCGCGACGAGGTCGTCGAACTCCGTCGGGCGGACCTTGCGCAGCGCGCTCTGCATGCCCTCGGACTCAAACTGAAAGACGCCGATCGAGTCGCCCGCGGCGAGCATCGCGTACGTCGCTTCGTCGTCGAGCGGCACCTTCGTCCAGTCGGGCCGTTCCAGGCCCGAGCGCTCGATGATGTCCAGCGCGTCCTCGATGACGTCGAGGTTGCGCAGGCCGAGAAAGTCCATCTTCAGCAGGCCGATCTGCTCGACGGGCTTCATGGAGAACTGCGTGACGATCTTGAAGATCTTGTTGTTGTCGGCGTCGACCTGGTTGGAGTCGGCGAGCTGCAGCGGCACGATGTCGGTCAGCGGTCCCTCGGCGATCACGACCGCGGCGGCGTGGATCGAGGAGTTGCGCACGATGCCCTCCAGGCCCTGCGCGACGTCGACGATCTGCTTGGCGATCGGGTCGGAGTCATAGGCCAGGCGCAGCGGCTCGCCGGCCTTCAGGCAGTCCTCGAAGGACGGCGAGCGCCCCATGATCGGATCCGGGATGAGCTTGGCGAGGCGGTCGCCGACGCCGTAGTCGTGCTCGAGCACGCGTGCGGCGTCGCGCGTCGCCGCGCGCGGGAACATCTTGCCGAAGGTCACGATCTGCGCGACCGACTCGCGGCCGTACTTTTCGACGACGTAGCGCATGACCTGCTCGCGCCCGCGGACGGAGAAGTCGATGTCGATGTCCGGCATGGAGACGCGCTCGGGGTTCAGAAAGCGCTCGAAGAGCAGGTCGTAGCGCAGCGGGTCGACGTCGGTGATCGACAGGCAGTAGGCGACGATCGAGCCCGCCGCCGAGCCGCGCCCGGGTCCGACCGCGATGCCGTTCTCCTTGGCATAGCGGATGAAGTCCCACACGATCAAGAAGTAGGCGTCGAAGCCCATCCGGTTGATGACGCCGAGCTCCATCTCCATGCGCTCCAGCGCCTCGGCCGGCGGCGGGCTGCCGTAGCGCAGCGCGAGGCCCTCGCGCACGCGGGTGCGCAGAAACTCGTGCTCGGGCACGCCGCCGGGCGTCGGGTAGTGCGGGATCAGCTGCTGGCCGAGCTCGATCTGCACGTCGCAGCGCTCGGCGATCTCGAGCGTCGAGGCGATCGCCTCGGGCCACTGCTCGAAGGACTGCGCCATCTCCTCGTTGGACTTCAGGTAGAACTCGTTGGTGTCGAAGGACATCTTCGGCGCCGCGATCGTCGACTTCGTCTGCACGCACAGCAGCGCGGCGTGGTGGTGGAAGTCCTCCTTGCGCAGGTAGTGCACGTCGGCCGTCCCGACGAGCGGTCGCCCGAGCTCGCGCGCGATCCGCACGATCTTCTCGTTGGCCTTGTCCTGCGCAGCGAGGCCGTTGCGCTGGACCTCGAGGTAGACGTCCTCGGGCCCGAAGACCTGCAGCAGGTCGTCGACGTGCGCGCGCGCCTCGTCGTCGCGGTCGTCGATCAGCCGCTGGCAGAAGCGCGAGGCGAGGCAGCCCGTGAGCGCGATGATGCCCTCGCCGTAGCGCTCGAGGACGCCGAGATCGACGGTCGGCTTGCCGCGGTTGAGGCCCTTGAGAAAGCCCTCGCTGGAGAGCTTGACGAGGTTGCGATAGCCGGTGTTCGACGCGGCCAGCAGCGTCAGGTGATTGTGCTCGTGACGGCCGCGCGCGGTGTGGTCGTCGACAAAGTAGATCTCGCAGCCCATGATCGGCGTGACGCCGTGCCTGCGGGCGGCCTGGTAGTGCTCGACCGCGCCGTTCATGACGCCGTGGTCGGTGAGGCCCAGTGCGGGCTGGCCGAAGTCCGCGGCGCGCCTGGCGAGCGCCTCGATCTTGCATGCCCCGTCGAGCAGCGAGTACTCCGAATGGACGTGCAGATGCGCGCAGGCGGGGACGGTCACGGGGCCGGACCTTACGTGCCGGATCGGTCGGAGTGTCCGCGCGGCGCGCGAGCTTCCCGCACGTTGCGCAGAGCGGCTGGAACCGGTGGGCGGGGCGGGCCGCTAGTCGTCGTCGCGGTCGCTGCGCGCCGCGAGCAGCGCGGCGACGCCGACCACGCCCACGACGATCGCGCCGGTGGCGACGCGGCGCGACGGGACGAGACTTGAAACGCGCTTGCCGACGTACCAGCGAGCGGCCTTCCAGACGGCATAACCCAGGAGCTTGTAGAGCATGTTGTGATCGTACCCGCAGGCGCGTCGCCGGACGCGCTCAGCTCTCGTCGTCGTCGGCGGCCGCGTTGCGCGCGCGCAACTGGTGGGCCATGCGCGACTGCAGCGACCACAGCTCGATGAAGCCCGGCGACGCCTGCTGGGAGAACAGCCCGCCGGACTCCGTGAACGACGCCAGCGACTGGTCGTAGACGGCGTTGGGCGACTCGCGCGTGACGACGCGCGCCGAGCCCTTGTAGAGCTTGATGCCGATCGTGCCCGTGACCTGTTCGTTGACGCGCTCCATGAACGCGTCGAGGTCGCCGCGCAGTGGCTCCCACCACAGGCCCGCATAGACGAGATACGCCCACTGGCGCTCCAGCGCCGGTTTGAACTGGTTCTGGTGAATCGTGCCGACGAGCTTCTCGAGCTCCTGGTGGGCGGGCAGGATGATCGCCGCGGCCGGCACCTCGTAGATGTCGCGCACCTTCAGGCCGACGATCCGGTCCTCGATGTGATCGACGATGCCGACGCCGTGGCGACAGCCGATCTCGGCGACGCGCTCGAGCAGGTCGACGAGCCCCATGCGCTCGCCGTCGACCGCGACCGGCACGCCGCGCTCGAAGCTCACCCTCACGACCTGCGGCGCGTCCGGCGCCTGCTCGGGCGGCGTGACGAGCTGAAAGACGTCGTCGTCGGGGGCGTGTTCGAGGTCCTCGATCCAGCGGCCCTCCGACGAGCGCCCCCAGAGGTTGTCGTCGATCGAGTACGGCTGGATCTCGGTGCCGGTCTTCAGCGGGATCCCGTGCTTGCGCGCGTACTCCATCTCCTCCTCGCGGCCCATCTGCCAGCCGCGCACGGGCGCGATGACCTTGAGGTCGGGGGCGAGCGTGGCGATCGTGGCCTCGATGCGGACCTGGTCGTTGCCCTTGCCGGTGCAGCCGTGGGCGATCGTGTCGCAGCCCGTGGCGCGGGCGACGTCGACGGCGAGCTTGGCGATCAGCGGGCGGCCGAGCGCGGTGAACAGCGGGTAGCCGCCGCCGTACTGCGCGTTGGCCTTGATCGCCGGCAACACGAAGTCGCGGGCAAACTCCTCGCGCGCGTCGACGGTGTGGCATTCGACGGCGCCGATCTGGCGCGCCTTGTTCTCGACGGCCTCGTAGTCCTCGCCGGGCTGACCGAGGTTGACCGTCAGCGTCACGACCTCGGCCTCGTACTCGTCGGCGATCCACTTCAGCATGACGCTCGTGTCGAGGCCGCCGGAGTACAGCAGCAGCACGCGCCCGACCTCGCTCTTCTCTGCGAGATAGGAGGCGGCGCGGGTGTGGGGAGTCTGATCGGTCGTCTCGGCCATATGCATGCAAGCCTACGAGCCGCGGGCCGGCGACGGCGCTGCGTCCTCCAGCAGCGCCCGCAACCGGGCCAGCGCCTCGTCGGCGTCGGCGTCGGCGATCGTCAGCGGGGGCAGCAGGCGCAGCGTGGCCGGGCCGGTGGCGTTGAGCACCAGGCGCTGCTCGAGCAGCGCCCGGCGCACGATCTCCGGCGCCCCGCCGGCCGCGAGGTCGCAGGCCAGCATCAGCCCGCGGCCGCGGACCTCGGCGACGCCCGGGAGCCGTGCGAGTCCCTCCGTCAGACGCTCGCCTAGCGCGCGCACCCGCTCGAGCAGGCCTCGGTTCTCGACGACGTCGAGGACGGCGTGCGCGGCCGCGCACGCGACCGGGCCGCCCGCGAACGTCGAGCCGTGGTCGCCGGGCTCGAGCACGTCGGCGAAGCGCGGGCCGCAGATCACCGCGCCGATCGGCAGGCCGCCGCCGAGCGCCTTCGCGGACGTCAGGATGTCCGGCGCGACGCCCGCGTCCTCGTAGGCCCACAGCGTGCCGGTGCGCCCGAGGCCGCACTGCACCTCGTCGTAGATCAGCGCGGCGCCGTGCTCGTCGCAGGCCGCGCGTGCCGCACGCAGCACATCGTCGCCGAGCACCCAGACGCCGCTCTCGCCCTGCACGGGCTCGAGGATCAGCGCGGCCGTGCGGCCGTCGACGGCCGCCGTGATCGCCTCGGCGGTCGGGGCGACGGCGCGAAAGCCGGGCACGAGCGGCGCGAACGGCGCCTGCTTGGCCTCCTGCGGCGTCGCCGACAGCGACCCGTAGGTGCGGCCGTGAAAGCCGCGGTGCACGGAGATGACGTCGCCGCCCTGCCTCGCCTTGCGCGCGATCTTCAGCGCCGCCTCGTTGGCCTCGGTGCCGGAGTTCGCGAAGTGGACCTTGCCGCCGAGCGAGCCCTCGGCGAGGCGCTTGGCCAGGCGCAGGCCGGGCTCGGAGTAGAAGAGGTTGCCGACGTGGATCAGCCGCGCCACCTGCTCGGCGATCGCGGCGACGACGGCCGGGTGGCCGTGGCCGAGCGACGTGACCGCGAGGCCGGTCTGAAAGTCGAGGTACTCGTGGCCCTCGTCGTCCCACAGCCGCGCGCCCTCGCCGCGCACGAACGCCACCGGCATGCGCGTGTACGCGGGCACGAGGTGCTCGCGCTCGAGCGCCTGCAGCTGCTCGAGGCCGGTCATGCCGCGGGCGTGATCTTCGTACCCGATCCGGCGTCCGTGAACAGTTCGAGCAGCAGGGAGTGCGAGACGCGGCCGTCGACGATGTGCGCGGCGGGGACGCCGCCGTGGATCGAGTCGACGCAGGCCTTGAGCTTCGGGCGCATGCCGCCGTCGATGTGCGCCAGCGCGTCCTCGACCTCGTTGGCGCGCGCCGCGGTGATGACGGAGTCGGGGTCCTTGGGATCGCGCAGCCAGCCCGCGACGTCGGTCAGGAACATGACCTTGTAGGCCCCCAGCTCACGGGCGATCGCGCCGGCGGCCTCGTCGGCGTTGACGTTGTAGGAGTTGCCCTCGCGGTCGGCGCCGACGGACGCGATGACCGGGATGTAGTCCAGCGCGATGTGCTCGAGCACGCCGACGTCGACCTTCTCGATGTGCCCGACGAAGCCGATGTCCTCGCCCCCGGGCGCGGCCTTGCGGCGCACGCGAAACAGCGAGCCGTCGTCGCCGCACAGCCCGACCGCGGGCTGGCCGTGGCGGTTGAGGCGCAGCACGATGTCCTTGTTGACCTTGCCGACGAGCACCATCTTCGCGACCTCGACCGTCGCCTCGTCGCTGACGCGCAGCCCGCTGACGAACTCGACGGGCATCCGCAGGCGCTCCATGTAGGCCGTGATGTCCGGGCCGCCGCCGTGGACGACGACGGGGTTCATTCCGACGTACTTCAACAGCACGATGTCGCGCGCGAAGTCGTCGATGAGCTGCGGGTCGGTCATCGCGGCGCCGCCGTACTTGATGACGACCGTGCGGCCGTGGAACTCGCGGATGTAGGGCAGCGCCTCGAGGAGGGTTCCGACGTCTCTCATGTGGGGGCCCGCGCTCTCATGTCGTGTAGTCTGCGTTGATCGTCACGTATCCGTGGCCGAGGTCGGAGAAGAAGACCTCGGTCTCGGCGGGACGGACGGTGTCGCTGCCCAGCCCGATCTCGTACTCGATCTCGCCGCCCGCGGCGGCCGCGTCGAGCGCCTGCGCGTCGTAGGGCACGGCCGCGCCGTCGCGGCAGACCGCGATCCCCTCGATGTCGATGTCCAGGGCGAGCGGGTGGCTGTGCGCCATCGCCATGCCGACGGCCTGCGCGATGCGGCCCCAGTTGGGGTCGGCGCCGTGCAGCGCGGTCTTCACGAGCGGCGAGTTCGCGACGGCGCGCGCGCAGCGCTCGACCTCGTCCTGGCCGGCGCCGCGGACGACGACGCGGCCGACCCGCCGGGCGCCCTCGCCGTCGCGGACCATCAACAGCGCGAGCATCCGCAGCAGCGCGTCGAGCGCGACGCCGAACGCCACCTCGTCCTCGGACTCGGGTGCGACGCGCACGCCGCTTGCGCCCGAGCACATGAGGATCGCGGTGTCGTTCGTCGACAGCTGGCCGTCGACGGAGATGCGATCGAAGGAGCGCTTGACGCAGACGCCGAGCAGCAGGTCGGCCGTCTCGGGCGCGAGCGCCGCGTCGGTCTGCACGAAGCACAGCATCGTCGCGAAGCCGGGCTCGATCATGCCGGCGCCCTTGGCCTGCGCGCTGAGGCGCACCGTGCCCGACGGCAGCGCCACCTCCAGCGAGGCGCGCTTGGCAAAGGCGTCGGTCGTCATGATCGCCTGGTTGAACTCGGCGTCGCCGGCCGCGGTCAGCTGCGGGGGGTCGCGCTCGAGCGCGTCCACGAGGCTGCCGATCTGCAGCTGCACCCCGATCACCCCCGTCGAGGCGACCGCGACCTGATCGGCATCGATCCCGGCCTGCGCCCCGGCGACCTGCTGCATGGTCGTCGCGGCGGCCATGCCTTCGTCGCCGGTCGCGGCGTTGGCGTTGGCGGAGTTCGCGATGACGGCGCGCAGCGCGTGCACGCGCGCGCGCTGCGTGACGACGACGGGTGCCGCGAGCACACCCGAGCGGGTGAAGCGCGCGGCGCTGACGGCGTCCTCGGCATCGCACACGAGCAGTCCGAGGTCGAGCACGCCGGGCGTTTTGATCGCGGCGGCGATCGCACCGGCGCGAAAGCCCGCGGGCAGGCCGGCGCCGAGGTCGCGGACGTGGTCGGGGCACGGGACCCAGCGCGAATCGAAAAAGCTCACGGCTCGATCCCCGTCGTCTCGGGCAGCCCGAACATGAGGTTGAGGTTCTGGACGGCCTGCGAGGCGGCGCCCTTCCAGAGGTTGTCGATGACCGCGAAGACGAACACCTTGCCGGTGCGGGCGTCGGCGATCGGGCAGATCGCGCAGACGTTCGAGTCGCGCACGTCGCGCACGCCCGGCGGCGACGCGACGATCTCGACGAACGGCAGGCCGTCGGCCCATCCGGCGTAGGACTCGTCGAGCCGTTCTTGCGTCCACGGCTCGCTCGTCGCGACGTAGCAGGACACCATCTCGCCCTGGTCCAGCGGCATGAGGTGCGGCGTGAACGTCGTCGTGACCGGCGCGCCGAGCAGCGCGAGCTCCTGATCGATCTCGGGCATGTGGCGGTGCGCGCCGACGCCGTAGGGCACGACGTTCTCGTCGACGGTCACGAAGTGCGTCTTCGCGCTCGCCGCGCGCCCGGCGCCCGAGACGCCGGACTTCGCGTCGATCACGACGTCGCGCACGGTGCCCGAGCGCGCCAGCGGCGCCAGCGCGAGCAGCGTCGCGGTCGGATAGCAGCCGGGGTTCGCGACGACGCCTGCGGACGTGATCGCTTCCCCGTAGAGCTCTGGCAGCCCGTAGACCGCGTCCCCGAAGAGCTCGGGCGCGCCGTGCTCGCCGTACCACTGCTCGTACGTCGGCCGGTCGCGCAGGCGAAAGTCCGCGCTGAGGTCGACGACGCGCGCGCCGCGGGCGCGCAGCGCCGCCACGACCGGCGCCGCGGCGCCGTGCGGGTAGGCGACGATCGCGGCATCGACGTCCCCATGGCGATCGACGTCGAGCTCCTCGAGCACGGCGCCGACGCGATGGTGCGGGTAGAGCTCGCTCAGCGGGCGCCCGGCGTCGCTGCGGCTCGTCACGGCGCTCAGCTCGAACGCCGGGTGGCGATCGATCAGCCGCGCCGCGAGCGCGCCCGCGTAGCCCGATCCGCCCGCGACGAGGACGCGTGTGTCAGGCACGAAGCTCGCCCCCCATCTCCTGGGCGAGCTTGGCGACGATCTTCGCGCGCACGGGCGCGACGTCGGCGTCGGTCAGCGTGCGGTCCTTCGCGCGAAACGTCAGCGCGATCGCCAGCGAAGCACGCCCGGCGGCCACCTGCTCGCCGCGGTAGACGTCGAAGACCTCCGCGTGCGCGAGCAGCTTGCCGCCCGCGGCGCGCACGGTGGCAAGCACGGTCGCCGCCGGCACGGACGCGTCGACCACGATCGCGATGTCCTCGCGCAGCTCGGGAAAGGACGTCAGGTCCTCGTAGCGCGCAATCGTCCGCGCCTCGGCGATCACGAGGTCGAGGTCGATCTCGAAGGCGGCGACGGCGGCGAGGTCCCACTCGGCGGCCACCAGCGGGTGCACGTCGCCGACCCAGCCGACGACCGTCTGACCCACGCGCACCTCGGCGCTGCGGCCGGGGTGCAGGAACGGCTGCGCGGCCGACGTGAACGCTGCCTCGACGCGCAGCGTGCCGAGCAGCGCCTCGAGCCGCCCCTTCGCAGCGAAGACGTCGCCGGGCATGAGCGCGCCGACCGCGCGGTGCTCGTGCGGCAGCCGCTCGCCGGTGGCGAGGTAGACGGCGCCCGATTCGAACAGCGCGGGCACGCCCTGGCCGCGCGCAGCGTTGTGGCCGGCGGCGTCCAGCAGCGAGCCGAGCAGCGTCGTGCGCAGCACGGACTGATCGGCGCTCATCGGGTTCTCGATCACGACATGCCGGCGGCGCAGGTCGTCGTCGGGCAGCCGCAGCCGCTCGTCGCGCGCGGGCGACTCGAAGCTCCAGCCGACGATCTCCAGCAGCCCGAGCCCCGTCAGCGCGTCCTCCGCGCGGCGGCGCAGGCGCTGGGCGGCGGACAGCACGCCGACCGCGCCGCGACGGCTGGGCAGCGTCGCCGGAAGCTGGTCGTCCATCCCGTGCAGGCGCGCGACCTCCTCGATCAGGTCGGCCTCGCGGGTGACGTCGTTGCGGCGCCAGTGCGCCACCGTCACGTCGAGGCCGTCGGGGCGCTCGGCGGTCTCGAAGCCGAGGCGCTGCAGGTGCTTCTGGCTCTCCGAGCGCGTGATGTTCACGCCCAGCAGCCCGACGACGCGCTTGTCGCGCAGGCGGATGACGAGCGGGTCGCCGTCCGCGCCGTCCGCCGCGATGTCGATCGTGCCCGGCACAAGCCGGGCGCCCGTCAGCTGGAGCATGAGCGTGGACGCCACGGCCTGCGCCTCGAGCGTCGACTCGGGCGACAGCCCCTTCTCGAAGCGCGCGCTGGCCTCGCTGCGTAGGCCGAGCTTCAGCGACGTGGCGTGGATGTTCGGGCCGTTCCAGGCCGCGACCTCCATCAGCACGCGCGTCGTGTCGGGCTGCACCTCCGAGCGCATGCCGCCCATGACGCCGGCGATCGATGTCGGGCCGTCGGCGTCGCCGATCAGCACGACATCGCGATCGAGCACGCGCGCCTGGCCGTCGAGCGTGACGACCTGCTCGCCGCCGCGCGCGCGGCGCACGACGAGCTTGGAGCCCGCGATGCGGTCTGCGTCGAAGGCGTGCAGGGGCTGGCCGGTCAGCAGCATGACGTAGTTCGTGATGTCGACGACGTTGTTGATCGGGCGCTGCCCGGCGGCCATCAGCCGCGCCTTCAGCCACGCCGGCGACGGGCCGATCGTCACGTTCTCGAAGGCGCGGGCGGTGAAGCGCGGGCACAGGTCGGCCGCCTCCACGACGACCTCGACGCCGCCTCCGGCGCCCGCGTCCGATGAACCCGGATCCTCATCCCACGGCGCGCGCTGCAACTCGGCGCCGGTCGCGGCGTGCACCTCGCGGGCGACGCCGTAGACGCCGAGGCAGTCGGGCCGGTTGGGCGTGATCTCGAGCTCGAGCACGTCGGTCGCGATCGGCAGCACGCCGTCCAGCGGCTGCCCGGCCTGCAAGCCCTCGCCGGCGAGCTCGATCGTCGCATCGTGATCGGGGCCGATCGCGAGCTCGTCCTCGGCGAGGATCATCCCGTCGGAGGAGACGCCACGCAGCTTGGCCTTCTTGAGCTTCGTGCCGTCGGGCATGATCGCGCCGGGACGCGCGATCGCGACGGTCTGGCCGGCGGCCACGTTCGGCGCTCCGCAGACGATCTGCGTCTGCACGCCGTCGCCGATCTCCACGATGCAGACCGTCAGGCGGTCGGCGTCGGGGTGTTGCGAGGTCTCGAGCACGCGCCCGACGACGAACGCCTCGAGGTTGCCGACGCCGTGGTGGAGGATGCGATCGACCTCGGTGCCGGTCATCGCGAGGCGCTCGCCGAGCTCACGCGCGCCGAGGCCGGGGTCGCAGTACTCCGTCAACCACTCCAGCGCCACCCTCATCCGAACTGCTCCAGAAAGCGCACGTCGTTGTCGTAGAACAGCCGCAGGTCCGGGACGGCGTGCTTGAGCATCGCGATCCGCTCGATGCCCATGCCGAAGGCGAAGCCCTGCACGCGCTCGGGGTCATAGCCATGGTCGGCGACGTGCGCGAAGACGTTCGGATCGACCATCCCCGAGCCGAGGATCTCCAGCCACTCGGTCCCCTTGCAGACCGGGCAGCGCGAGCCGTCGCGCAGGTGGCCGCGCTTGCAGTTGAAGCACGACACGTCGACCTCGACCGAGGGCTCGGTGAAAGGGAAGAAGTGCGGGCGCAGGCGCACGTCGCGGTCGGGGCCGAAGATCGCGCGGGCGAATGCCAGCAGCGTGCCCTTGAGGTCGGCGAGCGTGATGTCCTCGTCGACCGCGAGGCCCTCGATCTGATGAAACTGCGGCGTGTGCGTCGCGTCGGAGTCCGGGCGGTAGACGCGGCCGGGGACGATGACGTACAGCGGCGGCGGCTCGTGCTCCATCGCGCGGATCTGCATCGGCGAAGTGTGCGTCCTCAGGACGACGTCGCCGGCGACGTAGAAGGTGTCCGAGCGCCCGCGCGCGGGGTGCGTCGGCGCGTGGTTGAGCGCATCGAAGTTGTAGTAGACCGTCTCGACCTCGGGCCCCTCGACGATCCGAAAGCCGAGGCCGAGGAAGACGTCCTCGATCTCGCGCCGCGTCGCCGTCAGCAGGTGCAGCCGGCCGACCGGCTGCGGTGGCGAGCCGGGCAGCGTGACGTCGGCCGCGTCATCGGCCAGCCGCCGCTCGAGCTCGCCGCCCGCGAGCCCCTGCGCGCGCTCGGCGATCAGCGCCTCGAGCGCCTGGCGAGCCTGGTTGGCGGCCTTGCCCGTCGGACCGCGCTGCTCGGGCGCAAGTTGCGCGATCCCGCGCAGCATGTTGGGCAGCTCGGCCTTGCGCCCGAGATAGCGCACGCGCAGCTCCTCGAGCTCGGCGCTCGAGCCGGCGCCGGCGATCGCCGCCTCGGCCTCGGCGCGCAGCTCTGCGATGCGCTCGATCACGTCGACGCCCCCTTCTGTCCGGCCGCGCTGAGGGGGTGGGTGGAGTTTGGAGTCCTGAGGACGCTCAACTCCACCCACCCCCCCGCGTGAGCTCATAGAGCGCGACGGTCGCCGCCATCGCGGCGTTCAGCGACTCCGCGGCGATCGGGATCCGCGCTACGCGCTCGCAGGCGCCGCTGACCTCGGCCGGCAGGCCCGCGCGCTCGGCGCCGACGACGATCGTCGTCTCGCCGTCCGCCGGGCCGCGCAGCGCCTCGCCGGTGCCGGCGACGAGCGCGACGCGCTCCCCCGGCAGCCCCTCGACCCCCGCGGCCCGCGCGACCGGCACGGCGAAGATCGCGCCCATCGAGGCGCGCACGGCCTTCGGCCCGAACGGGTCCGCGCAGCCCGGGCCGACCACCACCGAGCCCGCGCCGAAGGCGAGCGCGGAGCGCAGGATCGTGCCGACGTTGCCGGGATCCTGAACGCCATGCAGGTACACGCACAGCGGACCCACCGGCGCCGACCAGCGCGCCTCGTAGACGCCGATCGTGCGCGACCCCGAACCAAGCCCGCTGACGTCGTCGAGCAGGCCCTGCTCGACTTTCTCGCCCTCCAGCCCGCTGCCGGCGGCTGCGAGCAGGTGCGTGGCAGGCCAGCCGGCGCGGCTCGCGGCCGCGACGAGGTCCTCGCCCTCGGCGACGAAGCGGCCGCGCGCGTCGCGCTCGCGCCGCCGCGCGAGCTTGCGGATCTCCTTGAGCTTCTCGTTGTGGGTGCTGGTGATGATCATGGGGGCCTTGGGGAACAAGAAAGGGCGCCGTCCTTGAGAGGAAGCGGCGCCCGGGAGGTGGTCTGAGTCGGCTGGTGCGGTCTAGGCAGCCGACGCCTCTCGGGCGGCGTCGACGAATCGGGAGAACGTCTCGGGGTCGCGCACGGCGATGTCGGCGAGGACCTTGCGGTCCAGTTCGATACCGGCGACCTGGAGGCCGTGGATGAAGGTCGCGTACGTCATGCCGTTCTGGCGCGCGGCGGCGTTGATGCGGGTGATCCACAGCCGCCGGAAGTCGCGCTTGCGGTTGCGCCGGTCGCGGTACGCGTACGCGTCCGCCTTCATCAGCGCTTCCTTGGCCCGCTTGTAGTTCGAGTTCGCCTCGCCGCGGAAGCCCTTCGTCCGCTCGAG
>Ga0136633_1001397_pt1 | contig 17847 bp, 13 predicted proteins | sample AntDrymeUQ832206_2_FD_105494 | JGI IMG/M metagenome (GOLD analysis project Ga0136633, IMG submission 105494) | Polar desert sand microbial communities from Dry Valleys, Antarctica - metaG UQ83 (22.06) | ecosystem: Environmental > Terrestrial > Soil > Desert | place: Antarctica: Dry Valley...
CCATCACAGTCGAGTGGCGCGGCGTAACTGCACGATCGGCAGTCACGCTCGCAGGCAATCAGATCGACGAACGACGCTTCCTCGGCCTGCTTCACGAGTCCCTCTCTTCGTTTGCGGGGCGGTCCGGCGTGGTTGGTCGGGGCGCGTGGATGTGCCTGGGCTGGGTATGGCTGGGTAGGGCTCTGGGCACGGATCGGGCTGGGCGGATCGGTGGGGATCCGAGGGGTGTGGGGGTTTTCGCCAGTATAGGTGCTCAATTCCCCTCCGCCAAGGGGAGAAGCGAAAAAAGATGGGCCGCGGCCTATCGTCCTGCGCTGCGAACGGCGGTTCGAGCGGTGCGTCGCCGGCAACGAAATAGACCGCGAGCGCCGCCAGCTCGTGCGCCGCCGACTCGAACCGGCCTGCGGCCGCGTCCGACGGGCTCGTCGACGTCGGCGAGCCGTAGGCCTCGAGACCCTCGTCGCGCGCGATGCGGAGCACGCGCAACATGTGCGTACGATCCGATACGAAGAGCGCGCTCGTCGTCCCGCGCTCGCGCAGCATCGCGCCGACCGTGCGCAGCGATTCGAGCGTCGTCCGGCCCTCGTCCTCGACGAGGATCGCCGTCGCCGGCACTCCGTTCTCGATTGCGAACTGGCGGGCTGCTGCAGCTTCGGTCGTCCGGTCCCCTTCTGCCTTGCCTCCCGTCACGAAGAGCACGCCGGCGTAGCCGTCGCGATAGAGCGCAATCGCGTGCTCGAGCCGGGCGCGGAAGACCGGCGACGGTGTGCCGTTGTACTGGGCTGCACCGAGAACGACGATCGCGTCCACCTGGCGGCGTTCGTCGCGATCTCCCTGCTCCCAGATCCGGAACGTCGCGTAGCCGCCGAGGAGCGCCGCCACGGCCACGACCGCGATGAGGAGGCGCGTCAGGTCGCGGCGCATTGGGTCAGCGGCCGTGGCACTTCTTGTACTTCAGGCCGGAACCGCAATAGCAGGCGTCGTTGCGGCCGATCCGCTCACCGGACGGCGTGAACCCGGGTCGCGCGGTGCCGCCACCGGCCAGCGGCGCGCCGCCGAGCGTCGCCCGGCCGGCGAGGCCGGGTGCGCCCGCGCCGACGGCACCGGCGGCGCCTCGACGCGCGGCCGCGCTGCCGGAACGTGCGCCCGCCCCGACGGCACCCTCGCCCGCAGCCGCAACCCCGATCGACGTCGCGGCCGGCTGGCGGGTCACCGTGACCCGGGAAATCGTCGTCGCCACCTGGTGGCGGATGAGCCCGCTGAGCTCCTCGTACAAGCGGAACGCCTCGCGGCGGAACTCGTTCAGCGGATCCTGCTGGGCGTAGCCGCGGAGCCCGATGCCGCGCCGCATGTCGTCCACCTCGGTCAGGTGCTCGACCCACAGCGAGTCGATCGTCCGGAGCAGGACCATCCGCTCGACGAGCGACCAGTCGGACTCGCCCACCTCGGCCGCGCGAGCCGCGAGGCGGGCGTCGGCGACCTCGTGGAGGTGGGCCGTGATCGCCTCCCGGGTGCCGACATCCCAGAGCTCGTCCTCGGTCGTCCCCGGACCCTCGAGGCCCATCGCCCGGAGGGCGGCCACGAGGGCCTCCATGTTCCAGTCGTCCGGGGCCGAGGCGGACAGGTGCTGATCGGCCAGCCACTCGATCTCGTCCTCGAGGAAGACGCGGACCGTCTCGGTCAGGTCCTCGTTGCGGAGCACCTTGTCGCGCTCCGCGTAGATCGTCTCGCGCTGCTTGTTGATGACGTCGTCGAACTCGACGACGCGCTTGCGCATGTCGAAGTTGAAGCCTTCGACGCGGCTCTGAGCACTCTCGATCGTCTTCGACACGAGCCGCGACTCGATCGCGACGTCGTCCTCGAGGCCGAGCCGCTCCATGAGGCCGGCGACGCGCTCGTTGGCGAACCTCTTCATGAGGTCGTCCTCGAGGGACAGGTAGAAGCGGCTGCTGCCCGGGTCGCCCTGGCGGCCGGCGCGGCCGCGGAGCTGGTTGTCGATCCGGCGCGAGTCGTGGCGCTCCGTGCCGATGATGTGCAGCCCACCGGCCTCGACGACGCGGACGTGGTCCTCCTCGCAGATCTCCTTCGCCTCGACCAGCGCGGCATCGTACGTCGCCTTGTCGACCTCGGCAGGATTGAGGCCGCGCTGGTGAAGGATGTCCGAGGCCAGTCCCGCCGGGTTGCCGCCGAGCTGGATGTCCGTCCCGCGGCCGGCCATGTTCGTCGCGATCGTCACGGCCGCGGACTTGCCGGCCTGGGCGACGATGCCCGACTCCTTCTCGTGGAACTTCGCGTTCAGCGTCTCGTGCTTGATGCCTCGCCGCTTGAGCATCGACGAGAGGATCTCCGACTTCTCGACTGACACGGTGCCGACGAGGACCGGGCGGCCACCCCCGGTCATCTCGACGACCTCTTCGATGAGGGCGTTGAACTTGCCGACCTCGTTGCGGAACACGAGGTCGGACCCGTCGTCCCGGATCATCGGCTGATGGGTCGGGATCGCGACGACCTCGAGGCCGTAGATCTTGTGGAACTCTTCGGCCTCGGTCATCGCGGTGCCGGTCATCCCGGCCAGCTTGTCGTAGAGGCGGAAGTAGTTCTGGAACGTGATCGTGGCGAGGGTGACGCTCTCGCGCTGGACCCGCAGGCCCTCCTTCGCCTCGATCGCCTGGTGGAGCCCCTCGCTCCAGCGACGACCCGGCATCTGGCGCCCGGTGAACTCGTCGACGATGACGATCTCGCCGTCCTTGACGATGTAGTCCCGATCGCGCTTGTACAGGGCGTGGGCCCGCAGCGCTTGCTCGAAGTGGCGGGCCAGCCGTGGATCGGCGTCGTACATGTTCGCGACGCCGAGGAGCTGCTCCATCTTCGAGATGCCATCCTCGGTCGGCGACACCGCACGGTCCTTCAGGTCGACGAAGAAGTCCCCGCCTTCCTCCTCGCCCTCGGGCCGGCCCTTGAGTCGCGGCACGAGCCGGGCGAACGTGTAGTACAGGTCCGCCGACTCCTCCGCCTGGCCGGAGATGATCAGCGGCGTCCGCGCCTCGTCGATGAGGATGTTGTCGACCTCGTCGACGATGCCGAACGACCGCTGGCGCTGGACCCGCTGGTCGAGCTCGACCACCATGTTGTCCCGCAGATAGTCGAACCCGAACTCGTTGTTCGTGCCGTACGTGACGTCGGCCGCGTAGGCCTCCGCGCGTTCGACGGGGCGGAGGTTGATGAGGCGCTCGTCGGTCGTCGGGTAGCCGGGCTCGAACAGGTACGACGCGTCGTGGGTGATCATCCCGAGGCTGACCCCGAGGAAGTGGAAGATGGGGCCCATCCACTGCGGGTCGCGTCGGGCGAGGTAGTCGTTGACGGTGACGATGTGGACGCCGCGTCCGGTCAGCGAGTTGAGGATCGCCGCGAGCGGCGCGACGAGCGTCTTGCCCTCGCCGGTCTTCGCCTCGGCGATCCGGCCCTGGTGAAGGACGACGCCGCCGATGAGCTGGACATCGAAGTGGCGCATCCCGAGGGTGCGCCACATCGCTTCGCGCGTCATGGCAAAGACGTCAGGGATGACGTCGTCCAGGGCGGCCTGGATGCGGACGTTCTCGCGCTTTCGCCGGGCCTTCGCGAGCTCCCGACGTCGCTCGAGCTCCGGGTGGTGGAGCTCGTCCTCCTCGGGCTCGTCGGGCTGGGCGATCTCGCGGATCTCGTCGCGGATCTCGGCGAACCGGGCGCGGATCTCGTCGTCGGAGAGGGCCTGGATTTCGGCCTCGAGCGCGTTTGCCTCGTCGACCAGCGGTTGAATCCGCCGTACCTCGCGGTCGTTCGAGTCGGAGAAACGGGAGAGGAATTTCATGGCCCGGAAAGTATAGGGCGGGTTCCGTGACCGCCCGAACTCCTGCCTCAGCATCCTCGGGCGGATGGCCTCACGGCGCTCGGCCTCCGACCTCGGAAGGTCTAATGCCAGAACCCAGTTCCGTAGCCAATCACCAGAACCACGAACGTGAGCACGGCGAGGCCCAGCCAGAAGAGCACCGCCATCCACGTCGGGGTCGGGTTCATCTCCGGGTTCTTCAACTCGGGCAGGCGACCTCGCCTGAGGGACGCGCCCCAGCGCGGCGACTGGAGGTTGCGCTGCCAGTCGCGGTCCGGGACGCGGCGCGGCTCGAGCCCGCCCCGGCCGTCCGGGCGGTGCTGCTGGAGGGTCATCGTTTCGGTTCCGCCGCCGCCAGCTCCGCGTTGGGCTTCGGCGGGTCGCCGTCGCCGGCAGCGTGGTCGGGCTCGTTGCGGAGGTCGAGCTTGCGGGAGACGCCGTCCTCCCACAGGCTCATCTCCTGGGTGAGGGCCACCTCGCTCGAGAACAGGGCACCGACCGACTCGCCGCGGTGGATTCGCTTGATCGCCTCCCCGATGAGTGGCGCGACCGACAGGGTGGTGATCTTGGGGATCCGCTTGTGGGCCGGCAGCGGGATGGAGTCGGTCAGGACGACCTCGACCAGCGGCGAGTCGCGGATGAGGTCCACCGCGGGGCCGCTCAGCACACCGTGGCTCGCGCAGGCGTAGATCTCTGACACGTCCTCACGCTGGAGGGCCCGCACGATCTCGCTCAGCGTGCCGCCCGTATCGATCTCGTCGTCGACGATCACCGCTCGCTTGCCCCGGACGTCGCCGATGACATTCATCAGCTCCGCCCGGTCGAGGTTGCCGATTCTCCGCTTCTCGATGATCGCGAGCGGAGCGTCGAGCAACTCGGCAAACGCCCGGGCGCGCTTCGCGAAGCCGAGGTCGGTCACGACCACCAGGTCTTCGAGGTGCTTGTGCTTGAAGTAGTTCGACAGGATGTGAACGGCCGTCAGCTCATCGACCGGGATGTTGAAGAAGCCCTGGATCTGGCCCTGGTGGAGGTCCATCGTCAGGACCCGATCCGCACCGGCGACCGTGATCATGTCGGCGATCAGGCGGGCCGTGATCGGGACCCGGGGCTGGTCCTTCTTGTCCGATCGCCCGTAGGCGTAGAACGGGATGACCGCCGTGATCCGGCCGGCGCTCGCCCGCTTGAACGCGTCGATCATGATCAGGAGTTCCATGATCGACTGGTTGACGGGATGGCTCGTCGGCTGGATGAGGAAGACGTCCTTCTCGCGGACGTTGTCGAGGATCTTGACGAAGATGTTCTCGTTGGCGAACTGGAAGACCTCGATCCGGCCGGGCTCGGTGTCGAGGTAGCGGGAAATCTTCCGGGCGAGGTCCGGGTTCGCGTTGCCCGCGTACACCTCGAACTGGTCTGCGTGCACCGTCGCCTCCAGCTCGCCGAACCTCGTCACGGTTGGTTCAATCTCCCGCCCCGCTGCCAGGTCCGTCACCCGACCCGCCGTCGGGGTCGCCATTGTCACCGATGCTCCCCCGCTCCGCCAGCCCGGCACGGAAGGCCGCGATCGACACCACGCGATCGCCCTCGTTCATCCGCATCGTGATGACGCCGCGCGCTTGCGCCTTTTGGCGGTTGATCGTCTTGACGTCGGTCCGTACGACCTGGCCGCCGGCGGAGATCAGGAGCAGCTCGTCATCAAGCTCGGTGACCTGCTGCACAGCTGCCACCGAGCCGGTCTTCTTGCCCTCCAGGCTGATCAGACGGACGCCTTGGGAGCCCCGGTGCATCGTCCGGAACTCGGTCAGCGGCACCCGCTTGCCATAACCCGTCTCGGTGAGGACGAGGATGTCGGCTTCGGGCTGGACGACGCTCATCGAGACGACGAAGTCACCGGCCCGAGCCACCCGGATCCCGATCACGCCGGTCGCGTTTCGGCCCATGGCTCGCACGTCGGTCTCGTGGAACCGCGCGATCTTGCCCTGGGCGGTGGCGATGATGATGTCGTCCTCGCCGCTCGAGACATCGACCCACGCCAGCTCATCGACGTCGTTGATCGTGATCGCCCGGATCCCGGTGGAGCGGACGCGCTCGAACTGCTCGAGCGGGGTCTTCTTGATCTGGCCCTTCCGGGTGGCCATCACGAGGTAGTGGCCGGGCTCGAAGTTCGGCAGGACGATCGTCGCCATCGGCACCTCGCCGGCCTCGACCTGGACCCCCGGCAGGTTGATGATCGGGATCCCCTTCGCCTGGCGGCTCGCGTCCGGGATCATGTGGACCTTCGCGCTGAAGACCCGGCCGCGGTTCGTGAAGAAGAGCGCCCAGTCGTGGGTGTTTGCCACGACGAGTCTGTCGACCGCGTCCTCCTCGCGGGTCACGTGGCCGATGATTCCCTTGCCGCCGCGGTGCTGGCGGCGATAGGTCGCGACGGGCTGGCGCTTGACGTAGCCGCGGCCGCTGATCGTCACGACGACGTCCTCGTCGGCGATGAGGTCCTCGTCCGTCATCTCCCGGCTCGTGTCGTCCGCGACCCGCGTCCGACGGTCGCCGGCGTACTTCCGCTTCAGCTCGGTGAGCTCGTCCTTGATGATCCCGAGCACCCGGCTGGGGTTGGCCAGGATGTCCTCCAGCTCGGCGATGAGCTGGATCACGCTGAGGTACTCGTCCTCAATCTTCTTGCGCTCGAGGGCGGCCAGACGGGCGAGCCGCATGTCGAGGATCGCCTGGGCCTGCAGCTCCGACAAAGCGAACCCGTTCATCAGGTTCGTCCGGGCCACATCGACGTCGGCCGATTCGCGGATCGTCTTGATCACGGCGTCGAGGTTGTCGAGGGCGATCTTCAGGCCCTCGAGGATGTGCGCCCGCGCCCGGGCCTTGCCGAGATCGAACTCGGTCCGCCGGCGGACGATGTCGCGGCGGTGGTCGACGTAGTGCTGGAGGACCGACTTCAGCGGCAACGTCTGGGGTTGCCCGTCGACGAGCGCCAGCATGTTCATGTTGAACGCCATCTGGAGGGCCGTGTGCTTGAACAGGTTGTTCAGCACCTTGTGCGGATTGGCGTCGCGCTTGATCTCGATGTAGACCCGCATCCCGTCCCGGTCCGACTCGTCGCGCAGGTCGGCGATCCCGTCGATCTTCTTGTCCTTGACGAGGTCGGCGATCTTCTCGAGCAGCGCCGCCTTGTTCACCTGGTACGGCAGCTCCGTGACGATGATCGCCATCCGATCCCCGCGGATCTCCTCGAACGCCACCTGGGCGCGCATGACGACGCGGCCCCGCCCGTGGGCGTACATGTGGCGGATCGCGTCGACCGTCTCGCTCTCCCCGGTCAGCAGGTTGCGTTGCTGCTCGAACCGGTAGATCGTCCCCCCGGTCGGGAAGTCCGGCCCGTTGACGAACTGGCACAGGTCGTCCGACGTGATCTCCGGGTCCCCGATCAGGGCGATCGTCGCGTCGACGATCTCGCCGAGGTGGTGGGGCGGGATGTTCGTCGCCATCCCGACGGCGATTCCCGACGACCCGTTGATCAGGAGGTTCGGCAGCTTCGCCGGCAGGACCGTCGGCTCCTTCTGGGTGCCGTCGTAGTTGTCGGTGAAGTCGACGGTTTCCTTGTCGATGTCGGCCAGCATCTCGGCCGCGATCCCGGTCAGGCGCGCCTCCGTGTAGCGCATCGCCGCCGCGCTGTCACCGTCGACGCTGCCGAAGTTGCCCTGCCCGTCCACCAGCGGGTAGCGCATCGAGAAGTCCTGGGCGAGGCGGACCAGCGCGTCGTAGAGGGCAACGTCACCGTGCGGGTGGTACTTGCCCATCACCTCGCCGACGATCGCCGCGCACTTTCGGAACGAGCTGGTCGCGGACAGGCCCATCTCGCCCATCGTGTAGAGGATCCGGCGGTGGACCGGCTTGAGGCCGTCGCGGACGTCGGGCAGGGCGCGGGCGACGATCACGCTCATGGCGTAGTCGAGGTAGCTGACCCGCATCTCGTCCTCGATGCGGACGGCTCGGATGTCGCCCAGGTCGTCGGTCACGGGTGGTCTCTCCTCGCGGTGGCGCGGCGGGGCGCGGGGGTCACGCTGGTGGTCATGTCAGGGGTGGCTCGGGCAGCGGGCCGCCGATGTTCATCGTCGAGAAGCGGCTGGCCGTGCCGGCCGCCCGCGAGGTCGAGGCGGAACCCGGCCGGCGGCGAACGCCGGCCAGCGCGTCGCGCAGCTCCCCGGCCATTCCTGGAGCGAGCTTGGGCAGCGTGTCTCGCACGACCCAGGCGCGGTGGCCGTCTCCCTCGTTCCGGGCCGCGGCTGCCTCGCGCCGGCAGAACCGCTCGACGGCCGGGGCATCGACGACCACGAGGGACCGCAGGGCCCATGAGAGTGCCTTCTGGACGTCCGGCTCGGCGTCGCCGATCAGATCGCCCAGCAGGGTCAGGCCATGTCCCGCGATCTCGGGCTGGCGGCCGGCGCGGCGATCGATGAATGGAAGCGTGGCGATCGTGGAGCCAACCAGCCGGCGCTCCCAGCGGGACGTCGAGAAGACAAGCTGCTCCAGCTCCGCCCAGCGGTAGGGCTCGAGGAGAATGCCCCGCCCGTACGGGTGAGCGAGGGTGTCGACCGTGATCCAGTCGGCGGCGTCGCGGGCGCCGCGGCGGAGCAGCTGCCAGGCGCGCTCCGGCTCGACCGGCAGGAGACGCTCGAGGAGCCCGAAGGCAAACCAGCGGAATTCGAGCGGGGTCTCGCGGAACAGGCGTTCCGCGATGAACAGCAGAGGCGCCGGCGAGTCGCTGCGGGTCGCGTTTCGGAAGGTCCGGCCCACCGCCGAGAGGAGCGGCCACCGGACGCCAAGCACTTCGCCGATGCCGGGCGCCACGAATTGCTGCCCCGCCACGTACTCCGGGTCGGCGAGACCCGCGAATCCGCGCCGCAGCTCGATGACGAGCTCGTCAGGGTCACCGACCAGCTCGGCAAGGTGAGTGCCGAGCTCTTCGGCCCCCGCCCGTCGGGCCGCGACGAACGCGACGGCCCGCGCCGTCGTCGGGGCGAGTGGGTTGGCCGGGGGCGCCGTCATTGGCCTGGGCTCGCGGACGGTCGAGCCGGAGCCACCAACCCGGGCGTTCCGGTTGGCTCGTCGACGGAGCGAAAACTGTAGCGCTCACGAAGCTCCCTCTTCCGTGCCTCGCCCGCGGCGAAGTACACGCCCTCGGCGGTCGCGAGCTCCGTGCCGCCGGCCGTGTCGACAAGGCGCCCTGCGGTATCGACGAGGCGTCGGCGCGATCGGGTCACCCAGCCTTCGGCCAGGAACCGCCGGCCAATCTCGACGGGCTTGCGAAACTCGACCGACAGCCTCGTCGTGAGGCCCCAGTTGTCAGAGCCGACGAGTGCCCATGCCATGACCTCGTCGAGAACCGTGCAGAGGATTCCGCCATGGGCAATCCCGTGCCAGCCTTCGAAGCGCGAGTCGAGCGTCACGTCGGACCACGACCGGCCGGGCTCGACGTGGACGAGCAGCTGGAGGCCGTGGGTGTTGAGGGTGCCGCACGCGAAACAATTGTGCGGCGACATCTCGAACCGCGGAACGCCCGGCCCGGGGACCGCCCCGGCGACTGCATCCGCCGGCGCCTCAGACGTCAAGGTTGCGGACCTTCCGCGCCTCGGCCTTGATGAAGTCCTTCCGCGGCGCGACCTTCTCGCCCATGAGGGTGTCGAAGATCTCGTCGGCTTCGGCTGCGCGGTCGGCGTCGACCCGCAGGAGCGTCCGCGTCTCGGGGTTCATCGTCGTGTCCCAGAGCTGGTCGGCGTTCATCTCGCCAAGGCCCTTGAACCGCTGAACGGAAAGGTTCTTGACGTTGAACTCCTTGATGACACGGTCTCGCTCGCGCTCGCTCTGGGCGTACTTGGTGACCTTGCCGGTGCTGATCCTGTAAAGGGGTGGCTGCGCGATGTACAGGTAGCCGGCGTTGATGACCTGGGGCATATGCCGGTAGAAGAACGTCAGCAGAAGCGTTCGGATGTGGGCGCCGTCGACGTCCGCGTCGGTCATGATGATGACGCGGTGATAGCGCAGCTTCGTGAGGTCGAAGCTGTCTCCGATCCCTTCGATGCCGGCTCCGAGGGCGATGATGAGCGGCCGGATGTTCTCGCTCGCGACGATCTTGTCGAGGCGCGCCTTCTCGACGTTCAGAAGCTTGCCCCGAAGTGGCAGGACAGCCTGGAATCGACGGTTCCGGCCCTGCTTCGCCGATCCCCCTGCCGAGTCGCCCTCGACGATGTAGAGCTCGCTCCGCGCCGGGTCGCGCTCCTGGCAGTCGGCCAGCTTTCCGGGTAGCGAGAGGCCGTCGAGAGCTCCCTTGCGGATCACGAGGTCGCGCGCCTTTCGCGCAGCCTCCCGCGCTCGGGCGGAGGTGAGGCACTTCTCGATGATCCGCCGTCCGTCGCCGGGATTCTCGTCGAGGTACTGGCCGAGGCTCTCCGACACGGCGTTCTGGACCTGGCCCTTGACCTCCGCGTTGCCGAGCTTCGCCTTGGTCTGGCCCTCGAACTGCGGCTTGAGGAGCTTGACGCTCACGACCGCGGTGAGACCCTCGCGGACGTCGTCGCCGGTCAGGTTGGGATCCGATTCCTTCAGCATGCCCGCCCGCCGCGCCCAGTCGTTGAGGGAGCCCGTAAGAGCGGTTCGGAAGCCCGTTACGTGCGTCCCGCCGTCGACCGTGTTGATGTTGTTGGCGAACGCGAGGACGTTCTCCGTATAGGAGTCGTTGTACTGGAGACCTACCTCGACGGTCGTCGCAGCGTCCTTGCGCTCGACATAGATCGGCCGGCCGTGGAGGACCTCCTTGTTCCGATTGAGGTGGCGGACGAACGACTGGAGGCCGCCCTCGAAGTAGAACGACCGCTCCCGGTCCGATCGCTCGTCTCGAAGCGAGATCCACACGCCCTTCGTGAGATAGGCCGACTCGCGCATCCGCTGGACGATCGTGTCGAATGAATACTCGATCGTCTCGAAGACGGTCGGGTCCGCCCTGAATGCCGTCCGCGTGCCGCGCCTGCCCCCAACCGGCTCCTCCTTCTTCACCTTGGTAGTTGGCTTGCCGCGGGAGTACTCCTGTGACCAGACGAAACCATCGCGCGCCGACTCGACGCGCATCCACTCAGACAGCGCGTTGACCACGCTCACGCCGACGCCGTGCAGCCCGCCCGACACCTTGTAGCCGCCGCCTCCGAACTTGCCACCGGCGTGCAGGACGGTGTGGACGACCTCGAGCGCGTCCTTGCCGGTCGAGTGCCTGCCGACCGGAACCCCTCGACCGTCGTCCTCGACCACCACGGTGATGTCCGGCTTGATCGTCAGGGAGATCTTCGTGGCGTGACCGGCCATCACCTCGTCGATCGAGTTGTCCACCACCTCCCAGATCAGGTGGTGGAGGCCGCGCTCATCGGTCGAGCCGATGAACATGCCTGGCGTCTGCCGAACCGGGTCCGTTCCCTCGAGGACCTGGATGCTGGACGCGCCGTAGTCGGAGCCGGCGCCCTTCGCCTTGGGTGAACGGCTTGATCCGTTGGTGGCGCGAACCCGCGTGGTCGTCGCTTCTCCGGTCACGCGTTTCCTCCGGTCAGGCGCTCGTACAGGCGCTCCAAGTCCTCGTCGCTGTAGTACTCGATCACGATCCGCCCCCCACGGCGCGTGCGAGCGAGGCTCACCTTCGTGCCCAGTGACCGTCGCAGGTCCTCCTCGACGCGTTCCAGATCCGGATCGGATCGCCGTGTCGGCGCGGCCGACGTCGGTCGTGGTTCCTTGAGGCGACGGACGAGCTCCTCGGTCTGCCGGACGGAGAGCGCCTGCCCGACAATCGAGTCCAGGAGGCGCGCCTGGAACTCCGGCTCCAGGCCAACGAGCGTGCGGCCGTGGCCCTCGGTCAGCCTGCCGTCGGCGACCGCGGCCTGGACGCTCGGTTCGAGTTCGAGCAGGCGAAGGGTGTTGGCGACCGTTGAACGGGCTCGACCGACGCGCCCCGCGACCGTCTCCTGGGTGAACCCGAATTCCTCGATGAGCTGCTGGTAGGCATGAGCCTCTTCCATCGCATTGAGGTCAGCACGCTGGAGGTTCTCGACGAGCGCCAGCTCGAGCTGACCGGAGTCCGCCAACTGCCGGACGACCGCCGGGATGCGCTCGAGGCCCGCGAGCTCGGCCGCCCTGAGGCGACGCTCGCCCGCGACGAGTCGGTAGCCCTCGATCGTCTCGGTCACGAGGATCGGCTGGATGACCCCGTGCTCGAGGATGCTGTCCCGCAGGCTCTTGAGCGCCTCCTCATCCATCCGCCGCCGTGGCTGGTACGGGTTGGACATGATGCGTCGGACCGGGATCTCGATTGGGCCTGGCGGCGGGGTGCGCTGTGGGATGAGCGACGACAGGCCGCGACCAAGGCCCTGGTGACGCTCCGGCTTGCTCGTCATGCCGATGCCTCCTGAACGACGTTGTCACGCCCGTCGCGGCGCCGAAGCTCGGCGGCAAGCTCGCGGTAGGCCTCGGCCCCGCGAGAATCCGGCCGGTACAGGGCGATCGGCAATCCGAAGCTCGGGGCCTCGGACAAGCGAACTGATCGCGGAATGACCGTTTCGTACACCGTCTTGTTGAGGTGGCGACGAACCTCCGCAGCAACCTCGGCGGAGAGGTTCGTCCGGGCGTCATACATCGTCAGGACGACACCCTTGATCTCGAGGGCGGGATTGAGATGCTCGCGGACGAGGTGGATCGTGGCGATCAGTTGCGTCAGTCCTTCCAGCGCGTAGTACTCACATTGCATCGGGATCAGCACCGAGTCCGCCGCCGTGAGTGCGTTTACCGTGAGTAACCCGAGCGACGGCGGGCAATCGATGAGCACGTAGTCGTAGTCCGGCGAGATGGCCGAAACGAGTCGGGCGAGACGCCGCTCCCGCTGTTCGAGTGGCGCGAGCTCGACCTCCGCACCGGCGAGGGCAATCGAGGACGGGATGAGCCGGACGCCCTCTGCGCCCGTTTCGACGATCAGGTCGTTCAACGCCACAGCGTCGACGACCGCCTCGTAGATGGATTGATCGACGGTTCCCCGGTCGACTCCGAAGCCGCTCGTCGTGTTTCCCTGTGGATCGAGGTCGATGACGAGGACTCGCTCGCCCGCGCGAGCCAGATAGGTCGCCAGGTTGACCACCGTCGTGGTCTTTCCGACTCCGCCCTTCTGGTTTGCGCAGGCGATCGTTTGCCCCACTCAGTGACCCACTCGAGACGCCTTCACGATCGTGAATTCTAGCATCTCGAGGCCTTCGACCTCCGCATCGAGGCGTCGGCAATGATGCGCAAAGGGGCTTACCCAGCGCTTACCAGGTGAAGTAGCCCGTTCCACGTGAAACGAGGGCTGGCGCTTGAGCCGCTTGTTCCACGTGGAACGCCCAACCGCACTGAACCACACCAGACCGCACCACGGCGGCCGCAGCGTGGGATACTTCCACCGAGTGCCGCTGGGTCATCGGGTGCTCGAGAGTGCGGGCACGCGAACCTGGCGAGATTGCGAGGATCGATCGCCTGAATGACCCCGCTGGTCTCCGCGCTCGGGGCGACGGCAGCCGCGCTCCTGGAATTGAGTGTCGTTCCCCTCTTGGCGGTTGGTGGGGCTCGACTCCATCTCGTTCTCGTCCTGGGCGTCGTCTGGACGGTCGCGGCCGGCGTTCAAGCCGGGCTGGTCTGGGCCTTCGTCGGCGGCCTGGCGCTTGACGTTCTGGCGCAGCGACCGCTGGGCTCATCGGCGTTCGGGCTCCTCGTCTCCCTCGGCGGCGCAGCGATGCTTGCCCCGCTGTTATCGCGGGTTCGGCTCGTCTCTCCGGTTCCCCTGGTCTTCGTGCTCAGCTTCGTGAACTCACTACTCCTTCTGGTCGTCTACGGCGCCCTCCGCGCACCCATTTCGGACCCCGAACCCCTGCGGACCCTGCTGCCCGGGGTGGTGTACGACACTGCCCTCGCCGCCCTGTTGGGCCCGGTCGTCATCCTGCTTCGGGACCGCCGAGTGGACGATTCGAGGCCCTTTTCGTGACCGCCCTGGCAGATCGCGGCGAGCACGACCGTCGGACTACACGGTTCATCGCGTTCGGAGTCGCGGTTGTGGTGGCGATCGGGAGCCTGACCGCGCGCCTCGTTTACCTCCAGGTGGCGGAGGGCGCCAATTACGCGAAACTGGACCAGGCGAACACGACCTCGGTTCAGCCGATCCTCTCCTCGCGCGGACTCATCTTCGACCGAAACGGCGTGCCCCTGGTGCGGAATGTCGCGTCGTTCACCGTGGGGATCCGGGCAGCCGATCTACCGCTATCCCGGCGCAGGGATATCGCCAATCGGCTCGCATCGCTCCTCGGAACCGACCAATCGGCGATCGTCGGGGCCCTTGACGCACACGCCGGCTCCCGGTTCGACCTCGTCCGTATTGCCCGCGACGTGCCGCGAGCGACGGCCAATCTGATCACCGAGTCTCACCTGGACCTTCCGGGTGTCGAGGTCGTGTTGGAAGCCCGGCGCGAATACGCCGAAGGACCGCTCCTCTCGCAGGTCCTTGGCTACACCGGGCCTGTGGGGCCGGACCAGATCAGCGCTCTCCTTGGCAAGGGCTATCTCCGCGACGACGTCATCGGGCGGGCCGGCGTCGAGGCCGTGTACGAGGCGACCCTGCGCGGAACCTACGGCTCGGAGAGCATCGCGCGCGATGCGACCGGTCGGAAGCTGGAGGTGCTTCAGACACTTCGGGAGGCCGAGGCAGGAGATTCGGTTCGGCTCACGATCGACCTCCGGGAGCAGCAATTTGCCGAGGCGGCGCTGAAATGGGGGATGGAGGCGGCCGGACTCAAGCGGGGGGTCGTCATCGTGATGAACCCCCAGACCGGCGAGGTTCTCGCCTTGGTCAGCCTCCCGACGTACGACAACAACGACTTCAGCGGGGGCATCAGCAACAGCGCCTACGCATCGCTGCTGGCCGATCCCGACCAGCCCCTCCTCAATCACGCGATCAACGCCCACTACCCTCCCGGCTCAACGTACAAGCTCGTCGCCGGCACGGGTGCCCTGTCGGACGGGAAGATCACCGCCTCGACGCGTCTGCAGACCGCGGCGTACCTCACCCTGGGCCGGACCCGGTTCTACGACTGGAACAAGCGCGGCTGGGGCGCGTGCGACCTCGACTGTGGGTTCGGCCACTCGAGTGACACGTACTTCTTCCAGCTGGCGTCCAAGCTGGGCATCGATCGGCTCGGCCACTGGGCAGGCCAGTACGGGTTCGGCAGCTCGACGGGCATCGATCTTCCCGGCGAGGTGCCGGGGATCGTGCCGACGAACCAATGGAAGCTCGACGCCATTGGCGAGCCGATCTACCCGGGCGAGGTGTATCAGGCCGGGATCGGGCAGGGCTACGACGCCGTCACACCGATCCAGCTCATCAACGCCTATGCCGCCCTCGCGAACGGCGGGATGCTCTACGAGCCGCAGGTCGTACGCGAGATCGTCGCGGCGGACGGGACCGTGGTTCGGCCGTTCGAGCCGAAGCTCATCCGGGAGCTGGACGCTCCGAAGAGCGCCTTGCAGGAGATGCGCGAAGCCACGCGCAACGTCCAGCTCCTCCGCCATACCTACAACCTGGTAGACCTGCCGATCGTCATGGCGGGCAAGTCCGGGACCGCCGAGTTCGGGGTCCGCGACCGGCGGGGAAGACTCCCGTTTCACTCCTGGTTCGTGGCCTTCGTCCCGAACGACCCCCAGAAGCGGGCCGACGATCCGAAGGGCTTGAAGGCCGTGGCGCGGACGGATTCGGAGCTCGTCGTCCTCGCCTTTGCCTACGATTCGGGCACCACGGGCAACGCCGCGACCGAGATCGTCAAGCACTACCTCCAGCTCCATTTCGGGATCACGAAGGACTACCGCAATCACCGCCTGCTCGAGCGCGGCAACTTCTACCAGAGCAACTGAATGAACCACGCGAGCCGACCCGCACCCTTCGTGTTCTGGGAGGCACGGTCCGCCCCGGCGGCCTGGCGCCGGCTCGATCTCCAGCTCATGACGTACGCAATGCTCCTCGCCGCGCTCGGGGTGGTGATGGCGTACAGCAACAGCGTCGAGGCCGGCCGGCCAGCCCTCGAGAACGGCTCGACATTCATGCGCGGGCTGATGTGGGCAGGGGTCGCTCTCCTTGCGTACGTCGTCGCTACGGCGTTCGACTACAAGTGGCTCAGGACTCTCGCCTGGCCGCTGTACCTCGTCCAGCTGGGCCTCCTCCTCGTGACCCTGGCGGTTGGAGATGGCGTGAACGGCGCCTCGCGCTGGGTGACGATCGGGCCGCTTGTCTTCCAGTTCAGCGAGCTGGCGAAGATCCTCATGATCGTCGTCCTCGCGAACTACCTCGGCTCCCGGGCCGGTCGCCTCGACTCGCCACCGGCAATCGTGGGCGCTTGCCTGCTGGTCGTCCCGCCCTGGCTCCTCGTGATGCTGCAACCCGATCTCGGGACCTCTCTCGTCTTCGGGGCGATCACGGCCGGCATGCTGTTCATGGCGGGGGCCAACTTGAGGTGGCTCGCTGTCCTGGGGGTGGGCGCAATCGCCTTCCTGCCGTTCGCCTGGAACAACATCCTGCGGGACTACCAAAAGGAGCGACTGACCTCCTTCCTCACCCCAACGCCGGATATCCTCGGCGCGGGCTATCAGCTGCATCAGGCACAGATCGCCGTGGCCTCGGGCGGCTGGACCGGCAAGGGATTGACCAACTCGACGCAGAATCGGCTCGACCTCCTCCCCGTCCAGACGACGGACTTCGTGTTTGCCGTCCTCGCTGAGGAGCTCGGTCTCCTCGGTGCGATCGGCCTTTTCGCCCTCTTTGCCGCACTCATCTGGCGGATCCTCGTCGCCGCCTGGCGGTCGCGTGATCCGTTCGGCACGGTGTTCTGCTGCGGAGTAGCCGCCATGATCCTGTTCCAGCTGGTCGTCAACGTCGGGATGGTCATCGGCATCATGCCGATCACCGGGATCCCCCTGCCGTTCGTCACGCACGGCGGCGCGTCGCTCGTGAGCCTCGCCATCGGCCTCGGGATCGTGCAGAGCATCAACATCCGGCAGACGCTTGCCGAGTGGTGAGTCTCAACCCTGAACCGACACGCCCGACTCCGTGGCCGGGCAGTCGGGCATGATCGAAGGAACTCCCGTCCTCGTGTTCGGTGTCGTGCTCTTCACGCTGTTCGCCCAGGGCGCGACAGCCGATCTCGTGGTTCGCCGCCTCATTCCCGCAGAGGACGTGGAGGCCTCAGCCGCGCCGGAACAGGCCTCGCCGCGGAGTTGAATCTGGAGGCGCCGCGTGACGGCGCCCGGCACGGCGCAGGATCTGGTCGACCTCGTCGCGGTACGGTCGGCCGATCGGCACTCGGTCGAGCCACTCGAGGTATTCGATGTCGCGCCGTCCGACTTCTCCGATCGACCAGCCGGCATATCGCCCGAAGTTGAGGACCGTGCCGGAGGGGTTGCCGGGCGGCGGCCCGGCCGCACCGAAACCCTCCCGCGCGCGCATCGTCTTCGGGTCGTAAACGCTCCCACTGTCGAGCGCCCGGAGCTCCAGTCCCGCGACACGCCCTCCCCAGGGAGCGGCGGCTCCGCGTCACGTGGCGCCGATCGGCGTGGCGCGGCGCCAGCCTGGGGATGGACACTCCGTGTCGCCTCGGCCTCGTCGGGCCGGCCGACCGCTCGCCCCGTCGTGCGGCGCTTCTCCCGGGCGGCTCGATCCGCGCGTTCCCGGTCGTAGGCGGCTCGCGAATCCGGGTCCTCGAGCAGCGCCCAGGCACGGTTGATCGCGACCATCTTCACGGCGGCCTCGGGACCGGCGAATTGGCAGCTCCGGCGGCGACGGCCGCGCCCCCGGCGACGGCCGCGCCCCCGGCACCGGCAATCCTCGCTTCCTGGGACCCGGCCGCGTCCGGAGGTGAGAGCCGCCGGAACAGGTAGCGGAA
>Ga0136633_1001398_pt1 | contig 17831 bp, 19 predicted proteins | sample AntDrymeUQ832206_2_FD_105494 | JGI IMG/M metagenome (GOLD analysis project Ga0136633, IMG submission 105494) | Polar desert sand microbial communities from Dry Valleys, Antarctica - metaG UQ83 (22.06) | ecosystem: Environmental > Terrestrial > Soil > Desert | place: Antarctica: Dry Valley...
CTTAGCTTCGGAAGCGTTCGCCGAGGCCGGGGCCATCGCTCGGTCCGCGGGTCTGAAGGTCCGGGAGTCGGCTGCGCTGCGTCGTTCGCAGGCGGTTCGTGATCGGTGCGGGCCATCGGTTCGAACACCGATCCTCGACGACGCCGTCGCGCCGGTGGCCCTGACGCCTCGGGAGCGCGAGGTCGTGGAGCTCGCCGCGCGAGGGCTGTCGAATGCGGACATCGCGGGAAAGTTGTTCGTGTCGCTGCGGACGGCCGAGGGCCACCTCCCCCGGCCTCTTCGCCAAGCTCGGCGTGTCCGATCGGGCGGCGTTGCGCGGCGTACTCGGCGCCGAAGGTCACCGACGCGATTCCAGCTCGTAAGCAGCAAGGCGGGCGTCCACGGCGCTTGGACGTCTCCGACCTCGAGTCCGCCGCTAAGCCCATTGCGCCCTTCTCGATGCCGTGATAACCTACAACCAGATGGTTGTAGAATCTGTAGTTGCGGATGAGCGAGCAGACCGCATGTTCCGTGCACTCTCGGACGCCACTCGCAGAGACATCGTGTTGCGAGCGATGCACGAGGAACAGTCGGTTTCAACGCTCGCGCGGCGCTATCCGATGAGCTTCGCCGCCGTCCAGAAGCACGTCGCAGTTCTCCACAACGCCGGCCTGGTGACCAAGAGGCGCCACGGCCGGGAGCAGCTCGTACAGGGCAACGTCCAGACCATCCTGGAGGCGCACCACCTCCTCGACGAGTTCGAAGCGATGTGGCGCAACCGCATTGACCGGTTCGGCGCGGTGCTCGCCGAGCTCGATCCACCGCAACCCAAGGGAGCCAAACGATGAGCGTTACCGAGATCGTCAAGGATCACGAGGCGAAGACCATGACCATCAATGCCGAGTACGACCAGCCGGTCGAACGGGCGTGGCAGTTGTGGGCAGACCCCCGGCAACTCGAGCGTTGGTGGGGGCCGCCGACCTATCCGGCGACGGTTGTCGACCACGACCTGACGCCGGGCGGCACCGTCCGCTACTTCATGACCGGCCCCGAGGGGGACAAGTCAGCCGGGTGGTGGCGGGTGCTCGTCGCCGAGCCTCCGCACCGTCTCGAGTTCGAGGACGGATTCGCCGACGAGTCTGGTGAACCCAACCCGGACATGCCCACGATGGTCATCCGCGTTGCCCTCGACGAGCGAGAGGGCGGCGGCACCCGCATGGCCGTCGTGACGACGTTCCCCTCGGCCGAGGTCATGGCGCAGATGATCGAGATGGGGATGGAGGAAGGGATGTCGGCCGGCCTTGCGCAGATCGACGCCATCCTGGCGGAGGACGTCACGACGCTATAGCGCACCGTCGCGTCGGTGGCCGGGACTACGCGGGCTTGAGAACCTTCGAGAGGCGGGCGGCCAGGTCCTCGACCTCGGTCGCCGTCAACGGCCCATCCTGTTGGACGTACTCGGCGACTTGCTCGGCCACATGATCGGCATGCCCTGTACCACGAGCGGGCGGGTGAAGAAGCGGCGCCAGTTGGGTCCGACGAAGCAGAGGACGCCGCGGACCTGGACGCGACCCGGGATGCGGACCGCTCCGGCCACTGGCATCACGCGCGGCATGGCCTCGCGAGATGACCCAGCAGCGGACGCTGTCCGCAGCGGGTGCCAACGACAGCACCGCCGTCGTGGTGTACCCGCCGACGGCGATGGGGCCGCGGCGGGAGGGCTCATCGGCGAGGGGGCCACCCGCCAGCTTGGCGGCGCCGGCCAGACCGTCGCTCACTCCCTCGATCAGACCGAGCGCCGAGGCGGGCGCCCCCAGCGTCTGGGTGACCAGGTTGGGGAGCAGCGCCGTCGGGATCTCGTGGCTGAGGTCGGAGAGGAGGCTGGCGACGCCGACGCCGACGACGCCCCGGTTGAGCCACCCGGGGGCGATGCCGTGTCCGGCTCTCCTCATCGGCCGGAACGACATGACGATGGGCTACGTGCTGGCACGTCGAATGAAGCTGCTGTAAGCGGGAGGAGCCTCGTGCCGAGCATGGCTGCGCTGGTCGATGGGTTGCTGACCGACGAGATCGTGGACGCACCCGACGTGGCCAGGATCGCCGGCGCCACATCTCGAAGCGTTTCGCGATGGCTGGAGGGCGCGTCGCCGCGTCGCCCCGCCGAGGACCGTTCTGCTGGAGCTCAAGGCCGTTGTGGACCTGCTGCGCCGCGCGCTCCGCCAGGAACCGGCGCGGCTGTGGATTCGCTGCCCATCCCGATCTGGGTTACGAGAAGCCGCTCGATCTGATCGAGCGGGGTGAGTACCGGCGGGTGATCGGCGCCATACTGGCGTTGGCCGAGGGCGTCACCGCCTGACCTGGGGTTCAGGGCCGAGTCGATCGGTCGAGCGGCACATGCCGTCAATGTGCGGGTCGCCAGGGGGCACGGGCAGCGGGCGCGGCTCCATCGGCCTCACCTCGGGATCGTCGCCGTGTGTCCCGGCCTACCGGGGCGGCCAACCCGGTGCGGACGCGGAAGGGCGCCGAGGCCTGGGCGGGGTCGATCGGCGCCCTGGGGGAAGCCCGGTGGCGGGCCGCAACCCGCCACCAGGACATTCATCGGGCCGAGAGGCGGTCGTTCGCCGCCCGGCGACGGAGCATGGCTCGTACGTCGCCCTCCCGGGCCCTCACATTGCGTTCGACGTCTCGCCGCCGGAAGGAGGTGATCGCCCCGGCGAGCTCGACTCGGAGTGTTTCGTGCATGGAGATGGCTCCTGTTCCCCGCCGCGACCGTCAGGTCTCGTTGGTGTTGGATCGGGGGGCCGACACGGAGCGCTTCCTGGTCAGCCCGAGGGCGTGACGCAGACCCGTGTGGGGGCCGCGGGACTCATGGAGCTCGGCGGCGTGCGCCTCTGCCGCCATGACCTGTGCCGTGTATGCGTGCATTCCGAACATCGGTGTGTTCCTTCCTCTCGTCGTCTTCTCGTCAGCGGTCGGTGGGATCGTCGGACGGTGAACCGTTCACGTATCGCTGCAGGGCCAGGCCCAGGTCGGCGAGCGCGTTGCCCCTTACCTCGTGGCGCTTCTCGTCGTCACCGCCGACGATCACCCTGGTGAGCCCTGCGGTGCGCAGGGTGCGCAGGTGGTGGTGTGCCGTCGACTTGGCCAGATCGAGCTTCTCGACCAGCTCGGCCAGCGTGAGCGGGCCCTCGTTGAGCAGGTACAGGATCCGCAGCCTGCGCTCGTCTCCCAGCGCCTTGACCGTGTCGACCAGGCTGGACGGTGGGGCCGCCGGGTCGAGGTTGAGATGCTCCTCGGCCACCGGGTAGGCGAAGAACCGCAGCCCGTCGTGCTCGGTGATCATCACCCACGGCCGGATCACCAGCGAGGGGATCAGCACCACCCCGGTCATCCCCGGCTGCATGGCGAAGGTGATACCCCGGGTGACGGTCTCGACGACCTCGCCGGTGGGCGTGCCCTCGGCCATGGCCCTGGTGGCGGCGGCGTCACGCCGCAGCGCAGGCATCACCGCCTTCTCGTCGAAGGGGACCTCGTCGTGGATGCGACGCATCAGCGACACCAGGTCGTCCCTGGTCTTGACCGGGTCGAGCCGGAACACCCGGGAGAGGGCGGCGCCCTGCCCGGTCATCACCTGCTCGATGGCCTCGTGCTCGCCGGCGGCTGCGGCGTCGATCACGGCGGGGTCGAACCCTCTCCACGCGGTCACCCCGGCGTTGTTGAGCAGCCGCTTGCGCAGTTCCACCGGGTCATACCCGGCTACGTGGTCGAAGAAGCCCTCCAGCGTGTGCGGCTTGGGGGCGGTGTAGGCCACGCCGATCAGGGTCAGCCAAAGTTCACCGCAACCGGTGAGCCTGGTGAGGATGCCACGTACCTCGTCCGAGATGTGAGCATCGACGTGTTCGAAGAAGGTCGAATCGACCTGTGCCGCCATGTCCGGGTCCTCGTCCCGAGCCTGGTAGGTGAACAGCCCGAGCAGGAACTCGAACACCGGAGAAGCCTCGACATGCAAGGGAAGACGCCGACTGTGGTCGGTGTAGTCCCTTACTTGGGGTGTGGTGGACATGGGAATCTCCGTGAGTTGTTCGATTAGCATCGAATATACCATGGATCCGGCACCTGTCAACCGGTTTTGGACGTTCGGTCTGATGCGGTTGGGTCCCTGCCCCCCGAAGGTCCCGGGAGGTAGCCTGCGGCGATGCGTGCAGCCGTGTGCGATCGGGCGGGCGAGGCCGGAGGTGTCTCCCCCGGTGAGCTCCCCGCTCCGGTGGCGGGCCCGGGCCAGGTGGAGATCGCCGTCGCCGCCGCCGGGGTCAACTTCCCCGATCTGCTGATGGTCAGGGGGGTGTACCAGTTCCGCCCCGACCCCCCGTTCGCCCCCGGGCTCGAGGTGGCGGGGACCGTGGTCGCCAGCCAGGACGACCGCTTCGCCGCAGGCGACCGGGTGATGGCCTTCGTCAACCACGGGGGGTGGGCGGAGCGGGTGGTGGTGGACGCCGCCGGTGTGGCGCCGATGCCCGACGCCATGCCCTTCGAGGTGGGAGCAGTGATGCCGGTGGTGTACGGCACCGCCATCCATGCGCTGGTCGACCGCACCCGATTGGAGCATGGCGAGACGCTGGTGGTGCTCGGCGCCGCCGGGGGTGTGGGGATGGCTGCGGTCCAGATCGGCCGCACCATGGGCGCCAGGGTGATCGCCGTCGTCAGCTCGGAGGAGAAGGCGGAGGCGGCGATGGCCAGCGGCGCCGAGGCCGTGGTCCGCTACGACCGGGAGGACCTGAGGGATCGGCTCCGTCTCCTGGCGCCCCCCGGTGTCGATGTTGTCTTCGATGCGGTGGGGGGCGATGCCACCGAAGCGGCGTTTCGCAGCCTCGGCTGGGGTGGGCGGCTGGCGGTGATCGGGTTCGCCTCGGGGTCGATCGCCTCGATCCCGGCCAACCTGCCCCTGCTCAAGGGAAGCTCGCTGGTCGGGGTGTTCTGGGGCCGGTTCGCCCAACTGGAGCCCGATGCCAACCGGGCCCATTTCGCCACCCTGGGCGAGTGGTGGGGCGCCGGTTCGATCGCCCCCCAGATCACCGGCCGCCACGGGCTGGACGAGGCCGGCACCGTCCTCCGTCGCCTGGGGGAGCGCAGCGTTGTCGGCAAGCTCGTCATCGTTCCCTGACCGGGACCGATGCTCGGTGCCGCCTGGCACCGCGGGGGCGGGTCTCGGGTCCCGGCCCTCCTGGTGGTCGCCATGTTCGCTCCCGGGGTAACGTGGATGGCGCCCACGGGGCGGTCAAGGGGGTCCGGATGCATACCGTATACGTCGACTCGAGAGGGCGGATGACGCCACCAGGCGCCACTGGATCTACGACGGCCAGATCCTGGTGTTCCCCCCACGGGCGAGCACCGAGGCGCTGATCGCCCATGCCCGGGAGATGATCGAGGATGCCTTCCCCGGGAAGGATCCCCGGTACGCCCAGTTCGACATGACGGTGCACGAGTACGTCGACGTGGTGGCCCCGCTCAAACCGCGGTTCATCCACAACGACACCACCAAGCGGCTGGTCAAGGGCGTGCTCACCGAGTTCGGCTGCGATCTGGAACGGACCTACCAGGACGTGTCCCGGCTGCGGATGGTAACCAGCGACGCCTACCTGACCTCGGGGGTGGGGTACGCCCATCACATGCACCGCGACGTCTGGTACGCCGCCCCCCATGCCCAGCTCAACTGGTGGCTGCCCATCTACGACATCGAGACCGAGTGCTCGATGGCCTTCCATCCCCGATACTGGACCGAGCCGGTGGAGAACGGGTCGGGCGAGTTCAACTACTACCAGTGGAACGCCGTCGGGCGTGGTGCCGCCGCCGCCCAGGTGACCAGCGACACCCGCCAGCAACCCAAACCGCACCACGACATCGACCCCGACCCCCAGGTCCGGCTCGTGGTGCCCGCCGGTGGTGTCGTGCTGTTCTCGGGAGCCCAGTTGCACTCCACCGTGCCCAACACCTCGGGGTTCACCCGCTACAGCATCGACTTCCGCACCGTCGACATCGACGACGTGATCGCAGGGATCGGGGCCCCCAACATCGACAACGCCTCCACCGGCACCTCGCTGCGCGACTTCAAGCGGGCGTCCGACTTCGCCGACATGCCCGAGGACGTGGTCGAGCCGTATGACACCGGCCCCAAGCCGGCGGGCGGCGTCCTGGTCTACACCCCCAATCCGTAGGCACCCCAACAACCCCAAAGACGGGGGCTGCGCCGGGTCCGCCGGTAGCATCGCCCGGCCGAGTCCGCCAGCCGACGGGGACCGCCATGGTGGTGACGCCATTGACCCAATACGCCTTCACCCACGACGGGGTCACCCGCGACGTGGTGCGGGTGGGGGCCTCCGGACCGGCGGTGATCCTGCTCCACGAGCTGTCCGGGGTGAGCGGGCCGTGTCTCGAGCTGGCCGACCGCCTGGGCGCCGACTTTCGGGTCCACCTCCCCGTCCTGTACGGGTCACCCGGTGAGGGCGACGGGATGGCGGCGGCGTCCCGCATGCTCTGCGTGCGGCGCGAGTTCGCCATCCTCAGCGCAGGACGGTCGAGCCCGATGGCGAGCTGGCTGCGCGCCCTGTGCCGTCAGGTGTCGACCGAGGCGGGCGGCCGGGTTGGCGCCGTCGGCATGTGCCTCACCGGCGGGCTGGTGTTCTCGATGGTGCTCGATCCCAGCGTCGGGGCGGCGGTGGCCAGCCAGCCCAGCCTGCCGTGGCGGCGGGGGTCGGTGACCATCACGGCCGACGAGCTGGGCGACACCGCCGCCGCGGTCGAGCGGGCGGCGGCAACGGGAACCCCGGTGCTCGGGCTCCGCTTCGCCGACGACCTGATCTGTCCCGGCTCCCGGTTCGACCGGCTGGCCGAGGTCTACACCGCCGAGGGAGCACCTTCCTGCGCAACCCGCCCGGCGGCGACTATACGGGGAGCGCCCATTCGGTGCTCGGGGTGGATGCGGGCGAAGCACCGGGTTCGGTGGAGAAGGTGCGCACCTTCCTGCTGACGCGTCTGGTGGCGGTGTAGTGGCTCAGCCCCAGATCGTCGAGGTGCGCATCCCTGGGGTCGGCGGGGGAACCGCCCAGGACATGCTTGGCGAGGATGTGGTCCCCATAGGCGACGCCGCCGACGACATCGCCGGCTTCTGGGAGTCCCCAAGGCCGGGGGGCAGCCCGCCCCGGACCCGCCAGGTCTACGCATGGGGCGGGTTCTCGGGGTGGAACTTCACCCGCGCCTTCTGGTTGCTGCTCCTTCCCTTCTCGGTGGTCAACATGGCGGGCTGGATGGTCGACCCGGCGGGCGCCCGGGTGACCGCGGCGCAGCGGGCGCTGGTGCGGCTCATCGCCTCGGCGGAGACGGTGCTGCTCATGGTGTGGATGGCGGCAATCGCGTTCGACACCCTGGACACCTCGCCGCCGGGCCGGCGCCTGGCCATGGCGGCGGGGGCGGTACTGGTGGTGCTGGTGGTGATCGCCGTCGCCAGCAAGCGCAGTGCCCGCTACGAACGCTTCGGCGCCGAGACAAGCCCGGAGGAGGTGGCTGCGGTCACCGACGACGACCTCGGGTTGACCGACCCCGAGTTCTGGCGCACCGCCAATGTCATCGAGGCGCTGCGGCAGAGCGAGTTCGCCGTGGCGGCGGCGACCGTTGCCTTCCTTCCCGTCTTCTCGGTGTGGCGGGCCACCGACGCCCTGCTGCCGCTGGCGCTGGCCGTCGCCGCCGTCCTGCTGGCCACGGCGGCGCTGCTGGTGGGGCTGTCGCGTTCCCCCGGTCCGATTGCCACCCTCCTCGCCTGGGCCGGCTGGCTGCTGGCGGTGGCGGGCGTGCTCACCGCCTGGAGCACCGACCTGGTGAATCCCGCTTCCGATCTCGACGGGCTGTGGGCGGCGGCTCCGCTGTGGGTGCTGGCGACCGCCGGGGTCCTGGTGATGGCGCTGGCGTTGGTGGAGTGCATGGCCTGGGTGCGCCGTGGCGGTCGGACGGTGATCGACGCCGGGGCGTGGACCACCTCCGATCTCCGCGGTGCCGTGCTGCTCGCCGGGCTGGTCGCCGCCGGTTTCGTCCTGTTCGGTGGCGACGGCTCCTTCTCTTCCACCGGATGGGCCGCCCTGTTCGGGGCGCTCTCGGTGGTGGTGCCCGCCCTGATACTCGTCCTGGGGAGACGGCGGCGGCTGGGGCGGACGATCTGCTCCATCCTGTTGGTGGCCACCGTGGCCGCCGCCGTCCTGGTGGCGGTCGTCGCCGGCGGCGCCCTCGGCGCCACCGGCTGGGCTCGGGCGGTGGCGGGGGCGGTGGCCGCCGCCTATCCGGTCGTGGTGCTGACGCTGGTCAGCGTACGCACCACGGCGGTGCTGGTCTGTGCGATCCCGGTGATCATCGCCGCCCTGCTGGTGGCTTGGAGCGGCGACGTCTGGTGGCTCGTCGTCGGGGCCGTCTTCACCCTGTCGGCCGTGGCCGCCTTCGCCGAGACCGGAAGGCGGGACCGGTTCCGCTGGCTCCCGGTGACCACGGTGAGCGCCCTGTCGCTGCTGCTGCTGTCGGTGACATACGCCGGGCTGAGCCGGATCGCCCACACCTGGCTCGGTCCGGACACCGCCCTGCCCAGCGGGCACGGCTGGATCACCGCCGTCTTCGCCGGGGTGACCTTCGCCGCAACCCTCGGGGCGATCGTCCACCTCCTCCACCGTCGCCATGAGGCGTGGCCGGTGGAACGGGTGGTCCCCGAGTACCCGGCGGCGCCCGAGCCCTGCCGGTCGACGATGGCCGCCACCGCGGGGAGGAGGCGGGCCGTCGCCGACCTCACCGGCGCTGTCGACGTGGTGGTCACCCTGGTCACCTGGGGCGCGGTGCTGACTCTGCTGGTCGGCGTGATCAGAGCCGGCCGCCCGGCGCTGGCCCTGTGGTCTCCCGACCGGCTCCATCTCACCCTCACCGCCAGCCCGTGGCCGCAGTCGTGGAGCTGGCTGGCCGCCGGCGGGTCGATCGTGGGGGCGGCGCTCCCGCTGCTCGCCATCGCCGCCATCGCCCTGTCGATCCGGTTCGCCGCCGTCCGCCGCAAGGTGGGGGTGGTGTGGGATGTCGGCACCTTCTGGCCGCGGCGGTTCCACCCGTTGGCACCGCCCGCATACGCCGAGCGCGCCGTCCCCGAGCTGGTGGGCCACATCACCCGGCTCGCCTCGGAGCGGGGCGTCGTCGTCGTCGGCCATAGCCAAGGATCGGTGCTGACCCTGGCCGCCGCCCTGTAGCTCGAGGGCGTCGACCCGCACCGGCTGGCAGTGGTCACCCATGGGTCACCCCTGGGGCGCTACTACCGCCGGTTCTGGCCGGCGCTGTTCGGCGGGGGGATGGCATCCGGCGTCGCCGGCTCGCTGCGCCACGGCGGGGGAGGCGAGCGGTTCTGGAACGCCTACCGGCTCACCGATGCCATCGGCGGCCCCCTGTTCACCGGTCCGGACGAGCAGATCGGGCTTGAAGACACCGATCTGCTGCTCCCCGATCCCCGCTGGACCGGCAACGGATGTCCCGATGCAAAGGGCCACACCGGGCATCTGAGCGACCCGGTCGTGGTCGCCAAGCTCGACGAGCTGGGGGCGGCGACCAAGCCGTAGCCGACGGGCGGTACCATCTGGATCGGCGGTCCCCGGATCGCACCTCGGCGGGGTCGGTCAGGGCGCCGCACGACGTTGGAGCCGGCACCTTGACGCAGGAAGAAGGCCAGGACACCTCGCTCGACCGCACGCCGGTAGCCCTCTATGCCCCCGGCATCTGGGTTGCCCACGAGGACCACGGGCTCGGCGAGATCGTCGCCGCCGGCTCCGACCATCTCGCCATCCGCTTCCGTGCCGGGATCGAGTCCGTCGCCATCGACTCCTTCGCCCCGGAAGGCTTCGTCATCCTCGGCCATCGCTTGCACCCGACGGCTCGCCCGGGCACAGTGACGCCGATGGAGGACGAGTTCTACTGGTGCGTCGAGCACGATCGGGTCGAGGTCGGGGACGGGCGCTGCCCCCGGCGCAACCTCCTCGGACCGTACCCGGACCTCGCTTCGGCCGAGCGCGCCCTCGACACGGTGCAGCGCCGCAACGAGATCGCCGACGCCGAGGACAAGCGCTGGGAGTGACCGCAAGCGACCAACGGGAGGGCCGGTCCCGGCGGACCGGCCCTCGTGGCGAGGCGACGCTTCAGCCGATGGTCACGGCGACCACTCGTCGACGGTGAGCCCGACGATCCGGGGCTGCCCGTCCTCGTAGTCGATGGAGACGTACCAGGTGTTCCAGTCCAGCCCCTCGTACTGGGGATCGTCACCCGGGTCGTACAGCCCGACGTAGTTGAAGCCTTCCAGCTCGAACGGGATGGCGTACTGGGGGAGCCGGCCGTTGCCCGCGGTGATCGGCTGGTTGATCGTCACCACCCGGTCGTCGTCGTCGAAGACGCTGATCCAGCGGTCGGTGATCGCCTCGGCGAACGTCCTGCTGGGCAGCTCGGCGAGCTGGCTGGGATCGGTGGAGTCGAGCGCCGCAGACGGCCACTTGTAGGTGGTGTCGTCGGTGAGGATGCCGTTCAGCTCGTCGCGGTCGAAGTGGATCGGGGAGGCGTGGTGGGAGATGTACAGGCCACGCTCCGAGATCATCGGGCGGATGTCGCCGTTGTCGTTGATGGCGGCGGCGAAGTCGTCGAGCAGGTCCATCACCCTGTCGTCGTCGGCGAAGACGGACCCGCTGACCACGGCGGCCAGATAGGTGGCGTTGACCCACCCGGCGCCCTCGGGGGTGTTGATCTCGGCCCAGACGGACGAGCCCACGACGGCGGTGTCGCCCAGCCGGTGCACCACGGCCCCCGGGACGATCTTGCCGATGATGGGGTTGCTCACCCCAGCGCCGGTACGCACGTTCAGGGTGTCGTCCGCAGCCACCAGCACCACCCGGCCCAGTTGGGACGAGGCGATGCCGCTGGTCGAGGGTAGGTCGTCCTGGGTCCAGGTCTCGGCGTCGCCGTCGGTGGTCCCGGGCCCGATCGGAACCGCCGAGACGAAGTCGGCGTTGTCGACCGGCCGGTCGAGCACGATGCCCTCGTTGGAGAACACGGTCACCGGCTCGCCGTCGAGGCGGAAGGCGACCTGGTCGATCGACTGGAACTGGGTGAGGGTGTACACCACCTGCGCCAGCCGGCTGGTCATCGAGAAGCTGCCGCCCCCGGACTCGAACTCCCTGGAGAGGTCGATGGTGGCGAGCCCGTCCTCGATGCTGAGCCCGAGCAGCAGGGTGTCGTCGGGGACCGACGACGCCAGCCCCGCTCCCTCCTCATCGGCGGTGGGGCCCTCGATGAGGGCGCGGATGGCGTTGCCGGCAACGGCGGGGGTGCGCACCGAGCGGGTCACGGTGGTGGCGTATGTGCCGTCCTTGATCAGGTAGACGTCTACGAAGACCTCGGTGGATCCGCCAGGCGTCTGGGTGGTTCCGGTCGGGGCCGACGATGTGGTGCTGGTCGAGCCGTCGCCGCCGCCGATGGTGGTGGTCGACCGGCCCGCGGTCGTGGTGGTGGTGGTGTCCTGCGGGGATGCGAGCGTGCCCCCGCTGCCGACGCCGTCGCCGCCGCATGCGGTGAGGCAGAGGGCGAGGATGGCGATGAGGATGGCGATGCGCTTCATGAGGTCTCTCCTGTGACGTCGTGTTCGATGACATCCTCAGGTTCGGTGGGCGAGGTCTCGTCCCCATCACCGCCCGGTAACGAAGCGGTAACAGGGGCCCTGAGCTCGAAGACCATCCCGATCCCGCCATCGCCGCCACGTGCGGTCAGCGCCGCCCCCATCCGGGTGGCGTGCCGGGCGGCGATGGCCAGCCCCAGCCCGGTCCCGCCGCGGCGGGCGGGGTCCACCATGTAGAACCGGTCGAACAGGTACGGCAGCACCGCCTCGGGAACACCGGGCCCGGCATCGGTGACGGTGAGCACCAGCTCGGCTTTGTCGACCGAGGCGTCGACCGCAACCGCCGCTCCAGGGGCGTGGGTGCGGGCGTTGTCGAGCAGGTTGGCCACCACCCGTTCCAGACCGATCCGGTCCACGGTGATCCTGCGCTCGCCGGCAACGGTGAGGGACGCCTCGGGGTTGCGCTCGGCGACGACGGCGGCCAGGAAGGCGTCGAGGTCGATCGCCGCCGTCTCGGGGGACTGGACGGCGGTGTCGAGCCTGGACACCTCCAACAGCTCCTCGACCAGCCGCCGCAGCCGGCCGACATCGCCGACCAGCATCTCGCCGACCAGTCGTGGCTCGGCGGGCAGCACCCCGAGGTGTGGGGCCAGGATCGCCGCCTCGTTGACCAGGGCGGTGAGCGGGGTGCGCAGCTCGTGCGACACGTCGGCGACGAAGCGGCGTTCCCGTGCCCGGGACTCCTCCAGCTCGGCGATCTTCTGCTGCAGCGACCCGGCCATGTCGTTGAAGGCGACGGCGAGGGCGCCGATCTCGTCCCCGCCCCGCTCGGAGAGCCGCACCTCGAGGTCACCCTCCGCCATGCGGTGGGCGCCCGAGGCGGCGGCCCTGATCGGGCGGGCCACGGTGCGAGCGATCAGCCCGGCGACCAGCGCACCCAGGGCGGCCACCCCCAACCCGGCGCCGAGCAGCACCCGGCGCAGCTCGGTCAGCGCCCGGTCGACCTCGGCGGCGGAATACTCGAAGTAGAAATCGGGCCCGATGTCGGGCCGTCTCGCCCCGACGAAGAGGACCGGCTCGCCGTCGAGCCCGGCGAACTGGTAGCCGATCTCGCCGCTCTCCACCAGCGCCCGCAGCTCGGGAGACAACCGGGAGGGGACCTCGACCAGGTCGAGCGAGGAGACGAAGGGCTCGCCGTCGCCGAAGTCGACGAACACCCCGTCGGTGCCCCGCAGCACGAAGCGGGGGAGCAGCCCGGTGGCGGCGAACTGCTCACGGTCGGCGTCTGCGGGGAGCACCTCGGTGGTAGCCAGCTCGGTCACGTTGAACCGGGTGCGGGCGACGGCGTCGTCGACCAGCTGGGAGCGGAGCGACCGCTCCACCAGCAGGTAACCGAGCCCGCCAACCAGCAGCGCGGTCACCGCCACCAGGGCGATGACGGTGGCCACCAGCCGCGAGCGGAAGCTACGCAGCATCAGCGGGCGGCGCGGTATCCGACGCCACGAACGGTCTCGATCAGGGGCCGAGCCGGGTCCCCGGTCTCCAGCTTGGCCCGGAGCCGCTGCACGGCCACGTCGACCAGACGGGAGTCGCCCAGGTACGAGTACCCCCACACCCGGTCGAGCAGGATCTCCCTGGTGAACACCTGACCGGGCCGTCTCGCCAGCTCGAGCAGGAGCCGGAACTCGGTGGGGGTCAGCGCCAGCTCCTCGCCGTTGCGGACCACACGGTGCCCGAGGACGTCGATGTGGAGATCGCCCAGCGTCACCGTCTCCGCCGGCTCGATCTGCTGGGCGCGGCGCAGGGCGGCGCGGATCCTGGCCACCAGCACCGGCATCTCGAACGGCTTGGTGACGTAGTCGTCCGCACCCGATTCGAGACCGACCACGACGTCGACGGTCTCCGCCCTGGCGGTGAGCATCACCACCGGGACCGACGACTCGGCTCTGATCGCCCGGGCCACCTCGAGCCCGTCGACGTAGGGGAGCATGATGTCGAGCACCACCAGATCGGGACGCTGGTGGCGGAACCTGAGCAGCGCCTCCCGTCCGTCTCCGGCCGTTTCCACCCGGAAACCGGCGTCCTGGAGACCGATGCGGGTGATCTCCCGGATCGACGGGTCGTCCTCGACCAGCAGGATGGTGGCGTCCACGGCGGCAAGTATGGCCCGGCGGGGGCGCTTGTCGGGCTCATCACCGCCCGGGGGTCACCCGGCCTGGGTGGCTATCCACCACGTGGTGCCCCCGGCGTCCCTCACCCCGCCTCGGCGGTCGAGGTCGTCCTTCTGGGCGGGCTCCTGGACCGGCGTGGCTCCGGCGGCCAGCGCCCGCCGGTAGGTGTCGTCCACGTCGGCGACGTACACGTGGACCATCGAACCGGGCGACGGCCAATCGGAGGTGGCGTCGGCCAGCATCACCACGGTGTCGTCGATGCGTACCTCGACATGCAGCAGCCCGCCGTGCTCGTCGGCGTGGCGGCGTAGCAGCACCCCCCCGAAGACCTCGACCAGGAAGTCGACGGTGGCCTGGGCACCGTTGACGATCAGGTAGGGGGACACACTGTTGTACCCGTCGGGCTTGTGGGCACTGACCATGGCGACTCCTCGGGATCAGTTGGCGGTGGGGAGGGCGGCGCGGGGGTAGTTGCCTGCGGCGTTCCACAGGATCCACCCATACCCGCGGGCGTCCGCCTCGGCGATGGAGGCGGCGATCTGCTCGGGCGACCAGTAGAACGCCTGGAGCCACGGGCGTATCAGGGTGCCCGGCGAGACCCGGTGGGCGGCGTTGTCCAGGGCGTCTGCGGTCACCGCCGCCGGGTGGTCGTTGGGATCGGCGAACCCGAGCCAGCCGGGGGAGTAGTGACTGGGGTAGACCATCGGGCTGAGGGCGTCGACGGCGGTGGACAACTCCTCGGGGCGTTGCCCGATCCCCTCGTCCGTCGGCGAGGACACCACGATCCCGAAGATCGCCGCCGACACGGCGCATCCCAGCGGGTGGAGCTTGCGGCTGGCGGCGTCGAGGAAGCTGCGGATGACATCGACCCGCTGGTCGGCGGTGAGCGGCTGGGCCGCCTGGGCGACAGATGCCGTCTCCCCGGCGGGGAACCGCACATAGTCGAACTGGACCTCGTCGAACCCCAGCTCGCACGCCTCGATCGCCAGGTTGGTGGGGTACGCCCAGTTGGACCGGTCGACGGGGTTGACCCAGATCCCGGCAAGCTTGGCCTCGGGGTCGTTCGACCACACCTGGTCCTCGAAGGTGACGATCCTGGTGATGGCGTACAGCCCGGCCCGGTGGGCCTGCTCCACCATCGCCACCGGGTCGTAGGTGTCGTCGACCGCACCGAGACGATCAGCCCTGGGCACGCCGGTGGCGTAGCGCACCTTGCCGGTCTCGTCCTTGGTGTCGAAGACGAGGGCGTTCACCGTCGTACCCTCGATGAGGTCGAGCAGGGCGTCGAACCGGGCCGGGTCGCCGGCGACGTCGGGTATGGCCCGCACTCCCCGCACCACCCGCGGCTCCAGCTCGATGTCGAGGTGGGTGCGGCTGCCTCCCCACCGCACCAGGCGGGGGAGCCATCCGGGGAGGTACACCTGGATCGGGCCGGCTTCGATCTGGTGGAGGGCGAAGGCTCCGGCGGCGTCGGTGTCGGTGCGGGCGTCGCCGGCGGTCACCACGGCGGCGGCAAGGGGGCTGCCGGCGGCGTCGGTCACCGTACCGGTCAGGTCGCGCCGTGGGATGGTGGTCGTGGTGGTGCTGGTGGAGGTGGTGGTGAGGGCGGGGAGCGTGGTGAGCGGAGCCGCCGAGGTGCCCGAGGCGGCGTCGGCCGGACCGGGGGGAGCGGTGGAGCAGCCGGCGAGGGCCACCGCCACCGCGGCGGCGAGGAGGGTCTTGAGGAGGCGGCCCATGGGATCAGCAGGGTACCGGCGCGGGCCCGTCCTGCCCGGCACTCTCCTGGCGAGGCGTGGTCAGAGCCAGCCGCTCCGGCGGAAGCTGCGGTACAGGATGCCGGCGACCACCGCCATCAACACCAGCACCAACGGGAACCCCCACCAGACGTGGGCGCCCGGTAACCGGTCGAAGTTCATCCCGAAGATCCCGGCGACGAGGGTGGGCACAACCCCCACCGCCACCCATGCCGAGATCTTGCGCATGTCCTCGTTCTGGCGCACCCCGATCTGGGTGAGGTTGGCGTCAAGGATCGAGGTGAGCAGATCGCGCTGCTGGTCGACCATCGACGCCACCCGGACCGCATGGTCGAAGACGTCTCTGAAGTACTCCCGTGACCCGGGATCGACAACGGCGATCTCGCCCCTGGTCAGGCGGACCAGCGGCTCGAGTAGCGACCCCACCGCCGTCCGGAACTCCAGGACCTCGCGTTTCAGGAAGTAGATCCGCTCCGAGGGGTAGGTCGATGCCGAGGAGAACACGTCCTGCTCGACCTCGCCGATGTCGTTCTCCAGCCCCGCCACCACCGGGCTGTAGTCGTCGACCACCCGGTCCATCACGGCGTGGAGCACCGCGCTCGGGCCCAGCTCGAGCATGTGCGGCGTGGCCTCCAACGCCCGCCGCACCGGCCCCAGCTCGCTCGCCTTGCCGTGTCTGACGATGAGGACGTACTGCTTGCCGGTGAGGATGATGATCTCGCCGAACTCGATCTCCTCGGTCTCGTCCAGGTAACGGGCGGTCTTGAGGACCACGAGCAGCGAGTCTTGGTAGACCTCGAGCTTGGGGCGCTGGTGGGCGGCGACGGCGTCCTCGGCGGCCAGCTCGTGCAGCCCGAAGACCTCCCGCACCGCCTCGAACTCCTCGTGGGTGGGCTCGTAGAGACCGAGCCACACGAACCCCTCGTGTCCGACGTGGTCGAGGGCGTGCTCGATCGACAGCGTCTCGGTGATCCGCTTGCCCTTCTCGTACACGGCGCAGTCGACGATCACGGGATCATCTTGGCACGAAGCCGGCGCCGGGCAAGGGTGCCTGCGGCCGCATCTCCCGAGTACGGTTCCCCCGATGATCCTGCAACCGCTCCCTGCCGGGTTCGACGCCACCCGTGACGCCATCCACGGCTACGCCAGGGTGGTGGGCGAGCTGGCCAGGGCCCACGCCATCGCCCACCCCAACTGGTGGCACCTCGGGCTGAGGGTGCGCCCCGACGGCCTGGTCACGGTGCCGCTGCCGCTGCCGGACGGGGGAGCGATGGCCGTCAGGCTCGACCTGGCAGCAGGGGTGGCCGAGGCGGTGTCGAGCCGGGGCGATCACCTGGCGGTCGGCCTCGACGGCGTCACCCCGGGCGACCTCGCCGACCGGCTCGCCGGTTTCGCCGCCGGCCGCGGGCTCGTGGGCGGCCTCGACCTGTCACGTATCCCCGAGGGGGCGGGGGATCCCGATTGGGAGGTCGCCGCCGCATACGCCGCAACGCTGGTCGACATCGACCGGACCCTGGAGCGCCACCGGGTGACCCTGGGGTTGGCCGCCGGTCCCATCGTGGTGTGGCCCCACGGCTTCGACCTCGCCTTCGAGTGGTTCGGTACCAGGCGGGTGACCGGCGAGGACGGCGACACCGCCGCCGCCCAGCTCAACCTGGGCTTCTCCCCGCACGAAGGCGGCTACTTCTACTCCAACCCGTGGCCATTCGACCAGGCGCTCACCGGGGCCGAGCTCCCACCTGGGGCCTCGTGGCATGTCGTGGGGTGGCAGGGGACGATGCTGCCCTACGCCGAGGTGGCGGGCAGCGAGGACGGGGCGGAGCGGGTGGTCGACTACGCCACCGCGGTGCACCGCATCGCCCGACCCACCCTGATGGCGTAGGAGGTGCGCTTTAGCCCCCAAGCCGCCGGTCGATCTCAGCCAACCATGGGTCACCGTCATCGTGCATCAGGTCCGCGATCTCCTTAGCCCCAATCATTCACGAGATGAGGTGAGGCGGTGGAGGCGGTCTTGTCGGAGTGGTTGCAGCCGGCGCGGTTGGTATTGTCGCTTCGGTTGGGTCGGCGGTACCGCGATTCACGGTTGCTCGGGCGGTCGGTGGTGGGGTCGGGACGCGAGTCGAGAGCGTGGTGCGGTGGTGCGTGGAGGTGTCGACGCTCAGGTCAGGTCAGGTGAGGGCGGCGATGCGTTGGTAGGCGTCGAGCAGGGCGGGGGCGGTGGGCCAGCCGTCGAGGATGCGCACGACATGTCGCCGGGCGCGGCGC
>Ga0136633_1001399_pt1 | contig 17806 bp, 12 predicted proteins | sample AntDrymeUQ832206_2_FD_105494 | JGI IMG/M metagenome (GOLD analysis project Ga0136633, IMG submission 105494) | Polar desert sand microbial communities from Dry Valleys, Antarctica - metaG UQ83 (22.06) | ecosystem: Environmental > Terrestrial > Soil > Desert | place: Antarctica: Dry Valley...
GCGACGTAGCCCTCCTGGTGGCGACGGATGAGGAGCTCGAAGCTCGCCTCGGCGCCTTCGAAGGCCTGCCCTTCGGACTCGAGCTGCTTGATGAGGTTCGAGAGGACCTTCGGGTCCATGACCCCGTCGAGCTGGTGACCCAGCTGCTCCGCGCGGATGCGGGTGTTCGCCTTGCCGCCCAGCTCCGACACGACCAGCCGCCCCACGTTGCCGACCTTCGCCGGATCGACGTGCTGGTAGCTCCGCTCGACCTTGGCCACGGCCGCGCCATGGACCCCGCCCTTGTGGGCGAAGGCGCTGCGCCCGACATAGGGCTGGTAGTCGTTCGGGTTGATGTTGGCGATCTCGGCCACGGACCGCGACAGTTCCGTCAGTGCCTCGATCGCCCCGCCACCGGCCGGGACGAGCGCGTGGGGCGTCTTGAGGGCCAGGTTGCCGAGGATCGAGACCATGTTCGCGTTGCCGCACCGCTCGCCGTACCCGTTGATCGTGGCCTGGACGTGGCGGATCCCGGCGGCGACTGCGGCCATGGAGTTGGCGACCGCCAGCTCCGCGTCGTTGTGGGTATGGATGCCCCAGGTGACCGCCGGCGCACCCGGATCGGCCTCGACGGAGGCGCGCACGTCGTCGACGGTCCGGACCAGGTCGTCCGTCAGCGTCCCGCCGTTCGTGTCGCAGAGCACCAGCGTCCGCGCCCCCGCCTCGCGTGCCGCACGGAGGGTCGCGAGCGCGTAGTCACGATCGGATCGGTAGCCATCGAAGAAGTGCTCGGCGTCATACACGAGCTCCCGACCGCGGTCGACGATGAACCGGACCGAGTCGGCGATCATGTCGAGGTTCTCGGCCGGTGTCGCGCCAAGCACCTCGACGACGTGGAGCAGCCACGACTTGCCGAAGATCGTCACGACCGGCGTCTCGGCCGCGACGAGCTCGCGGAGGTTCGGGTCCTCGTCTGCCCGGTTCGACCGGTGGCGCGTCGATCCGAACGCGGCCAGCTTCGCGGTCCGCCACGTCATGCCGCGGGCGGCCTTGAAGAACTCGATGTCCTTGGGGTTCGAACCCGGCCAGCCACCCTCGATATACGGCATCCCATATTCGTCGAGCATCCTCGCGATCCGGAGCTTGTCGGCGAGGGACAGCGTGATGTTCTCGCCCTGCGTTCCGTCGCGGAGCGTCGTGTCGTAGAGCACAACCGGCGTTTCGATCATGCCGGCACTCCCGCTCCGAGCCGCGACGCGATTGCCGTCGCCATCGCGCTGGTGCCCACCTGGGTCGTCCCGGCGCCTGTGCCCAGATCGGCCGTCCGCAATCCCTCGTCGAGCACGCGGCCGACGGCCGCCTCGATCGCCTCCGCCGCGTCCGCGCGCCCGAGCGACCAGCGCAGGAGCATCGCCGCGGACATGATCGTCCCGATCGGGTTGGCTCGATCCTGGCCGGCGAGGTGCGGCGCGGAACCGTGGCTCGGCTCGTACAGCCCGAACGTCCCGTGGGCTGTTCGCCGTGCGCCCAGCGACGCGGACGGCAGCATGCCGAGCGACCCGGCGAGCACGCTCGCCTCGTCCGAGAGGATGTCACCGAAGAGGTTCTCCGTGACGATCACGTCGAAGTCCGCGGGTCGCTTCACGAGGAGCATCGCGCACGAATCGACGAGCTGGTGGCGGAGCTCGACGTCCGGGAACTCGGAACGAACCTCCTCGGCGACCGTACGCCACAGCCTGGAGGTGGCGAGAACGTTCGCCTTGTCGACGCTGGTCAGCCGACCGCGCCTTGCCTGCGCCAGCTCGAACGCGAGGCTCACGACGCGGCGGATCTCCTCCTCCGAATAGGGCAGCGTGTCCCGGGCGGCCCGCAGTCCGGGCTTGCCGGCGGCTTCGTCACGCTCGCCGAAGTAGACCCCGCCGGTCAGCTCGCGGACGATCAGCATGTCGACGCCCGCGAGGAGCTCGGGGCGGAGGGGCGATGACTCGATGAGCGCCGGGTGGACCGTCACTGGCCGGAGGTTGGCGAACAGCCCGAGCCCGCCCCGCAGCGCGAAGAGCGCCTGCTCCGGACGGATCTTCCCGTTCGGGTCGTCCCATTGGGGGCCACCGACGGCGCCAAGAAGCACCGCGTCGGCGGCGCGGCAAACCTCAACGTCTTCCGGGCGGATCGCCACGCCATGCGCGTCGATCGCCACGCCGCCGGCCAGGACCTCCGTCCAGTCGGTCGCAAAACCGAACCGCTCGCCGGCAGCGCCCAGTACGAGCCGTCCGGCGGCAACGACTTCCGGGCCTACTCCATCGCCGGGGATGGCGACGAGACGGTACGTCTTCACGAGGGCTCTTCGACGACGCGCGGCGTGACGAACCCGACGGACACGCCGTTGATCTCCGCGCCGTGGAGCTTGTTGACCGCGGCGAGGTAGGCGTCGAGCGACGCCTCGATGATGTTCGTGGACAGCCCGTGGCCGGAGACGATGAGCGCGCCCGGTCCCTCGTCCGAGGATCGCCGGCAGCGGACGAGCACCTGGCCCTGGGCATCCTCGCCCGCGGACACGGCCTTGATCTCGTATTCGGTGAGCACTGGACGCCACCCGAGCGCCGGCAGGATCGCCTGGTCGACCGCGGAGTAGAGGGCGTCGACCGGCCCGTTGCCGGTGGCGTCCGTGGCGCGGTCCTGGCCGTTCACGTTGAGCGACACCGTCCCGGTTGCCTTGCCGCCGTGCGACGAGGTGACGCTCCAGCCCAGCAGCGCGACCGATGCCGGCACCTCCGCCGCGCGCTGCTCGACGAGCGCGAGGAGGTCCGCGTCGGTGACCTCCTTCTTCGCATCGGCCAGCGCGATCGCCTGGCGGTACAGCGTGTCGAGCGCTTCGCCCTCGACCTCGTGGCCCAGCTCTTTCAGCTTGCCCTGCAGCCCGCGGCGCCCCGAGAGCTTCCCGATCGTGAGCTGGCTGCCGGCAAGCCCGATCGACTGGGGCGTCATGATCTCGTACGTCAGCGGGTTCTTGATCACGCCGTCCTGGTGGATTCCCGACTCGTGGGCGAACGCGTTGCCGCCGACGATCGCCTTGTTCGGCTGGATCGCGAAGCCGGTCAGGTACGACACCAGCCGCGAGGCCGCGGTGATCTGCTCGGTCTGGACTCGGCTGCCGAGCTCGGGGAACTGGGTGGGCCGCGTGCGGAGGGCCATGACGACCTCCTCGAGGGAGGCGTTGCCGGCCCGCTCGCCGAGCCCGTTGATCGTCACCTCGACCTGGCGCGCGCCGGCCTGGACGGCGGCCAGCGTGTTCGCGGTCGCAAGACCGAGGTCGTTGTGGCAATGGACGGAGACGGTGGCGCCCCGCCCGACACGCTCCACGACGCGGGCAACGAGCGCGCCGAACTCGGCCGGGATCGCGTAGCCGACGGTGTCCGGGATGTTGATGGTGGAGGCGCCGGCGTCGACGACCGCCTCGTAGACCTGCAGGAGGTAGTCGATGTCGGTGCGGGAAGCGTCCTCGGCGGAGAACTCGATCTCGGCGTCCGGCCCGAGGGTCTTGCGGCCGTAGCGGACCCACTTCACCGCGTCCGCCAGCGCCTGCTCCCGGCTCAGCCGGAGCTTGTGGGTGAGGTGGATGTCGCTCGTGGCGATGAACACGTGGAGGTGCGGCCGCTCGGCGACCTGGATCGCCTCGACGGCCCGCTGCGGATCGCCGTCGCGGCAGCGGGCGAGGGCGGCGACGGCCACCCCGCGCGTCTCGCGGGCGATCCGGTTGACCGCCTCGAAGTCGCCCGGTGACGCGGCCGGGAAGCCGGCTTCGATGACGTCCACCTTGAGGCGGACGAGCTGGCGGGCGACCTCGAGCTTCTCGGCGGCCGTGAGACCGGCGCCCGGGGCCTGCTCGCCGTCACGCAGGGTCGTGTCGAAGATCCGGACCGTGCCGGCGGCCACGGCCGGGCCGTTCACCGACCGCTCCCCCGGGTAGCGACCGGCTCCGATGCCCCGGCCTGGGCCTGACCCGCCTGCACGACCACGGGATTGACGAACGGCATCTTCGAGCGCAGCTCGGCGCCGACCTTCTCGATCTGGTGGTCGCGGTCCTCGGCCCGCAGCCTGGCGAACTCGCGGCCGCCGGACTCGATCTCGGCGACCCACCGATTGGCGAACTGCCCGCTCTGGATCTCGGTGAGAACGTCCTTCATCGTCGCCTTGGCGCCCTCGACGATCCGCGGCCCGCTGACGTAGTCGCCGTACTCGGCCGTGTCGCTGACGCTGAAGCGCATGAAGTTCAGCCCGCCGCGGTACATCAGGTCGACGATGAGCTTCAGCTCGTGCATCGTCTCGAAGTACGCGAGCTCGGGCTGATAGCCAGCCTCGACGAGGGTCTCGAATGCCGCCTTGACGAGCGCCGAGACGCCGCCGCAGAGGAGGGCCTGCTCGCCGAAGAGGTCGGTCTCGGTTTCCTCCTTGAACGTCGTCTCGAGCACGCCCGCGCGGGTGCTGCCGATCGCCCGCGCGTAGGCGAGAACGCGGTCGCGCGCGGTGCCCGAGGCGTCGCGATGGACGGCGAAGAGCGCCGGCACGCCGCCGCCCGATTCGTATACCGAGCGGAGGAGGTGGCCGGGACCCTTTGGCGCAACCATTCCGACGTCCACGTCGGCAGGCGGATCGATGCGCCCGAAGTGGATGTTGAACCCGTGGGCGAACATCAGGAGCTGCGACGGCCGGAGGTTCGGTCGGATCTCCGCGTCGTAGACCCCCTTCTGGGCCGTGTCGGGGACGAGGATCATCACGATGTCCGCCTCGCGCACCGCGTCGGCGACGTCGGCCACCCGAAGGCCCGCCTCCGCGGCCAGGGGGCGACTCTTCGAACCCGGCGCGAGGCCGACGACGACGTCGACTCCCGACTCCTTGAGGTTCTGGGCGTGAGCGTGGCCCTGGCTGCCGTAGCCGATGACGGCGACGGTCTTGCCCTCGAGAGCCGCGGGGTCGGTGTCGGCGTCGTAGTACATCCGCGCTGTCATCGTTTCGTGGCCTCCTCAATCGAACTCGAGCCCCTCGCCATCACCACGGCTCCCGTACGCACCAGCTCCTTGATCCCGTAGCCGCGGACGAGGGCCACGAACGCGTCGACCTCCGCCTCCGAGCCCGTCACTTCGGCCACGACCGATTCCCCGGTGACGTCGAGGACGCGGCCCTTCGACAGCTCGACGAGCCGGAGGATCTCGGCGCGGTTCGACTCGCCGGCCCGGACCTTCACCAGTGCCAGCTCGTGCTCGATCGTCGGCTCGGAGGTGACGTCCTGGACCTTGAGGACGTCGATCAGCCGGTAGAGCTGCTTCGCCGCCTGCTCGACCGCGACATCGTCACCGTGAAGCGTGATCGTCATCCGGCTGACGTCCGGCTGGTCGGTGTGGCTCACCGCGAGCGAGTCGATGTTGAAGTTCCGCGCCCGCATGAGCGACGAAACTCGATTGAGGACACCCGGCTTGTTGAGGACGATCGCTACGAGGACGTGGCGCCGGGTCTCGCCGCTCCCGGGCAGCGCCCGAGCCGGCGGCGTGGCGTGGGCCGGGGCTTCAGGCCGGCCCGGCGGGCGGCCGTTGCTGCTTGGGTCGGCGCTCACTCGTCGGCCCCGTCCCACTTCTCGATCAGGTCGGACAGGCCCTTGCCGGCGGGCATCATCGGGAAGACGTTCTGCTCCTCGGCGATCTCGAACCAGATGAGTGCCGGTCCATCGACCGCCTGCGCGGCGCGGATGACGCCGTCGACGTCCTCGGGACGGGAGGCCTTGAAGGCCGGAATCCCGAAGGCCTCGGCGAGCTTCAGGTAGTCGGGCCCCATCAGCGTCGCGGAGTGGTAGTTCCCGCCGTAGATGATCTCCTGCCACTGCCGGATCATCCCGAGCTTCTTGTTGTCGAACAGCGCGATCTTCACCGGGATGTGGTCCTGGACGAGCGTCATGAGCTCCTGGAACGTCATCTGGAAGCCGCCGTCGCCGGCGACCGCCCACGTCTCGCGGTCCGGCCGGCCGAGCGCCGCGCCCATCGCCGCCGGGACGCAGTAGCCCATCGTCCCGAGCCCCCCCGAGCTCAGGTGGCTGTTCGGCTCGCGGAAGCCCGTGTAGCGGGCGAGCCACATCTGGTGCTGGCCGACGTCGGCGACGTATGTTGCCTTGTGGTCGGTGAGCTCGCCGATCCGGGCCACCACGTAGTCCGCGGACAGGAGTCCGTCGCGCCACGCGCCGGAGCCGTGCCAGCTGCTCGCCTCGGATTCGCGCCGCCACTCGGCCAGCTGCTCGAAGTACTCGGCCCGCTCCCCGGGTTCGGTCGTCGGGACGAGCGGGAGGAGCGCGCGGAGGACACTCTTCGCGTCGCCGACGATCGGGACCTCGACCGCGACGTTCTTGCCGATCTCGGCGGGGTCGATGTCGACGTGGACGATCCGGGCGTACGGCGCGTAGGTGCGGACGTTGCCGGTCACCCGATCGTCGAACCGCATCCCGACGGCGATGAGGAGATCCGCGCTCTGGATCGCCCGGTTGACGTGCTTCCAGCCGTGCATCCCCATGTAGCCATAGCTCAGCGGATGCGTCTCATCCATCGCCCCGATCCCGAGGAGCGTGTGGGCCACCGGGACCTGGACCTTCTCGGCGAGCGCCCGGAGGTCGTCCCAGGCCTCAGCCTGGAGCACCCCGTGCCCGGCGAGGATCATCGGGCGCTTCGCCCGGGCGAGCTCGGCGGCGGCAAGTTTCAGCTGCCGGGGATGTCCGTCGACGTTCGGACGGAACCCGGGCAGGCCGGCGACGACCTCCTCGGGGCTGGGATGGGGGGCGGCCGTCTCCTGCTGGAGTGCGTCCTTCGTGATGTCGATGTGGACCGGACCCGGGCGGCCGGTCCGGGCGATGTGGAATGCCTCGGCGAACACGCGCGGCAGGTCGTCCGCGTTGCGGACGAGGTAGTTGTGCTTGGTCATCGGCAGCGTGATGCCGTTGATGTCGATCTCCTGGAAGGCGTCCTTGCCGAGGAGCGCCCCGGGCACATTGCCGGTGATCGCGATGATCGGGATCGAGTCGAGGAGGGCCGTGCCAATTCCCGTGACGAGGTTCGTCGCGCCCGGACCGGAGGTGCCGAGGCACACGCCGACGCGGCCGGTGACCCGCGCGTAGCCGTCCGCGGCATGGGCGCCGCCCTGCTCATGGCGGACGAGGATGTGGCGCAGCTCCGGGTAGTCGCCGAGGACGTCGTAGAGCGGGAGGACAACTCCGCCCGGATAGCCGAAGAACACATCCACGCCCTGGCGAATCAGCGCCTCGCACACGACGTCGGCACCGATCCTCGTCCGCCGTCGGGGGCGGGTGTCGTTGAGCATCTCGCGGCGGGCGCGCTCGACGGCCGCGGCTCCCGCGGTCCCGTCGCCCGGGATGTGCGTCCGGCGTTCGGGCGGCACGACGGTCGTGGGCGAGGCGGTCGTGGGCGAGGCGGCCGAGCCCGACGCGGCAGTCGGCTCCGCCGCCTGCCCGGCTCCGTCTCGCTTCGTCATCGCCATCCGTGTTGCCCCTTCCGCTCTCGGCTCGTCCCTGTTGCGGTCATAAAAAAGCCCTCGCCTCCCGGCGAGGGTCCCCTTTGGTCCTTCGGTGGTCTGATCGCCTAGCGGCGCTCGTCCCTCCGCGTTCCTCGGTTCTCCCGCCGGGAGCCGGTAATAAGGCCGAGAAGGCCATCCAGCCCAACGAGAAGCGAGCGAATAATGCCGAGAAGCGCTACTTCGGCGAGGCTGGAGTCGCTCACGGGGATCTGGACGCGGCGCCCATCGCTCGTCACGGCGACGGCGACTCGGCGGCGGTTCCGACCCTCGAACAGACTCAACATCGTCTCCCGAACACACCCGAAACGAGCCGTTTGGGCCCGCGGATGTCCGCGCAGTCTAGCAGGCTTCCACGATCGCGCAACCCGCCGAACCCCAGCGGACCGCACAGGCCGCGGGGGCCGTGCTAGCCTGTCGCCGCCCATCCCCCGGCCAGCGATTTACGAGGTCCACGGCTTCGCGCAACGACCCGCCGGCTCCTGAGCTCAGCCAGGCCCGGATCGCGGCGGCAATCAGTGCCGCGATCGCCTTCGTGGTCTATCTCCGGACCATGCTGCCCGGGGTCAGCGTTGGCGACTGGGCGGAGATGCAGTTCATCCCGGCCCAGCTCGGCGTCCCCCACCCCACCGGCTATCCGCTCTATGTCCTGGCCGGGAAGCTGTTCAGCCTGCTGCCGGTTGGCTCCGTCGCGTTCCGGGCGGGCCTCCTGTCCGTCGTGGCCGCCTCCGCCGCGGTGGCGGTCGCCGTGCTCATCGCGAGCCGCCTCGGGGCGCGGCCCGTGATCGCCGGCGCGGCCGGCCTCGCTCTTGCGTTCACCGGCACGCTCTGGCTCGAGGCGACGTTCCCGGAGATGAACGGCCTCCATCTCCTCCTCGTCGCTCTCGTGGTCCACCGCGCCATCCTCTGGCATGCCGAGCGCCGCGACCGTGACCTTCTTCTCGGAGCCCTGTTCTGCGGGCTCGCCCTCTCGAACCATCTCCTCGCCGCCACGACCGTCCCGATCGTCATCCTGTTCGTCCTCTGGGATGCCCGCCGGCGCCTGCTCGAGCGCCCGGTGCTCCTGCTCCAGGCCGGGCTGCTCCTCGCGGTGGGCCTCAGCCCGTACCTGTTCATCCCGCTTCGGGCGCTGGCCGGGCCCCCGGAGGTCTACGCCTCGCTGGCGACGCCAGATGGCCTGGTCGGCCTCGTGACGGGCGCAGATTTCCGCCACAACATGCATTTCTTCTCCGGGGAGAGCCTCGCGGCGGCGTGGCGAGCCGTCCCGACGATCGTCGCCCACATGCTCGAGCGCTCCTCGGCGGTGTTCCTCATCGGCGGGGTCCTCGGACTCGCGCTGCTCGCCCGACGGGACGCCTGGAGTGCCGCTCTCCTCGTGCTGATCACTGCCTCCGGCGTCTACTTCCTGGCGAATTATGTCTCCGACCTGTACCACTACCTCCTCGTCGGCTGGCTCGCCCTCACGGTCGGCATCGCCGTGGCGGCCGAGTGGATGGTCCGCGGGCTCGAGGCGGCGCTCGGCACGAGCACAACCCCCGGCACGCCCGTTGGCCGAGCCCGAGCGGTGCTGCCGGGCCTCGTGCTCCTCCTGCCGCTTTCGATCGGGATCCAGCAGTGGCCGGTCAACGACCAGAGTGCGAACACGGTCGGCGAGCGGCTCGCCGAGGAGATCTTCAGCCAGCTTCCCCCGAACGCGATCCTCGTCACGTACTGGGACGCGCTGACGACGCTCAGCTACAAGCACTGCATGGAGGGGGTGAGGCCGGACCTCACGCTCCGCGCCTACGACCCGGCCACCCGGGTGACCTGCGACCGCGTGACGGACCCGCTGCAGGACGAGATGAGGCGCGGCCGGCCGGCCTTCGCGCTCTTCGCCCGGGCGGGCGATGAGAACCCCCTTCGTGAGTCGTTCGAGCTCATCGAAGGACCCACCCTCGAGCTCCCCTACGGGCAGCGCTACCTCGACCACCGGGGCCCGCTCTACAGGCTCGAGCTCAAGGACGTGGCCGATCCCGGCGGCTGAGGGGACCCGCCCGGAGCCTGTGCTAGCCTTCGGGCTCCGACCAATGACACCAGCGAGCCGTCACGCCATGACCCGACCGCGCACCCTGTTCGAGAAGATCTGGGACGACCACGTCGTCGCCGAGGAGCCCGGCGCCCCGACCGTCCTCGCCGTGGACCTCCACCTCATCCACGAGGTGACGAGCCCCCAGGCCTTTACCGGCCTCCGCAACCGCGGCCTCAGCGTGCGCCGGCCGGGCCAGACGGTCGCGACGGCGGACCACTCGGTCCCGACCCATCCGCGCAACCTGCCGATCCTGGACGCCATGGCCGCCACCCAGCTCGCCCAGCTCGACACGAACTGCCTCGAGTTCGGGATCCCCATCCATGGCATGGGTTCCCCCGACCAGGGGATCGTCCACGTCATCGGCCCCCAGCTGGGGCTCACCCAGCCCGGGATGACGATCGTCTGCGGCGACAGCCACACGAGCACCCACGGCGCCTTCGGAGCCCTGGCGTTCGGGATCGGGACGAGCGAGGTCGAGATGGTTCTCGCGACGCAGTGCCTCCTCCAGCGCCGCCCGCACACCTACGAGGTCCGGGTGGATGGCCGCCTCGCCCCCGGCGTCAGCGCCAAGGACATCATCCTCGCGCTCATCGCCCGGATCGGGGTCGGCGGCGGGACGGGCCACGTGTTCGAGTACCGCGGCGAGGCGATCCGGGCGTTGACCATGGAGCAGCGGATGACGATCTGCAACATGAGCATCGAAGGCGGCGCGCGCGCCGGCCTCATCGCCCCGGACGACGCGACGTTCCAGTACCTCGAGGGCCGGCCCCACGCGCCACAGGGCGCCGCCTGGATCGAGGCGGTCTCCCGCTGGAGGACCCTCCCGAGCGACGACGGTGCGACGTTCGACCGGTCCATCACGATCGACGCGTCCGCCCTCGAGCCGATGGTCACCTACGGCACGAATCCCGGCATGGGGATCCCGATCACGTCCGTCGTCCCGTCGCCGGACGCCCAGGCGGATCCCGGCCAGCGCCGGGCCCTCGAGCGGGCGCTCGAGTACATGGACCTCCAGCCGGGCCAGACGATCCTCGGCCAGAAGATCGACGTCGTCTTCATCGGCTCGTGCACGAACGGTCGGATCAGCGATCTCCGCCTCGCCGCATCGGTGCTGCGCGACCGTCGCGTCGCCGATGGCGTCCGGGTCATGGTCGTGCCCGGCAGCGACGAGGTGAAGCGCGAGGCAGAGCGTGAGGGCCTGGCCGAGGTGTTCCGCGCGGCCGGGGCCGAGTGGCGCGAGGCGGGCTGCTCGATGTGCATCGCGATGAACGGCGACCAGCTCGCGCCAGGGCAATACGCGATCAGCACCTCCAACCGCAACTTCGAGGGACGCCAGGGCAAGGGTGGCCGGACGTTCCTCGCCTCGCCGCTGACCGCCGCGGCGAGCGCGATCGCGGGCGTGATCAGCGACCCGCGCAGGCTTCCGGGCATCGAGGCGATCGCCCCCGTCGGGGGCCGCTGAGCGTGGCGGATCCGTTCCAGACGTTCACGAGCCGTCTCATCCCGCTGCCCGCCGAGAACGTCGACACGGACCAGATCATCCCGGCCCGCTACCTGAAGACCACCGCCAAGGCCGGCCTCGCCGAGGGGCTCTTCCGTGACTGGCGGTTCGCCGAGGACGGGTCGCTGCTCCAGCCCCCGTTCGTGCTCGACCAGCCCGGAATGGCGGGCCGGCAGATCCTCCTCGCCGGCAACAACTTCGGGGGTGGCTCGTCCCGTGAGCACGCTCCGTGGGCCCTGACCTCATGGGGCATTCGGGCGATCCTCTCGACCTCGTTCGCGGACATCTTCCGGAGCAATGCCCTGAAGAACGGGCTGCTGCCGATCGTCGTCGAGCCGGAACGCCACCGCCAGCTGTTCGAGCTCGCGGCGGCGAACCCCGATGCCCAGGCGACGGTGAACCTCGAGTCCCAGGTCGTTCACCTGCCGGGCGACGAGGACTTGCCGTTCGAGGTCGATCCGTTCGCCAAGGTGATGCTCCTGGCGGGGACGGACGAGCTCGGCTATCTCCTCCGGCGCGAGGGTGAGATCGGGGCCTGGGAGGCCGCTCATCCGGCGCGGGTCGACACGACGGCCCGGGCCACCCCCTCCTGAGGCACGCCCACCGGGAACCGGCCGTGTGGGCCGGCCGTCTCCGGGCCATGAACAAGACCGCCGCGCTCCGCGCGCTCCTCGCCGTGCTTACCGTCTCGTTGCTGTTCGCCGCATGCTCCGGCGCCGCCGCTCCCGCGCCGAGCGGCACCCCGCTCCCGCCCTCCGCGTCGCCGGGCGGTTCCGGCGGCGGGAGCGACCCGGGCGTCGGGTCGGGTGAGCCCATCGGCGGCGCGCCCGGCGATCCCGGAGTCGTCGACCCCGGCCAGCCCCAGTTCGTCGTTCCGCAGCCCGGTCAGCAGAACGTCCATCCGGTCTCGGTCGAAGAGATGGACGTCCGGGTCGAGGGACGGCACGCTGTCCTGAACGCACGCTGGTGGAGCGGCATCGAGCCGTGCACCGTCCTCGACAGCGTCGCCTGGAAGCGCGACGGGCAGACGATCACGATCTCGGTCCGCGAGGGCTCCGGTGAGGGTGACCTCGTCTGCATCGACATCGCCGTCTACAAGGCGACGATCATCGACCTTGGCGAGCTCGACCCGGGTGAGTACACCGTCGTCGCCGGCGAGGGCAACGCGCCGCCGATCACGTTCACGATCGGCTGACCTTCGGGCGCCCGCTCGGGCGCCCGCCCGGGCGCTGTGAGCCGACCCGAGCGGCGACCATCGCCTCCTGTGCGACGATCCCGCCGTGAACCTGTTCGACGTCGGGGCGGTGCTTCTCCTGGTCATCGCGGTCCTCCTCGGGTACCGCTCGGGGGCGTTGCCGCAGGTGGCCGGACTGGCCGGGGCCATCCTCGGCGGCGGGCTCGCGATCGTCGCCCTCGGGCCGGCTGAGCCGCTCCTCGAGACGCTGGACCCGGTCCCTCGCGCGGTCGCTGTGCTCGTGTGGCTGTTCGCGCTCGTCGGGATCGGCGAAGCGGCCGGCTCAGCGATCGGTCGTTACGGGGCGTACCGGCTGGGCGGCGGGCTTCTCAGCGGGGTGGACCGGGTCGCCGGCGGCCTGTTCGGGGCGGCCCAGGCGATCCTCGTCGTTTGGCTCGCCGGCGGCTTGCTCGCCGCGGGCCCCATCCCCCGGGCCGCCGCACTGGCCCAGACGTCCACGACCCTGCGGGCGCTTTCCGCGGTGCTACCGGCGCCCACCGAGATCGCGGGTGAGCTCGGTCGCCTGTTGGACGAGACCGGCCTGCCCGACGTCTTCCTCGGCCTGGACCCGATCCCCGCAGCTCCAGTCGACCGCCCGGACGACCCGCGGGCGCAGGCGATTGCCGAGGCGGCGAAGGCGAGCACGGTCAAGGTCACGGCCCAGACCTGCGGGGCCCTCTCGACCGGGACGGGCTTCACGGTCGCCACCGACTACGTCGTCACGAGCGCCCACGTCGTCGCCGGCGGCCGGACGGTCCGGGTGTCGCTCGCAGGAGTGCCGTTCGACGCCGCGGTCGTCCTGTTCGACCCGGACCTCGACGTCGCGCTCCTGTGGGTGCCGCGGCTGCCGGCGCCCGCGCTCCGCTTCGCCAGCACGGAGCCGGAACGGGGCGACACGGGCGCGGCACTCGGGTTCCCGGGTGGTAGCGGGATGGTGATCGTGCCGGCGGCCGTCACCGGCCGATACGAGGCGATCGGCCGCGACATCTACGGCGAGCGCCAGGTCGCCCGCCAGATCATCGAGCTCCGCGCGGCGATCAATCGCGGTGACAGCGGCGGTCCGTTCGTTCTCGCGGACGGGACAGTTGGCGGGATCGTGTTCGCTGAGGCCCGCAGCGATGAGGACGTCGGGTATGCGCTCTCGCCTCGGTCGGTGGCCGTCCGGATCCAGCCCAGCATCGGGCGCACCGGCGAGGTGTCAGTCGGCGACTGCATCCGTTGAGGCAATCCCGATACCATCAGCGGCCATGGCCACTTCGACCGCGTCAGCACTCGCCGAGCTTGCCGACGAATACTGGCAGGCGTACCTCGCGTTCAGCCCGGTGTCCGCCACGTCGATCGGCGATCGCCGGTTCGACAATCGCATGGACGACCCGGCTCCCGAGGCGATCGACGCCCAGGGGCGCCGGCTGGCCGGGTTCCGCAGTCGAGCGGAGTCCATCGAGCCGGCCGGGCTGGACGGCGCGGACCCCGTCACCCGCTCGGCGCTCATCGCCCAGATCGCGAGCGACGTCGCCGCCCTCGAGACGGGCCTCGAGGAATGGACGGTCGACCCGCTCGAGGGACCGCAGGTCATGGCACTCGATCTCGAGGCCATCCAGCCGGTCTCGACCCCGGAGCAGGCGCGAGCGATGGTCGCCCGGTGGCAGGCGCTGGGGCCGTGGCTCGACCAGCACGCCGCGAACCTCCGTCGCGGACTAGCGAGCGGCCGCGTCGCGGTCCGGACTCCGGTGGAGCGAGCCGTCGAACAGATCGACGGGATTCTCGGCCGGCCCGACGCGGAGCTGCCACTCCTCAAGCCGCTCGAGGAAGAGCATCCCGGCTGGCCCGTCGCGGAGCGTGCGGCCTTCGCCGACGGCCTGCGCTCGGCCGTTCGCGACATCGTGCGGCCCGCCCTCGAGCGGTACGGCGCCGTGGTCCGGGACGAGATCCTGCCGGCCGCGCGGCCGGACGAGCGCGCCGGGATCCTCCACGTCGACGGCGGCGGGGATGCTTACACGAGGCTCATCCGCCTCCACACGTCCCTCGACCTCTCACCGGATCAGATCCACCGGATCGGGCTCGACGAGGTCGCCCGGATCGACGCCGAGTTGACTGAGCTCGGTGGCCGCGTCCTCGGGACGACCGACCCGGAAGCGATCAAGGACCGCCTGCGCTCTGATCCAGCGCTCCACTTCTCGACCCGTGACGAGGTATTCGCGACCGCCCAAGAAGCACTGGCGCGTGCCCGGACCGCGATCCCCGACTGGTTCGGCCTGCTGCCCGTGGCGGACTGCACCGTCGTCCGGATGAGCGAGCACGAGGAGAAGCACTCCACGATCGCCTACTACCGGCAGCCCGCCGTCGACGGCTCGAGACCCGGCCAGTACTACGTCAACACGTATGCGCCGGAGACGCGGCCGCGGTACGAGGCCGAGGCGCTCGCCTACCACGAGTCGATCCCCGGCCACCATCTCCAGATCGCGATCGGGCAGGAGCTCACGGACCTGCCGGAGTTCCGGAAGCACATGGGACCGACCGCGTTCTTCGAGGGCTGGGGCCTCTATACCGAGAGGCTGTCCGACGAGATGGGCCTCTTTTCGGGCGACATCGACCGCATCGGCATCCTGTCCTTCGACGGCTGGCGCGCATGCCGGCTGGTCGTCGACACCGGGATTCACGCGCTGGGCTGGACGCGTCAGGAGGCAATCGACTTCATGACGGCTCACACGGCCCTCGCGCCGAACAACATTGCCAACGAGATCGACCGCTACATCGTCTGGCCGGGGCAGGCCCTCGCCTACAAGATCGGCCAGCTCGAGATCCTCCGGCTCCGAGCGGAGGCCCGCTCCGCCGCCGGCGCGGGCTTCGACATCCGGGCATTCCACGACGCGGTCCTGGGCCAGGGTGCAGTCGGGCTCGAGACACTGGCCGAGATCGTTCGGGCGCGTGTGAGCGAGGTCGCCGGCAGATGAGCAAGCACCCGTACGAAGAACCCAGTCACCCCGGCAAGCGCCACTCGGCGAAGCTGACGGACGGGCCCGATCGCGCGGGCGCGCGGTCGATGCTCAAGGCGATCGGCTTCACCGACGATGACCTCGCGAGGCCGCTCGTGGGCGTCGCGACGACGTGGATCGAGACGATGCCGTGCAACTACAACCAGCGGCGCCTTGCCGAGTTCGTCAAGGAAGGCGTGCGGGCTGCCGGCGGCACGCCGATGGAGTTCAACACCGTCGCCGTGTCCGACGGCGTATCGATGGGCACCGAAGGCATGAAAGCGTCGCTCGTGAGCCGCGAAGTCATCGCCGATTCAATCGAGCTCGTCGTCCGCGGTCACCTGCTCGACGCCGTCGTCTGCCTCGTCGGCTGTGACAAGACGATCCCCGCGGCCGCGATGGCGCTCGGCCGGCTCGACGTCCCGGGCCTCATCCTCTACAACGGGACGATCCATCCCGGTGTCTACAAGGGCCGTCGGAACGCGACCGTCGTGACGGTCTACGAGGCGATCGGCGCGTACCGCGCCGGAAAGATCGGCCTCGACGAGCTGTACGAGATCGAGAACGTCGCGTGCCCCGGGGCGGGCGCGTGCGGCGGCCAGTTCACGGCCAACACGATGAGCACCGTGATGGAGTTTCTCGGGCTCAGCCCCGGAGGCCTCAACGGAATCCCGGCAGAGGACCCGGCCAAGGACGACGCGGCCCGCCGGAGCGGCGAGCTCGTGATGGATCTGGTCCGCAGCGACCTCCGTCCATCGGCCATCGTCACCCGTGCCGCGATCGACAACGCCATCGCCTCCGTCGCCGCGACGGGCGGGTCGACGAACGGTGTCCTTCACCTTCTCGCGATCGCCCGGGAGTTCGGGATCCCGCTGACGATCGACGAGTTCGGGGACATCGCCGACCGGACCCCGATCGTGGCCGACATGATGCCCGGCGGCCGGTTCGCCGCGACGGACATGTACGAGGCGGGCGGCGTCGCCCTTGTCGCTCGCGAGCTGCTGAAGGGTGGCCTCATCGACGGCACGACGCGCAACGTCGACGGGCGGACCCTCGCCGAGATCGCGGCCGCGGCCGTCGAGACGCCCGGCCAGGAGGTCGTCGTGCCGATGGAGCGGCCGCTCAAGCCGGTCGGTGGGCTCTCGATCCTGCGCGGCTCGCTGGCGCCGGAGGGCTGCGTCGTGAAGCTGGCCGGCCACGAGCGGCGCCACCATCGCGGACCGGCGCGCGTGTTCGAATCGGAGAACGACTGCTTCGCGGCCGTCCGGGCGCGCCGGATCGTGCCCGGCGACGTCGTCGTCATCCGCTACGAAGGGCCCGTCGGCGGGCCCGGGATGCAGGAGATGCTGAGCGTCACGAGCGCCCTCGTCGGCGAGGGGCTGGGCGACACGGTGGCGCTCCTCACCGACGGTCGCTTCAGTGGCGGGACCCACGGTCTGATGATTGGCCACGTTGCACCCGAGGCCGCGCTCGGCGGACCGATCGCGCTCGTCGAGGAGGGCGACGAGATCGTCATCGACGTCGATCGCAAGGCCCTCGACCTGGACGTCGAGCCGAGCGTTCTCGCGGCCCGCGCCGAGCGATGGCGGCCGCCTGCCCCGCACTACGCGACCGGGGTGCTCGCGAAGTACGCGGCGCTCGTCAGTTCCGCGTCGGAGGGCGCGGTGACGGGCGGCGCGCGGCTCGCCGAGCTCCTCGCGCGCGCGGGCCGCTGACCCGGCCCGTCGTGGCTCGCCACATCGCGATCGGCATCAAGACATCGCCCCAGGCGGTCGACTGGGCGACGCTCGAGGATGCGTGGGCACGGATCGGCGAGCACGCGGTCTTCGAATCCGTCTGGATGAACGACCACCTGACGGACATCGCCGCGCCGACCCACGGCCCCAGCTTCGAGTCGCTGACAGCGATCGCCGCGCTCCTCCATCACGTGCCCGGAAAGTGGATCGGCCATGCCGTGCTGTCCCACACGTTTCGCCACCCGGCGGTGCTGGCCAAAGCGGCAACCGTTCTCGACCATGCGAGCGGCGGTCGATTCATCGTCGGGTACGGAGCGGGCTGGCACCCGGGAGAGCACGAGCCATTCAGCATCCCGATGCCACCGATGCCCGAGCGCTTCGACCGGTTCGAGTCCGGTGTCCACGTGCTGAAGGCGCTCTGGTCAGGGGCGGCGGCTGTGCCACCGGGAGTCACGCGGCCGGATCCGTTCTACCCGCTCGCCGAAGCGACGAATGAGCCACCACCGCTCACACCCGGGGGGCCTCCTCTGTGGCTGGGCGGCCAGAAGCGACGTGGGATCGCCCTCGCTGCGACCGTGGCCGATGGCTGGATCCTGCCGGCCATCGTGTCGCCGGGCCAGCCGGCGGACATGGGCTACTTCACCGACCGAAGAGACGCCCTGCTGAAGGCGCTCGACGAGGCGGGGCGGGACCGGGCGACGTTCGAGATCGCCGCGCAGGTCGGGACCGGCCGATCGGCCGAGGACCGAA
>Ga0136633_1001400_pt1 | contig 17804 bp, 12 predicted proteins | sample AntDrymeUQ832206_2_FD_105494 | JGI IMG/M metagenome (GOLD analysis project Ga0136633, IMG submission 105494) | Polar desert sand microbial communities from Dry Valleys, Antarctica - metaG UQ83 (22.06) | ecosystem: Environmental > Terrestrial > Soil > Desert | place: Antarctica: Dry Valley...
AACCACCACGTCGATCGCCAACGTGCAGCGTGAGGCCCTCCGCCTGCAGGTCATCCTCGCGACCCTGCACGACGACGGCGACGCGGCGCGGATCGAGCTCGGCCGGGCCCTGCTGTCCCGCCAGTTGTCGGTTCTTCAGGGCTACGCGGTGGCGCGGCCGTCGCTGCGCCGGAGCCTCGCCGAGCTCGAGTCGCGGCTGGCCCGCTTCGACCGGCTCTTCCGCAGCGCGCGCTCCAGCCGATCCGCGTTGCGCGCCGCTGCGCCCGAGCTCACGCGCAGCATGCGGGCCGCCGAGCTCGTGATCAAGCAGAGCTTCGATGAGGAGGAGCACGCGTTGTTCGGAGCGCTCGCGGTCACGCTGCACCAGCGCCAGGTCAGCCAGCTCGCGCTCGCGGGCCTCGGCGGATTCGCCCTGCTGTTCGCCTTCACTCTCGCAATGATCATTCGCCGCGCGGTTCGGAAGGACTTCACGCGTGCCTACCGCGCGCTCGCTCGCGAGGTCGACGAGCGCAAGGCGCTCGAGACGCAGCTCCGCGAGCAGGCCACACGTGACCCGCTGACAGGCCTCGGCAACCGGCTCCACTTCCAGAGCGCCCTCGAACGCGCGCTCCACGAGCGCGCCGATGACGAGCCCGAGCTCGCCGTGCTCTACCTCGATCTCGACTCCTTCAAGGAGATCAACGACATGTTCGGCCACGATGCCGGCGACGAGGTGCTGCTCGAGACCGCGCGCCGGCTCGTCGACAAGGTTCGCTCCACCGACGTCGTCACCCGGCTGGGCGGCGATGAGTTCGCCATCATCCTGCGCTCGGGCCTCGACGCCGAACAGGCGTCGGAGCTGGCGTCGCGCCTCGTCAGCGAGGTCTCGCGCCCGACGATCGTCCACGGGCATGAGGTCCGCGTCGGCGCGAGTGCCGGGCTGGCTTTCAGCGGTTCGGGCGGTGTCGACGCGAGCGACCTCGTGAGAAACGCCGACCTCGCCATGTACGTCGTCAAGAACGGCGCGAAGGGATCGGTCCGCATCTTCGCGCCCGAGATGCGCACCCAGGTGTCCGAACGTCGGCAGCTCGAGCTGGACCTCCGGATCGCCATCAGGCAGGACGGCCTCCGGCTCCACTACCAGCCGGTGGTCGACCTCGACGACGGCCACACCATCGGGATGGAGGCGCTGGTGCGCTGGCCCCACCACGAGCGTGGAATGCTCCAGCCCGCCGACTTCCTCCCCGTGGCCGAGGAGCTCGGGCTGATGGTCGAGCTCGGCGGATGGGTGCTCCGCCGTGCCTGCTTTGCGGCGCGTGAGTGGGTGGACCTCTTTCCGGACGGCGCACCCTGGGTCAGCGTGAATGTCGCGCCCAGCCAGCTCCAGCATCCTGAGCTCTTCGCCTGCGTCGAGCGCGCCCTGCGCGACTCCGGCCTCGCGGCGGACCGGCTGGTGCTCGAGATCTCCGAGATGGTCATGCTCGCCGAGGCGCAGAGCTGCATCGGCGTGCTCGAACGGCTGCGCGGTCTCGGTGTGCGGATTGCGCTCGACGACTTCGGCACCGGCTACGCCTCCTTGAGCTACCTGCGCTTCCTCCCGCTCGACATCCTCAAGCTCGACCGCTGCTTCCTCGAGCCTGCCGCAGCCGACACGGACGGCGAGAACCTCACCGGCGCGATCCTCAGACTCGCCGAGAGCATCGGCCTGACCATCATTGCCGAGGGCATCGAAACCGCGGCGCAGCTCGAGTCCCTGCGCTCGATGGGAAGCCACCTCGGACAGGGCTTCCACATGGCCCGCCCAATGCCCCAGGCCGAACTCGGTCGCTGCGTCAGGCCGCTGCTCGAGCCCGCGGTCCCTCCACTCGCGGCACGGCGGCTCTGAGCAGCGCCTGCGTCTGATCACCCGGCACCCCCAAGTCTTGGTTTTCTCGCCGCTCACGCTGCGATCCCGTTTGCCGCCGTCAGCATCGCCTCCGCCCAATCCGCGCTCGTAATAGGTTCCGCGGCATGATGCGGCTGTACCTGTTCGGCGAGGTCCGGCTGGAGGGCGCTGAGCTCCCGGCGAGCCGCAAGGCGCGCCGGCAGCGTCTGGACCGACTACGGCGAGGTTCTGCGCCTGCTCGGCGAGGGACGGGCCGAAGCGGCGCTCGAGAGTTGCTCGCGGGGTTCGACGAGGACTGGGTGCTCGAGCAGCGCGATCTCGTTCGACGGCTTGCGGCTGCCGGCGACCGGGCGGCAGCGGTGGCCGCGTACGAGCGCTTTCGCGCGCGGCTCGCGAGCGAGCTTCGGATCGTGCCATCGGCGGCGACGCGAGCCCTCGTCGACGAGCTGCGCGCCGAGCCTGCCGCGACGCGGCCTGAGGTGGGGCCGTCCGCGATCCGCTACGCGCCGTCCGGTGCCGGCTCGATCGCCTACCAGCGCTTCGGAAGCGGACCGGCTGAGCTCGTGGTCGTCCCGGGCTGGGCCTCGAACCTCGACGAGATCTGGGGCTTTCCGCCGCTCGGGCCGATGCTCTCGCGCCTCGGTGAATTCGCGCGCTGCGTGGTCTTCGACAAACGCGGGACGGGCCTGTCGGACCGCGAGCTCGGGTTCGGCAGCCTCGAGGAGCGCGCCGACGACATCCGGGCGGTGATGGACGCGGCGGGGGTACAGCGGGCGTCGCTCTTCGGCTACTCGGAGAGCGCGGCGCTGGCGATCGTCTTCGCCGCCGCGCATCCCGATCGGGTCGAGTCCCTGGTGCTCTACAGCGCCTACGCACGCCTGCTCGCACCGGGCTACGAGGGCGGGTTGGACCCGGCGATCGTCGACGCCTCCGTCGCGGCGATCGCGCGCGGCTGGGGTGCGGGACGGATCTCGCACATCAGCATCCAGGGCATACCGGCGAGCGCCGGGCGGCCACGACGCTCGCGCGCTGGGAGCGGAGCCTCTGCACGCCGACGATGGCGGCCCACATCATCCGCCGCAACGCCGACATCGACGTGCGCTCGCTCTTGCCGGGGCTGTCGGTGCCGGCGCTCGTCCTGCACAGCCACGCGCCGCCCGCGTTGGGGCGCTACGTCGCGGACCGGATCCCCCGGGCGCGCTACGTCGAACACGACGCGGTGTACCACCTGCCGTGGGATGGCGGCAGCGCCTGGTTCGTCGAGGCGATCGAGGACTTCCTGCCGGGGGGATCTCCGGCATCGCGCACAAGTCCCGCCGCATGTTCCTCACCGGGGTGTTTCTCTCAGAAGATGTGCCGGAGGCTGACCCGCCGAAGGCGCTGAGCTACGGGAAGCGCCCCCCGGCCCGGCAGTCGCCGCTGCTCGGGCAGCCTTCCTCATGGGCGACGGCCGAGGGGCGCACGTTCCGCGTGCCGAAAGGCGCCACCCGTGTCTTCCTGGGCTTCGCCGACTTCAAGACGTTCGCCAGCGAGCGAGGCCCCGGCGACTACACCAACAACCGCGGCGAGCTGACGATGACGCTGGAGAGGGCATAGGACCGAACCAGCACTGCGGGCGCTGACGTTCGCGACTTGCGTCGTGGCGGGGAAGCATCTGTCGGCTGACAAGCTCCACTATCCGGCAATTTGTCGGCAGGCGTACGATCCTCTTACGTACTGTCACCTTGACGCTCCACGGGAGCGGCCTGCCGTACTCGGGCAGCTGAAGGAGCGCTTCGCTGTTGTGCGCATCGGCGTGGCGGTCTTGCTCCTCCTTGGCGGCGCGTCCCTCGCACCCCCGCCGGCCGCAGCTCAGCTTCACGTCTCGGTCAACCTCTACCCGAACTACCTGTTCCCACAGTCGCAGCAGGACCCCCACTGGGGCGGCTTCCCGATCGGGCCCAGCCAGAACGTCGTCTCGATCGCCGACGAGACCAAGCGGATCAACATCGCGCGCTGTGGGTGCGCGATCACCTCGCTCTCCACAGCTCTCACCGGGTTCCTGGCCGCCGGAGTCCCCTACTTCGCGCACGACCAGTTCGGCCCGTCGGGCTTCGAGCCGGAGAGCTCCTTCTCGCCGAAGTACATCGACGACTTCCTCAATATCGGCCCCAACCCCAAGAGCCCGAAAATTCCGGGCTGGGGCTACAGCGCCGGTGGCGGTTCGATCTGCGCGGTGGCCGTCTATCCGTGGGCGCTGCGACGAATCGCCGAGGTCGGGTTCGTCCCGGGGAGCACGACGGAGCTGACCCCGACCGGCGCGACCTGGGCGGAGACCGGCCGCTCGGCGTCGTCGCTCGCCGAGGTCGACCGCGCCCTGCTCAATGGCAAGCCCTCGATGATCTACCGCAAGATCATCGGCGGGAACGGGCTGCACGCCAACCTCATCGTGGGCTGGGACAACGCGAAGCAGAAGTACCTCATCTTCGACCCCATGTGGAGCCCGTTCGGCGACGGGATCCAAGTGGGCGGCTACAACTACGGCAACGGCGACACCGAGGACGAGCGCTACAGCAACTGGCTGGCCGCAATCCAGCGGGTGTTCGTCCTGCGGCCGTTCGCCAACGGCCGGGCGATCCTCAACCGCTCGCACACGGCCGAGACGTCGGACTGGCTCGCCGTCGAGAGCGACACCGGCGATCCGATCCGGATGCGCCTCACCGACCCTCGCGGGCGGCGCACCGGCTATGACCCGACGACGCAGCAGTTGCTGCAAGAGGACACCGAGACGTTCTTGAGCGAGTTCACCAACTTCGCGGACCCGCTCGGCACGCTGCCCGACGGGGCGCCGACCAGCTACATCGCCGCGCTCGGACCCGAGGCCGGGACCTACGGCCTACTCGTGACGGGCAAGGCGGACGGCCCCTTCACCCTGAAGCTCTCGACCGTCACCGGCGTCGACCAGACCCCGGCGGCGACGATCACAGGGACGATCGCCAACGGAGGAGCCAAGCGCTATTCGGTGACTCGGACCGAGGCGGGTGCGGTCGCGATAGAGCCGGTAGCGAGCTTCGGGCCGTCCGCCCGCGCCGGCAACGACGTCTACAGCTACGCGGGGAGCACGGTCAACTTCGACGGACGCGGCAGCCAGCAGCCAGACGGCGCGGTGACGGCCTACGCCTGGGCCTTCGGCGATGGCAGCGCAGCGAGCGGTGCACAAGCCACTCACGCGTATGGGTCGCCCGGCACGTACACCGCGACCCTCACCGTCACGGGCGCCGGCGGGCTCACTGCGACCGACACGCGGCAGGTCACGGTCGTCGCCCCGCCGAGTCACCCCAAGGAGACGATCCGCGTCAACACGAGCAGCGCCGGCGTGGCCGGCAACGACGCCACCTGGTTCGGCCCCGACGTGACTCCGGACGGACGCTTCGTCTCGTTCAGCGCGCGGTCGAACAACCTCGGTCCCACTGACTCAAACGGGTTGGACGACATCTACGTCAAGGATCTGTCGGACGGATCGGTGGATCTCGTCAGCGTCTCCAACGCCGAGGCCCAGGGAAACAACCACTCCTTCGACTCGTCGATCACTCCGGACGGCCGATTTGTCGCCTTCTGGTCGGGCACGACGAACTTCGGGTCAGCGAACCCGGGTTTCTACGTGCGTGACCGGCAACTCGGGACCACCGAGTTCATCTACCGCGGGGAGTTCTCGCGCGTTCCCACGATCAGCGACGACGGGCGCTTCGTCGCCTTCGCGACCAACACACCCATCCCGCCAGAGACCAACTCGAACGACACGGTCTACATCTACGACCGTCAGCTCGCGACCTTCGAGTATGTCGGCGTCGGCCTCAATCCGCAGCTGAGCGGAGACGGCAACTTCGTGTCGTTCTCCGGCTACGACCTCGACGCGCCCGACCTCTACTTCGGCATCCTGGTCTTCGACCGGGTCGGGAACACGACCGAGGTGGCCAGTGTCTCGCCGGCCGGTCAGCGGCTCCAGAAGGCCGACCGCTCGTCGATCTCGAGCGATGGCCGCTTTGTCGTCTTCGATGTCGGGAACTCCGGCGCTCCGGGTAGCCCGGCGCCGCCCTTCAACAGCCCGGACGTGTACCTGCGCGACCGCCAACTGGACGTCACCGAGAAGATCAACACCGGCTCGTTCGAGGTTCCGAACGGTGGGGCAGTGGCCCCCTGGGTCAGTCCCACCGGTCGCTTCGTCTCCTTCAACTGGGGCCCCACGCTCGAGCTGAACACGACCTTTCACCTCTATGTCCGCGACCGCGCCGAGGGCACGTTCGAGCAGATGGACGTCTCGAGCGGAGGGGAGCAGGGGTACGTCTCCGACCGCCAGCGCTCATCGCCGATGACCACGGACGGCGAGCCCGTGTTCTGGTCGGGCGCGTCGAACCTCGTGGCCGACGACGTCCAGTTCACGACGGACATCTTCATGCGCCGTCTGCTGCCGCCGACCAACGCGCCGGCGACGCCCCTGGCCAACCTCGGCGGACCGTATGTCGGCTGGGCGACGAGCGCGGAAGTCCCCACGGCCATCCGGCTCGACGGCGGCGACTCGCTGGACCCCGGCGGACGCGCGATGACCGGCCACTGGGACTTCGGCGACGGGACACCGGCGGTCGACGCCGGGCTCGTGACCTCGCACGCGTACGCGACGCCCGGCGTCTACACGGCGACGCTGACCGTCCACGCCGGCACCGACGTCTCCGTCGCCAGGCAGACGGAGGTCGAGGTCCTCGCGGCACTCGCTCCCGTCTCGATCACGGCCCCGGTCTGCGCCGCCGCCGGCGGCTCGATCGCCCTCCAGGGGTCGGCGGTCGGTGCGAACGCCACGCTGATCTCCCGAGGCTGGGACACGAGCACCGGCCCGGTGCAGACCGCCCCGGTCACGATCACGCTGCCGTGGGGCCAGTTGCAGGCTTCGGCGACGATGCCGAGCCTGACGTTCGACGCCACCTCGACGGTGCCGGGAGGCTTCGCCGACGGCTCATACGCAGCGAGCATCCCCGGGAGCTCTGCGCCGCTCGCCCTCCCCTGCCCCTCGCGCTCGGACCAGCTGCCGATTGCGGTCGCCGGCGGTCCGTTCTACACGGGCCGTGTCGGCGCCGCCGTGACCCTCGACGGTACGCAATCGAGCGACCCGGAGAACGCCCCGCTCTCCTATGCCTGGGACTTCGGGGATGGCACGACCGGGACCGGAGCCACGCCCGCTCACAGCTATGCCTCTCCCGGGACGTACACGGTCCGGCTCGTCGTTCATGACGGCACCGCGAGCTCGGTGTTCGACATCGGCACCCGGAGTTTCGCGCAGGTCGTCGTCGATCCAGCACCGACCCAAACCGGCCCGCCGGTCGTCCCCGCGCCGATCGTCGCCGGTCCGGCGACGCCGAAGCTCTCGCCGGATGCCGCCTGCGCGAACGACCAGCTGAGGCTCACCGACCTCTACCCGCTGGGCCGCCGTGTGCAGCTGCGCGGCGTCGCGCCTGCGGCCACCCGCGGACAGGTTGTGACCATCACGTTCGCCGCCACCGGCAAGCGCGTTGCGACCGCCGTCGTCGGCGCCGACCTGTCCTTCAAGACGACCGCGCCGCTGCCCGCTCGCAAGCTGCGTGGGAGCAGCAAGGCGCGCTACACCGCATCCATCGGGGCCAGCCGCTCACCGGCGCTCAAGCTCGCGCGGCGCATGTTCCTGCAGTCCGTGACGCGAACTGCGGGCGGGCTGACCGTCACCGGCCAGGTCATCAAGCCGCTCGCCACGACGGCCCGCGACCGGCGCGTGAAGCTGCGCGTCACTACGACCTGCTCGGTGTCCGGCGGGCGTACGCTGACCGTGGTGCCGTCGCGCTCCGGGGCCTTCAAGCTCGTCGTCAAGCTCACCCCGGCCGAGCGCGCCGCCCCGGCCCTCTACGTCCGTGGCGAGTCGAAGATCCGCGCCGGCGCCCGTGCTCGGCGCCCGACGCGGACCTTCACGCTCACTCGCGGCGTGTCGCTCGCTCCCGCAACCTGACCGAAGGCCACGAATGAGACCTCACGGCAGCGATCCCAGCGGCGCAAGCGCTTCGAGCGGGGCAGCCAGATCGCTGTGAGCGGCCAGTCGCTCGAAGTCCCCGTCGTAGTGAAGCAGGACGGCGCCATGATCTTCGGCGATCGCAGCGATGAGATAGTCGAGCGGAGGCACGCCGAGATGCTGATGGGACGCGCGAAGCTGGAGCTGCAGCTCGCCGGCCCGCCGCTCGGCGGGCTCGGTGATCCAGAGCAGCGGGAGCTCGCCGGCGTCCGCAGTCGGTACGTAACGCCCGGCGCGCGTTTCGAGCAGGAGCGGAGTGCTCGCGGCCACCAGGCCCCGGCCGATGCGTTCGGCGATCTCCTCACGCCGCCGCTCGTCGAGGTGCGCGCTCCCGAGCCGCCAGAACGCGCTGGCGTCCAGCAGGTAGAGCTCGTTCACGGATTCCGCGCGGTCCGGCGAATGGCGTCGAATTCGTGTAGATCGGGGCTCGATCCCATTCGAAGCCGGTCGACGAATGACGAGAGACCCGCGTCCCGCACGCGCTCACGAGCCTCCAGAGCTCGCAGTTCGGCGAGCGCGCCGCTGCGAACAAGCTCCGAGAAGGTCGGCATCCGGTCACCAAGTTGCTCGCGAAGCGGTCGGAGCACGCTGGAGAGCTCCGGAGTCTCGGTGATCGAGTGGCGTCGGTGACGGGTTGGCATGGAGTAAGGGTAGCACCGTGCAGCACCGTGCAGCACCGTATTGAAACCGTCACGACCCCCGCCTATCGGCTCCCGGCGGCCGGCGCTACCCGCGCAGCGGCTTCATGCCGCCGCCGCGCTGCTTCTCGCTGCGGCGGTCGACTCTCTCGCAGTTCTTGACCTTGTACGCCTTGATGAGGGACTTCGGCACGTGGTAGATGTCGCGGCCCGGCCCGCAGTCGATCGTCCCGCGGCCGTAGTGGGCCTGGATGACGTCGTTGCCCGATGGGGAGGGCGCGTCGGAGCATGTGGCCGACTGTAGTCCGAATCTGCCGCCTGATCAGGACTCGCGATCGGATTCGCGTTGACGCAACTCGATCCGCCGGATCTTCCCGGTCAGCGTCTTCGGGAGATCGGTCACGAACTCCACCTTGCGCGGGTACGCGTAGGCCGAGAGGCGGTCGCGCACAAAGGTCTTGATCTCGCTCGCCAGCGTGTCGGTGCCCTCGACGTCGTCGGCCAGCACGATGAACGCCTTCACCACGTGGCCGCGCCGCTCGTCGGGTGAGGCGACGGCGGCCGCCTCGCGCACGGCGGCGTGCTCGAGCAGGGCGGACTCGACCTCGAAGGGGCCGATGCGGTAGCCGGCGGCGATGATCACGTCGTCGGCCCGGCCCTCGTACCAGACGTAGCCTTCCGCGTCGAAGCGGGCCGCGTCCTTGGTGTGGAACCACTCGCCGCCGAAGGTCTCCCGCGCCGCCTCGTCGTTGCGCCAGTAGCCGAGGGGAAAATGGGGGTTCGAGCGCGCGCGCAGGCAGATCTCGCCGCGCTCGCCCTGCGCCACGGGGTGCTCGTCCTCGTCGAGGATCTGCACGTCCCAGCCCGGCATCGGGCGCCCCATCGAGCCCTCGCGGACCTCCATCCACGGGTAGTTGGCGACGAGCGGGTAGGACTCGGTGAGCCCGTAGTAGTCGAGCACGGTCAGCCCGTAGGACTCGCGGAACCAGCGGATCGCCTCGGGATTGAGCGGCTCGCCGGCTGAGCAGACACGGCGGAAGCGCTGCGGATAGCGCGTGCCGGCGTCCTCGATGGCCATCATCGAGCGCATCGCGGTCGGCGTCGTGAAGACGTTCGTGACCGCGTGGCGCGAGAGGAAGTCCAGCTGCGCGTGCGGGTCGAACCCGGCTTCACGCTGGAGGACGCACTGCACGGCGCCCAGCCGCCAGGGGCCGAGCAACGGCGCGATACCGGCCGCCCACGCCCACTCGCCCATGCCGTGGAAGCGCTCGCCGTCGTCGACCTCGTGGCAGTACACGAACTCCTCGTGCGCGAGCAGATACCGATGGGCGTGCACGATGCCCTTCGCCAGTCCGGTGGTGCCCGACGTGTAGTAGAGCTGTGCCGGGTCCTCGGCCGCGGTGTCCGTGGAGATCGGATCCATCGGCGCACCGTCGAGCAGGCCGTCGTCGAGGACGAGCACGCGCGGATGGTCGAAGCGGGCGGCGTTCGCGCGATCGGTCACCAGCACGGTGGGCTCGGCGTCGCCCAGGCGATGACGGATCCCATTGTCGCCATAGAGCACGGACATCGAAAGCAGGATCGCTCCGAGCTTCCACGTGCCGAAGAAGACCGCTGCGGTCTCCGGTGTCGGCGGCAGCACCACGGCGACCCGGTCGCCGCGCCCGACCCCATTGGCACGCAGCACGTGGGCGGCCTGGTTGGCGGAGTCCTGGATCTCGCCCCAGGCGACGTCGCGGCGGGCGCCGTCGTAGCGCTCCCACACCATCGCGAGCTTCTCGCGCGGATGCTTGTCGCAGACGTCCTGGGCGATGTTGTAGCGCTCCGGGACGCGCCATTCGTGCTCGGCGCACGCCTGCTCGTAGGAAGTGGCCATGTGGTCATCCTCCCCGAAAGCGCACCGGCCGGCGATGCGACACCGCGCAGCGGCGCGGAACAACGCGCCGGGGGCCGCTCGCGCGGCCCCCGGGGGAACGTCTCCTGCTGTCAGGCCGCGCCAAGTGTCCTGAGTCGTAAATTCGTGTGCAGCCTGGTGGGTGCCGTCAGGCGCGATAACGGCGCCGCCAGATGCCCGCGAATTGCTGACTCAGGGCACTAGTTCTTGATGCGCGAGCACTTCTTCAGGGCCTTCTTGCGCTTCTTCTTGTTCTTGATCTTCTTGGCCTTCTTCTGGCAGGCCGCCTTCTTGGAGGTCTTCGCCGGCGCGGGCTGCGACTGCTGAGCCGGCTGGGACTGCGGTGCCGGCTGCGACTGCGGTGCGGGGGCCGACGATGAGGGCGCGGGCGCGCCGGCGGGCGTTCCCGGTGCGGCCGGCGCCGGTGCGGCCGGTTGCGGGAATCCGCTCAGCACGGCCAAGCCCTTGTAGGTGTCCTCGTCGGCGAGGAAGAACTTGATGTGCACCATGTAGAACCCCGCCTTGACCTGGAAGACGATCTTCTCGTCGCCCGTCGTGCCGGCGCCGGCGCCCTCGGAGAGGTCCTTCTCCTGGTTGTCGAACTCGCCGGCCTCGTTCGTCGCGTACAGGTACATGTCGAGGACGTCCTTGGTGTCATCGGCCGAATCCGCGGTGAGCGTCAGCTTGCCCGGGGCCTCGACCTTGATCAGGGTGTCCTCGCAGTCGGCGATCGTGTCGTAGCAGCCGACGGCGTTGCCGACGGAGGCGCCCCCGAAGCCGGGGACGTTCGCGCCCACGCTGGAGCCCGGACCGCCGTCCCAGGCGAAGGAGGGCGACGAGGGGCCGATCTTGCCGGTGCGGTCGGCCGCGAGCGCGGTGGGGGCGGTGACGAGCACGATGGCCGCCACGACGGAGAGGATGGTCGTTCGCATGTCGGCCTAGAACGAACGGCAGCTGCGGAAATTGCGCCACCTCACCAAACTGCCGTGGCGCCCTCGGCTCGCCCGCAGGAGAAGCCGTCGAGGAACGACTTTGCGCCAGTACCCGATCCCCGGTGCGTTGCAGTGAGCATGCTCAAGATGACACGGCGAATCACCGCGACCGCGATCGCATGTGCGGCAACGGCGCTCATTCTCGCGCCCACGGCCCCGGCCGCACCCGAGCCCTGTGGCGGGACGTACCTGATCAAGGACGCAGCGGGCGACCAGGCCTACAAGCAGCAGGGACAGGTCGTTTTCGCCGCACCAGCCAACGCCGACATAATCGGGGTCTTCTTCCGCGTCGACGGCGGGAAGGTCACGGCCAACCTCGCCATCAGCGACCTGACCAAGACGGTGCCGCCGGGATTCGCCGCGATCCGCTACCGCGTGTACGTCACGGTCAAGGACACCGTCCGCTACGTGCAGGCGATCATGACCAGCAGCGGCGTCACGTTCACCTACGGCAGTGAGTTCGAGCTGGTCTACACCGAGGACGGCGCGACCACCGGCTCCATCACCGAGGGCAAGAACGGCGTCGTCCAGATGGTGATCCCGCCCGATGCGGGCGGCACCCCGGGGACGCAGCTCAAGGCCACCAGCGGCAGCATCGGCCTGCTGACCAATGCCACGGCCCCACCGGAAGCCCAGCTCCCGCCGATCTACCTCGGCGTCGACACCGCGCCCGACGGGAATGCCGACGGCCCGAACACCACGCCGGCGGAGTGCGGAGCGCCCGCAGCCGGCGAGCCGACACCCGTCCCGCCTGGCTCGACTCCGGCGCCCGGCTCGACCCCGCCGCCGGGCTCCACGCCTCCGCCGGGCTCCACGCCTGCGCCGGGCTCGACTCCGCCCCCGGCCCAGCAGCCGACGGCGCCGGGCACGTTGCCCGCTTCGGGCAAGCTGACCGTCGACGCGGCCGCCGACAAGGGCAAGCGTGCCAGCGCGCGCAAGCGCGGGATGCGCGTCCGCGTCCGCTGCTCGGTCCAGTGCGTCGCGACGGCCGTCGCCACGGTCGACAAGAAGACAGCGGCCAAGCTCGGCCTGGGCAAGAAGGCCCAGACGATCGGCGTCGGTCGCGCGACGATCACCAAGCCCGGGCGCATCCCGTTCTTCGCCAAGCTCTCCAAGAAGGCCAAGAAAGCGCTCGGTCGCCGCAAGGTCGCGAAGTTCACCGTGTCGGTGGCGATCATCGTCGTCGACCGTCAGGGCGGGCAGCTCAAGCGCGTGACCAGAAAGGTCACGCTGCGCTGACGGGAGACCACGGGCGCGGTCTGCTTGACGCGCGCCGGGCCGGGGTAGTCCCGGGCGATGCCTGCCGACGAGCCCATCGATCTCGCCGCCGTCCGCCGCGAGCTCGAGCAGCGGCGGGATGTGACGCAGGAGCGGGTCGCCGGCCTCGCAAAACGTCCCGAGCTCGGAAGCGCCCAGGGTTTCGGCAAGCGCATCGGCGACGGCACGATCGAGGCGATCAGCCGCCTGACCGAGATCGGTGTGGGCATGAATCTCGAGGAAGGACTCGCCCGCACCGAGCGGGCGCTGGCCAAGCTCGACGAGGGCACCTACGGGATCTGCGACTCGTGTGGCGACGGGATCGCACCCGCTCGGTTACGGGCCATGCCCGACGGCGTCCTCTGCATCGCCTGCGCCGGCTCGGCCCCGCGCACGCGCCCGCTGCGCCGCCGCTGAGCGGGCAGGAGTCGCGCCTCTACGCTCTCGGGCCATGCCCAACGCCGACAAGATGCTCGCGGTGGCCGCCTCACGGGCGCAGGAACTGGCCGCTCCCGGCCTGGAGCCGCGTCCGCGGCGCAGGGTCGCCGTGCTGTCGTGCATGGACACGCGGATCGATCTGTTCCCCATGCTCGGTCTCGAGCGCGGTGACGCGCACATCATCCGCAACGCCGGCGGACTGGCCACCGACGATGCGATCCGCTCGCTCAGCGTCTCCCAGCGGCTCCTCGACACGCAGGAGATCGTGATCGTGATGCACGAGGGCTGCGGCCTGCACGGCGCCTCCGAGGACGCGTTCGCCCAGGAGCTGGCCGCCGACGGCGTCCTGCCGACCTGGCGGCTCGGTGCCTTCGACGACGTCGAGGCAACCCTGCGCCACAGCCTCTCCCGGCTTCGCTCCAGCCGCGAGCTGGCTTCCCGCGACCACATCCGCGGGTTCATCTTCGATCCGGAGAGCGGCGCGCTGCGCGAGGTGAAGTAGGCCCGGCGACGGGGGCGGGGTCGCGGGACCGACCAGGCTCGTCGACCCCGGTCGGGCGAGCTAGCGTGCCCGCCATGACCGAACGCGATCTCGACCTCGTCCTCTACGGTGCCACCGGCTTCGTCGGCAAGCTCACCGCGGAGTACCTCGCGCGCAGCGCTCCCGACGGCGTGCGCATCGGGCTCGGCGGCCGCTCGCAGGCGAAGCTCGAGCGGCTGCGCTCCGGACTCGGGGCGCGCGCGGTCGACTGGCCGTTGCTGATCGCCGACTCGCAGGACGCCGCCGCCCTCAAAGAGCTGGCCGAGCGCACGAACGTCGTCGCGACCACCGTCGGCCCCTACCGCAAGTACGGCGTCCCGCTGGCCCAGGTCTGCGCCGAGACCGGCACCCACTACGCGGACCTCAACGGCGAGCCGCTGTTCATGCGCGAGGTGATCTCGCGCTTCGACGACGTCGCGCGCGGGAGCGGCGCGCGGATCGTGCACAACTGCGGCTTCGACTCGATTCCGTCCGACCTCGGCGTGCTGTTGCTGCACGAGGCGGCCGGAGAGCTCGAGGAGACGACGCTCGTGGTCCGCCGTGTAAAGGGCGGGTTCTCCTGCGGGACCCTGGACTCGCTGAAGGGCACGGTCGACGAGGCCCGCTCGGACCGCTCGCTGCTCAAGGTCCTCGGCGACCCGTACGCGCTGTCGCCCGACCGCGCCGCGGAGCCGTCGCTGGGTCGCGAAGGCGACCTGCGCGGAGCCGAGCACTCCTCCGAGCTCGGCACCTGGTTCGGCCCGTTCGTGATGGCGGCCGTCAACACCCGCGTCGTGCGGCGCTCGAACGCGTTGCAGGGCTGGGCCTACGGGCGGCGCTTCCGCTACCGCGAGGTGATGGCCTTCGGCGACGGTCTGCCCGGTCGCTTGAAAGCGCTCGGGGTCGCCGCCGCGATGCCGTCGCTCACCGTCGGCCTCGCTCTCCCGCCGACCCGCTTCGTGCTGGACCGTCTCCTGCCCGACCCGGGCGAGGGACCGAGCGACGACATGATCCGCAACGGCTTCTACGAGATCGAGATCCACGCCCGCACCCCGGCCGGCGAGCGCTGGGTCTGCCGCGTCGCGGCCAAGGGCGACCCCGGCTACGGCGCGACGGCCGTCCTGCTTGGCGAGTCAGCCCTCTGCCTCGCCCTCGACGCCGACCGCCTCCCGGACCGTGCCGGCGTCCTCACCCCGGCCACCGGGATGGGCAGCGTGCTCGCCGAGCGGCTGCGCGCGGCGGGCCAGACGTTCGACGTGTCGCCGGCCTGACGGCGGCAGCGCGGAGTAGTTCGTCCTCCCCGAATCGGGACGGATCCGGTCGCGGGAGGGCGCACATCCGGCGGAGTTCGCCTGCTGTGTTCTGAAGCAGGCGGTCCTCAGTTTTGGCGCGATCGGGTCTCGACGCGCATCGGGTTGGTGGGGTGTCCTTGAGGCATGAACGAACCGCGTCGGAATCGAGCCCGCTGGAGACCAGGATCGGAAGAGATCGCGTGGCGGCGATGGGGGGTGATCTCCGCGGCCGAGCTCCGCGACGCCGGAGTCACCCGATCCGCGATCCGCTCCGCCGTGGCCTCGGACCGGCTCTTTGTGGTTCACCGCTCAGTGTTCTCGATCGTGCCGCCCGCTCTCCTCGCCTACCAGGGGCGTCTGGCGGCAGCAGTCCTCGCCGGGGGCCGTGACGCTGGTCTGTTCGGCCCATCGGCTGCGCGCTGGCTGCAGTTGGCAGCACCCGCGCCAGCCGTGATCCATGTGGTGGTCTCCGGGTCGCGCGTTCCTATCGATGGCATCCGCTGGCATCGGGCCTCACTCAGAGGCGACGAGATCGGGGAATTCCGAGGGCTTCGCGTGACCAGCCCGCAACGGACGGTGTTGGACCTGGCGGCCACCGAGTCGCTCTGGACCGTACGCGGCGCCCTGGCCGAGCTCGAGTACGGCTTCGGGATCGAGCCGGGTGACCTGCTCGGCACCATTCGGAGGGGGCACCCCGGATCAGGTCGTCTTCGCGAGGCGATCGCCAGTCATGTACCAGAACTCGCCCGGACCCGGAGCGAGCTCGAGCGCGCGTTTCTGAAGTTTCTTGCCGAGTACGGATTCCCTATCCCGGAGTTCAATTGCCGGATGGGCCCTGCGACGGTAGATGCCGCCTTCCGGGACCATCGCGTCGTGGTCGAGCTCGACGGTGTGAAGGGCCACTCCGGCGAGCGCCGAGTGCTCCGTGATCATCGCCGTGACCTGCACCGCCGCGCCGACGGGTTCGTGCCGCTGCGCTACCACTATGCGCAGATCGTGGGCGAGCCGGAGCTGGTGGCTGAAGATCTGGAGCGGGCGGGCCTTCCCCGGGATCTCGTCCGACGCCGGGCTGCTTGATCTAAGCCGGATCTGCGCGCCCGGGGCGCGTGATCCGCCGCCGTTCGTCGACCCCGGGCAAACCGGGGCGGATCGGTGCCCGCGAGCGCCCACATCCGCCGCGGTTCGGCAACCCGCGCCCGTCGGCTGATCCGGCCGCCGGAGGCCAGGGACCCGGGCCGTCACGCGGAGCGAACCGACCCGTGCTCGCACCCGCCCCGGCGAACTGACAGATTCCCCGCCGTGCCCGCGGAGCGCGTCACCCTCGACGAGGCGGTCGGTCGCCTGGCCGCGACCGACACGCTCGGCCTGCCGCTGGCCACCGGCCACCCTCCGGGTTTCCTCGAAGCGCTCGGTCGCCGCACCGACTGGGAGGACCTACGGCTTTCCGGCGCGCTGATGGCGGCGTGGTCGGAGGCGTTCAAGCACCCGAACGTCCACTACCTCTCCGGCTTCTACGGCCCGCTCGAGCGGGCCCTCAGGGATCAGGGGGCGAACATCTCGTTCGCGCCGGCGGACTTCCGCCGTTTCACTCCGCTGCTCGCGACGCTGGCGCCGCGGGTGATGGCCACCGCCGCCTCGACGCCCGATGCCGAGGGCTGGTGCAGCCTGTCCCTGCACGCGGGCGCGACCGTCGAGGAGCTCGCGCGCGCCGGCGCGGATCCCACGCGCCTGCTCGTCGTCGAGGCCTCGGCGCACTACCCGCGCACCCGCGGCAATCCCCCGGAGCATCCGCACCGGCTCCACGTCGACCAGATCGACCTGTTGATCGAGACGGAATCGAGGCCGCTGGCCATTGAAGATCCGCCGCCGACCGACGCCGAACGGCGGATCGCCGAGCACGCGCGGGCGCTCATCCCGGAGGCGGCGACGCTCCAGACCGGCATCGGCGCGATCCCGAACGCGATCGCCGGCCTGCTCGCCGAATCCGGCGGCGGCGGCTACGGCGTGCACTCGGAGATGTTCACCAACGGGCTCATGCGGCTCCACCAGGCGGGCAAGGTGGCCAACCGCAAGGGCCGCTACGACGGGCTGTCGGTGACCACGTTTGCGATGGGCAGTCAGGCGCTCTACGACTGGCTCGACGGCAACGAGGAAGTGGCTTTCCTCCCGGTCGGGCTCGTGAACTCGCCGGAGCTGATCGCCGCCAACCCGCGCACGATCACGATCAACGGGGCGATCGCGGTGGACATCCACGGCCAGGTGGTCGCCGACACGATCGGCGGTGCCCAGTACTCGGGCATCGGCGGGCACGAGGATTTCGTGTCGGCGCCCGGCCTCTCGCTCGACGATCGCTCGCTGTTGTGCCTTCCGGCGACGGCGACCGCAAAGGACGGGACGCTGATCTCGAAGATCGTCCCGTACTTCGAGGCGGGCACCGTCGTCACGACCCCGCGCCACCAGGTCGACGTCGTGATCACCGAGTACGGCTCCGCCGAGTTGATGGGCAAGACGGTCCACCAGCGCGGGGATGCGCTCGCCGCGATCGCCCACCCTGACTTCCGTGACGGCCTGCTCGAAGCAGCCGAGCGCGCCTCCGGCGGGCGCTCCCCGCTCCCCGCGCCGAGCAGCTAGCGAACGCGAATGGTCCGGCGCTCGGTCCCGGCACTGACCGTGTAGCGCCCGGCGCGCAGCGGGCGGCGCACGCGGATGCGGACGCTGACGGTCCGGTTGCCGCGGACGAGCGACCGGCCGAGCACCTTCCCGCGGGCGTCGCGGACCACCACGGTCGCCGGGGCCTCGACGGTGACCCGCAGCGATCGTGCGCCGCGGCGGGCGCGCGCGA